>Ga0210402_10002727_pt1 | contig 16978 bp, 14 predicted proteins | sample IncBWC7MmetaG_FD_161055 | JGI IMG/M metagenome (GOLD analysis project Ga0210402, IMG submission 161055) | Forest soil microbial communities from Barre Woods Harvard Forest LTER site, Petersham, Massachusetts, United States - Inc-BW-C-7-M | ecosystem: Environmental > Terrestrial > Soil >... | reverse complement strand
ACTGGAGGTACCGATCTCGATCCCGCGTTGTACGGCGCTCCCCGGCACTCGGAGACGGACCAGCCGGACCGTGATCGAGACCGCCTCGAGACCGCCCTCCTACGCGAGGCGCTGGACCGCGACCTCCCGGTTCTCGCGATTTGTCGCGGCCTCCAACTGCTCAACGTTGCTCTGGGAGGTACGCTGATCCAGCACATTGAGGGACATAGATGCCGGAACCAGCCGGCCGCTCACCCTATAACTATCGCATCCCACAGCAGGCTGGAATCGATCCTGGAAGCAGACGAATACATCGTGAATTCACGCCACCATCAATGCGTGGACCAGGTGGCCAGCGCGCTCGTAGTGGTCGCCAGAGCGCCGGACCACGTAATAGAGGCGCTGGAGTTGCCTGGTAAGCGTTTCGTGCTCGCGGTGCAGTGGCATCCCGAGGAGCGCACGGACGGAGTGGATGGCAAGCTCTTTGAGGCCTTCCGGGATGCCACCGGGCTTGCAATTTAAGAAATGATGTAACCGGCCGGTCAGCATGAGGAACCCCGCCTGTTAATCGCAGGGCGCTATGGCTCCGCGCCTGAAGAAGGGCGCGAATCAGGTCGGCGTGAAAGTCAAGGAGAATTACGGCGGCTGGACCGCCGTGGCCGAGTTGCCGATCCGGCGGCGCTCAGCGGGCCGGCGCTGGCGGCGGAGGGGCGCTGACGGGCGGCGACTTCGATCCCGGCCGGGCGAGTGCGTACATTTCCCATGCGATGGTCTTGTACAGGCCCCAGCGGTCGTCGCCCACGTCGTAGAGATCGAAATGGCCGCGCCCTTCGACGTAGCGGAAGTCGGTCCTGGCCCCGAGCCCCTTCATCGTCGCTTCCAGCAGGTGCGCCGCACCGTCCAGATAGAAGGTGTCGGCCGAGCCGACGGTCAGGTGGATCTTGCCGTCGAGATCACGCCTGAACTCCGGCCAGTGGCGGCGGAGGTGCTCGGCCACGTCGTAGTGCTCCTTCCAATAGGCGATAACGGCCGGGTCCACCGCGCCTGTCGTGCGGTCGAACATAGGGACCGGGAGCCCGCCGGCGCCGCGTGGGGAGAAGACCCACTCGAACGAGGCAAGCTGGCCGCCATACTCCCCGACCACGACTTCCCGGCGCGTGAAGTCCTCGACGGCGACCAGCATTTCGCCCTTGTCGCGCGCCAGCGGCCAAGGCGTCCCATCGGGCTTGCGATAGACGTTGGCATTGGGGGCGTAGAGGTTGATGCCCAGGAAGTCGTGGAAATCGCTGGCGTCGGGCGAGGTGGGCCAAGCGCCGCCGAACAGTTTGGGATAGGTCACCTGCAGCCACAGCACGGCCCAGCCGCCGGAGGAGTGTGCGGTCAGCAGGCGGCCCGAGGGCTTGGCGTCCATGCGGTATTGGCGTTCCAGGTCGGGGATCAGCTCGGCCGTCACCGCCTGGCCCCACGGCCCATTGTTGACGCTGTTGACGAACTCGCTCGTGCCGGTGGGGCTCGACTGGTCGATCCCCACCCAGATCATCGGCGGCGCCTTCCCCTTCTTCATCTCATCCCACCGGGCGACGGCGACGTCGTGGAGGGAGCGCAACGAGCCGCCGAAGCCCTGGGTGTAGTAGACCGTCGGATAGCGCTGGCCGGGATGGGCCGCATAGTCCGGCGGGGTCACCACCCAGCCGCGCACGGCGGCCGGCCGGCCCCAGAAGCGGCTGAGCGCCGGGCTGGTGAAGTCGATCGGGTGGATGTCGGCCTTGGCCGTCGCATAGACCTCCTTCAGCGCCGCCGGCACGTTGAACAGGGGCTGGAGGGGATCGGCTTCAGGGATGGCGGTCGCAAGCGTCAGGATCTGGGCTGCGTTGCCGGGCAGGTCCATCTCCTCGACTCCGCTCACGAGATCGCCAGGGCCGCGTCCAGTGTAATTGTAGCTGTGGTCGCGATCGAGCACCGCCTGCACGGCGTAGCGGCCGGGCTTGAGCTGCGAGAAAGGTGTAGGGAAGGCCGTGACGTCCGCGTCGAGCATGACCGTGGCGCCGGGCTCGAGGTGCGCCACCTCCTGAGCGGCGATGGCGGTCGCGTGGGTATCGATCTGGTCCATGTTGACCTCCGCGACGGGCCTCTTGTCGGCGGGTCCGAGCGGCTTGGCGAACACCAGCAGCCGGCCGGAGACCGACGTCGGCGAGGCTTGGCCCAAGCTCACATGAAACACCACCTGCGCGGGCAGGGCTGTCGTGGCGAAGACCGTCACCGCCACGGCCAGCAGGTTGTGCACGCGCCGCCAAGGATGAGCGCCGGCCGAACGGATGGCGAGCTTCATGATCTTGCTCCGGAGTCTCCGGGGGCGGGTCTATCGCCTGGCGCGCGCTTTACAAGTGAAACATCAGTAATAGGAAACATCAGTAATTTAGGACAGCTTCGTTCGCCGCATCCCTGAGCACAGGGAATGCGTACCCCGGCGTCACCGCAAAGTACGAGATGTCGGGATAGAAAGTTCAATCGGGTGTGGCTGCTTCGGTTCCGCTGCAAAAACCGCGGACGTATCGTGGAACCGCGGGACTACGGGATCCACCAGGGTCTGATCAAGCTCTTCGGGTACCAAGTGGCCGGATCGAGCAGTCAGAAGCTGCCCAACTGCCGATGGGCCGAGCAAGATCTAATCTGGGATCTCTAACTGCTGGACCGGACTTTTCCCGGGGGCCGTCCCATCAAAATCGGGCAAGCACCAGAAATGGGACAAGATCTTCATCGGAGTCAAACCGCCGGATAAGAGCCATGGGATTCGCATCCGCACGGGCCGGCGGCGATGACGGTTCGTTGGCTTAGGAATGAGAAGTCGGCTTGGCGCCGCTGGTCCATTCCTGCCGACGTTCACCCGGCCGTATCACTCGCTTTATAGAAGTGGCGTTGCGACCCGGGTTTTCCTGCTGCACACGACCCACCACCCTTGAATTCCCGGCGAGAATCCAATATGATTGCCAAAACCAGCGGAGCGGCTGCCGCTCCCTATCATCAAGGGGGACTGGATGAAAACGCTTCGCGACGGCCGCGTCGTGTGGGTCCTGAACGGCATGAACAGTGAGGACCGGGACCGTGCCCGCAAATAGCACGCGCAGGCAATTTCTGGCCAAGGCGGCCGTGGCTGCGACAGGGGCTGCAACAGGGGCCGCGGCAGCGACACAGCCTCCGCTGATTATCGATACCCACCTGGAAGTCTGGACCTTCGATCCCAAGTTCCCCTTCCACCATCCCGAGCGCCCGGACCTGAAGCGCGTAGAGATCGAAGCGCCGATCGAAAACGAAGCAGCGGAAATGCGCGAATTCGGCCTGAAATACGCGGTCCTCATCAACCCCCGCTTCTATGGCTGGGACAACTCTTACATCAGCCATTCTCTGCACCGGTATCCGCGATTGTTCGTGGCACATGGACTGCTGGATCCCGCGCAGCCGGACCCGGCCGGCCGCCTCCGTTACTGGATCCGCGAGCACGGCTTCCAAGGCATGCGTTTCAGTCCGCTCTATCATCCGACCTCCGCGTGGCTGAATTCGAAGGAGCATTACCCCCTGTGGCGCGAAGCCGAGCGCCTGGGCGCCGTCTTCAATTTTTATATCCTGCCGCATCAGATGCCGATGCTGGAAGATATGGCCGGCAGATTCCCAGGCGTGAAAATCGTGATCGACCATCTGGGCAAGCCGGACCTGCGCGCCGCTGACCCGTGGCCGGAATTCAAGAAAATGTTCCGGCTGAAACGGTTTCCGCAGGTGTGGGTGAGCGCGTCTGAACCGTATGAGCTGTCCTTGACCAAGGAGTTTCCGTATCGCGACACTTACCCGTTCTTCAAGGCTGTGTATGAAGAGTTCGGCGCTAACCAACTGATATGGGGAACCGGCTATCCCAAACCGCGTTGGGAACTGTCCATGGACAAGGAACTGCAATTCGTAAATGAATCGCTGGACTTCTACACTCCAGCGGAACGCGAGCTGATTCTGGGCAAAAACGCGCTACGCATTTGGAGATTTCCGGAGGATTGATCGAATGCGACAATTGATGCGACAATCGATGCGATTTCTGACTGCGGGACTGGCAATGATCGGTTGCGCGATGGCGGCCGATAAACGGCCCATCTCGCCCGCAACCATCAAACCGATCGGCCCCTACAGCCCCGGCATCCTGACGCGGGATTTTCTCTATGTCTCGGGGCAAGGCGCCAAAAACGCGCAGGGCCAAATTCCGCCGGACCTGGATGGCCAGCTTCGGCAATGCTTCGAAAACGTGAAGGCTGTAGTCGACGGAGCCGGACTCACCATGGACCACGTGGTCTATACGCAGGTCTATCTGACGGACCCGACCGACGAAGGCCCCCTGAACCGCGTCTGGAAGGAGTATTTCCCGAAATCCCCGCCCGCCCGCTCCACCATCGGTGTAGCCCTGCTCCCCGCCACGCCGGTAGAGATGAGTGCGGTAGCGGTGCGCGATCTTGCGCGCAAAAAGACCGTGGCGCCGCCCGGCTATCCCGCCAGTTCGCCGCTCTCCCCGGGCGTCATCGCGGGCGATCGCCTGTACCTCTCCGGATTCCTCGGGCGCGACATCAACACCGGCAACATACCGGAAGATCCCGCCGCGCAGGTGGAACTGTCGCTCGACCGGATGCAGGCCACGCTCAAAGCCGCCGGCCTGGATTTCGGGCACATGGTTTTTGTGAACCCGTACCTCACCGGCAAGATTCCCACGGGCGTCATGAATCGCATTTATGCCACGCGCTTCGAATTCGGCAATACCCCGGCGCGCGCCACCATCCAGGTGGCGGGCCTGCCCAGCGGAGCCAATATTGAATTCGCCGGCGTCGCGGTGATGGATCTCTCGAAGCGGCGTGCCGTGCGGCCGAAGAACATGGACCCCAGCCCTACGGCCAGCCCCTGCGTCTTTGCCGGCGACACGCTGTTCTGCTCCGCCAAGTCCGGCTTCATCCCCGGCGTCAATGGCGGTATCTACGCCGGCACCGTCGAGACGCAAGTTCGCCAGACCATGCGCAATCTGCTGGACGGGCTGGAAGAGGCCGGCATGAACTTTTCCAACGTAGTAGCCAGCAACGTCTATCTGGACAACCTGGATGAGTTCACGCCGATGAACGGCGTCTACGCCGAGTATTTCCCAACCGAACCGCCGGCCCGGACTACGGTACAGCAGCTTGTGCCGGGAAAGCGCCAGGCGGATGCCAGGGGGCGTTGGCCGACGCTGGAACAAATTTCGATGATTGCGGTCCGGTGAGCCATCGGCCACCAGTATCGTTCACGGAGGACCTTACGTGATCCGAAACGTGTCCAGACAAAGCTTGGGGGTGACGAACGAATGAGGAACCACCGAAACGGCCGCAGAGAATTCCTGAACCTGGCCGGAGCCGGCATCGCCGCTGTTGCCCGCGGGGCATGGCCAGGCGCCGCGATGGCTGCCGAAGGGCCGGACGCCGATCTGGTTGCGTTCAATGCCAAGGTGTACACGGCCGACCCCCGCGCGCCGAAGGCGGAGGCGTTCGCGGTCAAGGCCGGCCGGTTGACTGCCGTGGGGAGTACCACAGAGATGAAGGCGCTCATCGGCAAAGGGACGCAGACGTTCGACGCCAAACAGATGACCATCGTGCCGGGGTTCATCGACTGCCACAATCATGCGCCGGGCGAAGTGCTGCTTTACGAAGTGCTCGTCGGTAATCCCTACGTGGTGGAGTTTGTGACAATCGGCAGTATCGTCGAAAAACTCCGCTCGAAAGCTGCCCAGACACCGCCGGGCGTCTGGGTCGAAGGCTATTTCTTTGATGACACCAAGGTGAAGGACAATCGTCTGCTCAATGTGCACGACCTGGACAAGGTGTCGAAGGACCATCCGGTGGTGGTCCATCACCGCGGCGGCCACACCTCGTTCTACAACAGCAAGGCGCTCGAAATGGCGGACATCAACAAGAACACGCCCAATCCGCCCGGCGGAACCTACGACCGCGACGCCAACGGTGACCTCAACGGACGGGTTACCGACCGGGCGCGGACCCCTTTCAACAGGGCCGGTAAGCGGCCGGCCTATACCGCGGAACAGACGCTGCAGCGCAACCGCGAAGGGCTGGCATTCATTTCCAAACAGTTTGTCCGCTATGGCGTGACGAGCGTACACCATGAGGGCGGCGATCTGTTCGCCCTGCAGCAGGTGCGGGCAAGCGGAGACCTGCTGCACCGGGTGAGCTATGAGGCCACCGGCAGAGTGCTGGAGGCAATGATCGCCGGCGGCATTCGGACCGGCTTCGGCGACGAGTGGATCCGGTTCGGAGCCACCTCGGAGCACACGGTCGACGGATCGTTCTCCGAGCGCACGATGGCGCTCAGCACGCCGTACCCGGGCGTCACACCGCCGTACAAGGGCAACGTCACGGAGACGCAGGCCGACCTGAACGCCTGGATTGAGCGGGTGCACCGGGCGGGCATCCAGGTCAACTGCCACGCCAACGGGGATGTGGCGATCGATATGGTCCTGACCGCGGTGGAGCGGGCGCAGAAGCTGTTCCCGCGAGCCGACGCGCGTCCCAAGATCACCCATTGCACGCAGGTCAACGACGATCTGGTGCGGCGGATCAAGGCGACCGGCGCCGTCCCCGCTGCGTTCACATCGTATGCGTATTACAACTCCGACAAGTTCAAATATTATGGCGAAGAGATGATGAAGCACTGCATGGCCTATCGCTCTTTCCTCGATGCCGGGATTGTGGCGGCGGCAGGTTCGGACTTCAGTCCGGGACCGTTCGACCCGCGGATGGCCATTCAGGGAATGGTCACACGGACGGGGTGGGACGGAAAGACGTGGGGAGCCAACCAGCGGATCAGTGTGGAAGAGGCCCTGCGGGTCAACACGATCAACGGCGCTTACAACTCACACGAGGAAGCCATCAAAGGATCCATTACGCCGGGCAAACTGGCGGACTTCGTCGTCCTGTCGGACGATCTCTTCACGGTGGACAAAGAGAAAATCAAGGACCTTCAGATCGTCCGCACGGTGGTGGGCGGCTCCACGGTCTACCAGGCGTGACTTCGCGAGGTATTGGAACGTTTCTTTGGCACCAATGCCTCGCGCCTGGCTGCGTAATTTCGGGAGAATCCGTTTTGGCGTAGGTGTGGGACCAATGCGCCACACAAGTGGCTAGGGGAAAAACAGAGCCGGCGAAATGTGAAACCTTCGGCTGAGCTTGACGATGTGGGCCTTAGATAATTCTCGCTTGCCCTTCAGCACTTCGGAAGCGACGCTGGCTGTTCCGAACACGTCGAGCAGGTCGACCTGACGGAGATAGTTGGAATCCATCAAGTGGCGAAGCACATCAATCGGGCCGCCGGCCGGAAGCGCATATTCCTTTTCTTCAAATTCTTCGATCAGAAAGGTAAGCAGTTCGGCGAGCCGTTTCTCCTCCGGGGTGCGCTTCTTTTTTCGCAAAAGATTTTCGAGAACCACCGTGCAACGCTCGCTCTCGGCTTCGGTGTGGATCACGTGGGGCAATGCATCGCCTAGTAGATATGCATACTCTTCCGGGTTGGTAATTTCAGTAGGGGGGCTCATTTCTTCCAGTCCTCCTGGTCGTATTCGGCGTGGGTCAACACATGCCTCACGAGGATGGTCTGTTCCTCGAAGAAAATCTCGGCAATCAAGCGGAACTTGTTGCCCTTGATGTTGAACACCGTATAAACCTTGTCTCCCACGGGAACGCCATCAGCATGTGCATAGGTTCGCCTTATTTCTTCCAGGCTCTTCCATTTGGCTGACTTCGCCGCCCTGTACCAACTATCGAGCAGGGGCGCCAATCCCTGTCCCCGGTGCGCCCAATCGGCTTGTAGTAGTTTCTTCCGGGTGATGATGTGCAGATCGGTCCTGTCTCAACTTCGCAAATTGCGAACCCATTGTCAAGCACCGGAGGTACCACGGCCCACTGGTAGGGCAGGGTAGCCCAAATGGGGGGTATGCAGGCCCGTCTGGCACGCGGGACCGCGCGCTCTTGAATGCCCCGATGCCGCGGAATCGGGGCCCGCTTTCAACGCCGCGGTTCAAGTAGAATCAAACGGTTGGCCTGAAGCGATAGAATACTTCATATGACCCGACGCCACATTGTCGCCATGGCCGCGGCGGCGCCCATCGCCCTTGCGGCGGAACCGGCTCCCACCGTCAAACTGGGCATCGACCTCTTTAGCATCCGGTCTCAGGTCTGGACGCCCATCGAGTTCCTGGACTACTGCGCTGCGCAACAGGCCCAGGTGGTCCATTTTTCCGAGATCCGTTTCATTGGCACGCTGGAGCCCGACAACCTGCGCAAGGTGCGCCAGCATGCCGAAAAGCTGGGGATCGAGGTCGAGCTCGGGATGAAGTCCATCTGCCCCACCTCGAAGATGTTCGAGGCCAAAGCCGGGACGGCCGAAGAGCAGCTCAGCCATATGATCGATTCGGCCAGGATCGTGGGGTCGAAGATCGTCCGCTGCGTGCTGGGCAGCGCCGAAGACCGGCGGCCCGGTCCCATCGAACGGCATATCGAAAGTACCGTCGAAGTGCTGCGAAAAACACGGTCCAAGGCCACCGACGCCAACATCAAGATCGCCATCGAGAACCATGCGGGCGACATGCAGGCGCGCGAATTGAAGGTGCTGGTGGAAGCGGCCGGCCGCGATTTCGTGGGCGTCTGCCTGGATTCCGGGAACCCGCTCTGGACCATCGAAGATCCGCACCTCACGCTGGAGACCCTGCATCCCTACGTGCTCACCAGCCACGTGCGCGATTCCGCGGTGTGGCTCGTGCCCGAGGGCGCGGCCGTCTCCTGGGTGCGGATGGGCGAGGGGAACGTGAATATCGACGAGTACGTCCGGAAATACGCTGCGCTGTGCCCGGGCCGCGCGCTCTCCATGGAATGCATCGTGACGGGGCCGCGCCTGTTTCCCTACCACGACCCTAAGTTTTGGGACGCTTACCGCAACACGCCCGCCTGGGAATTCGAGCGCTTCCTGGCGATCGCGGAGCGCGGCAAGCCCAGGCCCGCGGAGCCGCGCGCGCCCAGCCGGGAGGCGGCCATTCAGAAGGAACGCGAAGATCTGGAAGTCAGCATTCAATACACCAAGAAGTTGCTCGCATGAGCGGCTCGCCATAGAAAAACCAGACAGGCCAGGAGGCCTGCGCTGCCAGGGGCTCGCAGAAACGGCTCGCATGAAACCGAAGGAGTGACCATGAATCGTCGTCAGTTCGTTTACACCAGCGCCGCGGGTCTCGGCTGGTTGGCCCGCGCCCAGGCGGAACAGGCCGCCGACCAGAAGAAACTCCGGGTCGGCATGATCGGTTGCGGTTGGTACGGCAAGACCGATCTGTTCCGCCTGATCCAGGTGTCGCCCGTGGAGGTGGTTTCGCTGTGCGACGTGGATTCGCGCATGCTCGCCGACGCCGCCGAGATGACCTCGCAGCGCCAGGCATCGAAGAAGAAGCCGCGCACCTACAGCGACTACCGCAAGATGCTGGCGGAAAAGGATCTCGACATCGTGCTGGTGGGCACGCCGGACCATTGGCATGCGCTGGCGATGATCGAAGCCGTCAAGGCCGGCGCCGATGTCTATTGCCAGAAGCCGATCAGCGTGGACGTGACCGAAGGCCAGGCGATGCTGGCAGCGGCGCGCAAATACAAACGCGTGGTGCAGGTGGGGACGCAGCGCCGCAGCACGCCGCACCTGGTGGATGCGCGCGAAAAAGTGGTGCAGGCCGGCCTGCTGGGCAAGGTTGGCCTGGTGGAGATTTACTGCTATTACCACATGCGGGCCGGAACCAACCCGCCGGACACTGCGCCGCCGGCGAATCTGGATTACGAAATGTGGACCGGCCCCGCGCCCATGCGGCCGTACAACGCGCTGGTGCATCCCCGAAGCTGGCGCGCGTTCATGGAATACGGCAACGGAATCATGGGCGACATGTGCATCCACATGTTCGACATGGTGCGCTGGATGATGGGCCTGGGTTGGCCCAAACGCGTCAGTTCGTCGGGCGGCATTCTGGTGGAACACAGCAAAGCCAATATCGCCGACACACAGCTTGCCACCTTTGAATACGATGACCTGAAGATCGTGTGGCAGCACCGCACCTGGGGCGAAGCGCCCGACCCGAAGTATGCGTGGGGCGCGACGCTTTACGGCGACAAGGGAACGCTGAAGGCCAGCGTCTACAGCTACGACTACACGCCCACCGGCAAGGGCCAGTCGCCGATCCATCAGGACGTCACTTACGAACTGGAGCAGTATCCCGAAGATAAGACGGAGAAGGACCTGGAGAAGCAGTGCGCCCCCGCGATCCGCCACCACATGCAGGATTTTCTGGCGGCGATCGCCAATCGCGGCCGGCCGGTGGCGGACATCGAACAGGCCTACATTTCGACGGCGAGTTGTATTCTGGCGAACCTGTCGATGAGCACCGGCCGCACGCTGGCGTGGGATCCCCAAAAGGGGCGCGTGATCGGCGATGACGGCGCCAACCGCCTCTTGACCCGGGCATATCGCCACCCGTGGGTGCATCCCACACCGGAGACCGTGTAAGCCAGCGTGTGAGCCTGCGATGCAAATCGAATCCCTACACCACGTCAGTATTCCGGTGAGCGATATCGACCGCGCCAGGCGCTTCTACGGCGAGACACTGGGGCTGCTGGAAATGACCCGCCCGCCGTTCGATTTCCCCGGCGCCTGGTTTGAGCTTGGCCCGCACCAGGTATTGCATCTGATCGTGCACGCGCAGTCCACGTTTCGCACGGGCAAGGGTGTGGATTCGCGCGATATCCACTACGCGATCCGCGTGAAGAGCTATCAGGGGGCGCTGGAGCACCTGCGTGCCAAGGGCTTCCGCGAAGACGCCGGCGAAACCGATTTGACGAAGATGCGGACCAACCCGCACGGCACCGCCGGCTTCCCGCAGATTTATATACTGGACCCCGACCGGAATGTGATTGAGATCAACGCGGAAAGGCTGGAATGAAGGGGCTTGTGAGTGATAGATTAAGCTAGAATCATGGAACCCCGGAAACGCCATAAAGTTAATAAAGACGTAGTGGTGTTCGAACAAACGAACCAGATTACTGCGAACAAACAAGGGGTTTTTGTGCCTCAGAGCTTGTTTGGCGAAGGCACGAGAGTGCGCCATGCTGTGAGCCGAAACTCCGAAGGAGGCGTTTGCGTCTGGTTGTCGTCCATCGCTCCCGCCGCGGCCCCGAAGCAGGGGCCGAACCAAACTGACAACTGCCAGGAAGAACAGCATTGGTTGGCCGAAAACAGAAGTGAATATGCGGGCCAATGGGTGGCGCTCGATGGAAATAAGCTGTTGGCTCACGGACCAACTGCCCATGAAGTCTACGAGCAGGCTCGCGCCTCTGGAGTTGCGTTGCCGCTCGTAGTTCAAGTTGAGCCGCCTGACCAATTGCCTTTTGGGGGTTGGTAGGCGAATGGGCTCGCTCCAATTTGGAGTGCTCCACAACTATGAAGGACTCGGTTCTGGAATTGTCGTTCCGGTGATCATCAGCACCGTCAAACAGATCAGGTGCCTCGCCAATGTTGATACCGGAGCGAGCTTCTGTATTTTCAAACGCGAGCACGGCGAAGAGTTAGGCCTGGACATCGAGAAAGGAATCCCTCAAGGAGTCAGTACCGTGACCGGGACCTTCATGACTTATGGCCACGAAGTCACACTCCAGACGCTTGGATTCCAGTTCTCCGTGAATGTGTATTTTGCCCGCCACCACAATCATCCGCGAAACGTGCTCGGCCGGCAGGGATGGCTTCGGCAGGTCAGGCTCGGCTTGATCGACTACGAAGCCAAGCTCTACGCCAGCAAATACGACGACTGACGCCGAAACTCGCGACCTCGATACATGCCGGTGGCAGAGGATCCTGCAGGCTCCGATGCTGCTGCCTCCAAATCGGCGTATCTTGAAATGGTGAACGCAAGAACCTGCATCATTGGCCTCTGCCTGGGCCTGTGCCCGGCCGGAATTCCGGCCCTGATCGCCGCCGATACCGCGCGCCCCGCGGCCAATTCCATCGGCATGCAACTGGTGGAAATCAAGCCCGGCGCTTTCGAAATGGGCGTGGATTCGGCGCCGCTGCCGGCCGGACTTCTCAAGGGGCCGAACGGCGTCATCTTCGACCGTCCCAGCAACCAGGGTGATTACGACGAGGCGCCCGTCCACAAAGTTACCATCACGTACGCGTTCCGGATCGGTGTGACGGAGGTCACCGTAGAACAATTTCGCCAGTTCCGGCCGGGCTATCGCGGCAATCCGTCTTATGCACCCTATGCCTCCGGCGTGAGTTTCCACGATGCCGCGGCCTTCTGCGAATGGCTCGGCAAGCAGGAAGGCAAACCCTACCGGCTGCCCACCGAAGCCGAGTGGGAATACGCCGCGCGCGCCGGCACGCGCACGTTGTTTTCTTCGGGCGCCAATCCGCCGGCGGCCGAGACGGCCAATGCGTGGGGAGTGACCAACATGCACAGCGGTGTGGCCGAGTGGGTTCTGGACTGGCACGGCACTTACCCGCGCGATCCGCAAACCGACCCGGTGGGCCCGGCTTATGGCTTCACCAAGGTGGTGCGCGGCGGCGGACTGGATTACCGGGCATCGAGAACCGATGGCGGCAAGCATTTACCCGCGGAGATGCCGTACTACGCACGCTCGGCGAACCGGGCCAGTATGGCGCCCGATTTCGCGTCGCCGGACCACCCCATTGGCTTCCGCGTCGTGCAGGCACCCTTGCCGGCTACCAAGCCGCTCCCCTACGAAGCACGGTTCTTTCAAATGGCCGTGGATCAGACGCGGCGCGATCTGACGAGGGGTCCCGACCCGGCCAAGCCCTATTACCGCACCCGCGAGATGTTCCCCAAACTGGGCGGCCGGGGCATGCGCGAGGTGGGCTGGAAGATCGGGCTCAAGCCCGGATTGGGGGTGGCCTACCACAACTCGGCGGTGCAGGTCTGCCCTAATGGCGATTTGGTGGCGGCGTATTACAACACGCCTAAAGAGGAAAACGATCCCGACCAGACCATCCTCACCATGCGCCTGCGATACGGAACCGAGGACTGGGACATGCCGGAGCCGTGGCCCGATTTCGCCGATGCCGCCGACGCCGCCCCAGTCTTCTGGAACGACCACGGCAAGCTCTGGTTCTTCTTCGGCTCGCCGCGCCTGCTGGGCGGGCCGCCGTTCCAATTCATGACGTCAGACGATAGCGGCGCCACGTGGAGTGCGATCCAATTCCCGGCGCTCACCGGCAATGTTGGCGCCTTCACGCCGCAGCCGATCAACTCCGTGGTGCGCACGGCCGATGGCACCATCTACCTTCCCGTAGATGGCAAGGGCGGCGATTCCGTGCTCTTCGCCTCAAAGGACAACGGCAAGACCCGGTACGACTCGGGCGGCCGCACCGGCGGGCGGCACACCACGCTGGTTGTGGCCAAGGACGGATCCCTGCTGGGCTTCGGCGGCAAGAACACCAACATCGAAGGCTTCATGCCGAAATCCCGCAGCCACGATGGCGGCAAGACGTACGAAATAACCAAGACCCCGTTTCAGCCGCTGGGCAGCGGGCAAAGGCCCAGCGTGATCCGCCTGGCTTCGGGCCGCCTCTTCTTCGTCGCGGACCTGTTCGGCCGAAAAATGCCAGGGCCCAAGGGCGATGGCGCATTCGCGGCGCTCAGCGACGACGATGGCGACACTTGGAAGACGCGCACGCTGCCCGGGTTAAAGACCGTGGGCTACGTGACCGCGACCCAGGCGCCGAACGGCGTCATCCACATCGTGACTTCGAAGAGCGAGCCGGAACGGCACATCGAACTCAACGAAGCCTGGGTGATGGTGGGCGGTACGGAGGGCGGCCCGGAATCGCCGGCCTCCGAAGATCCGCACTTACTAAGTGGCGGCGAGACTTTCTACTATCCAGACCACAAGAAACAATGGGAGGTTACTTACCGCAACGGCCGTAAGACCGGCACCGAGACCTGGTGGAGCGATACGGGACGCACGCAGTGGGAACGCACTTATGGCGGCGATGGAACCTGGACCTGGCGCATTTTCGACGGGGCCGGGAAGGTGACCGCCGAATCGCGGTGGAGGGGCAAGAACCTGCTGGACGCTAACATCAACGGGAGTCTGGTTCGATGAGTACGGCATTCACGCGGCGAACCGCAATCACGCGGCGCACGGCGCTCATGGCGGGGCTTGCACCTCTGGCCACACGGGCGCTGGCACAAGCTGGCCCATTTCGGGTCCCGCGCTGGGGCGTCTTCGAGGCGTCGTTCAACGGACCGCAAAGCGGCAACCCGTTCACCGAAGTAACGCTCGGGGCTCGCTTCCAACACGAGCACCGCACCATTGACGTTGATGGCTTTTACGATGGGGGCGGAACCTGGCGCGTGCGCTTTTCGCCCGATGCCGAAGGCGAGTGGACTTACACGGTCCGCAGCAATGGCATAGTAGATGCCAGGACCACTCCTTTCCTCTGTGTACCGCCGGACGCCGGGAATCACGGCCCCGTTGCAGTGCGCGACACCTACCACTTCGGATACGCCGACGGCGCGCGTTACTACCCGTTCGGAACCACTTGTTATGGCTGGGTCCATCAAGGTGACGCGCTGGAAGAGCAGACCCTCGCGACCTTGCGCAGCAGCCCATTCAACAAGCTCCGCATGTGCATTTTTCCCAAATGGTACGCCTTTAATCACGTGGAGCCGCCATACTACCCGTTCGAGCGCACCGCCGCCGGCGCCCAGGACTACTCACGATTCCATCCGCCGTTCTTCCAGCACCTGGAGCGCCGCGTGGCGCAGCTTTCGCAGATGGGGATTGAAGCCGACCTGATTCTCTTCCACCCCTACGACCACTGGGGCTACTCCAGCATGCCGGCCGCGGTGGACGACCGTTACCTGCGCTACACCATCGCGCGGCTGGCGGCTTACCGCAACGTCTGGTGGTCGCTGGCCAACGAGTGGGACCTGGTGAAGACCAAAACGCTGGCCGATTGGAACCGCTTCTTCCATATTGTTCAGGAGGCCGACCCGTACGGCCGGCTCTGCTCTATCCATCACAGCAAGGTGATGTACGACCACGCCAAACCCTGGGTGACGCATGCCAGCATTCAGAGCGACGACTTTTCAAAAACCCAGGAATGGCTGGATGCTTTCCGCAAGCCGGTGATTCTGGATGAGTGCAAGTACGAGGGCAACATCCCGCAACGCTGGGGCAACATTTCCGCGCAGGAGATGGTGCGGCGCTTCTGGCTGGGGATGACGTCCGGCGTCTATGTGGGCCATGGCGAGACGTACCTTGACCCGCACGACGTGCTCTGGTGGGGCCGGGGCGGCACGCTCCACGGGGAAAGCGCCCCGCGCCTCGCATTTCTGCGCCGTATCATCGAGGAAGGCCCCGGCGGGCTGAATCCGGTTCCGAACGCCTATTTCCCGTGCGCGGCCAAAGCCGGCGAATACTACTTGTATTTCCTGGACTACCACCAGCCCGCCGAATACACCTTCGACCTGCCGGAGACGGCGCAGTTTCAGGCAGACTTGATCGACCCCTGGAAGATGACCATCACGAAGCTGGAAGGCACGCACCGCGGCAAGACGTTGGTGAAGTTGCCGGGAGCGCCGGGGATGGCGGTACGGTTCCGGAAGGCGTAGGAGCGCCTGCACTAAAATGGAACGGAATGGCCCTGGCTCCGCACTTGCCGCTTACCCATCTTCCTGACGGGGCGGCGATTTCATGAGCGCGATCGAACTGCTTATCCGCGGTCTGATTGCCGGGCTCATCATTGCCGCACCGGTGGGGCCGGTCAATGTTCTGTGCATTTCGCGCACGCTCACCAAGGGGCGTTTGGCTGGATTAGTCTCCGGCGCGGGCGCGGCGGCGGCCGACGCATGCTACGGCTCGATCGCCGCCTTCGGCATTTCCCTGGTAATTCAGTTCCTGATCCGCGAGCAGTTTTGGATTCGCTTGTTTGGCGGTATCCTGCTGGTCGTGATCGGTATCTCGTATTACTTCAAACCGCCGCGGAAGCTGTCTGAAGACACGAAGACTGAAACCGGCCATTCCGATTTTGTCTCCACCTTTTTCCTCACTCTCACCAATCCGACCACGGTTCTGTCGTTTCTGGCGATCCTAGCCGGGCTAGGGATGAGCGAGGCCCGCGCCTCCTGGCTCACGCTGATGCTCGTGCTGGGCATCTTCTGCGGCTCGCTGCTGTGGTGGGTGATCCTGGTGACCGCCGTGAACCGAATGCGCGACCGCTTCAACGACCGGGCAATGCTCTGGATGAACCGCATCGCCGGCCTGGCGATCGGAGGCTTCGGCATCGTCTCCTTCCTGCTGAGCCTGGGTCATCGTGGATAGATATCGGGGATAGGGATACTTGTGGGAGTAGGGGCTGGATTGAACAGGAGGTGACTGGCGCGCGGGCTACCGCTCCCTGACGGTCGCGGCTCCGTACCAGGCTGCATTCAGAGCCGCGACCGTCAGGGAGCGATCGGAACACCGGGAAGTCACAGGCCAGCAAGATATGCTCTGTGCACCATGGTCCTGCGGCACATCCGCAACAGCCACGAAGCGCGCCTAAAGGCGCCTTGTCTGCTTACTTGATTCGCTCCCATAAGAGCTTGTAAGTCGCATCCTTGCGGGCGATCACCCCGCCTTTGCCGTCTTCGACGGGGATGAGCACCAGGCGGCCGTCGCCCGAGAATTCGAACCAGCGGACATTGGCGGTTCCCCGCCGCCCCGGCACCGAATAGTCCTCGATGTGGTGAGTCACCGTGCCCGCCTGGTCATCCACGGTGTAAGTTCCGTAATAGGCCAGATAGCTGTCGAAAGCGGCGGCCTTTTCTTCCGGTGTGGCCGAAAGCCTTCCTTGATTGAACCGCGCAAACGGTTTGCGGTCGGCCCTGGCGGCAATCTGGACTGCCATTTGCCCGGAT
>Ga0210402_10002726_pt1 | contig 16979 bp, 11 predicted proteins | sample IncBWC7MmetaG_FD_161055 | JGI IMG/M metagenome (GOLD analysis project Ga0210402, IMG submission 161055) | Forest soil microbial communities from Barre Woods Harvard Forest LTER site, Petersham, Massachusetts, United States - Inc-BW-C-7-M | ecosystem: Environmental > Terrestrial > Soil >... | reverse complement strand
GGTTGAGGCGCTGGCGAAGGACTACACCACGGCGCCCATCTCGGCCCAGGACCGCGTGATGCTCGACTACGTGGTCAAGCTCACTAAGGACGCGACCAAGGTCTGGAAAGATGACATCGAAGGCCTGCGTAAAGCTGGGTTCGATGACCGCGGAATTTTGCAGATCACGCTGATCGCGTCGTGGTTCAACTACATCAATCGCGTGGCGGATGCGCTAGGCGTGGGGCGGGAGTAGAATTCCCGCGTGCGCGGGCTGATTCTTACAATTCACTTGGCGCTGGGCCTGATCGCGGGCGCTTTCATGATGACTCTCGGGGTGACCGGGAGCATCCTTGCGTTTGAGCCGGAGATCGATCGCCTGCTTCACCCCAGCGTATCGTATGTGATGCCCGGTGGAAGAGTCCTTTCGCTTGTCAAAATCGGCGATTCCGTTTCCAGTAAGTATGGTGGCGAGCCGATCGTCGCCTTCCTGCCGTCCTCCTCGCCGCGTTTCCCCACCGATGTGTTGGTGTCCCGCGGCGTGGTTTCGGTAAATCAATATACGGGCGAGGTCCTGGGTGTACGGACCAGAGGGCAGACTCTCCTGGGCTTTGTGAGGGCGCTGCACGTGCGTCTGGCAATCGGAGATGCAGGCAGAAACATTCTGAGATGGTCGGCGGTAGCAATGCTATTCTCAATTATTTCTGGGCTGTATCTATGGTGGCCGGTCAAACGAGTGCGAATTCGCGGTCCTTGGCTGGGCGGAAGATTTTGGTTTGACCTGCATAATTCGGTCGGCATCTATTCGCTGCTGCCCTGGCTGGCGCTTGCGGTCACTGGAGCCGTCATTGGCTTCGAAGATCAGACGGCCGCTCTCCTCGACAAGTTGACCGGTTCAAGTCCGGTGCACTCAAGCCGAAGTATTTTTCCATCAGCACCCGGAGGGGGAGCGACGGAAATCACGCCCGATCAGGCGGTGGCGATTGCCTGTGCTCAGTTGCCGGGGGCGGTTCCCTATCGGGTGCAAATGCCTCGTTACGGCGGCGTCTACGTTGTGAGTCTGGAATATTCAGACCATCGAATCGCTGGCGGCAGCAACTCGTTCTCGATTGATCCGTGGAGTGGGAGGGTCATTTCGGCTGATCTCGAGTCCGGCCTGACGACTCGCGAGCGATTTATGGCGACGAATGAAGCGATTCACACGGGAGTTGTTTTCGGCCTGCCCGGCAGGGCGATTGTGGCGCTGGTCGGTATCCTTCTACCCGTGCAGGCTGCGAGCGGCCTGGTGATGTGGTTGTGGCGAGCAAGGATCGTGCCGACGAAGTGATTGTTGGACAGATTCTTCGACAAGAAATGTTTTGAATATGAAAAAGACAATAATAGTAATCATGCTGTTCGCGGCAGTCGCGCTGGCCAGAGATCTGGGTGGAACCTGGTCGGGAACCTTCAAAGTCGACGGTGGAGACCATACCGTGCCCCAGTTGCTCATCCTGAAGCAGCAGGGTAAGACCCTGACCGGGTCGGGTGGTCCCAACGCTGGCGAACAATACCCGATTGAGCACGGCCGCATCGAGGGCGACGATGTGAAGTTTGAGTTGACGACCGGAGAATGGAAGTTCACCTATGATCTGAAACAGACGGAATCGGATGCGTTGCGCGGCGATCTGAAGCTCGAAAGCGTCGGGGACAGCCGGACGGCAAAGGTGTCGCTCGTAAGAGCGAAAGGCGACTAGCTGCGCCGGGCGGGATTACTCGGGAGTCGGCATCGCGAACGCGACAGTAACGCCTACTTATATGGAACGCTGTAGTGCGACGCCACCACCTGCCACTTGCCGCCGGTTTTCATCCAGACATCGGTCAGGCGGTCGTGATATTCGTAGGGCTTGCCGCTCGATTCGCCTTTCTCATGATATGCGCCGGTCACGATGGCCGTGTCGCCATGCATCCGCACCTTGAGGTCCGACATTTCTGCCACCTGGACTCGAACCTTGGAGTCGGCGGTGTGGCTGATGTAGCCCGCCTTGCTGAAGATGCTACCGTCTTCGATCGTAATCACGAAATCGTCAGCCAGCAGGGAGGACAGAATGTCGATGCTGTGCTGCTTGTAGGATTCGGTCCATTTCAGTTCCAGGGCGCGAATGGTCGCGGCGTCCGATTTTTCCTGCGCCGGTACACGGATTGCCGACGCCATCAGCAGACAGACGATCGGAATAGCGATTCGGTGGGAGTGCATCCTTCTATTTCGCACAATCGGATAGATACGGCAAGTTCTTTGTATGGCCCCACCGCCATTCTGAGCCTATCTGCATCAGTGGAGCAGTTTCAAAACTGTACTGCCAGCGGCTCGTCGCCGCAGCGGTTCCACTAAACTTGAGCGTGGTGAAAGAGTTTCTCGTCCGCCATGGCTGAATCGATCGCTGAATTCTTCTTGGAGAACTATCGCGCCCGTCGCGACGAGCGGGCCTGCCGGCAGCGCCGCGGATATCGCACGGAATCGTTTACCTACGGTGAAATCCTGGACATGGCCTGCGGCTTCGCCTGCAAGTTGGAGGCGCGGGGAATCTCAAAAGGCGACCGAGTGATGGTTTGGGGCGAAAACTGTGCCGAGTGGGTGGCAGTTTTTTTCGGATGCGCGCTGCGTGGCGTGATCGTGGTTCCCATGGATGATGCGTCGGCTGCCGAGTTTGCGATCCGGGTATTTCAGCAGGTTTCGGCGAAGCTGCTGGTGGGATCGCGGCGGCACCTGCATGAATGCTCGGCAGCAGGGTTCTCACTTGCAAGCTTGGGCCTGGAGGATCTGGCGGAGACGGTAGGGAATACGCAGGGACCGCCCTTGGATATCGCTCTTGGCCGAGACGATGTCCTGCAAATTGTTTTCACATCGGGCACGACGGCAGAGCCGAGGGGCGTAGTGATCACACACGGGAATGTTCTGGCCAACATTGCGCCGCTGGAGCGGGAAATAGGCGCGTATCTGAAATATGAGCGGCTCGTGCATCCGCTGCGGTTTTTGAACCTGCTGCCGCTCAGTCACGTGTTCGGGCAGTTTCTCGGGATGTTCCTGCCTCCGCTGTTGGGTGCGACCGTCATCTTTCAGGACGAGCTGAAGCCGTCGGAGGTGATAAGCACGATCCGCCGCGAGCGGGTGTCCGTCGTGGTGAGTGTGCCGCGAGTGCTGCAGTCGCTGAAACAGAAAATCGAGCGTGATCTGGAAGATCGCTCGGAGACTGAGAAGTTCCAGTTCCGGTTTCGGTCCGCCGAGAAGCAACACTTCCTGCGCCGCTGGTGGATGTTTCGCGCCATTCGCCGCCAGTTCGGCTGGAAATTTCTGGCGTTCATTTCGGGCGGCGCCGCTCTCGACAGCGAGACCGAGGAATTCTGGGGACGGCTGGGCTACGCTGTGATCCAGGGATATGGGCTAACCGAGACGACGTCTTTGATCAGCGTGAACCATCCGTTCCGGCTGGGGAAAGGATCGATTGGGAAGGTGTTGACGGGGCGTGAGGTGAAACTCGCAGAGGATGGCGAGATTCTGGTGCGGGGCGGAGGCGTGGCGTCGGGTTACTGGGAGGGAGAAAACGAGCACGAGCGTGGTGCGCAAACCGTTTCTGACGGACAAGGCTGGTATCGCACCGGCGACATTGGTGCGCTCGATGAAGCGGGAAATCTTTATTTCAAAGGTCGCAAGAAAGACGTGATCGTGACGCCGGGCGGGATGAACGTGTATCCCGAGGATTTGGAAGAGGCGTTGCGCAGGCAGCCGGAAGTGAAAGACTGCGTGGTGGTTGGAATGGAGCGTGGTGGGAACGCGGAGCCGTGCGCAGTGGTGATTTTACGCGGCGATGCGGAATTGGAAGAGGTGGTGCAACGGGCGAATCAATCTCTGGCGGAGTATCAACGAATGCGGATGTCGGTCGAGTGGCAGGAGGAAGATTTTCCCAGAACGAATACACAGAAGCCAAGGCGAAACTTGATCGCCGAGGCGATTCGAAGATCCCCACTTCTCGCGCCAAGAACGCGCGAGAAGTGGGGCACCCGGGTTTCAGGCACGGATCCGCTGACGGAGTTGATTGCACGGGTGACGGGACGATCGGCAATCGCGCTACGCCAAGATGCGAATCTCGACGTCGACCTTGGGCTGAGTTCGCTCGACCGCGTTGAGTTGCTGAGCTCGCTGGAGGATCGCTATCAGGTGGACCTCAGTGAGACTCGCTTCAGCACGGTGCAGACCGTGGGAGATCTGGCGCGGATGCTGCGTGGAGAAGCGGCGCCGGCCACGGTGTATCACTATCCGAGCTGGGCGTTGCGCTGGCCGGTTACGTGGGTGCGTCTCCTGGCGCATTACTTGTTGATGCGTCCGGCGATCGTACTGTTGGGTTGGCCGCGGATTGAAGGACGAGAACATTTGCGCGGCGTCAAGGGACCGCTGCTGGTGGTTTCGAATCATGTGGGCGACGTGGATGCGGGTTTCATTTTGACGGCGTTGCCGGCGCGCTTACGGCACCGGCTGGCCACGGCGACGGGTGGAGAGGCACTGGAAGCGTTGCGAACGCCTGCGCCTGACCGGGGATTCTTTGCGCAGATCTATGATCGCGTGCAATGGATGCTGGGCGTGTCGCTGTTGAATTTATTTCCGTTGCCGCGCGAGGCGGGCTTTCGCAAGAGCTTTGGGTACGCCGGGGAGGCGGTGGATCGCGGCTACAGTGTGCTGGTATTTCCCGAGGGGCGTCACACGACCGACGGCAAGATGAATCCCTTTCGCGCGGGGATCGGGCTGCTCGCGGGCAACCTCGGCATTCCGGTTCTACCCATGCGGATCGATGGATTATTTGAAGTGAAGCAGGCGGGCAAACGGTTTGCCGCTCCGCGGAAGATCAGCGTGCGGATCGGAGCGCCGATGACATTCCCGCCCGGAACGGCCGCTGAACAAATCGCAGCGGATTTGCAGCGTGCGGTGCAGAGCCTCTAGCGATCAGCGGCAGAGCTGACTTCATACTCGTCGGTCTTTTCGGACCAAACAACTACTCCTCGTCCACCTGCGATTCCTCCTGATGCAGGTCCGCGTCCAGTTGGACTTCGGGAATCTTGGATTCCCGCAGCAAACGATTGAGGGCGGGCAAATCTGCGCCCTTGAATTCGCTCCACTTTTTCAGAACGTCGGCGCTGTCATGTTCCGTGCCTGACATGGCTTCCACTTGAGATGAAGTTGGCTCGGCGTCGGCTTGCCATATTTGTCCATAAAGGGTGCCGGCTTGTCCGTTGACGCGGCTGAGAGTGACTTCTGGAGAAGGCGCGGCAAAGAATCCGCCCTGCGCGCCCAGCACCGCGATGAGTTTTTTCTCGCTCGCGTCGATGGCGTCCTTGGCTGAGACGTTGGGTTGCTCGGCCAGTTTCTCGAGTTGTGCTCGAATCGACCCACCCTGGCGCAGCGCTTCGGCCGATTCAGTCATGATGGAAGCCATGCGCCGCTCCGCCTGAAACTTTTTCTCGAGGCCCGGCGTCGTGACCTTGACGCGCGGGTCCATCTTGATCGTCAACGGCGCCCTTGATGCTTTTCCGTCGACCGTGAGCTGGACCGTGTAGGTGCCCGGAAGAACGGTCGGACCCAGAGGGAATCGGGGCGTATCGTGCGGAACGGCACCGATGGGATAGTCATGGCGCGTCGCGGCCGGTGCAGGATAGTGGAGATCCCACACCCAGCGGTGCATTCCCGCTGCGGTCGAAAGCTGCCGAGGCGCGCGCACCCAGTACAGCGGGATTAACTGCTTTTGTAGTTCTTCTTCGGTGATCTCGGGTTTATCCGTGTTGGTGAAGCGGCGCACGAGATGGCCTTGCCCATCCTGAATTTCGAGCGTGATGGTCGCTGACGCGGTGGGCAAATAATAGTCAAGGATCGCGCCGTCAGGCGGATTGGCCCCGACCGGCTCGTCAGGCGGCAACGGCGTATCGGTGTAAGTATCGCGCTGCACACGATAGGCGGGCGCTGGGGCGAAGAGATGCACTGAGTTCGCCATTGCAGCCGCGGCCTCGCGCAGTGGCGCGATGTCATCGAGAATCCAGAACGCGCGGCCATGGGTCGCGACGATTAAATCGTTTTCATGAATCCACAAATCGCGCATGGACGTGTGCGGCAGGTTCAGCTGCAGCGACTGCCAGTGGTCGCCATCGTCAAAAGAAACCCATACTGCGTTCTCCGTGCCCGCGAACAACAATCCTTTGCGGACCGGATCTTCGCGCACCGTGTCCACGGCGCCAAAATCGGGGAGGCCGTTGGTAATCACCTTCCAGCTCTTGCCGCCGTCGTGCGTGCGGTAGATATAAGGACGTGTGTCGTTGATGCGAAAGCGGCTCACCGAGGCGTAGGCGGTTTGTTCGTCGAAGTGCGAGGCCGAGATCTGCGTGACCTTGCTCCACGCCGTGAGTTCTTTCGGCGTGATGTCTTCCCAATTCTTACCACCGTCGCGCGTGATCCAGAGCTGGCCATCGTCCGTGCCGGCCCACAGAGTGGTTAACGTCTTGAACGATGGAGCGAGCGCATAGATGACGCCGCGCTGTTTCTCCGCGTCCTTGGGGACGAGTGTGCCCACGCTGGCGGGCACGCCGGGGTTCTCACGCGTAAGGTCGGGGCTGATGGTCTGCCAGGAATTTCCGCCGTCCGTCGTTTTGAACAGAACGTTGCTCGCAAAATAGAGCACGTGCGGATCCACCGGCGAGAACATCAGCGGCTCGGTGCGGTTGGTGCGGTATTTGGGATTGCGCAGCGGGATCGGCGTGATGTTCTGCACCTGTCCGGTCGACCAATGGAACTTGGAAACTTCCGTTCTGCCGCCGCCGTAGATGACGTCGGAATCGAGCGGGTCGGGAGCGACGTATCCGTACTCGATCACGCCCACGGGATGCCAGTCGCGGAACGTGATGGCACCGTCGTTGCCACGGCTCGAGATGCAGACCGAGCCACTCTCCTGTTGTCCGGCGCAGACTTTGTAAGGGAAGGAATTGTCGGTGATGGCATGGTAAAGCTGTGCCGTGGGCTGGTTGTACCAGGAACTCCAACTGGCACCGGCATTCACAGTGACGATCGCGCCCTGGTCGCTGACGATCAGAATAATGTTGCCGTTGTTGGGATTAATCCACAGATTCTGGTAGTCGTCGCCGCCGGGCGCGCCGCGGAAGCCGGTCCAGGTTTTGCCGCCGTCGCTCGAGCGCATGGTCACGGTGCTGACCACGTAGAGCAGATCCGGATTCTTGGGATCAACTTTGGGGATGGAAAGATCGCCGCCGCCGATGCGGCCTGCGGGGCGCGGGTCGGTCGTGATCTGTAACCAGTTGTCGCCGGCGTCGTCGGAACGGTAGACGCCGAGCTTTCCGGAGGCTTCCGACAGAGTTGCGTACAGGCGGTGCGGATCGCTGGGCGCGATGGCGACATAGATTTGCGACAGGTCTTTCGGCAGCCCGTTGGTTAATGGATGGAAAGTGCTGCCGCCGTCGGTGGACTTGAAAAGTCCGCCGCCCGTGCCGTTGACTTCGTTGTTGTCCTCCCACGGGCCTTCGCGAGCTTCCCACATCGAAGCGTAGACGACGTCGGGATTCGCGGGATCGATCACCACATCCGAGCCGCCGGTATTTTCGTCCTTGGAAATAACTCGTTGCCAGTTCTGTCCGCCGTCAGTCGAGCGATAGATGCCGCGCTCCTCGCTGGGTCCGTAGGGATGCCCGAGCACGGCGGCGAATACACGGTTGGGATCGCGTGGGTCGATCGCGAGCGCGGGAATTTGTTGTCCGTTGACAAGGCCGAGGTGAGTCCAGGTCTTGCCGGCGTCGGTGGATTTGTAAATGCCGTTTCCGACCGAGAGGTCGGGGCGATGCAGTCCCTCGCCGCTGCCGACATAAATAATGTTGGGATCGGAAGGCGCGACTGCTATGGCTCCGATGGACTGCGTGGACTCGTGATCGAAGATGGGGTTCCAGGTGCGCCCGTAGTCGTCCGACTTCCAAACCCCGCCGTTCACCTGGCCGATGTAAAACACATTGGGCTGGCTGGGGACGCCGGCCGCTGCCCGCGTTCGCCCGCCGCGGAACGGACCGATCATGCGCCACTGCATTTCCTGGTAAGTGTTTTCCGGAACCTGCGTCCAGCCTGCGGCTGCGGATAAAAGAACGACGAAAGACAGCAGTAAACGAAGGACTGCGTGGATTCGGTTCACTTGCTACCCCCTCTGACAGCGAACGGCAAACTACCTAGAATAAACCAAAAGCGCAGTGACCGGGGTCAGCTCCGAGCCCATGCCGCGGGAACGCTCAAGCCGGACAGCCTGTGTGGGGACAGCCGCCCCCGGCTGTCCGTCGAGCGCAGCTCGGCAGGTCGGTCCCGACCGCAACGCGAACCTCACTCCGGAACCCCCATGAACCAAATTCACCTAATTCCCTTGGCCCCCCGCGACTCCGCGTTTATGATGGCGGAGCCTTCCACGCCATGAGCATCCGCAGTTCGAAATCACTCTGCGTTGTTCCACTGATCTCTCGGGCTTTGCTTGTCGTCCTGGCCCTCTGCACGCTTTCTGCCGCTGGCGGTCAAGCCGTGCCCGCCAGCGATCCTCAGAGTTCGGGCCTCAAGCCGATTCTCAATTACATCTCGTCTGCATGGGACACTCTCACTCGCTCCATGACCGACTGTTCGAGCGTCGTCGATCCCAAGATAAGCGCGGCTCCGGTGCTGTACTTGCCCAAAGATTTCAACGAGCCGGCGGCGGTGCAGAAGCTGGCCGCGGATTGCAAAGTGCGGGTCGAACATTTGCCGGTCGAGATCCATCGTTTGGGCGAGATTGATACGGCGAAGTTTCAGCCGCATGGACTGCTCTACCTCGAGAATAAATATGTTGTCCCGGGCGGGCGCTTTAACGAGATGTATGGCTGGGACAGTTACTTTATTGTTCGCGGGCTGCTGCGCGCCGGTCGCGCGGAACTGGCGCGGGGGATGGTCGACAATTTCTTTTTTGAAATCGAGCACTATGGCGCGATGCTCAACGCCAATCGTACCTACTACCTGACGCGGTCGCAGCCTCCGTTCCTGAGTTCCATGTTTGTCGATGTCTATCAGGCGACGCAGAAGGACGGACATCCCGATAAAGCTTGGTTGGAACGTGCCTACGCCGATCTCGACAAGGATTACGGGATGTGGACGCGCGATCCGCATCTGGCGGGGCCGACCGGGCTTTCTCGCTATTACGATTTCGGCGAAGGGCCGCCGGCCGAGGCGGTGCAGGACGAGAGCGGCTTCTATCGCAAAGTGGCGCAATATTTCTTTCTGCATCCTGCCGAGGCCGACGACTACGTGGTTGAAACCAGACCCGGAACGAGCCAGCTGGTCGCGGGCTCGCCGTATTCTCTGCAGGTTTGCGATGTGCCGCTGACGATGGCGCGCCCGGAGTGCGAAAAGGCCAAGCAGTTCAAGATGAGCGCGGATTACTACAAGGGCGACCGCTCGATGCGGGAGTCCGGGTTCGACGTGAGCTTTCGCTTTGGCCCTTTTGGCGCGGCCACGCATCACTATGCGCCGGTGTGTTTGAACAGCTTGCTCTACAAAACCGAAAAGGATCTGGAGCAGATCAGCCTCTGGCTGGGTCACGCCGACGACGCGAAAAAGTGGAGCCAGCGCGCGGAAGCGCGCAAGAAACTCATCACGCACTATTTATGGAACGAAGAACAGGGTCTCTTCTTCGACTTCAACTTTCAGACGAAACGGATGTCGAAGTATCAATACGCCTCCACGTTCTACCCGCTGTGGGCGGGGCTGGCGACGCCGGAGCAGGCCAAGGCTGTCGCCAGCAATCTGAAACTGTTCGAGCGTCCGGGCGGGATTCCGATGAGCACGGAGGAGACGGGCACGCAGTGGGATTTGCCCTACGGTTGGGGAAACATCGAAATGGTGGCGATCGATGGTCTGCGTCGCTATGGGTATAACGCGGATGCGGATCGCGTTTCCTACGAATTTCTGTCGACGGTCGCGGAGAATTTTCGGCGCGACGGTAACATCCGCGAGAAATATAACGTGGTGACGCGCTCCTCCGAAGCGCACGTGGAACTGGGATACGAAATGAACGTGGTCGGCTTCGGCTGGACTAACGCTGCGTTTCTCGAACTGCTGCACGGCCTACCGAAGGAAATGGTCGAGCGGCTGGAGCAAGAGCAGAACCAGCCGCTTCCGTCGGACAAATAACAATCCCGAAGCGTCGAGCATCCCGTGGCATCTGCCCGGAATTGCCAAGCGCGTCTCTTCTGAGAAACTCATGACTTGAGGTTTCGGTCAAGTCCACTTTCGTAGGTGTTGACCGCCCTCGAAAGTAGGTGTTTCTTCCACAGGCTAAGCTGTTGGATCTGCTCGCCGGGACGATTCCGCCTACTTAGAATCAATCGCTTAGCAAAATCGATTCTGTCCTTTTCCACAGTGTTCCTGCAGGAACACTCTGCCGCCAACGGCCACGTTGACGGCTCAACCCATCCCCCCTAAGATTGAAAATCCTGATTTCTGCTGCAAGCCCACATGATCAACCAGACGATCTCGCACTACCGCATCACTGGCCAGCTGGGCAGCGGCGGGATGGGCGTTGTCTACGAAGCGGAGGACTTGAACCTCGGCCGCAGAGTCGCGCTGAAGTTTCTGCCGCCGCAAATGACGCGCGATCAGAATGCGCTTGATCGTTTTCTGCTGGAGGCCCGCTCCGCATCCGCGCTGAACCATCCCAACATCTGCACCATTTATGCGGTCGAAAGAGGGGCGAGTCAAAACGAAAACGCGTGCGCGGACGTGCAGTCGTTCATTGCCATGGAGTTGCTGGAGGGGCAGAATCTCGACCAGAAGCTGCGCAGCGGGCCGTTGCCGGTTGGCTCGTTGCTCGACGTCGCCATCCAGCTGGCCGACGCCCTCGACGCTGCGCATGCCAAAGGCATCATTCACCGTGACATCAAGCCGGCGAACATTTTCCTTACGCCGCGCGGCCAAGTGAAGGTGCTGGATTTCGGACTGGCCAAGCTCACCCGGCCCGACCTCGAGATGAGCACGATCGGGGCTACGCAGGATTCGCCCAGCCCGCAGAACCTGACCAGTCCGGGCGCGACCGTGGGCACGATCTCATACATGTCGCCGGAGCAGGCGCGCGGCGAGGAACTGGACACGCGGTCCGACTTGTTTTCGCTGGGCACTGTGATCTACCAGATGGCTACTGGCAAGCTGCCGTTTATCGGCGCGACGTCGGCGGTGGTGTTTCATGCCATTCTTGAGTTGGATCCGGTTTCGCCGCTGCAGTTGAACGCGACGCTGCCGCCCAAGCTCCAAGAAATCATTGAGAAGTTACTGGAGAAAGATCGCGATCTGCGCTACCAGTCGGCCGCGGATCTGCGGGGCGATTTGAAGCGGTTGAAGCGCGATGTGGAGTCGGGAAGAAAAAGCGCGGCGCCTCCGGCTTCCGCGTCGGTTCGGGTAGCCGCCAGTGCCGCAGAATCACAATCTGGCGCGGGCTCTTCAGGCGCAGCTGCGCCGGTGGCGCGGGCTTCCTCCTCTGCTGTCGTCGCGGCAGCCGGGCGGCACAAGGTGGGAACTGGCTTGACCGTTCTGCTCGGCGTCGTCGTGCTGTTGGCCGCGGGCTACGGAATTTACTCGCTGATCACGCGCCATCCCATGCGCCCCTTCCGCAACTTCACCGTGACCAAGCTGACCGAAGACGGCAACGCTGCGTTGGTGGCGATGTCGCCCGACGGGAAATACATTCTCAGCCTCATGTCCGGCGCCAATGGCGACGTCAGCTTGTGGCTGCGCAACGTACCGACCAACAGCAACACGCAGGTGCAACCGCCCGCCAACGTGGGCTACAACGGTCTGCGCTTCTCCCCCGACGGCAACTATCTTTATTTCGTGCGCAGCGATCCGGGAAATTTCGAGCTCAAATATCTGTATCGTGCCCCACTCCTGGGCGGTACGCCGGAGCGGCTGGCGGAAGATGTCGACTCGAACATCACCTTCTCGCCCGACGGCCACAAGATCGCCTTCATGCGCTACGATAATCCGGAGCCTGGAAAGTTTCGCCTGATCGTGCGCTCGCTCGATACCGGCGAAGAACAGGTCCTGGCCAGCGGCGCAAACGGCCAGAGCTTTGTCAATCCAGCGTGGTCACCGGACGGCAACACCATCCTGTGCGTGGTGAATCAGCCCGTCGACGCACTCACCGGCCTTATGGCGGTGGACGTTCACTCCGGCAAGCAGCGACTGATTCTGAGTTCAGATTCCGGCCTGCTCTTGCCCACCTGGCTGCCCGACGGTCACGGATTGCTGGTGCAAAATGTCACCCGCGCTTCGAACTTCTCGCAGCGGCAGATCGCCTACGTCGTCTATCCCGAGGGCCGGATCGATCCCATCACGCGCGACACCAACAATTATTCTGACCTGAGCGTGGCGGCCAACGGACAAGTTCTGGCCACCGTACTGAGCCAACAACGGTACAACCTGTATGTGATGTCGGCGGCGTCTGGCGGGGCGGATGCGCGCCCGGTCGCGACGGCAGCCGCTTTCAGCAATCTTTCCTGGACCCAGGACGGACGCGTGATCTACGACAAAGACAACAAGATCAACTGGCTGAATCCGGATTCGGGCACAAAAGGAATGTTCGCAACCGAGCAGGATTCCGCGGGCGGTGATCCGTGGGAATGCGCGGACGGACGTTACGTCGTGTTTTTGCTCGGCTTGCATGCCGGCAAGGGCAGCGTGAATGTGTGGCGTGCGGACGCCGCGGGTGGCAATCTGAAACAACTCACGCAAGGCAAGCTGGACAACTATCCGGTCTGCGCCCCAGATTCGCGGTCGGTGTATTACCTCGACGGTGCCGTGGGGAAAATCATGCAGGTGCCCATTGATGGCGGCGCGCCGCGCAAGGTCACCGACCTCGAAGTCGCGGGATTCTTCGACGTTTCTTCGGATGGGCGCACGCTGGCGTTCGCGACAATCGATCACGCGGGCGGACACGAAGAAAAGTTGGTGCTGATGTCGCCCGACACGGGACAAGTGCAGAAGATGGTGGCGTTCCAGCGGCCTCGCGGCACACTGATTCGCTTTGCGCGCGACGGGAAATCAGTGATCTACCCTACTCGCGAAAACGGCGTGGACAATCTATGGCAGCAGCCGCTCGACGGCTCCCCCGGCAAGCAACTCACTTCCTTCAAGTCCGAGCACATCTGGGACTTCCACTGGTCGTGGGACGGGAGCAAGCTGGCGATGGTCCGAGGGCACACCGACTCCGATGTGGTGCTGATGCGCGACGCGCAGCCTTAGGGCCGACCACGGACCTTCTACGTTGGAGCTTCGGCCTTCGAACACAGATTTCATCTATTGCTATCTATTGCTTATGCCTATGCGGCCTGTCGCAGGGCTGGCGCGTGGGCCAGCGGTGGCGGTCCCCAGAGCCAGGCGACGGCTGCGCCGAAGACGAACATTTCGCTGGTGACTTCGCAGAAGTGAGCCCAGCGGACGGAGTCGGGGAAGACCGGATTTGGAGTCAGCAGCGGCGCAGTCCCGGTCAGGAGCGTGAATACGAGCCCCACCACCAGCGCGCCACTGAGCCGCGGCATACCCAGCATGCGGGTCATGGCCAGGGCCAGCAGGATGAACATTGGCGCCCGCACAAAAAATTGCAGCGCCGCGATGACTCCAACCGAAGGCAGACGTTGCGTCGCGTAAAAGTCTTTTACGTACGGAAAGATGATCGCTCCTACGGCAAAGTACAGAAAGACATACAAGAGGGCGCAGAGCACAAACTTCCACACCAGTTCGCCCCGCGACTGCGAATGAATGGGGCGGTAGTGATCGCGCGAAGCATTTTTGCGCCTGCCGAACAGAAATGCCCATACCGGAACCCCGAGCACTGCAGCGACCAGCATGTAGACAAAGATTTTGCCCCATTCCAAATTCGTGTTCGGCAGAAAGACGAGGGCCTCGATCAGATTGATGGAAAAGATCACCAGCGGGATGGCGGAGACTGCGGCGCCGAGGCGCCAGCCCTGCCACTCCGCGCGCGCCGCGATCACGGAAAGCGCAGCGACTGTAACGGCGACGTTCAGCAGTATCCAGAGCGCCAGGTGCGGAACCGCCACGGGTTTCATGGGAACGATGATCCCTGCGACCGCCTGAATGATGGCGATGGCGACGAACGCCAGCAGGGCGCGCGGAATTGCTTTTGAGAAAGTCATGATGTGCCTCCTTTTTCTTCCTTTTCGTACGTGGTGATCGCGGAACGAGTCCACTCCAGCAGAGTCTCGGTGGCCTGGACGCCGCACTCGAAAGCTAGCCTGGCGGAGAGTGGAACGATCGACTGGATCGTCTGCAACTCTTCGTGCAAGGCCGGGATGTAGGTTTTGAGCGCCGCTTCCAGAGATTTCAACAGTGCGATCGCGGCGGCGGGTCCGGCGGTCGTGTCGCAGAAGGCGAAGCGCAGCATGATTTCCTGCTGGCCCCAGAGAAGATCGTCGCGGGTGATGGGGCGGGTGATCCAGGTCTTGAGTTCGGAGAGTCCCTTCGGAGTCAGACGAAATAATTGCCGGCGGCGCATGCCAGAGCCTTGCTCGACCTTGCCGCGGATCAGGCCTTGCTTTTCGAGACGGGCCAGAGCGGGATAGATGGCGCCGGGGCTGTCGCTGTAGGTTTTCATCGAGGTCGACGAGAAAGTCTTACGCAGGTCGTATCCCGAAGACGGCTTCTGCAGCAGGCCGAGCAGGGCGTAACCGAGCGAGGGGATCTTCGATGGGCCTTTGGATGGAATCATTCAGGGCACCTGCCGCAGTTCGATCTGCCGGTGAATCTGGTGCGCTGATGGTTCGCCGCAGTCTGTGAATGCTGCATCCGAGCATTCGCGATGCTGAACTTTCACTAGGTTGTCGAGCGTGGCTGACAAGATCTTTCCGTCTTTCAGGCTGGTCTTGATTTCGACGTCGAAGGTCTCCTTGCCCACTTCGGCAACATATTTTCCGGCGGCGTTCTTTGCCTTCACGTCGATAAAGTTGTTCGGCGTGTCGGCGACTGGCGTCTGCATCCAGGCGGCCGGCAGCTTCACTTTCGGCTGCGGAGGCGGGACGTGGCGCACCAACAACGTTGCGACCTGGGTTGAGGTGTTCAGTTCTTTCAGCGTGAGATCGAAATCGATCGAGTCTTCGCCGAGGATCACGTAGTTTCCGTCGGCCCAGGAAGAAGGACCGCCGAGCTTGACGTAGGCATGGTCTCCAGCGCGGGTGAGGTCGCTTTGCCGGATCGCAATCCAGAGGTCGCTGTAGAAGGTGAGCAGGTCGGTGATTGGTCCAATCAGGAACGGCTGGACCTGACTGAGGTTGGGGATGGACGGCGGAACTGCGGGATCGAGGGAAAGAGTCTGGCGGAAACTCAGGCTGGCGGGAGAGAGCGACATGGACGCGTTCGATTTGAAGTCGGACCAGGCATATTCTTCAATGAGGTGCCCGGCTAGGTCTTTCTTCACGATTCCGTTGGCCTGGACTTCGTAGGTCCAGCCGTCGTTGTCGCCCTTCATGTGGTAGGTCAGCTTCTCGCCGTCGGTATAGCGGCGCGCGAGGGGACTGGGGGACGGCGTAGGCGGATTCGCATTTTGCGCTGCCGCAGCCTGAGTGAAGGAGAGCTGCGCGAAAACCACGGCGAGGAGGCAGAAGGCGAACCGCTGCAGAATTTGCGAGGCGTAGTGCATGGCTGGCTCCATAGTACGTAGCGTACTATATCGAAGCGTACTACAAAAGTCAATCTCGGCGTCTGCAGAAAGGCAGGTTCCTCGACTCCGCACGATTTCCCTCTTTGCGGAAAATCATGCTGCGCTCGGAATGACAAGGGGTGGGGGGTGGCGCGGGGCGAGAAGGGCGTCCCAAAAAACTAAGGGCGGCCATGGCTGACCGCCCTCTTTCGAATTGTGGCGTGCGAAGCGGTTTTAGGCGCCTTTGACGTTCTCTGCTTGCCAGCCCTTGGGGCCTTTGACCACGTCAAACTGCACTTGCTGACCTTCTTGCAGGCTGCGGAAGCCGCTGGCCTGAATGGCGGAGAAATGCACGAAGACATCCTCGCCGTTCTGGCGGCTGATAAAACCGTAGCCCTTGGCGTCGTTAAACCACTTCACTGTTCCTGTTTCCATGATGTTGCAATTTCCTTTGTTGTTGATATAGCGCTGAAACTTTCAAGGTCTTTCGGCAGGCAGGTCACGCGCTGGGTTAGGCGGAGATGCTCGTACTTGCGAAGGAACTCTAAAGTCAAACGCACTTAAATTGTAAAGAAAGTGCCCTACAAAAGCTACATATTTACTGCGGGCTATGGCTAAACAATTGATGGGAGAGATGTTATGGGCGCTGCGACAAGGCGAGGCTTCGCCTCGCGGACGGCCCCTTCGACTTCGCTCAGGGCAGGCTGAGGGGGGCCGTCCCCACATTAATGCTACGGAGTCGCTTGCGACCTGTGGGGAAACCATTCATCATTTGAATATGCGTTTGAGAATTCTGCTGGCTACGGTTTTGCTCACGGCTTCGGCGTGGGCGGGGATTGTTGACGACGTACGCACCGCGCTGGCGCAGAACAGTTTTTCTGCCGCGGAGTCGGTACTGAATTCTTATCGCAGCCAGCAGGGAGTCACGGCTGAGTATCTGGAGGCCTATTCGTGGCTGGGGCGGGTTGCGCTGGAGCAGAGCCGGAACGACCAGGCGGAGGCTTATGCGAAGCAGGCGCAGACTCTGGTGCTGGAGCAGTTGAAACAGCGTCCGCTGGATGCCGATGCGCATCTGCCAGTCGCGTTGGGGGCGGCGCTGGAAGTTCGGGCGCAGGCGCTGGCGGCGCGCGGGCAACGGACGCAGGCGGTCGCGCTGCTGGAGTCTGCCTTGCGGACTTACGGGAATACGTCGATTCACGACCGGTTGCAGAAAAACCTGAATCTGCTGTCTTTGCAGGGGAAGGTGGCGCCGGGGCTGAAGGCCGACGA
>Ga0210402_10002724_pt1 | contig 16983 bp, 15 predicted proteins | sample IncBWC7MmetaG_FD_161055 | JGI IMG/M metagenome (GOLD analysis project Ga0210402, IMG submission 161055) | Forest soil microbial communities from Barre Woods Harvard Forest LTER site, Petersham, Massachusetts, United States - Inc-BW-C-7-M | ecosystem: Environmental > Terrestrial > Soil >... | reverse complement strand
ATCGACGATAAAGGCTTCAGGCATATAGGGTTCTCACGGTGAGGGGGTGAAGGTGTATCCGGGCCCGATAGGCGCGCTTTCGCGCAAGACAAATTCCGCGACCCGCGATTTATGGAATCCGCCATCACCCCAAACTCCGTCCAAGGCCCAGGCGCGTTTGGCAAAGATTTGCAAATCCACTTCCCACGTGTAGCCCATCGCCCCGTGGACTTGAATACCGTTCCTGGCGGCCAGCCGCGCCGCCTCACCTGCCGCCAACTTGGCCTGCGATACGTACACGCTGCGTTGTGGATCGCGCCGGGCCATCGCATAAGCCGCTCGGAACAATGTCGGGCGCGCGAATTTGTACTTTACCGATACGTCCGCAATCAGATGCTTTACCGCCTGGAACGACCCGATGGGTTTGCCGAATTGTTTGCGCTCAGCGGCGTAGTCCACGGACAAATCGAGGATTCGCGCGGCTAGCCCGAGCTGCTGGCCGGCGCAGGCCAACGCACCACGGTCGAGCAAGTCGGCGCACAACGCTTGCGCCCGCGAGCCTGATGCGAGCAGAGTCCTCGGAGTCGGGTGCCAGTCCACGTGGAAGAGCCGACGCGAGGGATCCAGGCTGGGATTCGCCGTCAGCTTCACGTCATCGGGCGCGACGGCGTGTATCTCGTCGTTCGCGCACAATAACATCAGAGCAGCGACATGGGCGTCCGCAACCAGAGGATTCTCCGGATGTCCCACCGCGACCCGCGCGCTGCCCTTCGCCACCCGGGGCAGCCATGTCTCGCTTAACGCCGAGTCAGATCCGAGGGCGTTGAGCAGGCCGACCGCCAGAAATGCCGTGTCGGTAATCGGATCTGCCACGCCATAATAGCCTACCGAGTGCGACAGCAGTCCCCATTCCAAGTCGCCTAAGCCCATTCCACCCAGTTGCTCCGGCACCGAGACCGCAGTCAGACCCTGCTCAGCCATTGCTTGCCAAATTCCTGGTGAGCGGCCGGTCTCGGTGTCCCATAGCTCGCGAGCCAGCTCCGGGGTCGCTTCGGTCATGAAGAAGCGGCAGAGCGCCTCATACAGCTCGCGTTGCTCCTGACTGAAGGTAAAGTCCATCGGCGTCGTCCCTAGCGCGGCATGTTGTGCATGCGTTCTGCAATGATGTTGCGTTGAATTTCATTGGTGCCTGCATAGATCGATCCCGCCTGCGAGAACAGGAATCCTTCGATCCAATCGCCGGCATCTCCTGCCTGCGGTGCCTGCGGCAACAATTCCGCACGCGCACCCAGAATTCGCATGGCCGTCTCGTGCATGCTGAGATCCAACTCGGACCAGAATATTTTATTCGTGCTCGCCTCCGCACCGATCTTGGCGCCCTTGAGCAGGCGGCTCGCTGTGCGATAGGTAGCCAGCGCATACGCCTCCGCGTCCATCCACGCACGCAGCACGGCATCGCGTACCGACGGGTCGCGATCGGCCGCCGCGCGATTACGCAAGTACAGTTGCACGAGTTTCTTGGCAGTCTGTTGAAAGCGCGCCGGCGAACGCAGCATCAGGCCGCGTTCAAATCCGGCCGTGGCCATGGCCACGTGCCAACCTGCGCCTTCCTGGCCCAAACGGTTTTCCACAGGCACCCGCACATTGTCGAAGAATATTTCGCCAAATCCCGGCAACCCGTTGAGCTGGCGAATTGGCCGCACCGTGATGCCCGGCGCATTCAGCGGCACCAGCACGAAGGTCAGGCCATGGTGGCGCTGCGACTGCGGATCGGAGCGAAAGAGGCCGAACAGCCAGTCGGCCCAGACGGCCCGTGTACTCCAAATCTTCTGGCCGTTGATGACGTAATGATCGTCCTCGCGAATGGCGGTACAGCGGATGGCTGCCATATCGGAGCCGGCGCCGGGTTCCGACCACCCTTGCGCCCAGATATCCTGACCGGCGGCCATGCGCGGCAGGAACCGGGATTTTTGCCCGTCGCTGCCGTAATCCATCAGCGTTGGCCCGAGCAAAAAAACGCCGTTTTGATTCACCCGAAGCGGCGCACCGGCCGCCCAATACTCTTCTTCGAAAATCAACCACTCGATCAGGTCGCTGCCACGCCCGCCCAATTCGGTAGGCCACGTGACCATGCTCCACTTTCCGGAATTGAGGGTTGCCTCCCATTCGCGGTGCTGCTGAAATCCCCGTTCCGTGTCGAAGCTCTGCAACGGTTCCTTCGGCACGTGCCCCGCCAGCCACTCGCGAATTTCCCTGCGAAATCCGATCTGCGCGTCGGTGTATTCCAGCCGCATCATCGATCGCTTCTACTCACGGCGCTGGTTCGATTGAAATTGCGGGTCGCGCTTGTCGACGAAGGCCTGCCGTGCCCGCGCGGAATCGAGCGTGGTATAGGCCTGCAGCGTAAAACCCTGCTCCCACCGATACTTGTCCTCCAGATTTCCATCTTCGATTCCATTCAGGGCTTCCTTGGCGAGCCGGATCATGCCCGGGCTCTTGCCGGCAATTCGGCGGGCCATCATCATCGCCGTTTCACGCAGCTCTGATTTGGCCACGACGCGCTCAACGGCCCCGAGCCGGTACGCCTCCGATGCCGTGATCGGATCCCCGGTGAAGTACATTGCACGTACTTTTTGCACGGGGAATAGTCGCTGCAAATGCGCGCCGCCCCCTAAAGCGCCACGGTCCACCTCAGGCACACCGAATGTCGCGCACTCGGCGGCCACGACGATATCGGCGGCGCCCGCGAGCCCGATTCCGCCTCCAAGGACAAAGCCATGCACCGCCACGATCACCGGCACGGGATTGCGATGGACCGCCCGGAAACTCGCGTAGTTGCCGGCATTGACCGCCACGATACGTTCCGGGTGCGCCGTCAGTTCTTTGATGTCGACGCCGGCGCAGAAGCCGCGGCCATCTGCCCGCAGGACGATCACGCGCACTTCCGCGCGCGTACCCAGCGCTTCGATCTCGGCGGCCAAGCCGGCCCAACCCTGACTGTCGAGTGCGTTCACCGGCGGATGGTCGATTACCAGTTCGGCGATACCGTCGGCAACCGTCGTCTTGAACGGAACGGTCACGTCTCACCGTCGGTGTTCTTGTTGGCACGTGCCATGGCTTTCCCATCCAACCCCGCAAGGCTGTCACCGCTCACCAGGTCGTTCTGTGCGTGCGCAAAGTGGTGCATGTGGAATACCGCGTCCATCGCCGTGCGCTTACCGCGCAGATCCTCCACGTGATTCACGGCCTGCTTGGTGAGCGCCAGGCCCAGGCGCGGCATCTCGGCAAGACGATTGGCCATCGCGCGCGCCGTCTCCTCCAACTGAGCGCGCGGCACGACCCGATTGACCATACCGTATTGATACGCGCGCTCCGCGCTCATACGCTCGCCCAGGAACAGAAACTCCTTGGCAATGCGCGGCGGCAGCTCGAACGCATGGGCGAAATACTCCACACCCGGAATCCCCATGCGCACCACGGGATCCTGAAAGAACGCGTCGTCCGCGGCAACGATCAGATCGCAGACCCAGGCGAGCATCAGCCCCCCGGCAATGCAGGCGCCCTGGACCATCGCGACGGTTGGTTTGGGCAGCTCACGCCAGCGGCGGCACATGCCGAGGTACACCTCCTGCTCGCGCGTATAGAGCAATTCCGCGCCCGGCTTGTTGACATGGTCATACCACATCAGCTTTCGCTCGAAACTACGATGCACGTCGCGGCCCGGCGTACCGATGTCGTGTCCGGCTGAGAAATGTTTACCCTCGCCCGCGAGCACGATCACCTTGACCCCATCGTCATCCACCGCACGCCGGAACGCCGCATCCAACGCGTAAGTCATCTGCGAGTTTTGAGCGTTGTTGAACTTGGGCCGGTCCATTCGAATCCAGGCGATCGCTCCGTCAACAGCGTAGCGAACGGGCGCATCGGTCTCGTACTCGACGTTCACTTGACGCGGTTCGACCAGGTCTTTCATGGCTTGGTAGCGACGGCCTGGAGGGCCGGCGGGTTGCCCTTGAGCACCGAAGCGCGCAGACCATGCGGATCAAGGCGCCTGATGATCTCGAGCTGGTCTGCGGTTGGCAGCTCAGTCACCGAGAGTTCCGGAGCTTTGCGCAGCGGGAATCCGGTGGCCTTCTGCACATCTTCGAACGTCACGCCCGGATGCAGTGATAGCACGCGTATGGCGTGGTCAGGGCCGCCGAAGTCCATCACGCAAAGATCGGTGACGATCCTGCGCAAGTCGCAGAAATCTTGCTTCATGCCGGCACTCCAGCGGGCTGGGTTGTAACCGACGCTGCCCACCATGTCGACCTCGCCGGCAACAAACGTGCGGGGGCTGTGATTGAGCACGAAGAGCGAATTGGCGTGATTGATGCTGTTGCCTGGCAACCCACGCACGCCCAAAATCGCCGACTTGGGTTTCTCGTACGTGCCGCCGACCGCTGATAAGTTGCACTGACCCCATCGGTCAATCTGAGTCGGGCCGATCATGGCATGGCGCTTGCCGCTCCAAACGCACTCGAACACTCGCTCGAATGGCAGGTATCCGGAATACTTCGGCTGATACCCCTCACGCGGCCCCAACGGTATGGGTTCCTCGACCAGGAAAGTCTCCGAATCGGTCATGAGCAGTTCCGGCGTGTGCGTCAGCTTGGCGAGACTGGCACCGAGTCTCGGCACGACGCCGATACCGGACGCCAGCACTTCACCATTGCCGCGCCACACTTCGGCGCAAGCCACCGTCATCAGTTCCGCGCGGGTCGCTGTGTTGGCGTCGAGCATGAGCTAGAACACCGGCAGCTCGAGCCGGGATACCCGCTCGGCGCCCCCCATCTTGGTCAGATATTCCTGGTCCGTGCACTGCACGAACTCTCCGGCATACGCCTCCCAGCCGCCGGGTTCCGAGGCACTGGCGTTGTAACGCTTCAGATGCTCAAAATCCCAGCCGTAGTCGGGACTGCTGTAGGTCGGGTGCGCACCGAAGGGAGCCGCAACCACCCCGGTCACCAGAGAGCGTTCAAATAAATTGAATTGTGCCGTCGTGGCGTCGAGCGAGAGTCGATCACGCACGAGTTCGGCGCTGACATAACACTGGTCCGCCGCACGTGCAAAGAGATGATCGAACAAGGGATCCGCGCTTCTGATGAGTGTGTTTCCGAGACGGTCGGCCTCATTGACGTGCAGCAGCGCCGCGTCGAGCTTAAGGGCGGGCATAGCCACATAGACCTCGCCGTCATCGTACGGTGACCGAATGGTCTTGATTTGCGGATTGCGGGCGACCACGTCCGTGGCCAGGCCGCAGCGCGTCGGCAAAAACGACATTCGCATACCGGCGGCACGCAATCCCCATTGCAGCATGCCTTCATCCAACTCCATCACCTGCAATTGACCGGATTCGCGGGCCCTTCGAAAATAGGGCTCCAATGGAATCGCATCCATCGTCACGAAGCCGTAGATCAGCTTCTTCACTCTGCCGGCCGCACACAGCATGCCCACCTCGGGACCGCCGTATGACACGACGGTCAGGTCCGTCAATTCGGAGCGCAATATCTCGCGCACCAAGCTCATGGGTTTGCGCCGCGGCCCCCAGCCGCCAAAACCGAGGGTCATTCCATCGCGCAGCCGTGCTACGACGTCCCGGCCGCTCATTTCCTTGTTCATTTCGAGTCACCCTCACGGTGGGCGGTCGCCAGCCCCAAGCTCCAGTCGTGACCCCAGTAGCTGATGGTGGTCGCTTCGAAGACCAAGTGTTTGCTCCAGTCCACGACCGTGCCGCCGTAGCCGAATTCGATGGAGAATCCGCCCGGCGTAAGCATATAAAACGATATGACGTTGTCGTTGACATGTTGGCCGAGACTGGCCATCAGCTTGAATCCATGCCGCTTGCAGCGGTCAAGCGCGCGTCCAACTTCGGTCATGGACGTGACCTCGGCCATGACGTGAATGCAGGCGCCGGGCGGAATATCGGACTCGAACAGCGCCAAACTGTGTTCGCGCCCGTTGTTGCAATGGGTGAAATGCAGCCGCTGCACCGCTGCATCCGGGTCTGCGCGGTGGTTGTAGATATCGGACAGACGAAAGCCCATGACATCGCGCCAGAATTCCCAAGTCGCATCGAACTTCGGCGCGGCGAGCACCGTATGACCCATTCCCTGCTCGCCGGTGACGAAGCAGGGCACTCCAACCGGCGAATCAAAGGGGACAAAATCCGAGCGCACGCCCCACACCACTTCGTGACGATTCCCGGAGGGGTCGAGAAACCACACCATCTGTTGGAATTTACGCAACTCGAGTTCGCTGGTGGTTGCGGTGTGCACCGCCACACCGGCGCGCTCAAGCTCCGTCACTGCGTGCTCAAAGGCTTGGCCATTCAGCACTTCCCACCCCGAGGCGACATAGCGGTCGCGATGCCCATGGACGATCAAGTATCGAAACGGTCGCTCATCGAATTTCACGTAGAGGCCACCTTGGGGTGCCGGCGCGGACATGGCGCCGAGGACCTGCTCGGCGTATAGCCGCCAGCGGGAGGAATCCGTAGATTCCACCACGATGTAGGCCAGTGCTCGGATATCGATCATGCACCCTCTGTGACTATGGACTCTGGACGGTAACGAATTGTCCGCGGATTGCACCGGCACCCACATCGTCCATCGAGACTACCGTCGTGCCGCGGACCGTCCAGATACCTTTATGCCCGCGCGCCGCCTAACCCAATTGGACGATGTCCGCCCACACACTTCCGGTGAATAACAGAAATATACGGTTGGCTTGACGAGCAATCCCTCGGCGACATCAACGAAATTTTGGGGGCAGGGATGAAGAAAATTAGCAGCGACACAAATATTGCGAAAATCGTTACCTATTTCTTTCTTGGATCTACCACACTGACGTTCAGCTCGTACGCTGTGGCCGCGGAGGACACACAGCTTACGGCTACGACCGAGTCCAGCGGGGGAGCAAAAATGGAGGAGATCGTCGTGTCGGCCCGACGCGTCCGCGAAAATGCGCAGACTGTGCCCATATCGATAACCGCTTTGACCGAAGACAGTCTGCGGCGTGATGATATTCGAACCGCCACCGATCTCGATAAGGACGTGCCAGGCTTGACCATTTGTTGCGGCAAAGGCCAGGCGGACTATAACTTTTTACGAGGCATTCAAGGTGTGCAGAGCTACTTCGCCGAAACGCCGCTGTTGGCTTTCAACGGGATAACCTCGTTGTCGGGCAATGCGATGTATTTCGACCTCGAGAATCTTTCCGTGCTGAAGGGCCCCCAAGGTACTTTATTCGGTGTGAGCACCAACGGGGGTGCCCTGTTGTTCGCACCTAAAAAAGCTGCCGATGACTTTGAAGGGTATGTCAGCGCCGAAGGGGGGAACTACGGACGACGCATTGTCGAAGGCGTGGTCAACTTGCCGATCTCCGACGCGCTGAAGATCCGGATCGGCGGCCAGTCCGCACATGTCGATGGCTACGTAACCGACATATCGAGCGGCGCGAAGCTAGGAGCAGACGATTATGCCGTGGGGCGAATCGCGGTGAAGTTTCGACCAACGGACTCCTTTGAGGACAATTTGCTCGTCAATCAATACAACGCCGGCGGCACATTGGCTCCCTACGTGCCGGTAGCCGTCAATCCCGTCGGCGCGGCCCGCGCCGCGATTGGTCCGGCCCTCGATGCGTACATCGCTGAGCAAATTTCCCTGGGATATTATTCATTGGTGGGAAGTTCCCTGCCGTCGAGCGTCGAAAATCGCAATAGGGTGCGGCAAACGAACATTGCCAACATTACATCGCTGCAGCTCTCGCCATCGCTAACCCTGAAAAATATCTTCGGCTACGAGCGCGAGTACGATTTCACCCAATTCGACGCGGATGGGACACCCTACAAGATCTACGACAACAACGTGCCGGGCAGTACTCCCACTGGTACCAATCAGCTTTATACGGAAGAGTTTCAGGCGCAAGGTTTGACGTTCGCCGGCAAACTGAATTACACCGCAGGGCTATTTTATGCGCGCTCCGAACCGGGAACGGCCGGCACGGTCATTTCGGATCTAACGGATGCCTACGGCATCAAACTCACCACGACTGCCTCGAGCCAGTTCGAGACGGAGGCCGTCTATGGGCAAGGCACGTATGATTTCGGAGACGTGGTAGAAGGTCTGAAGTTCACCGGCGGCTATCGCTACACGATTGACCGCCGCTGGCTCGACCAAAAAAGCGCGACGATCGTGCCGGCTTTCGGTCTGGTGTTACCCAACGCACCGCTGAACCTTTCCTCCGAGAGCAAAAATGGCAGCTACACGCTTGGGCTGACGTACCAACCCACACCCGGCGTTATGTATTACTTGACCAACAGCAAGGGTTTCCTGAATGGGGGCTTCAACACCTCGGTGACGCGGGCCGCCGACGCGCCTTACGCTCCGGAATCGCTCAACAATATCGAACTCGGCATGAAGTCGGACTACAACTTCGGCGACATGGCTTTTCGCGCCAACGTAGCCGCCTACTATGGTTTCTACAATGATGCGCAGGTTTCCGTCACCACCGTCATCAATGCGGGCACTCCCCAACAGGCCCTGGCGGTTTTGACCAAGAATGCGGCCAAAGGACTGGTGCGAGGCCTGGAATGGAATTTTCATTTCATACCGATCGCTGCGTTTGAATTGGGCACCTTCGGTTCATATATGGATAACAAGTACACTCACTACGCGTCGCTGAGCCCTACCGGTCAACCGATCGACCTGTCCAATACGCCCTTCGTCTACACTCCCAAGTGGAAGTACGGTGTAACCGGTAACGTTCACTTCCTGAACAGCGAAAACATCGGGGACGGAAGCGCCACGGCCACCTATACCCACCAGAGTTCGGTGATCACCACGGCGACCATAAATCCGCAGTTTTACGACATGGGCCCGGGTTTTGGCAATCTGAACGTCAGTCTGAATTGGAATCGGGTCATGGGCAAACATGGCCTGGAGGCCAGCTTCTTTGTCAACAATGTCCTGCAAAACAAAGATGCGAATGGGGGTTTCGGCGCATACGGTTCTCTCGGCGTGTTGGGCTACTCCCCGGCTATACCGCGCATGGTCGGTGTGCGTTTGAAGGAGTCGTTCTGAGGCGATCGACGCCATCCCCAATCCGGAGACTTTTTCATGACTTCAGGTAGTACTTCATACGACCGGCGAAGTTTATGGCAGCTCAAGTCCCGCCCGGAATGGCTGGCACGATTCAATTCGCTCGCGCCTATGGTCAACACCAGCGGCATGGTGCCTCTGGATGAAGAGTCCCTCCTCGAGCATGCGCGGCGCGCTACCGCGGGGACTGAGCCGTGGCAGCGGCCGGCGCGCACTTCCGTTTCAAGGGATGGGTACCGAGGAGTCCTGACGCCCCCTCACCGAGCGCCTTTCCATCTTCTGTACGCGTCCGGGCTCTGCTCCACGATTGCGCACATGACTCCTGTGATGGGCTCCGTAATATTCATTCGGCCCGCCGCGTAGCCCTGCGGGCGCTCATTGAGGAATTTTATTCCGCGCTCCTGGAGCGCGCGCTGTGCCTCATTCGCTTTGTCGACTAGAATTCCGATCATGAAGGCGCCCTCCCCGCCGGCATCTAGAAAGCGCTTCACCGATTTTCCGACCGGCGTTGACGGGGATTGTGTCTTGATCTGATAGAGGCCGAGCGCCTGCAAATCGGTTTCGACACCAGGTAGATCGAAGTGGGCGACCTCGAAGTCGCTGAACACGTTGCGTGCTGCATACAGATCCGTTTGTTGCGGGACCGGAGGAGTTCCAAGGAATTTCTCGTAGTTATTGATCGCCTGCGGCAGATTCTTCACGGCGAGTCCGACACTGAGGACTCGTTTGAAGCCCTGCGGCCCCCAGCTCGGCGTTGTTGGCCAGGGCTCGTGGGGAAGTCGCGCCCAGGTCTCGTATCCGTCGGTATTGTGTTGCGCAAGCCAGAATTGAAAACCGTTGATTGGTGCCGTCGTAATGCCGCGCCCGCTGGCGTATGGACGCGGCTGTTCCATGTCGAACTGTATCCCACGGCTCTTCAGTACCGCTATGGCCTTGTCCAGATCGTATACGAGTAGTCCAAGAAGTGTCGCCCGCTCTGACACCTTTGGGTCGGCCTGAAAGAGTCCGAAAGAATACATTCCATTTTTGAGTTCTGGGCCAGCGGGAAAATGCACTGCCTTCATATCCGGCGTTCCGAATTCCTGTGGCATCGCGATCGGTTCGGCTTCCAGTATTTTTTTCCATTGCTGCTTGGCAGAGCTTAAGTCATGCACCAATAAATCGATTACTTCGGTCTTTTTGAATAGCGTGGTGTTGGCCGAACTCTCCGCGGAGTTCGCATACGCCATCGATCGCATGACCGGGCATATACCCGTCGCGATAAACGCTATTGCGCCTCCGAGCAGACGACGGCGATCGACTTGATTATCCATACTGTTCTCCCGATAGAGGCCGCCAGCACTGTCGTGCCGCACACCTTTCGCCGCATCGTCCGCGCGGCCTACCGGTTGGCACTAAGCGCGAAAATGTCGACTTGGTGTTCTCATCAACCCACGACATCGCCGCTCGCCGGCGCGTGCTCCGGTTTCAACGCCGCAAGTCCGCCGCATTCGAGCTCTGCCAGCGACACCCGATGCACGGTCACTACCGGCGGCGGACTCTCTGTCAGGATTAGCCGCAGGCTCATCCCACCACGGGTGTGTCCACCGGGGTCCAGCCAGTTGCCGCCGACTCCGGGATCGCGGTCGGCGATGACCACCTTGACGGAGCCGTCCGCGTCGTAGCGGGCGCGGTACTTGGTGACGAAGCCTTGACCCTCTTCATAGTTGTCGAGATTCTCCTGCCACAGGTTGCACAACTGGAAAATCCAGTAGTCGCAGAGCGGCGGATGGAACTGAAGCACCAATGCCTCGTCCGGCCCTTTGATCCAGCTGCCGAAGCCGTGATGGCGATCGGGCACGCCACCATTGCTGAGGTACAGCGCACGGCTGAACAGAATTTCATTCGGCCGCTGCGACAGATTCTCCTGCCACCATTTGCGCACCAGCTCTGTGTACCCCAACACCACCTGTCCCGCCTTGGCCAGCGCCGCACTCACATCCCGCGGCCGCAACGGTTGCGGCAATGCCCTGTCCAACCGCTCGATGCGCATCAGCGGGGGCGTTTCGCGGGCGCGATCGTGGTATACGACGCGTACGAGCAACCCCACGCAATCCGCGTCGATCGGGAGCCAGTTACGGGCCTCCGGAGGCCGCTCGCGGCTGACGATCACTTCGAAGTTACCACCCGCATCGAACGCCATGGCCTGACTTTGCATCATGGCCGTGGCGCGCAAGGTGGCGGGATCGAATTCCACGAGTCCTGCGCGACCTTGCGGTGCCCAATCGCGCGCGCCCAAGTCCACGGGCTGAGTCGCGCTCCAGGAAGCGAGGACGAAGTACGGAGCGGTGCCGCGCAGACCAGAAATGCGATAATCGTGGAGACCGTCGACGAATTCCGACATGAGATGATCCTGGTCCGGCGATTGAAAATTGATCGATTGCCTCCAGGGTGCGTCGCGCAGGCGTGGTCGTTCCGCTTCGCAGTTCTCGACGAAGCGTTCAAAGCCGTTGCGGATCAACCGCGTCAGAAACCGATACCATTCGGCGCGCTCCACTTGGGTGGGCTCGGTGCCGAACCGATCGATGCCTTGCCCTGCGAGCTTCAGCACATCGCAGAAGTCGTTCCAGGCGCGGCCGGAGAGTAGACGCTGATCAGCTGGGTCGTTCATTTCGTCTCTCCCCTGACCCTCTCGTGTTCGACGGGAAAACGTTCGTAGTAGAATTGGAAACGCTCGCGCAACTGCGCGACGTCGACACCAAAATCCCCCTGAAGGTCGTAAGCCACTTGGCCCTTCCGGCCCCGGGGGTTAGCTGCGTGGTAGGCGGCAAACCGTGCCTGCGTCTCCGACGTGATCTCCAGGCCCGCCAGATCGTAGACGCCGCGCAGCGTGGCAGCGGTATCCGCCATGTACTCGTGAAATAAGACATGGAGCCGACGGGCGGGGGGCAGCACGTCGCAGTCACGCACACAGGCGCGCAGCAAAATCTCTACCCGCTGAATCCAATAGACCGCAAGCGACGGCAAATCCATGACAGCGCGCCGGATGCGATCGCCATAGGCCAGCATCGTGACGATAGATTGAATCACCGCCACGGGGTCCCGATGCGTGAGGACGATGACCGCATCCGGGTACGTCCGGATCAACGGCGACAGATTTTCCATGTGTTGCGGCGACTTCATCAGCCAGCGTTCGGGGCCTCGGATCCAGCTCAACGCCCGATGGACCTTCAGTGCGTAGAGATAATGCGGTGTTTGGTCGTTCGCGAGGTACCAGTCCCGCCACGCATGCGCACGGCAGGTCCATTCGAGGTTGTAGGATGAGAAGTCGATCTGCTGCAATTCTATGTCCTCGTGGACGTGTTCTGGAGCCATTTCGTGCATCGCCGGCATCAGTGGCAGCAGCGTTTCAAATTGCCCCCACTGCGCACGGGCGCGCGCAATGCGCAAATCTGCCTCCCCGCCGCCATTCGCGGGAGGTACCGGTTCCATGCCTTCCCACAAGGGCATTGAGCGAAACCGCGAATCGGCTGCAATGAGGTTTACAAGATGCGTGGTGCCGGACCGCGGCAGGCCCGCGATGACGATTGGGCAGCGTAGCTCGATGTCGAGAATTTCCGGATGTCGTCGGATAAGTTGCTCGACCCGCAACCGGTTCGACGCCAAACGGACGAAATCCTCATAGAGCTGCAGTCTTCCAAGCGGACCCAAGTCATCATCGTCCTTGACGCACTGAAGCCAAACGCGCAGCCGATCGCGAAAATCATCCGCGCCAAAATCGGACAGGCCAGTGCGCGCGCGCGCCGCGTCCAAGACCGCCGTCTCGGAGAGCACTATGGACACTGTGGCGGCAGCGGCAATGGCCTGCTGCTGAAGTTCAGTCAATACCGGCACGCCGAGGTCCGTGATTCGGATCGTGCCCGGCGCGGGCTCACGAGACACATCGACCATCCGTCATCCCACGATCATGTAGCCGCCGTCCACCGACAGGGTCTGGCCGGTAATGAAACTGGCCGCGGCGCTGGTCAGGAACAGGCAGGCTCCCGCAATATCCGGGGGCCTCGCAAATCGTCCCAACGGGGTTCGGGCAAGAACGGGTGCCGCAAGCTCCGGGTTCTGGTACACCGAGGCGGTCATTCGCGACTCGGTGAGACTGGCTGCGACTGCGTTGACACGGATGTTTTGTTTGGCCCAGTGCAGGGCCAAGGTCATGGTAAGTTGCACCAGACCTGCCTTTGCAGCACCATAACCCGGGACCACATCCATCGCAAAATAGGATGTGATCGACGCAATCCCGATGATCGAAGCACCGCCCGGCAGCTTACTCTGCATGAGCTTGCCCGAGCAGGCCCGTGACATTCGATAAGCGCTGGTCAGATGCATGCGGACGGCGCGCTCGAATATCGACGGATCGTATTCATCCAAGCCGATGGATGGCAGTGCTATGCCGGCACTGTTCACGAGAATGTCGAGGTCCCCTACGCTCGCCGCCACGTTCTCGATGCTCTCGTTGCATTCCACATCCAATCGCAAGTAGCGGTAACCGGACAAATCCACGTCGTAGTCGTTGGTCGAATTACGCGTGCCGGTGATGGCTACGTTGGCGCCGGCGGCGCGATATGCGGCGGCGATTCCCGCGCCGATGCCGCTGGTTCCGCCAGTCACCAGCACGCGTGCACCGGTGTAATCGAATGCTGCGTTTGGCCAGGTTGCCGCCACTGAGGGGGCATTGAAATGCGTCATCGGGGCCTTCTCGCCGCCAATTCTCGCTTCAGAACCTTGCCCGCGGCGTTGGTCGGGAGCGAGGCAACGAACTCCACGTAGCGCGGGACCTTGTAATTAGCCATATTCCGGCGGCACCAGGCGATAAAGTCTTCCGTGCTCAATATCGCATCCTTGCGCAGGACAACGAATGCCTTGCCGACTTCCCCCATACGTTCGTCAGGCACGCCCACCACGGCGATCTCGGCCACGGCCGGATGCGCCGATGACAGGCGCTCGATCTCTGCCGGATAGCAGTTGAAGCCGCCGACGATGAACATGTCTTTGAGCCGATCCGTAATCCGCAAATAACCCCGTTCGTCGAGTGCTCCGACGTCTCCGGTATGCAGCCAACCCGCGCGGTCGATCGCCTCGAGCGTGGCCTCGGGATCGTCGAAGTAGCCTTTCATGACATTGAAACCCTGGATCAACACTTCGCCGGGCGTTCCCGTCGGTACGTCGCTCTGCTCGGCGTCCACGCAGCGAAGCTGCACTCCCGGAATCGCTTTACCGCAGGTATGCGCAATCGTCTCGGCATCATCTTCGGGGTCGCAAATGGTCGCGAAGCCGCAGCATTCCGTGAGCCCATAGGCGGTAACCACCGTCTTGAAGCCCAGCTCCTTGCGCATGCGCGCGATCAGAACTGGCGGCACAGCGGCCGCTCCCGTGACTGCGACCCGCAGAGAGCTGAGATCGTAGTCGGCACGATGCGGCGCGGCGAGCATCGCGAGGAATAGCGTAGGCGCCCCCAGCAGGAAGGTCACCTTATCCTGCGCCACGCGCCGCACCAGAGTATCGGCGTCGAATACCGCCTCGGGCAAAATGGTGGCGCCACGGATGATCGCGGCCAACCAGCCGGCCTTGTATCCGGCGGTATGAAAGAATGGATTGACGATCAAATAGCGGTCCGTTTCCCGCAATCCGAGCACCGCGGACCAGATCTCGAAGGTTCGCAAATTCTGCACGTGGGTGGTCATGACTCCCTTCGGACGCCCAGTCGTGCCCGAGGTGAAGAGCAAATCCGAGATGCTGTTGCCGTCGAACGCGGCAGCGCGTTGCTCTAGAACCGCTGTCGAGGACTGCTCCGACATCGACAAAAACGTGTCCCAATCCAATACACCGGCGCGCGCGCTCCCGAGCACCACGACATGCTCCAGCCGTTCGAGGCGATGAGGAGCGAGCAAGTCAGGGAAGTAACTTCCTAGGAACTCGCCCACCGCGAACAATACCCGGGTACCGCTCCGGTCGAGAATATCGGCCGCTTCGGCGCCTTTGATGCGGGTACTGACGGGCACGAGAATCGCCCCGACCGTGTGGATCCCGAGGGCTGCAATGATCCAATCAGCGCCATTCGGTGCCCATATCGCGACGCGATCGCCGGGTCCGATGTCCATCGCGAGCAGCGTCCGTGCGGCTAAAATAGACCGTCGCCGCAGCTCTGCGTAAGTCAGGCTACCCGCGGCGTCCTCTATGGCAACCCGGCTTCCGTGACGTTCGGCCGTAATCGCCAGCTGCTGCGGAATGGTTGATACCTCGATCGCACTCGCCGCAGCACCCATTTGGTTATGGCTCACGACTCGCCCTGCTAGACCGGGGCGATCAGAAGCGCGTTGTCGATCCGCATTTCTGTCCCGGTAATGAATCGCGACTCGTCGGACAGCAGAAATAGAATTAAATTGGAGATCTCCCGCGGCTCGCATGTGGTTGATCGAGGGTTCGATTCGAAGCTCACCGCACCTGCGTCCATGGTTGCCCAGATTGCTGCGGTCATCGGCGTATTGATGCCACCCGGGTGAACGGAGTTGCAGCGGATTCGGTACCCTTGATCGCGGCAATGCACGGCGACGTTGCGAGTGAGTGCGGTCACGGCGCCTTTCGAGGCCGTATAGGCCGCCATGCCGGCAAACCCCGCAAGAGCTGCAGTTGACGACATGTTGACGATCGACCCACCGTGCTGTTTCATCGCCCCGATAGCGGCTTTGCAGCCAAGAAAACAGCCGTCGGCATTGATGGCCAGGACCTTGCGCCAAAGTACGAGCGAGGTCTGCTCGATGGATTCGGTCGTGAAGATCGCGGCGTTGTTGACCAGCCCTTGTGGCGCGCCGAAATGCGCCGTGACGGTCTGAATCAAGACCTCCCAACTCGTCTCGCTCGAAATATCGTGCCGCACGAACAATCCGGACCCGCCCAGCTCGGCGGCCGCCGATCGGCCGCCCGACTCGTCCACATCGGCGATGGCGACCCGGGCCCCCTCGCTTGCCAACAGCAGCGCCGCGTCCCGGCCCACGCCGCTCGCACCGCCCGTGACGATGACTACCTTGTTCTTTAGTCGCGTCACGTCAAACCTCACTCCACAACGGCCGCTGAAAAGGTTGGGGTATCACCGAGGAATGGCCGATGCGATGGCGGCTGCACACCGCCGCTGTCCTCTACTCCATACTGCAGCGCCAACTCCGCGGCGTAGAACACTTGGCCGGTACGCTCCATGCGCCTCGGGTCCGCGAACAACGCCGCAATCACCTTGCCTTGGAATTCCGGCGTCTCAGCCATGGCGAGGAAATCGCGGTATTTGTCTGGTTCCGCTTCGCACACCGCCAGCGTCCGCTCGGTTTTGACGAGGCCCGGCCACAGCGATACCACGGCGACCTCGAAGGGCCGGAAATCATGCGCCATGTCGTGACTCATCTTGTCGGTCGCGGCCTTGCCGGCGCCATATGCCGGACCGTGCATGTAGCAACGTCCACCGGCCGACGAAATATTGACCACCAGTCCCGCGCCCGCCTTGAGCAATAGCGGCGCGGCGCAATAGCTGGCGACATAGGTAGACCGCAACCCGACATCGAACAGAGCGGTCATCGCCAGCGACTTCTTCCAAAATGGCAATGCATCGGTAAGTCCGTCTGGGATGGCGATGGCGCAATTGACCAGCACATCGACCTTGCCCGCCTCACGCTCGACGCGCTCAAACAGCGCTTGAACCTGAGCGTCGTCGCTGTGGTCGCACACTACGGCTACTCCCCTGCCGCCGGCACGCGTGACCAGATCGGCAGTCTCGTGTACCGTGCCGGGCAACAACGCGGTACCGCTCTTCACCGTGCGACCCGTGACATAGACGGTGGCACCG
>Ga0210402_10002723_pt1 | contig 16990 bp, 13 predicted proteins | sample IncBWC7MmetaG_FD_161055 | JGI IMG/M metagenome (GOLD analysis project Ga0210402, IMG submission 161055) | Forest soil microbial communities from Barre Woods Harvard Forest LTER site, Petersham, Massachusetts, United States - Inc-BW-C-7-M | ecosystem: Environmental > Terrestrial > Soil >... | reverse complement strand
GTCCAAACAGCCCTCCATCGTGACGAATGTGGACGACTGGCTGGAATTCCAGAAGCGCAAACGCCTCACCTACGACGACTACGAAGCAGTGCGCGAACTCTGCAAGTCCTGCAAGGAAATCGGGGCTTCGCTGGGCGGGCGCGTGGAGGTAAAGAGCGGGCTGAATTCGCTGAAGGATACCAACCTGCGCGCGTGGACTCCGCAGATGGCGCAACTCTACGATGTGGACCTTGTCGCGGGGCGGCATATCACAGACGAGGACATGCGCGGAGCGGCGCCGGTCTGCGTGATTGGCAACGACATCGTCCAAAACCTGATGCCCGGAATCGACCCCCTCGGAAAAGAAGTTCGCTGGAACAATATTCCCTGCGAAGTGATCGGTTACGGAAGCAAGCAGGGATCCGCGCTGGGAAATTCCCTGGACAACTGGATCATCATTCCGCTTACGACCTACAACAAGAACTTTGGGACGCAGCAGGATTCGCTGCGAATCACTTCTCGCGCGGGTTCGGCGGCGAAGATTCAAGACAGCGTGGATGAAGTCCGCCAGATCATGCGCGGGCGGCATCATCTGGCCTATGCCAAGCCAGACGATTTCGCGATTGAAACCAGCGATTCCTTTCTGTCGCTCTGGAAAGACATCAGCAGCTCCTTTTTCGCGGTGATGATTGCGATCGCTTCCATTTCGCTGGTCGTGGGCGGCATCGTCATCATGAACATCATGCTCGTGTCCGTGACCGAGCGGACCCGCGAAATCGGCGTACGCAAAGCGCTGGGCGCGCGCCGAAACGATATTTTGCTTCAGTTCTTGATTGAATCCTCGACGATTTCTGTAATCGGAGGCGCCATCGGGGTTTTGTGCGGCGTGCTGGTCGCTAGCAGCATAACCTGGGCATTTTCGCTTCCGAGCTCCGTACAATTGTGGTCGGTGATCAGCGGGCTGATTGTGGCTCTAAGCGTCGGTCTTTTCTTCGGAACCTATCCGGCATCCAAGGCTGCCAAACTTGATCCGGTCGAAGCGCTGCGTTCGGAGTAAAAAAAAGAATTCATGGCTACCTTCGAAAAAACCTTGCCGCAGAATGCAGCGCTGCCTCTGCGCCTCCGCAGGCCCAAAGAGCGCATACTCAAGTTCCGCGAGGAAATCCTTCTGGCTCTCGATACCCTGCAGAAGAACAAACTTCGGTCAGCGCTTACCGTTCTTGGGATCGTCATCGGCATCACCACGGTGATTACCGTCACGTCGGTCATCAACGGGCTCAATGAAAATGTCCTCGGCGGTATTCGCGAGCTGGGTTCGGACACCATCATCGCCTACCGATTTCCGTGGGCCTCGCTCTCACGTCCGCCGAGCGAATGGTTTACACGCAAGGAGCTCCAGCCTGAATGGGCGGAGGAGATCGCTCTGCTTCCTTACGTCAAGGCGGCTTCGGCCTCCATGCGTATCTTTCAACCGCAGTTCGGCTCCGGCACCGAAGATGTGCGCCGCGGCGCGTATCGCGCGAAAAATGTGATTCTGCAAGGAAATCAACCGTCCATTGGGGAGATCTTCGACTTAAAGATTGAGCGCGGCCGCTTCTTCAACGAAACCGATTCGGAACATCGCGCGCCCGTCGTGCTGCTGGGCTACGACACGACACGAATTCTTTTCCCCGAGTCGCCGGACCATAGTCTGGGCCAGGAGGTGGTCATCGACGGCCAGCTCTTCACGGTGATCGGCACGCTGCAAAAGCAAAGACAAGGCATCTCCGGAGGCTCCAACCCGGAGGATAACTCCGCGTACATGCCGGTCACGACGCTTCGCAAACTCTATCCCAATCGGAAGGACTATGTGATTTTCGCCAAGGCCCGCTATCCCGATAAAGTTGGCGAAGCGGTCGAGGAAATCCGCGATCTCCTTCGCCGCAAGCGCCGCCTTGCGAACAACAAGCCGGATGACTTTGCGCTGTTTACTTCGGATTATTTTCTGGATTTGTGGAACAAGATCAGCGGGATGATCTTCATTTTAATGTTTGCGGTTGCCTCCGTGGGCCTGATCGTCGGCGGAATCGGAGTAATGAACATCATGCTGGTGAGCGTCACCGAGCGCACCCGCGAGATTGGCGTGCGCAAGGCCATCGGCGCACGACGCTCCAATATCCTTGCGCAATTCCTGATCGAAGCCGTCACGCTGAGCGCTGTCGGAGGCGTCATCGGCGTTCTGTTCGGCTCGGGCATCTCCCTGCTTTTGCGCTATGGCCTGAAAATGTCCGCGGTGCTCTCCTTTTTCTGGATCGCCACCGCTCTCATTCTTTGCGGACTGATCGGTATCGTATTCGGCGTTTATCCTGCCTGGAAAGCCGCGCGCCTTGACCCTGTGGAAGCCCTCCGATACGAATAGACCCATGGCGCTCGCCCAACATTCAAATTGCGCTACGACAATTCCACAAGCTGCTTGAGCGGCACGATGGCCGCCTTTCCGTAGTGCTCTCCTTCCAGGATTCGGATCTGACAGCGCGACCGAGTTGGCTGGAGCTCCAAGATTCTTACCTGCGTTCCGCTGGGCACGATCAATAGCCTTTGCGAAGCAATCAAAAGTGACAATCCCACATCGTCATTCGCGGCGTCGAGCTTCTCCCTCTCGGCAGCGGCGTCGTCATCAACGGACACCAGCGTAAACGAAAGTGCGCTATCGCTGCAAAGCTTTGCGATCTGGCCCACTCTCGAACTCGAAGAGGGGGGCTTTGCCGGCGTCGGAACCCGATTTACTTGTTCAACGACGCCGATAAATCGGTAGCCGCGCTTGGGCAGCGTCTCGACAAACCGCGGCTTCTTGTTATCGTCACCCAGCGCCTGGCGCAGCTTCTTGATAGCGGTGTTGAGGCTGTGATCGAAATCCACAAAGGTGTCGCCGGGCCAAAGCCTTTTCACGAACTCCTCGCGGGTGACCACTTCGCCCGGACGCTCCAGCAGCAGGGCCAGAGCTTGAAAGGGCAGCACTTGCAATCTTATTTTGCGGGCCGCTTTGTAGATTTCACCGGCTCGAAGATCGACCTCAAAAAGGTCAAAGCGTGCCACAAGGGGGGGACAGCCCGGCGTCGACATACGGACCTCTGCTGATCGCACGAATATAACATGCCTTAAGGAAATTCATGGTTGGCCCGCATCCGCCGCAGTAAGTCCGCCGTTTTCCTGGACTTCACGGTTCACTGAAAGACTCCTTTCAGTTCATCTCCAGTGCATTGCGGTCTGGCGAGAAGCGCGCGAAAGTGCGTAGCATCCAATGACGCTTCAGGGGCGTCAGGAGCAAGAAAAAAACGGGCCGGCTCCCACCGCCCTGACGAAAAAGAAAGAAGAGGTCCCCATGAAAAAGCGAGCTTTTGTGACGGCAACTCTATTCGTGCTCTCCCTCATTGTGGCGGCTCAAGTCGCGCAAGCAGACGAGCCCATGTTGGTGAATATTCCATTTGCATTCGTGGCCGGCAAGGTGACGCTGCCGGCCGGTGAGTATCGCGTCGAGAAACTAGATCGGAATTCGGGCGTGCTGTTGATCAAGTGCTCGGACCCAGGCGCGACTGCCATTGCAGTCACGCATGCAGCCCAGGCGAACGAACCGCAAACTGAATCGAAGCTGGTTTTCAACCGTTACGACAATCAGTACTTCCTTTCGCAGGTCTGGACGGCAGGATCCATCCGCGGAAGGCAACTCCTGAAGTCACCGAGAGAAAAAGAAGTCGCGCGGTCGGCGCGCCTTGAGAAAAACGGCGAGATTACGCTGGTAGCCCGCCTGTCCCCCGCCAGGCCGTGACACCCTTCCAGCCCCGAAGGCAAGCCAGCGGACCGGAAGCCGGAGCCCCCAGCTCCGGCTTCCCTTGTTTTCTTGAATCAATTGGTTCCAGAACTCGCCGTCGCCAGGAAGTGTCTTGAGAGTCTATTTCTCCGATTCCGTGATATGGCCCGCCATCATTCATACCTCAGTGCCACTATCGGATCCACCTGCATCGCGCGCCAGGCGGGCACACTGCACGCAATCACCGACACACCGGCCAGTAGAACAATCACGCCGAGGTAGGTGACCGAGTCGAGTGGGGAGACGCCAAACAACATCGAGGCGATGGCCTGGCTCGCTACGGCCGCACCTGCCAAACCGATCGCAACACCTGCTCCAGTGAGCAGCATCCCCTGACGAATCACCAGAGTGAGAATGCTCTCGCGCGTTGCGCCGAGCGCCAGGCGCACTCCGATTTCCCGCGTGCGCTCGGCCACGCTTCCGGAAAGCACGCCATAGATGCCCGCGCCCGCGAGCATCAGCGCGACCAGAGCGAATGTTTCGAACAGGATCAAGGCGAAGCGGCGCTGGGCAGCCGAAGCAGCGAGCAAGCCTTCCATTGTCGCGGCGCGGACGACCGGCTGGTCCTTGTCCACCGACCAAATTGCCTGGCGAATGGCGGGCGCAAGTGCGGCTGCCTCACCGCGAGTGCGCACCACTAACCAACGCGTCCCATCCGCCCAGAGCCACTGAGCGGTCGTCACGTAGACAGCGTCGGATTGGCTTACCGCCAAAGAGGTTTGTTTTACGTCGCCGACCACACCGACGATGATGTCCCACGGCCGGTTGGGAGAGCCGCCAAAACGAATGCGCTGGCCAATGGGATCCTGGCCGGGATACCTGCGCTTTGCGAGTGATTCGTTGATTAGAACCGGCCGCATCGGCAATGCCAGCATATCTTGCTCGTTGAACAAGCGGCCACGGCGAACAGGGATACCCATGGTTTCAAAATATCCGGGCGCCACAGCGTAGCGAAACGCGGGTTCGACGTCTTGAGCGTCGCTCGCATTCTCGAATTGTGCGCCGTAGATATCGGCATCGCCGGTGAGAGGTAATTGGCTGGTAAATGCCGCTGCAGACACGCCTGCTACATTGCGCACCGCTTCCAGGGCCTGCGCGAAGAAACGGTTGCAGGTGGCATTGTCGTCGTACCGGTGGCCGTAGGTCTGCACTTGCATGGTGAGCAGATGCGAGGCTTCGAATCCCGGAGCGACCGCAAATAAATGGCGCAGACTGCGCAACAGCAATCCAGAACTTACCAGCAGCACCAGGGCAAGCGCGACTTCCACGACGACCAGCGCGCTACGCGTGCGACGGTGCCCGCCGACGGTGCGTTGCGAGCTTTCTTGAAGCGCGCTTTGCGGGTCATTGCGGGAGGCGCGGAGCGCCGGGATCAACCCCACTGCCAAACCGATCAGAGTGGTAATGCCCAGTCCGAAAGCGAAGACAGGTCCATCGACGCCAATCGAGCTGACGCGCGGCAGCTCCGCCGGGCTGAGGGCTACCAGCGCGCGAACTCCGAGTTGCGCCACGGCCATGCCGGCCACGCCTCCCATCGCCGCAAGGAGCAGGCTCTCGGTCAGCAGCTGCCGGATGAGCCGGGTGCGGCCGGCGCCGAGGGCGGTGCGGAGAGCAAACTCGGCGCGCCGACGCACCCCGCGTGCGAGAAGAAGGTTGGTCACGTTCACGCAGGCAATCACCAGCACGAGCAGGACGGCCCCCAGGACGGCAAGCAACGCCGGCTTCACGCCAAGCGTCACGTCGTCCTGCAGCGAGTTCACGATAAACCCCTGTTCGTGGGATGCCCAAGGCGGCCTCGGGAATTCCGGCACTGGGTCGCCCGCAATGGTTTTGAATTCTCGCCTGGCTTGATCGATCGTTTCGCCGGACTGCAGACGTCCGACCATGCGGAGGTGGTTGCCCCACTCCCTGGTCTGCGTATCATTTATGTTTCCAGGGTCGTACTGCAAGGGTGTCCAAAGCTCCGCGGATGGAGCGAGTACGTTTTCAAACGTACTCGGCATCACACCAATCACCGTATAGCTGTTGTCGTCGAGCGTGATTTGGCGCCCGATGATCGCCGTATCGCCTCCGAAACGGCGGCGCCAAAGTGCGTCGCTGAGAATCACGACGTGTGGTCCGTGGAATCGATCCTCAGACGGCTCAAAGTCCCTTCCCAGAAAGGGCGGCACACCCAACGCAGGAAAATAGCCGGCGCTCACGAATTGACCATCGAAACGCTCCGGCTCCCTCGCGGTAACCAAAGTCGGCTGCCATGTCTTCGTTACGGCCAGGGTCTTGAAGGAACGGCTTCGCTCGGCCAGTTCACGATAGGTATGGAAGGCCACGCGGCTGCGCGAGCCCTCCGGGCCGAATTCCGAGATCATCATGATCCGCTCGGCGTGTGGGTACGGCAGCGATTCGAACAGGATCGGATTCACCGCGCTGAAGATTGCTGTTGTGGCGCCGATGCCGAGCGCCAAAGTGAGGACCGTGATCGCCGTGAAACCAGGCGTCCGCAGCATGGTGCTAGCGCCATAGCGCAAATCCCGCACCAGGGATTCCACGAGATTCACGCCGCGCGCCTCACGGCCTTCCTCTTTGACGCGCTCGACTCCTCCAAACTCGATCCGCGCACGCCGCATTGCTTCTTCGTGCGCTACACCACGGCTCACCAAATCCTCCGCGTAGGCGGCAATGTGGAAACGCAGCTCCGCATCCATCTCGCTCTCCATTCGAGAGCGCCGCAGGGTTGCACCGACCCACGATCGGAATCGAGCCCACAGCGTCATACTTCCTCCGGCTTGGTGTCCAAAATTCCTGCGATCAGGTCCGCCATACGATTCCACTTTTCTGATTCCGTTTGCAGCCGGCGCTTCCCCGCTGCCGTGAGTCGATAGTACTTGGCCTTGCGCTTGTTTTCTGATTCGCCCCATTCGCTGGCGATCCAGCCCTGATGTTCCAGACGATAGAGCGCCGGATAGAGCGAGCCTTGCTGAATCTCCAGGCGGTCTTTGGAAATCTGCTGAATGCGGAGCAGCACGCCGTAGCCGTGCAACGGGCCAAGAGATACGGCCTTGAGGATCAGCATGTCCAGCGTGCCTTGCAAAAGGTCCAGTTGTTTGTCCACGAGAGCAGTCTCTCCTAGATGGCCTAGGAATATAAACCCTGTTCTCCTAGGCCGTCAAGGAGAAGTAATCTGTTTAGGGTCAGTGCCTCGGCTGCGGCTTCTCTGCCGGCGGTATCCTCCCTTTTATTCCTGAGCCCGCCCCAACTCCACCGCGGGTGACGGCGCTCCCTCTAAACCCCGCTTGTCAGCGCGCACCATCCTGCATACACTCCTTCCGAAGCGCGCAAATCGAGGGTGAAGGAGTACGATGAGCGAAGAAGACCTTCAACCAGGCGGAGATCGCTTTCCACCGACGCGACGGTCGGTGATCGAGGCCGTCCGCAGCATTGATGCCGAGGAGCGCGAGCGCGCGTTGGAGGCCCTGTGCGCGGCCTACTGGAAGCCCGTTTATAAATACGTGCGCTGGCGGTGGAATCGGCCCGCCACCGATGCCCAGGATCTCACCCAGGGATTCTTCTTTGAACTATTGGAGAGGGAGTTGCTCGAGAGATTTGATTCGAGCAAGAGCCGGCTGCGCACCTACCTCCGCTTGTGCGTGGATAGTTTTGTAATGAACGAAGACAAAGCAGGAAAGCGCCAGAAGCGCGGCGGAAGCATTCCGCATGTTGCTTTGGATTTTGCCGCCGCGGAAGAGGAATTGGGCGCCACCGCGATCGATCCCGCAAAAATCGCTTCGCCGGAATCGCTTGAAGAGTTCTTTGAAAAAGAGTGGATACGAAGCCTCTTCGCCCTGGCCGTCGAGGATCTGCGCAACTTGTGCGAACAGCGGGAGAGGACTCGCACCTTTCGCCTGTTCGAGGCCTACGATCTCGAAGGCAATGAGAAGAGTTCTTACGAACAGCTTTCAAGAGATTATGGGATTTCCGTCACCGATGTGACCAATGCACTGGCCTGGGCCCGCCGCGAGTTTCGAAAGCTGGCGCTCGACCGCCTTCGCGAACTCTGCGGCAGCGAAGAGGAATTTCACCGCGAAACCCGTGCCGCCTTCGGCTGGGATTCGAAGTGAAATTTCTTTCCGACAGCGCCCTCGAAAGATTGCGCGAGGCCGCGGAGGTCCCTGATCTTTCCGGCACGCGCTATCGATTACTCGAGCGTATCGCCCACGGCGGGATGGGAGTAGTGTTCACCGCGGAAGACGAAAATCTCCAGCGCCGCGTGGCCCTGAAAGTACTCGACGTCCCCGGAGCAAACGGCGATTTCGCCAACCGTCTGATTCGTGAAGCGCGCGTGCTGGCCGCCCTCGAGCATCCCGGCATTGTGCCCGTTCATGACGTGGGAACACTCGTGGACGGCCGCATTTTTTACACCATGAAATTTGTGGAAGGGAAACGGCTCGACAAACACATTGAGTCGGTTACTTCGGTCCCCGACCGGTTGCGAATTTTTCTCCGCATTTGTGATGCGGTTGCGTTCGCGCACGCGCGTGGCGTGCTGCACCGCGACTTGAAGCCCGCAAACATCATGGTCGGGCCGTTCGGCGAAGTGCTGGTGATGGATTGGGGCCTCGCCAAAATCCTGCGGGGAAATGTTTCATACGGCGCCCGCGCAGCCGATTCGGACGAAACCGTTTTCGAGAAACCAAAGCAATCTGTCTCTGCCAGCGAGACCACCGAAAGTTCTGTCGTCACCGGGCACGGCACAGTCATGGGCACGCCAGGCTACATGTCTCCGGAGCAGGCGCGCGGCGACGTGGAACTCTTGGACGCGCGGAGCGATATTTTTTCGCTCGGCGCGCTGCTGCGATTCCTGCTTACTGGCCAGCCGGAGACTGCTTCCCTTTCAAATGGTCCCCGCATTGATAAGTCGTTGGCGGCCATTTGCGCAAAATCCACCGCGGCGTCCCCGGCCGAGCGCTACCCCAACGTTCAGGAAATGTCCCTCGATGTTTCGCGCTACCTCGACGGCCTTGCCGTCGGCGCCCACCGCGAGAGCATTTTTGAAAAGGCCGGACGGATTTACCGACGCTATCGCTTCTTTATCTTGTTGATTGCAGCCTACTTGGCGATGCGAGTCCTTATTCTGCTTTTCATGCATAGATAGCCCTAAAGGATTTTTCGGATCTGTTGTAAGGAACAGTAGCGAGAGAATGCCACGGAGGAATGCGATGAATAAAGTGTTGCTGGGACTTTTGATCGGGGCTTTGCTGGGTGCCATCGACGGCGGGACGGCCTGGTTCACGCCCGCTGTTCGAGCCCAACTAGTCGGAATCATTTTTGGTTCGACGCTCAAGGGATTGATCGCTGGAGTAGCGGCGGGCATTTTCGCACGTAAGGTGAATTCCGTCCCACTCGGCATTCTGTTCGGCCTGGCCGTAGGCTTCGTACTCGCGTTTCTTGTCGCCTACCTGCAGCATGGCTACTACTTCGAGATCATCTTGCCAGGAAGCGTCGTTGGGATGATCGTGGGTTATGCCACGCAGCGCTACGGCGCCACTCCCGCACCGGCGACGCGCTAAACGATTTCCGTAAGGAAGACCAAGAGCTTTGTTCATTCCAATCAGGAGGAGAATCATGTCTCGAGTCATTCATTTTGAAATACCGGCGAGCGATCCCGAACGCGCCTCAGCCTTCTACAAAAAAGTGTTCGGCTGGAAAATTGAGAAATGGCCGGGCCCCATGGAGTATTGGATGGTGTCCACGGGGGCGGAGGGAACGCCGGGGATCAACGGCGGCCTCATGAAGAATATACAAGTCAAGACAACCACCAACACGATCGGCGTCGATTCTGTAGACGCCTCGGTGGACGCGGTAACCAAAGCCGGCGGAAATCTGGTTATGCCAAAGACGGCGATTCCAACCGTCGGATACTTCGCTTACCTCACCGACACCGAAGGGAACCTTTTCGGCGTGATGCAGTCCGATAAGAATGCCAAGTAGGTGCCTGTCGGATGCACCGGCGCTTTCGCAGGAGGAAGCGATGAGCTTCACAAAACCGATGCTGGGACTCGCCGTGGGAGGAGTCCTCGGACTTCTTGACGGCTTGAGCGGATTTTTCGAGCCGTCCCTGGCCCCGGTCATGGGAAGCGTGATCACGTTTTCGCTGCTGAAAGGATTGCTGGCGGGAATCGCCACCGGATATCTCTCGCAGCGGGTCCCCTCCATGCTGCTGGGCATTCTGGCGGGCATCGGAATCGCCGCGGCGCTGAGCCTTCTGGTGATTCTGCGGGCGGGAGTGGCCTTGTTCTGGGACATCCTCCTGCCGGGAATGCTGCTCGGGGCGATTGTGGGATTCGCAACGCAAAGGTTCGGACGTGCAAAGGACTCAGCCGCCGTGCAATAGCTGTTTGTTTCGAGTAGTTGAATTTCGAAAATGGTTCAAACAAAAGTTGAAGGGAGAATAGGTGATGAGAGGCTTAGCAAGGGTTCTGACTGTTCTGGTTTTGGCTGTTGGAATTATGCCTTCGCCGAATCCCGCCGCCGGCGCTGGGGCGGAGGCGTTCGAGAAACTGAAGTCGCTGGTGGGCCATTGGGAGACTGACAAGACCAACATGAATAAGGCCACGCTGGATCTGGAGTTGACCTCTGGCGGTACGGCAGTCTTGGAAAAGTTCCACATGGTAGACAACGGCAAACCAGTGGAGATGACCACGCTGTATTTCCTGGATGGCGATCAGATAAAGCTGACGCACTACTGCATGACCGGCAACCAGCCGACGATGAAGGGATCGTATGCGCCGGACACAAAGACGATTACGTTCGATTTGGTGAGTATCTCCAACCTGAAGAACGCCGACGACGGCCACATGCACCACGCCGTCTACACTTTCATCGACAACGATCATTTCAAAACCACCTGGACCTTCCGCAAAGAGCAAAAGGACGCGTTTACGGAAGATGTTATCTACGTCCGAACGAAATAGAAGTTTTCCCCGAAGTGGTGCAAAGGGCGCCCGGTCTTAATGGGCGCCTTTTTCCTTGTATCACGTGTAAAATGGCGCGCATCGAAGTGGGAGGAGCGGTGCGATGAGTTTTGCGGCGTTTGCCGGGCACACGTACTTGAATCTTGAGACCTTCAAGAAAAGCGGCGATGGCGTCAAGACGCCGGTCTGGTTCGCGGCCGATCCCGCCAAAGATCTGGCAAGTGATGCCGCGCGAATCTATGCCTACACGATCGGAGACTCCGGCAAGGTGAAGCGCATTCGCAACAATGCACACGTCCGCATCGCCCCGTGCAACATGAGCGGCAAGTTGCTGGGTGAATGGGTGGAAGCACGAGCCGAAATCGTTGCGGGCGCCGAAGCCGAATATGGCGACCGCCTTCTGAACAAGAAATATCTGCCCTGGAAACAGTTACTGAATTTCTTCGCGTCGTTTCGTCGCCGCGGGCGTGTGGGCTTTGTAATTCGGCCGGCGTAAAACCAAGCACGGAAGTACGTTCAATAATTCAATTTAAGCGAGAATTGAATTTGCCGCGACGGGCCCGCGGTACGGCTGATGATGCCAAAGCCGCTGCCGCTGACGATGTTCGAAGGCAATCCGAAATTCACTTCGTTGAATAGGTTGAAAAACTCAGCCCGAAATTGCAGGTTCGCGAGTTCGCCGTTTCCGCGATGCCCGAAGGCGGTGTCCTTGATCAGGGCGATGTCAAAATCGCGGAACCCCGGGCCGCGGAAGGTGTTGCGGCCGAGTGTGCCAAACAGGCCCTGCTTCGGGCCAGTCCCCCCCGGGGCATTGATGGGTATCAGGAAGAAGGAGCTGTTCGCCGCTCCCTTGCCGAAGTAGTCCTCCCGCACCGCGCGGCTGGTGGAAAAGTCCGGCATGGCAACCAAGTCTGGCCGATCGGTGCCGCCGGCGCCAACGCCGGTTTGCTGAACGCCGGAATAGACGGTAAACGGCGGCCCCGTCGTCAACGTTGTGATGTCCAGGATCTGCCAGCCTTTGGTCAGCGTTCTTCCCAGCGGCCGGAGAAAGCCCACTCGCTCCAGGGGCAAGCGCTGAATCAGGCTCAGCGTGAAAACGTGCGTCACATCGAACGTCGAGGGACCCTTGTCGGCTTTCGGATTGAACGGATCCTGCGGCAAGGTTTGCAAAATCACTCCGGGACTTCCGGAAATGCCACCGGGCACCGCGCTAGTATCATCCATGCTTTTGGAATATGTGTAGCTCGCCTGGAAGCTGAGCCCCTTATGAGGAGTGTTCTGGCTGACGGAAGCCTGCAGTGCGTGATAGCTGGAATGCGCACCAGTACTCATCACTGATTCCGGGCCGAAACCGCCGATGGCATGGCCCGCCGAATCAAATTGCGTGAATCGCGCAAAAGCCGGCTCCGCCCCTCCGTAGCCATTCGGTGATAGCACGTTCGCAAGATGCACTCCTACAGTGCCCACGTAGGAAGCACTCAATTTGACGCTTCCCATTTCCTGGTCGATGCCCAGAGTGTCTGTGCCGATGTAACCGTTGCGGAGATGCGGATCGACGCTGATGGCCGAGAACAGTTGTACTTGACGGCCGGGGGTGATCGCCGCCAAATCATTCTGGAATCGCTGCACGTCCATAGGCGTATTGGCAGGCACGTTGCTGCTGCTCCCGGAGGGGAAAAGAAGCTGGCCTTGCGTTGTATAAACTGGAGGAAGGGTGATCGGTGTTACAGAATTCTGGAAGCTCAGCGGAAACCCCGGCTGCGCGGTCACCAAAGGCTGAAAAATGAACGGAAATGCCCCGGTGACATAATTCTCAAGCCATAGATTAGGAAGAAGGGTCGTAATCGCCCCGCCCGCGTGAAGCGTTGTGTGTTTGGTCAGGCCGTAGTCTACGGATACGCGCGGCCCCCAGCCGTTCCAGTCCATCGCGAACGGGGGCTGCGGATTATAGACGTAAATCTGTTTTGTGCCCGGCGCAAGAAAATCCGCGGGCTTGCCATCCGGTCCAATCGGAATCGCCAGCGACGTGCGATGCTTTGCTTCCTTGATTTGACTGTTCACTTCATAGCGGAAACCATAGTTCACGCTCAATCGCGCCGTGGCTTTCCAGGTATCCTGAAAATAGAAATTGTAGGCCTCGCGCCGAACCGCGGCTTCATCAAACTTGTTTCCCTTTGGCGTCAAGCTCGCGGCCGCCGTCACCGTGTAGGAGAAAGGCGTCGCGGTCAGAAGTCCAGTGAGGGAATCCGGCAGCGGATCTCCGGGTTGGATATCATGCTGCCCGCTGGCGGAACGAATCAGCACGGGAGAATAAGCCGTGCCGCCGCCAAACGTGTAGAGCCCGTTGGGATTCAACCCAAATATCGTGGAATCGCGGTTGAATCTCAATTCCACGCCCCATTTGAACGAGTGGACGCCGTGCGTATAAGTCATGTCGTGCTTGAACTGATAAACGTTTCCGTAGGAACCGAAAATAGATCCGTCAGCGGAATTGAAGCCCGCAAATAATCCGTCGCCAAAGGCGATCGCAGGCTGCGTTTGGTTGCTGGTGGGAAAGAGAGGTGTGCTTCGAATGTAGGCAAGTGTGGTTTGAAAACTGAAATTAGGCGTGACCGTGCGCGAATACCTGGCGGCTGCGCTGCGCTGGTGATCGAGGAAGTTCACTCCAAAGCTAGGATCGATCGCGGTCTGATCAGGGTTCGTGGTCGGCCCACTGACCTGGTTGCGGCTCACGCGCAGGAACAAATTCGCTTTGTCGGAAATGCGGTGATCGATGCGGAAAGAAGCCTGATTCGTATTGGTGACAACTTTTGAGGAAGTCGCGTAGGTTCGCGCACCGTAAGCACCCTTGGAATCATTGGGCAAAGGATAGCGCGCGAGCAGCACCGCGACGCTGTTGTTGACCGGAACGGTCAGCGTATCGCCCGGAAAAGTCGTGGTGTCGATTCCCTGCCTCTCCGGCTGCGTGGGCACAGGAAAAACCTGGGTAGTCCCCAGCACTTGCCGGAATCCCTGATACGCGGCGAAGTAATACGTTTTGCCCCGCCCATCGTAGACTTTCGGAAGCAAGACCGGACCGCCGTTGGTCACACCAAATTCATTGCGCACGAAAGGCGGCAGTCGCCGAGTGTCCAAATCGCTCTTGTGGTCAAAGAAATTCCGCGCGTCGAACGCTGCATTGCGTACAAATTCGAACAAGCTCCCGTGAACAAAGTTGCTTCCGGACTTGCTGATCACGTTCGTGAAGCCCGCGGCACCGTGGCCCGTGTCCGCGGGCATCACGCCGGAGTTGGATTGCACTTCCTGGATGGCATCCACATTGAAATTGGAAAATGTCGCGCCCCCCAGTTCGGGGTCGGTGGTGTCCGCTCCGTCGATGGCGAACACCGCGGCGGACCCGCGCTGGCCGTTCACCGCAAATTGCTGCGTAAAATTCGCCGCCCCATTGGTGTCCGTCATGGTACCTGCCGCAAGCAGAAGCAGCTTGCTGAAGTCACGCTCATTCAGCGGCAGGCTGGATACTTCCCCGGTGGAAAGATGTTCACCGCCGCTGGCCTGTGGGGATGTCGTCTCGGGCCCGACCACCACGTGCAGGCCTTGTCCTTGCGCCGCGAGTTGAAGGCTATAGGTAAGCGCGGCGCCATCTTTAATGACCACCGGTTCCGCGGCCATCCAGGTTTTTCCCGCCGCCTTGACCGAAAGCGTGTAGTTCCCCGCGGTGATGGTCGCGAATGCAAACTGGCCGCTGCCGGATGTGCTCGCGGAGTACTCCCCACTCCTGTCCGCCGGGACGAGCTTCACCGTGGCCATTCCGACAGCATTTCCCGCCGCGTCGCGCACCACTCCGCTACACGAACCCGCGGGAAACGCTTGGAGAGGTGGAATCAAACCAGACAGTAGCGCCAAGCAGAAGGCGCGAGCCAACACGCGGGACCTGAAGTTCATCGGCAAACATTATACGCAGATTGATTTTCACTACGATAGTGCCTACATCCTCCGCAATCCTCCGCCTGGTGTCTAGTGCAGGCTCGGCATCGCTTGTAAAGAAGCCTTGGTATAGAATTAGCGCGTTCTCGACACTCTCGAAGGAAATCCAAATGAACAAACTCGCATTGCGTCACATTCGAATTGCTTCGCTGATCCTTACTTCCCTGGCTCTTGGTGTCCTGTTTGGACGAGCCGCGAATGACACCGCTTCACTTCCCGCGCCTCCCGTGGCGAAGAAAGTTCCGAAGACCACGGAAGTCAATGGCCACACCATGGTGGATAACTACTATTGGCTGCGGGACAAAAAAAATCCCGAAGTGGCGGCTTATCTCGAAGCGGAGAACGCCTACACCGACGCCGTCATGAAACCGACGGAAGCATTACAAAAAAAACTGTACGACGAAATGCTGAGCCGCATCAAGGAAACGGATATCGAAGTGCCGTACAAAGAGGGCAGCTACTTTTACTACGTTCGAACCGAGGCCGGTAAACAGTACGGCATCCGTTGCCGCAAAAAGGGCGGCATGGAGGCCCCAGAAGAAGTTTTGCTTGACGTGAATGAACTCGCCAAGGGACAGAAGTTCATGTCCCTCGGAGCTTTCGACGTCAGCGACGACGGAAATCTTCTCGCCTACACCACCGACAACACCGGTTTCCGGCAATTCACGCTGGCCGTGAAGGATTTGCGCACCGGCAAATTGCTGGTGGACCACGCCGAGCGCGTCGACTCCATCGCCTGGGCCAACGACAACAAGACCATCTTCTACACCACTGAGGACGCGGTTTCGAAACGCTCCAACCAGTTCTATCGCCACAACGTCGGCACGGCCGGCCCCGACCCGCTGGTCTACGAGGAAAAGGACGAAAGATTCGACATCGGCACCGGCAAGACGCGCAGCAAAGCCTACCTATTGCTCATCTCCGGTAGCCACACCACCAGCGAAGCGCGGTACATCCCCGCCGGCGAGCCCCTGGCCGAATGGAAACTCATGGAACCCCGGAAACAGGATGTCGAGTACTACCCCGACCACAATGGCAGTTACTTTTATATTCGCGTGAACGACAAAGGCCGCAATTTCCGCCTCGTCAAAGCGCCGGTTTCCGATCCCGGCAGCAAGAATTGGCAGGAAGTCGTGCCGCATCGCGCCGACGTCATGCTCGACGATACGGATTTCTTCAAGAACTACTACATCTCCTACGAACGCGAGAAAGGCTTGCCGCAAATTCGCGTCACCAACCTGCAATCTGGAGAGTCCCGGCGCATCGAATTCCCGGAGCCCGCCTATGTCGACTATCCATACGTCAATCGCGAATACGACACGACGAAGTTCCGCTACGGCTACCAGTCCTTTATCACTCCGCAATCGGTCTTTGAATATGACCTGGCCAGTGGCAGTTCCACCTTGCTCAAGCAGAAAGAGGTGCCCGGCGGCTATGACCGCACGCGCTACCAAGTGGAGCGAATTTTCGCCACGGCTTCCGATGGCGTGAAGGTTCCGATTACTGTTGTCCACCTGAAGGGCACAAAACTGGATGGAAAAGGTCCGATGTATCTCACCGGCTATGGCTCGTACGGATATCCTTACGACATCAGCTTCAACTCCAACCTCTTCAGCATGGTCGATCGCGGCGTGGTGTGCGCCGTGGCGCACATTCGCGGCGGCGGCGAAATGGGCAAGGCCTGGCACGATGACGGCCGCATGATGCACAAGAAAAACACCTTCACGGATTTCATCGCGGCGGCCGAGTATCTGGTGGCGCAGGGTTACGGCTCAAAGGACCGCTTGACGATTGAAGGACGAAGCGCTGGCGGCCTGCTGATGGGCGCAGTGCTGAATATGCGCCCGGATTTGTTTCACGCCGCCCTGGTTGGCGTTCCGTTCGTGGACGTCATGAATACCATGCTCGATGAATCTCTTCCTCTCACCGTCAGCGAATTCGAGGAGTGGGGCAATCCCAAGGAAAAGCCCGCCTTCGATTACATGATCACTTATTCGCCGTACGACAACGTCGAGGCCAAGACCTACCCCAACATGCTGGTAAGAACTTCCTTCAACGACAGCCAGGTGATGTACTGGGAGCCGGCCAAGTATGTCGCCAAAATGCGCGCGCTCCGAACCGACCACAATACTGTAATCCTGAAAACGAACATGAGCCCCGCCGGACACGGCGGCGCTTCCGGACGTTACGACCGCTTGCACGAAACGGC
>Ga0210402_10002721_pt1 | contig 16998 bp, 18 predicted proteins | sample IncBWC7MmetaG_FD_161055 | JGI IMG/M metagenome (GOLD analysis project Ga0210402, IMG submission 161055) | Forest soil microbial communities from Barre Woods Harvard Forest LTER site, Petersham, Massachusetts, United States - Inc-BW-C-7-M | ecosystem: Environmental > Terrestrial > Soil >... | reverse complement strand
CCGACAGAACGTTGCGGTGAAGGTGCAGGAGGACTTCAAGGATCTCGGCGGCGATACGCTCGACAAACTCGACGCCTACATCGCCGAATGCGACGGCGTGGTTCACCTGATTGGCGACATGTGCGGGGCGACTGCAGACGAGCGGCAGCGGCGTGCCCTGGTCGCCAAACATTCCGACCTTCAGAGTAAATTGCCGCCCCTCGGCGAGGCGCTCAAGAACGGCGTTTTGCCTTCCCTACACCCAGTGGGAGGCCTGGCTTGCTCTCTATCATGGCAAGCCGCTGATGATCGCCGAAGCAAGCCCTGACGCGCCGCGCGGGCCGCGCTATGCGCCGACCGAGGCTTCCCGCGCCGCCCAGGCCGAACATCTCCAACGGCTCAAGGCGTTTCATCGCTACCCCGGCGCCGTATTCGCCAACCCCGACGATCTCGGCAAGTCCATCGCCTATTCGGCGATTCTCGATCTGCTGGTCGCGGATAACGCGAACAAAGCCGCCCAGGCGAGAGCGCCATCGCAGGGCGAGAAACTCGACGAAATTCTGAAGAGACTCTCAGCGGACAAGAGCGTGCCGCTCGATACCTTGCGGGCGATTCTCGCCTCAATGGGCGAAGCGGCGGCGTCCTATAACGCAGCTGAGATCGAGCAGAAGCTTGCGGCAAAGGCGTCTGAATTCCGCGACCTGACCGACCGGCTGAACCGTCTTTCCAACGCCGATCCCGTCGTGGCGCAGTTGCGCGCGGAGGCTTCGACAGCTTTGGCCGGCGGCTCGTTCGAACGGACGGATCAGCTTCTCGCCGATGCCGAGGCGCGCGATTTGTCCGGCCTTGAAGATATTGAGGCGCTCGCGCGGCAGAAGCGGCTTTCGGCGGCGGATAGCCGGGCGCAACGGGCGGCCGCCGCGCTGCTGCGGGTCAATACAGACGCCTATCGGCAAGCCGTCGCACACTATGGCGAGGCCTCTCGCATCGCCGCGGTCGCGGACGCCTTGAAGGCTCGCGAATATCTCCGCGCGCAAGCCAGCACTCTCGTGAGGCTTGGCGATGAATTCGGCGACAATGCTGCTTTGCGTGAAGCGATAGAGGTTCTCGAAGCGATGCCCGCTCCCGGCGACAGAGCCAAAGAGCCAAACGACTGGGCGATGACGCAGAACAATCTCGGCACGGCGCTAGCGAAGCTCGGCGAGCGGGAGAGCGCGACGGCGCGGCTCGAAGAAGCAGTCGCCGCTTTTCGCGCGGCGCTTCAGGAATGGACGCGCGAGCGGGTCCCGCTCGAGTGGGCGGGAACGCAGATCAATCTTGGCAATGCGCTCAAAACGCTTGGTGAGCGGGAGAGCGGGACGGCGCGGTTCGAGGAAGCGGTCGCCGCCTATCGTGCGGCGCTTCAGGAATGGACGCGTGAGCGGGTTCCGCTCGAGTGGGCGATGACGCAGAACAATCTTGGCAACGCGCTCACGAGGCTCGGCGAGCGGGAGCGTGGGACCGCGCGGCTCGAAGAAGCGGTCGCGGCCTTTGGCGCGGCGCTTCAAGAGCGCACGCGCGACAACGATCCGCTCGATTGGGCGATGACGCAAAACAATCTCGGTCTCGCGCTTTGGACGCTCGGCGAGCGCCAGGGCGCTCCGGCGCGGCTCGAGGAGGCGGTCGCGGCCTTTTGCGCGGGGCTTCAAGAACGCACGCGCGACCGCGTTTCGCTCGATTGGGCGACGACTCAAAACAATCTCGGTCTCGCGCTTTGCACGCTCGGCGAGCGCCAGGGCGCTCCAGCGCGGCTCGAGGAGGCAATTAAGGCCCATCGCCTAGCGCTGGAGGAGTTCACGCGCGAGCGGGTTCCACTCAAATGGGCGGGGACGCAGAACAATCTCGGCAATGCACTCGCGACGCTTGGCGAACACGAGAGTGGGACGGCGCGGCTCGAGGAGGCAATCAACGCCTATCGCGAGGCGCTGAAGGAGCGCGGGCGCGAGCGGGTTCCGCTTCAATGGGCGGCGAGCCTCGGCAATCAGGGGTTCGCGATGATGCTGCTCGCCGACCGCACCAACGATGACGCCATGGCGGAGACGGCGTTTCGGCAGATCCAGACGGCGTACGAAACCACGCAATTAGGCCACCAGGAGGCTTGGGCGGCGAATTTCGCAGCGCAACTGCAGAAGGCGCAAGCGATTCGCGACCGACTCAAGGGCAAGTGAGGCGCACCTACACAGCCTTGCGCGCGAGCTCGGCCCCTGCCGCGAGCGCCGCGAGTTTGGCGTAGGCGATGTCCGACGACATCGGCGCCATCCCGCAATTGGTGCAGGGGTAGAGCCGTTCCGGCGGGACATAGTCGAGCGCCGCGCGGATGGTGTCTGCGACGTCCTGCGGCGTTTCGACGACATTCGACGCGACATCGATGCAGCCGACCAGCACGTCCTTGCCCCTGAGGAGGCCGATCAGTTCGATGGGCACGCGCGAATTGCGGCATTCGAGCGAGACCTGGTCGATCCGGCTCGCCGCTAAAGCGGGGAAGGTCTCCTCATATTGGCGCCAATGCTCGCCGAGCGTCGCTTTCCAGTCGGTGTTGGCCTTGATGCCATAGCCGTAGCAGATGTGGACGGCAGTCCTGCATCGAAGCCCCTGCGCGGCGCGCTCGAGCGCAGCGACGCCCCATTCCTTCACGTCGCGCATGTAGACATTGAAGGCGGGCTCGTCGAATTGCACCACATCGACGCCGAGCGCCTCGAGCTCGCGCGCCTCTTCGTTCAACGCCGCGGCGAAGGCGTGGGCGAGGGCGGGGCGATCGCGATAATGCTCATCGGCGATCGTGTCGGCGATGGTCATCGGGCCGGGCAGCGTGAATTTGAGCTTGCGCCGTGTGTGGGCGCGCGCGGCGCCCGCTTCGAGCTTGTGCACGGGGCCCTTGCGGCGGATCGGGCCGGTCACGGTCGGGACCTCGGCCTTGTAGCGGTCGGCGCGGATGCCGATCGTCTGCCGGCGGTTGAAGTCGATGCCGTCGAGATTGGCGAGAAAGCCATGGACGAAATGGAGGCGCGCCTGCTCGCCGTCGCTGACGATGTCGATGCCTGCGTCTTCCTGGCGCTTCACCGCGAGGATGGTGGCGTCGATCTTGCCCGCCGCGAGCGCGTCGCCCTCGAGCTTCCATGCGGGCCAGAGCTTCTGGGGCTCGGCGAGCCAGAGGGGCTTCGGCAGGCTGCCGGCGACGGTGGTTTCGAACATGGGCGCTATCCGAGCTTGTAGTCGCGCGTCGCCTCGGGATCTTCGGTCGCGTAGCTGAGCGCCATCAGCTCGGCCCAGGCGTCGTCAGGGATGGGAAAGCGCGCCCAATTGACCGTCTGTTTGACCCGCTCGGGCTTGGTCACGCCGCAGATGGTCGAGGCGATGCGGGGATCGCGCATCGAGAATTGCAGCGCCGCCGCGCCCGGGGGCACGCCATGCAGCGTGCAGATCGCTTCGATCTTGCGGATCGGATCGAGCATTTCCTCCGAAGCTTCCTGATAGGCGTAGCGCGGGTAGACGGTCGAGCCCTTGGCGAGCACGCCGCTGGCGTAAGGCGCGGCGTTGAGGACGGCGACCCCTCGCGACGCCGCGAGATCGAGCATGTCGTTGGCGCTGCGGTTGGCGAGCGTGAAGCGATTGTGAGTGATCAAAGCGTCGAAATCCCAATCGCGCAACAACGGCATCATCATGGAAGCCGGGCCGGCCGCGAGCCCCACCGCGCGCGCCAAACCTTCCTCCTTGATGCGGAAGAGTTCGCCGAGCGCGCCGTCCTTGCCTGTCGCTTCGTCGAACGAGCTGGCGTGCTCGGGATCGTGCAGATGCAGGAGGTCGACCCGATCGAGCCCGAGCGTCTTCAGGCTTTGCTCGAGCGAGCGACGGGCGCGTGAGGCGTCGAACACGCTCGTCTCGAAATCGCGATCGAGCTTCGTCGAGATGATGAAGCCCTCAGGCAGGCCGCCGCGCTCGCGAATGGCGGCGCCGATCCGCTCCTCGCTGCGGCCGAGGCCATAATTGCGCGCGGTGTCGAGGAAATTGGCCGGCCCATCGAAAATGGCGTGGAGCGTCGCCCTGGCGCGCGCTTCGTCAACGCCGTAGCCATAGGTGTCAGGCATGTCGCCGAGGCCCGAAGTGCCGAAGCAGACGGACGTGACCATGAGATCGGTGCGGCCCAGCCGGACCTTGTCCATGTTTCCCTCGGTCATCGCGAACTTCCCTGTCTGCTTGTCGCCGCATCCGTAAAGCGCCGGCGAGCCGCGGGCAAGGCGCGAACGTCACGCTCAGCGATGATCAGCGCTACGTTATGCGATGGCCTTCCGCTAGCCGGCTTTCATCGCGAAGGGGTTTAGCGTGAGAACGCCAAGACCCTCAAAATCTCGTACGTTTCGGGTGACGACGGTCAAGTGGTGAACTGCGGCGGTCGCCGCGATCATCGCGTCTTCAATGAGATTATCCCTCCGACGATGCATCAGCCGCGCCCAGACACGGAAGGTCCGGGCGTCCATGCTCAGGACATTGTAGGTCCCGGCGACCTGCTCCAGCCAAGCCTCAATTGCGGCTGCCTTGGCTTGGTCCTGTTCGCGCGTGATTTCGACGCCCGACTGGATCTCTCCAATCGTTACCGCGGAGACATGCAGCTCCTGGTCTTGCACGTCTTGGAGCCACGCGAGCAGGGCGCCGTGCGGACGAGCCCGACGCAGTTCCGAGACGACATTTGTATCGAGGAGGTACATAGGTGGTCAGTTGAGATCGCGGGTCTGACGGCGGCGCCGTCCACCCCGGGCGGGAATGTTCAACTCTGCCCGTGCATCGTTCGTCAACAGCAGCTCTTTCAGCGTGGGCTGTGCCGCGCGTTGGAGTCTTCGCCAATCGGTTGCCGGCACCAGGACGGCAGCGTCGGCGCCGCGTTTGGTGACGACCTGCGGGCCTTCCCTCAGGCAAGTTTCGAGCATCTCGCTGAAACGAGCCTTTGCATCTTGGACCGCCCAGGCTCGCACGTTGATCTCCTCTCGTCCACCAACAGACTAGTTAGATAACTAGTCTTTACAGGATCGCTTTGCAAGAGGATGAGGTGCGACATCGTGAGAGCCGTGGCATTCTCATCCTTCGTCGCCGCCAAACACCTTGCGCGCCGCGGGATAGAGTTGGAGGGCCGTGCGGTTCGAAGGACCGCTTTGCCTTGCAGAATGGTTCCGCGCGCGGCAAGCTGTTCGTCGGGAGGGTGTTGGAAGGCTATGATCCGCGCCGGAGCGGTGAGCATATGGGGCGTGCTATACCCGGTTGCTCTGGTGCTCGCTGGATGCGATGACGCGCCCGGCGAATGGGCCGCGATCGTCTATCCGGATCTCACCGACCGGACCCGGTTCGACGTGCAGGGCCGCTCATCGGAACGATAGCAGATCACAAGCCGGCTCGATAAGCGATGGGGAAGCGGCACAGCGCCTACCCTCCAACGACAATTCCCCGGACGAAAGGGGGACGAAAGACCGGTTCGTTCGACAGAAAGATTCGCCCGACAATTGGCGTAGCCGTTGCCGACGCTGTCGACCAACCTGTCATTGGCGTTGGCATTGACGAGCGAAAAATGAAGCGCCCACTCCGACTTGCATTCCGTCGCCTGGAAGACCCTGCCCCGGCCGCTGGCGAAGCCTGGGAAGTTCCTTGAGTTTACGCCATCGCACCTGGCCCCCCAGACCTGTGTGGTGTCCCGTTCGAGTTGGAAGTTGTTAGGGGTAAAGCCGTCGAGCGCCACGAGCACGATGTTCTCGGTCCACTCGAGTCCGGCGTCAACGGCATTGGCGATCGCGCAGCCGCTCGAATGGCCAACGATGAAGATCGTGTCTGCGCCGTTCCCCTGGATATCGTCGATCACTGAATCATACTTGCCGTGCTTGCTGAAGGTTTTGACGGCGCTATCGGCGCTGGCGCTAGCGCCTCCCGTCCAGGGGAAGCCGATGAATTCGACGCGAGGCTGCTGCGCCCTCGCGCTACGCAGCCATACTGCGATATCGTGCTGACTGGCCTGATAACCGCCGAAGTAGAAAACAGCCTGCTTCATTGATGGTCCTCCTTAACGAGGGACCGATGCCTCTTCCGTGCTTTTAACGACATCAGAGCGCCTCTGTAAGACACCCCGTTCCCTAAGGCCTAGGCGGGGTGTGGGCGAGGCGGCTTTCCTCACGCAGGTTTGGCGCCAAATGCCGCGAACTCCGCCTCGGTCGGATATGATTTCTGCGCCCCGTGGCGGGTGACGGAGAAGGCGGAATAACGCGTCGCTTCGGTGAGCGCCGCCTCGAGGGCGAGGCCGCCGGCGAGATAGCGGGCGAAGCTGCCGATGAAGGCGTCGCCGGCGCCGGTGGTGTCTACGGCCTGAACCTTGACCGGAGCGATGCGTTTCGAGCCCTCCCGCGTCGCCAGCAGCGAGCCGCGCGCGCCAAGCGTCACGATGACCGTTTCGACGCCCTGCTTCACCAGGCTTTGCGTGGCGGCTGAAACCTCGTCGTCCGACTCGACCGGCATGTCGGTCAGGATCGCGAGCTCGGACTCGTTGGGGATGAGAAAGCTCGCCTGCGTGACGACGTCCATGTCGAGGTTGCGGCGGGCAGGCGCCGGGTTCAGCACAGTCCTGACGCCGTTCTTGCGAGCGAAGCGAACGGCCGAATAAGCGGTTTCAAGCTGGATCTCGAGCTGCAGCAGGATGAGATCGCAGCCCTTGAGCGCCTCGCCTGCGGCGTCCACGTCGGCGGAGCTCAGATCGCCGTTGGCGCCGGCAACGATCAGGATCGAATTGTCGCCCGACTTCTTATCGACCAGAATCGTGGCCGTTCCGGTCGATTGGTTCGGAATGCGGCGGACGTGCTGCGTGTTGATCCCGTAGCTCGCGAAATTTTTAAGCGCGCTGTCACCCAACGAATCGTCGCCAAGATTCGTCACCATGACGACTTCGGCCCCAAGTTTCGCAGCGGCGACCGCCTGATTGGCGCCCTTGCCGCCGAAACTCGTCTCGAAATGCGCGGCGAGGACCGTCTCGCCCCAAACCGGCATGCGTTCGACCGTCGTGGTCAGATCCATATTGGTGGAGCCGATCACCCCAATTCGCGGACGCTTCGGCATCTTGTTCCTCCCTAGAAGCGCTCGACGCTATCCTTGCAAGCGGCGAGATGACCGGCAATCATCGCAGCCGCGTCAGGCGGTGAGCTCAGCCGACTGACGCCATAGGTTGACGCCTCCTTCGACGGCATGGCGGTCGATTTCCTTAAGTTCATCAGCGGTGAAAGACAGGTTGTCGAGCGCTCTGACGCTGTCGGTCACTTGTTCGGGGCTGCTCGCGCCGATCAGCGCTGACGTCACGCGCTTGTCTCTCAACGTCCAGGCAAGCGCCATCCGAGCGAGCGTTTGGCCGCGCCGCTTGGCGATGGCGTCGAGCTGGCGTGCGCGCTCGAGATTCTGCGGCGTGAGCAACGCCCGATTAAAGAAATGGCTGACCGTCGCGCGACTGCCCGCGGGGACGCCGGACAGATATTTGTCGGTCAGCAGGCCTTGCGCGAGCGGAGAAAAAACGATCGCGCCGACGCCCTCGGCCTCGAGCGTGTCGAGCAAATGATCGTCCTCGATCCAGCGATTGATCATCGAATAGCTGGGCTGATGGATGAGGCAAGGCGTTCCGAGTTGCTTGAGGATCGCTGCGGCCTCCTTGGTGCGACGAGAATTGTAGGAGGAAATGCCGACATAAAGCGCCTTGCCCTGGCGAACCGCGTGATCGAGCGCGCTCATCGTTTCCTCGAGCGGCGTCTCGGGATCGAAACGGTGAGAGTAGAAGATGTCGACGTAATCGACGCCCATATGCTTGAGGCTCTGGTCGAGGCTGGCAAGCAGGGATTTACGGCTGCCCCATTCGCCGTAAGGGCCCGGCCACATGAGATAGCCCGCCTTGGTTGAGATCACGAGCTCGTCGCGAAAGCTTCGGAAGTCGCCGCGCAGGATGTCGCCGAAGGCAAGTTCGGCCGAGCCCGGCGGTGGCCCATAATTGTTGGCGAGGTCGAAATGGGTCACGCCAAGATCGAACGCTTGGCGGCATATCGCGCGCATCGAATCGGCGGACTTGTCGAAACCGAAATTGTGCCACAAGCCCAGCGATATCGCCGACAGTTTCAGCCCGCTGCGGCCGCTACGGTTGTAGATCATTTTGTCGTAGCGCGTGGGCGAAGGCGTGTAGGGCATGATTGTCCTCGGGTCGTGCGATTGTGTCGAGATGTATCGGCGTTGCCGGCGACAGCGATGAGCGGCGTCAGTTCAGACGCGTGAATCCATCGGCGCTCCAGTCCTCACTGCCGACGCCGTGATGGAGGAAGAAGAGGCCGTCGGGATCATATTTACCCTTGACCGCGAGAAGCCGGTCGTAGTTCACGCCCCAGAACGCCTCCTGCCAATGCGGCTGGAAGTAATCTGTCTCCCACACATAGGAGCCAACGCGCGGCAGGAGTTTGCGGATTTCATCCATCGATTTGCCGACGGCCTCAGCCTCGCTCTGCGCGACCGCTGCATCCGGCTCGTGGCCTGGAACGTCCGGATAAGCTGGCGGTCCGCCAGCGCCGCTGATCGCGAGCGCGAACGCATCGGCCACCGCCGGGTTCATCGCCGTATCCCTGGCCGCAGCGATCGCGTCCGCGGTTGCGCCCGCAAGCCCCTTGTTGAAATGCAGCGAAACGCCCCGATGCTTAGCCGCCGCAAAAAGGGCCTCGGCCAGTCGCTCGCGCTGATCGCCCGCGAGCAGCGACTGGGGCAGCCAGGCGGATTGGTATGCGTGCCACACCCGCCCCGCCTCTCCGAGGTTGCTCGCCCAGAAGATATTGTCAGCCGGCGCGCCTGGACGGTCGTCCGAGATGACCAAGCCGGGAGCCGTCTTGAGCGCGGCGGGGTCCCAGAAGCGGCGCGCCGGCTCGCTGATGATCCTCGGCGCCGAAACAATGCTGAAATCCTGCCCGGACGCTGAGACCCAATCGAAGAAGGGACGCCACGTCGCCTCGGCCTGTTGCTGGTCGAGGCCTTGGAGCACCATGAAGATCGACAGAACGCCGTCCGGGGCGAAGCCAAGCTGCTCGCCCCAGTGCGGATTGAAAAGCGCCTGTGCGTAGAATTCCATAATCTTCGAGATGAGGCGCCGGTAGGCCTCGTCGGACGAGGCCTTTATGGTCGCGAACACGCCGCCTAAGAATTCCGGCAGCGCGTGCGTGAGCAAGGTCACGCGGGTGACGACGCCGAACCCGCCGCCGCCGCCCTTCAGCGCCCAGAACAGATCCGGATTCGAGCAGGCGTTGGCAATTCTGACCTCGCCGTCCGCGGTTACGACTTCCGCCTCGATGAGGTTCGCTCCGGCCAGCCCATAAGCCTTCGACCAGCTGCCGAAGCCGCCGCCCAGCACCAGCCCGGCGACGCCGACCGTCAAACAGCCGCCGCCTTGGACATAGCGGCCCGCTTTGACGGCAACTTCGTTGTAGGCATGTCCCCAAATCCCGCCTGGCTCGATCGACACGGCTGGTTGCGGCTGAGCGCTCGCCGCGCAGCCGGCGCCGACGAAGGCGTCGTGCGTGGTGATCGCGTTCATGTGCCGCGTCCAAATGAGAAGCGAGTCGGCGGCGTTGGATGTCCCTTGATAGCTGTGGCCACCGCCCTTCACCACGAGCCGCAGATTGTTGGTTCGCGCGAAATTGACCGCGGCGACGACATCTTGCGTCGTCTTGGCGGCGACGGCGTAGACGCTCGGTTCCGACGTCCACGCCCCGACCCAGCCAAGCGACTGGGTGAGGCCGACCTCGTCGCCGAGGTAGTAGGGATTCTTGAGCTCCTTGAACAATTGCTCGCAGCTCGCATCAGGCGATCCGCCGACGCAATCGGCGAGCGGCGAGCGCACCTTGATAAGGCGTCCTCCCACGTCGTGATCGAGTTGATTCCAGCTCGCTTCTGACGGCCATTCAGGATCGCCGAGACGGACACGCGCTTGCGGCTGGGTCGCAGCCGACGCGCCGCGCGCGAGACCGCTCATGAACGGGAGTGCCGCGGAGATCTTGAGCAGATGCCTCCGACTCAGTCGCTTCCTCATTGTCTCGCTCCATAGCCGCCGGACAGCCGGTTTCTAGCCGCTTCGCCGGAGGCGATTCAAGCCGCCCCGGCGCGCTCGATCTCGGCTGCGAGCACGTCAGGCAATTCGATTTCGGTCGCGGCGGCGCGTCGCCCGGGAATATGAACGCCAAGCTTGGCGAGCCGGTCGAGCTGGAGTCTGAGGCGTTGTGGAAAGTCCGGCGCGAGCAAAGCCGGCGTGATCGCGATGACAAGGAGGCCAGCGCCGGGTGAGCGGTTTCCCGAGATGAACGAGGGCGCGTCGAGCGCCCAGTTCGCGCCTGCGAGGCCCGCAGCCATGACCTCCACCATGAGCGCGATGTTGGCGCCGCGCGCGCCGCCGAAAGCGAGAAGCGCGCCGCGGAGAGCCGCGTGCGGATCGGTGGTTGGCTGTCCATCGGCGTCGACCGCCCAGCCCGGGGGCAGCGTCTCCCCTCGTTCCGCGTAGTGTCTGAGTTGAACAAAGGCGGTCGCACTGGAAGCCTGGTCAATCAGCAGCGGCGCCCCCTCATCCAGCGGCGCCGCGAAAGCGATCGGGTTTGTGCAATAGACGGCCGTCCTGGCGCCGGCGACCGTCATCAGCGCCGGCCCGCTTGTCGCGGCGAACGCGACAAGGCCAGCCTCAGCGAGACGACGCGGATAATAGCCGAGCTCGCCCGTGGTGTAGCTCCCGTTCTGCGCGAACAGCGCGATCCCGAAGGTCTGCGAGCGCTCGCAGAGCGAATCGAAAGCTCGGTCGAAGCCCGCTTGCGCGATGCCGCCCTTTGCATCGCAATGGATCGCTGCGGGAGCGGGCGAAGTCACAAGAGGCTCGGCGTCGCCGATAATCCGTCCCGCTCTCAAGGCAGCCAGATAGTCCATGAGATGGGAAAAGCCGCTCGAGCCTTTGCCGTGCGCATTGGCGGAGACGGTGGCGCGCGCCAGCGACAGCGCCGCCTCGTCGCTGGCGCCGGCGGCGCGGATTGCGCGCGCCGCAAGGTCGGTCGCCGCCTCAAGAGTGAAGCGCCGTGTCATTGGGATTTAGGCTCCCTGCGCTTGAGGGCTAGAGTACGAGCGGCGGCTTTCACGGGCGCGACAATGCCCGCTTCCTTCGTGACGTCAAGCGCAACGCTCTCCAAATTCCGTGTGCTGACGGACTGTGATATCGACGCAGCGGCGCTCAGCGTGTGATCGGGAATTAAGGAGTACGCTTTCGTGAAGGTTGATGGACGGCCGTACCGCACGATCTGGCTAAACCAGGACGGTTCAAGCGTCGATGTCATCGACCAGCGCTGGCTTCCCCATGAGTTCAAGGTCGCGACGCTGCGCAGCGTCGCCGAGGCGGCGACGGCGATCCGCGACATGTGGGTGCGCGGAGCGCCGCTGATCGGCGCGACCGCGGCCTATGGGCTCGCGCTCGCCATGCGCGAGGATCCGTGCGACGCCGCGCTCGACGCCGCGCACGACAAGCTTGCCGCCACTCGGCCGACAGCAATCAACCTGCGCTGGGCTCTGGACGCTGTTCGCAAGCTTCTTGTCCCGCTCGCTCCGCAGGCGCGGGCCGCTACCGCTTATACGGAGGCCAAGCGAATCGCCGACGAGGATGTCGGTATCAACCGCGCGATCGGCGCCCACGGCCTCGAGATTCTTCGTCGCGTGGCCGCGGACAAGAAGTCCGGTGAACCGGTCAACATTCTTACGCATTGTAACGCCGGTTGGCTGGCGACGGTCGACTATGGCACCGCGACGGCGCCAATTTATCTGGCGATGGAAGAGGGCCTGAACGTCCACGTCTATGTCGACGAGACGCGACCGCGCAATCAGGGCGCCTCGTTGACCGCATGGGAACTCGCTCATCATGGAGCTTCGCATACGCTCATCGTCGACAACGCCGGCGGTCATCTGATGCAGCATGGCCTCGTCGACATGGTGATCGTTGGCACCGATCGCACGACCGCCAACGGCGACGTCTGCAATAAGATCGGCACCTACCTGAAAGCGCTCGCGGCGCGCGACAACTCGGTGCCGTTCTATGTCGCGCTGCCGTCGCCCACCATCGATTGGACGGTTCATGACGGCGTCAAGGAGATTCCGATCGAGGAGCGCAGTGCTGACGAAGTCAACTTCATTCAAGGCCGGAGCGATGACGGATCGATCACGCGCGTGAGGATCGCGCCGGAAGGCGGGCACGCCGCCAATCCGGCGTTCGACGTCACTCCGGCGCGGCTGGTGACCGGGCTCATCACTGAGCGCGGCGTAGCCGAGGCGTCGCCGCAGGGGCTAAAGGCGCTGTTCCCGGAGCGTGCTTGAGAGGGCAGGCCGGCTCTCTCCTCAATCGCGTGACAGTGTACAGTCGTCCCGGGGGTCGTTCACGATGCATCCGCTTGCAGGTCTGAAGGTGATCGAGTTCGAGGGGATCGGCCCAGGTCCGCTCGCCGGCCGCATGCTCGCCGATCTCGGCGCCGAGGTTGTCGCGGTCGTGCGCCCCAACAAGGCCCCGCTCGGCGATCCGGACCGGCCGCTGTCCGAAGGTCCCTTGCGGCGGGGAAAACGGATTGCCGCCCTCAATCTGAAGCGTCCCGAAGAGCTCGAGGAAGCGCTGACGTTGATAGAGACGGCCGACGTGCTGATCGAGGGCAATCGGCCAGGCGTTATGGAGCGTCTTGGGCTCGGTCCCGCGGACTGCGCCAAGCGCAATCCGCGACTGGTTTATGGCCGCATGACCGGCTGGGGGCAGGACGGTCCGCTCGCGCAGGTCGCGGGCCACGACCTCAACTATCTTGCGCTCAGCGGAATCTTGTCTCTCGCCGCCCGCGACGGTCGGCCGCCGGGCGTCCCGCCGACAGTTCTCGGCGACGGAGGCGGCGCGCTCGGCCTCGCCTTCGGCGTAGTCGCCGCCGTCTTTGCCGCTGGGCGCAGCGGCAAGGGTTGCGTGATCGATTGTTCGATCGTCGATATCGCTGCGAGCCTCGGCGGCATCGCGCTTGCCGCCCGCGCCGTCGGAATGCTCGACGCGCCGAGCCCGAGCCCGTTCCACGACTCGCCTTTCTACGACGTCTACGCCTGCGCCGACGGACAGTATGTCACCGTTGGCGCGCTCGAGCCGCAATTCTACACGGTGTTGCTCGATAAGCTCGGTCTTGCGGACGTCGACTCGAAGGCGCAATACGACCGCGCCGCTTGGCCGGCGCTGAAAGCGCGGTTGCGCGCCTTGTTCCTGAGCCAGCCGAGCGCACATTGGCGCGCGCTGCTCGAGGGCTGCGACGCTTGCTTCGCACCGGTGCTGAGCCTCGCCGAGGCCGCGGCTCATCCGCACATGAAGGCTCGCGGCGTCTATAAGAATGGCGCCGACGGCGCATTGGAGGCGGCGGTGGCGCCGCGCTTCTTGCCGCTCGAATGAGGCGCGCTCCGGCATGGATCAAGAAGGAACGAAAGCTCAACGATGCTGAATAGCGCGATGCCTGAGACGCTTGTCTTTCCCAACCCCGATCCGCCCAAACCCGGCGAAACGATCGAGGTTCGTCCTGGCGTTTTGTGGGCGCGCTTTCCCCTTCCGTTTCGGCTCGATCACGTCAACATCTATCTCATCGAAGACGGCGACGGCCTGGCGGTCGTCGATGCGGGTATCGACGACGCGCAGTCGCGCGCAGCATGGGAAGCGCTGCTCGCCGGTCCGCTTCTGGGCCGCAGACTGACGCGCGTGATCGCCACCCACTTTCACCCGGACCATGTGGGCCTAGCCGGGTGGCTCTGCGAGCGCTTCGGCTTGCAGCTTGCGATGAGCGAAGCGGAATATCTGATCGCGCTCAACATTCGCCTCGATCCACAGGGGCTCAGATCGGAGCCCTATCGCAGTTTCTACCGTTCGCATGGGCTGACCGAGGAAAGCACGGAGCTCCTACTCGGCAACGGACTTCAGTATCTGAGAATGGTCTCCCCGCCTCCGAAAACGTTTCTGCGTCTCATTGCCGAGGAACGGGTCAAGATTGGTGGCCGTGAATTCGAAGTGATTACCGGCGCCGGCCATTCGCCCGAGCAGGTGATGCTCTATTCGAAGGCCGACAATTTCGTCCTTATCGGCGATCAGGTGCTGGCCAAGATCTCGCCCAACGTCAGCGTCGAAGCGATGGATCCGCAAGGGGATCCGCTCGGCGCCTATCTGCGCTCACTCGAAAGGCTCAAGGCGACGCTGCCGGATGACGTACTCGTTTTGCCAGGGCACCGATTGCCGTTCGTAGGCCTGCACGCCCGCGCCGACGAACTCATCGCTCACCATGAGGCGCGCTGCATGGGGGTTGTCGAGGCCTGCAAACAGGGGCCGCAGACGGTCGCCGAACTCGTGCCGGTCATTTTCGGACGCAATATAGACGATCCGCACCAGCTCACCTTCGCTTTCAGCGAGGCGCTGGCGCATGTGAACATCCTCGTGCGCAGCGGTCGACTGCGCATCGCCAAGGCCGCGCATGGCTTGGCGCTCGAGGCGGCGTGAATTGGGACATCGCTTGTCGTCCCGCCGATGCGCTGTGCTATAAGACCGGCCATGATCGCTGCATTGAAAGACCTGTTTCCGCGCATCGACGCTTGGCCCGCTGAGGATCAGGAAGCGCTGGTGGAGGCCGCGCGTGGAATCGAGGCAGAGCGAACGGGGGTCTATCAGGCGACGGCGGAGGAACTGGCCGCGATCGACCGCGGACTCGACGACGTGCGCGGTGGGCGTTTGGCTGCGGTTGAAGCGCTGGCCGAGGTGCGCGCGAAATTTCGGGGCGAATGATTGTTCGCTGGACGGTCGGGGCGCTCGCTGACCTCACATCGATCGAGAATTACCAACGCCGTCATTGGCCGGAATCGCGCGCGACCTTCGAGCGGCGTTTGACCGCGATCGAGCGTCGAATTTCTGAATTTCAGCAGAGCGCGCCAGAGGTTACACAACGGTCCGGCGTTCGTGTGGTCGCGTTCATCGATCTCCCCGATCGACTTTTCTACACCGTTGAGTCCGACGCGATCTATGTTCTGGCGATTCGGCACGCATCGCGCCAGTCCTTGTTTGAATGAAGAAGACGCCAGGCGCCGTTTTAGGAAAGGCTGCAAAAATTAGCCGACTGCCTCGCGCTCGAGGCGGTGTGAGGACGGGGGCGGAGAGCGCGTCAAAACCCCGCCAGCACCACCTTGCCGATGGCGCGGCCCGACTTGAGGAAGGCCATCGCGCGCATGAGATTGGCGGCGTCGATGCGCCCGTAGTTCTCCCGCATAGTGGAGCGAACGCGCCCGGAATCGACGAGATCGGCGACCTCGTTCAGGAGCATGTGCTGGGCCTCGATGTCGGCGGTCTTGAGCAAGGGCCGCGTGAACATCAGCTCAAAGTGAATGGACACGCTCTTCGGCCTGAAGACGAAAAGATCGGCCGCTTCGCCATTGATGAGAGCGACGCGTCCCTGTGGCGCGATCAATTCGGCGAGGTCAGCGATGACACCGCCAATCGGCGACGTCGCGAAGATGAAACCGGGACTTCCCATGCCAAGCGCCGCGATCTGTGGCGCAAGCGCCTTCTTGTGGTCGACGACATGATGCGCGCCCATGTCCTTCGCCCATTGCACGGTCTCGGGCCTCGAGGCGGTCGCCACGATGGTAAGATCGGTCAATTGCCGCGCCAATTGGATAGCGATCGAACCGACGCCGCCGGCGCCGCCGAGGATCAGGATCGCGCGCGCCGCGCCGGGAACGGGTTTCGCGACATCGAGTCGATCGAACATCGCCTCCCAGGCCGTGATCGACGTCAAGGGCAAAGCCGCAGCGGCGGCGAAATCGAGCTTGCAAGGCTTGCGCCCAACGATCCGTTCGTCGACGAGATGAAACTGCATGTTCGCGCCCTGGCGGCCGACGCTGCCGGCGTAGAACACTTCATCGCCCGGCTTGAACAGCTGCGCCTCGCGCCCCGTTTCGACCACCACGCCGGCGGCGTCATAGCCGACGACTTTGATTGCGCCCGCATCGGAAGCCGCGCCGCCTGGGCCTCCGCCGCTCGCGACCTTGTAGTCGACGGGGTTGACCGAGACCGCGCGCACCTCGACGAGCAGATCGCGACCCTCGGGCGAAGGCTTCGGGATGTCGAACGCCTCCAGATGATCGAGCTCGGGGCTCGCTTTGCGATATCCGATCGCCCGCATCCGCTACGCCTCCAAGTCCGCTTGCCGCTCGGCGCAACCTAACCGGCGTCAAGGGGCTTGGCGAGAAGCCCATTTAATTGGCGGGCTTGAGCGCCTCGCCAGCCCAAAGGCATGGCTCGAGCTGCCTCTACGCCTCGTTCAGCCCCGCGCCGCGCTCGCCGAGAAACGCGATAGCCTTGGCGGTGAGCTCATAGGCCGAGCCCGGATGGTCCGACGTCGGCTGCACGTAGCGCTTGGCGATTAGCCGCTCCAGATCGCGTTTCGCGTCGCTGGACGACTTGGCGGGATCATGCTCTTCGATGCCGCAGAGCAGCGAGATCTGCGAGTCCGTCAAATCATCCGACATTTCGGCGCCTCCGGTTCTGCTCCGCATCTTAGCCGATTGTCATCAGGCTCGCATTGCCGCCGGCGGCGGCCGTGTTCGTGGCGGTCGCGCATTCCTCGACGAGGTCGGCGAGGTTGTAATCCTCACCGGCGGCTAGGCGCGCGCTGGACAGCGCCTGCAGCCGCACGATTGGCCCAGCGCGGCTCGCAAGCTTGCGCAAGGCCTCTGACGTCGCCGCCTCGTCGCCTTCGAGAAGGGCGAAGGCCAGGGCGGGCGAGCTGAACGGATCCTCGACACGAGAGATCCGATGCCTGAATTCTGCCGGCAATCCCAAGAGCACGCGCTCGGCGAGCGCAGCGCTGACCACCGCGTCATTGCCGGTCGCCAGGATCGCGCCGATCTCGATCAGAAGGCCGCTTTCGCTCG
>Ga0210402_10002719_pt1 | contig 17005 bp, 7 predicted proteins | sample IncBWC7MmetaG_FD_161055 | JGI IMG/M metagenome (GOLD analysis project Ga0210402, IMG submission 161055) | Forest soil microbial communities from Barre Woods Harvard Forest LTER site, Petersham, Massachusetts, United States - Inc-BW-C-7-M | ecosystem: Environmental > Terrestrial > Soil >... | reverse complement strand
TTATCCGCCAGGCCACGCACGAGTTTCGCCGCATGATGCGCAGATAGTTTTGCGAGTTCGTGGCCGGCGTAGTGCGGTAGAAAATAGGGCAGCAGATTCGCTTCGATGGCGGTGAGAGAACAAAGCGACTCCAGATCTCCCGTGCGCCCGCAATTGCAAACCGGATTGATGCCGCTTGTTCCAGCAATGCTTTGATACGGAATCAGCACGTGACCCAGTTCTCCGCCAAAACCATTCTTGCCTTTTACGACATTGCCATCGAGAATGATGCCGCCGCCGTTGCCCGTCCCGATGATGACCGAAATCGAAGTCTCCCTGCTATTCGCGCCAAAGATCGCATAGTGGCCCCAAAGCGCCGCTGCATTGGCGTCGTTCAAGTAGGAAACGGGAATGCCCAGCTTGTGCGCCAGACCCTCGCGAACATCGAATCCCGCCCAATCGGCGTGAACAAAGTTCGTGGACCCTCGCGCGCTGAACTGGCCTCCCGCGCTAGCCGGACCCGGAGTATCCAACCCAACGGCCACCACATCCAAGAGCTGGATGCCCGCTTTTTTTGTCGCGACATTGAGACCATCCGCAATCTGCTGCAGGCAAATCTTCGGCCCCTGCTTTGCCAGCGCTGGATGCTCGCACAGGCCCTCGATGAGAAATTTCTCTTGCCCGTCCACCAACGTGTAGTTGACGGCAGTTCCGCCTAGATCGATTCCAGCTACTACTGTCACGTTTTTTCTCCTGTCCCGCGCAGTGTTTGCTCGACACAGCGTAGCAGAGTCGAGAAAAATCGGCGAAGGCCGCAGATCTACCCTCTCAGTGACAACTCAGCACTTCAGGTGGTCCAAAGTGGAACAGAGCGGCGAAGCTCATGCCGTGATCGCCTGAATGTTTTTTCGCCGAGAGGCGAGCGTTTGCGGATTGGCAAGAGTTCAAAAGTGGCGCGCGGCGCACGGGTTGCTGACATACAATCAGGCAACTAGAGAACAAACTATTTGGCGGGAGCCGGCTTATGAGACTCGGAATCCGGAAATCGTTCAAGATTCTTGCACCGGGAAATTCGCTGCGGAAGAGAGTGGCGTACAGTCTGGCCATTGCGCGATCGATTCTGGTGCCGGTAATTTTTCTGGCGGTCTATTACCTCTTCGCGATGGGATGGATTGTGGACCGCATCGTCAACGTGGACGCTCCGGCAGCCACATTGGCGCAACGCGCGTCGATCGAAATGCTGGAAGCCCGGCGCGCGGAAAGAAACTACCTCTTGCTGCATGACGCAAGCTATCTCGCGGCGAATCGCGAGTCGCTTGCGAAGATCAAGGAAATCCTTGGGGAAATCCAAACTCTCGAAGCGGAGGATGTGGGAGCCACGCAAGAGGCGATGAACGCGCTTGAACAATACGAAAAGAGATTTAGCGCGGCGGTATCCGCGACGGGCCAACCGGTCCAGGGGGATGCGGACCGTATCCAGTCTGTGGTGCGGGCGTATGAAAAGGATCTGGACGATCTGCTTCGAACGGCGAGGACGAAGAGACGCGCGCAGTTGATTGAAGAGCTTCGCAACCGCGTCGGGTCGTTCGATACGCAAATCTCCGAGACCGTTCAGGCAGGGAATCCTGCCTTGGCGCCGGTCACGGCAGATCTGCAGACTTTGAGTCAGGAAGTTTTGAGACTTCTCTCTGAGCTTGAAACAGAAAACTGGACGCGGGTGGAAACTGATCACAAGGAAGCTCGCCGGCTGATTCGTCAGGCGGAATGGGCGCTGAGCATAGTGTCCGCGCTCACGCTGCTGTTCAGCGTGTGGGTGAGCCTCATCCTGCCGCGGCAAGTAGTGAAGCCGCTGATAAGCCTGCGCGAGGCGGTGGATCACGCAGCTCAAGGGCATAGCGCAATCGATTTTGAGATTGAGGGCCGCGGAGAAGTAGCCGACCTCGCCAAGAGCGTGCAAAACCTGATTGCGCAACTGCGCCCCAGCGCCTGACTAACTTTGTGCGTTAACGAAACTCTTCTCAGTTGGCGGATGTCGATAGCCGCTTGACCAGCTCATACAGGAATGCCTGGCCTTCGTAGAAAGATTGGACCCCCAAGCGTTCATCGCGGCCGTGGAATCGAATGTCGTCGCGATCCATGAAAAAGCCTTGGACGCCATACGTGGGGATGCCCGCTGCCCGAAGATAACGTCCGTCTGTCGCGCCCATGACCATTATCGGGACTGTCGGAACGCCAGCCCACATGTGGGCGGTGATTTCACTGACGGCTTTGAGGACATCCGGCCGCATAGGGGACGCGGCCGCTTTGCTGAAGTCGCTCAGTTGTTTGACGCCGACCTGATCGTTCGCCACGACTTTTTGCAACGTGCTTAGGACGTATTCCGGAGAGTCTTCGGGCAGCACCCGGCAATTCACCGTGGCGGCAGCGAGCTGCGGAAGCGCATTGATGGCGTGGCCGCCTTCGAGCATCGTGGCGACACAAGTTGTGCGCAGAGTGGAGTTCCATGCGGGAGACGCCGCAGCGACTCTCTCCATTCCTTCCTGCGAACCGGACGCGACCTTTGCTAGCTCCTCCTTGATAGGGCCACTTTCGATCTTTGCCATCTGTTGGAAGTAGGCAGCGGTGACTTCGTTTGTCTTCAACGGAAAGCCGAACTCACCGAGGCGCTGCAAGGCTCCCGCAAGGTGATAGATGGCGTTGTCGCGGACCGGCATGGAACTGTGGCCACCCTTGTTACGCACCTCAAATCGGAAATTGAGGACGTACTTTTCGCTGACCTGCAAGTCATTCGAGATTTTCTTTCCTTTGGATTCTTCTCCCCAGCCGCCCTCGTTGAGAGCGAAATCCGCATCGATCAGTTCGCGGTGATTCTTGAGCAGCCAATCGACGCCGTTGTACGGGCCGCCGCCCTCTTCGTCGGCGGTGAGAGCGACGATGATGTCGCGGTCGGGCTTGAAGCCTTCGCGCTTGTACTCAATTAAATTGGCGATCCAGACAGCAGCTTGGGCTTTGTCATCGCCGGTGCCGCGGCCATAGAAGAAGCCCTCTTTCTCAATGAATTGAAAAGGGTCCATGCTCCAGTCTTCGCGTTTGGCCTCGACCACATCCGTGTGGGCGAGTAGCAGGATTGGTTTGTGAGCTCCCGTGCCGCGATAGCGAACAACGAGATTGGCTTTCTTGGGGATGGCGCCGCCAACGAAAATGTCGGAGTCAGAGAATCCTGCGGCTTTTAAACGAGCGGCGGCTGCTTCCGCAACGGGAGTTGTCGCGCCGGTCGTGAAGCCGGACTGGACTTCGATAAATTGTTTGTAGATGTCGTGGGCCAGCTGTTTTTCGGTGTCGGGGCGCGTGGTTTGTGCGTTCGCCAAAGCAGCATAGAAAAAAACAACAGTCAACATTTTGTAAACGAGCCACTTTTTTGTGTTATGCATGCTGGGATTTTTGCACGGCGCAGGTCTTCACGCAACTTCTTGGCAGTCGCCACCGTGTACAATCTGCGTAGCGTGGAGGCGCTTCAGATGCGTCCGAGATCTAGCCCCACTTATAGCCTTGCTTGGCCAGCGGGAGCGCGCGGATTCGTTTACCGCTGACGGCAAAAATGGCGTTGCACACCGCTGGCAGAATCGGTGGAAGCGCAGGCTCGCCGATGCCAGTCGGCGGATTGTCCGTCTTAAGGAAATGCACTTCGATCTCCGGAGGCACTTGGTTCATGCGCAGCGGCGGATATTCGTGGAAGTTGTTTTGCATTGCCCGGCCGCGCTCGATCGTGATTTCGTAGCCCATGAGGTGGCTGAGCCCTTCGATCACCGAGCCTTGAACCTCGTTGAGCGCGCTGGTGGGATTGATAATCTGGCTGCCGATGTCGCCCGCGACCCACACTTTGTTGACCTTGAGGCGATTGTCTGCGGAGACGCGAACTTCAACGACTTCAGCGAAGTATCCGCGATGACTGAAATGGAACGCGACGCCCATGCCAGTGTCTTTCGGTAGAGTGCGCGAACCCCAACCGGACTTCTCCGCGACCTGTTCGAGGACGCCCCGCATGCGCGGCGCATTAAACAGAAATGCGGGCGGAGTCGGTTGGCCTCCGGCAGTGGCTGGCGCACCTTCGAGCGCAGGAGTGCTTAGCAAGGCCAGGCGGAACTTCACGGGATCGACACCTGCAGCGTGCGCGAGTTCATCAAGGAACGATTGCATCACGAAAGCGATGCCGTTGCTGCCGGGAGCGCGCATCGCGCCTGTGGGAACGCCGAGCGGCATGACAGAGGAGTGAGTAGCGAAGTTCGAAATAAAGCGCGCAGGGAATTCGTCGGGGGAAATCTGCGCGCTGGGAGCGAAGCGCTCGCCTTCGCCAAAACTCACGAAGTGGTTTCGCCAGGCAACGAGCTTGCCCGACCCATCGACGCCGGCTTTGAGGAAATGGAATCCTGCGGGCCGATAAAAATCGTGATGCATGTCGTCTTCGCGCGACCACAGCAGCTTCACTGGCGTGCCGCCGAGCTGTTTGGCAATCCATGCCCCTTCGATCATGTAGTCGTTCGTGAGGCGCCGGCCGAACCCGCCCCCCATTCGCGGCAGGTGAATGGTAACGTCGCTTTCGGCCATGCCGAGCGTTTTGGCCACCTGCGTCAACCCGCGCTGCGGTGTCTGGCTGGGCACCCACATTTCGAGTTTGCCGTCTTGAAAGCGCGCCGTGCAATTCTGCGGCTCGAGTGGCGCATGCGCGAGGAACGGATAGAAGTACGCGCCTTCCACGACTTTGGCGGCGGATTGCAAAGTGGCATCGGCGTCGCCATCGGTACGCAGCGAGCGCGCAGGCTTTTGTTTCGAAAGTTCGGCGGCCGTCCGCGCGAACCCTTCGCTGCTTTGCTGCGCAGTCGGCCCTTCGTCCCACTTCACATCCAACTTTTGCCGGGCGGTTTTCGCCGTCCACCAGTTGTCGGCAACGATCGCAACGCCGCAGAGGAGACCCGTCAGATCAGTCCCGCCTTCCACGATGAAGGCATGGCGCACGCCGGGAATCGCCTTAATCACGTCGAGATTGGCGCTCACCACTCTTCCCGCGAACACGGGACACTTTTCGAAGATGCCCCAGAGCATTCCCGGAAGTCTGAAATCGATGCCGTAGAGAGGCTTGCCGGTGACGATCGAAGGATTGTCTACACTCGGGATGGATTTGCCGATAATTTTGAAATCTTTGGAGTCCTTCAGTTTCACGGTGGCGAGATCAGGCGGCGTTAATTGCGCGGCTCTCGCAGCGAGCTCACCGTAACCCAGCGTGCGGTTCGTCGCCGAATGTTGCACGCGGCCGGAGGCGGTTGAGCATTCGGATTCCGGCACGGACCAGGTTTGCGCAGCCGCGGCGACGAGCATCTGGCGCCCAGCCGCGCCGACCTGCCTCATGGGAATCCAATTGTTCGGGGTTGCGGTGCTGCCTCCGGCAACCTGCAGGCCGTACTTTGTGAAGTTGACGTCGCCCTGCTCAATGCGCACATCTTTCCAGTCAACATCAAGCTCTTCCGCAACGAGCATCGGGAGCATGGTTCGAATACCCTGACCAATTTCGGGATTCTTCGCGATGATGGTCACGATGCCTTCCGGCGAAATGCGGATGAACGCATTCGGTGTAAGGACCGCGGCCGGCGGACCTTGCGGCGCTTGTGCAACAGCCTTCTCGATGGGATCGATGTACGCAGAGAGCAGCATCCCGCCACCGGTGATGGCAGTCACACGAAGAAACGAGCGGCGCCCGATAGTTCTGATGGTCCTGGGCTCAAGAGCTTCCAAAGTGTTCATAGCGCCTCCTCACCTTAAACCCCTCACCTTAAACCCCTCACCTTAAACCCCTCACCTTAAACCCCTCACCTTAAACCTTAGACCGGCTCTCCGCTTCGCGGGTTTCGTTGCTGTTGAGAGCGGGCCTACTCACCTGACAGGAACAGTCGAATTATAGCGCGGGAAAAGCGAACTGGCAGCAGGAAGCAACGAGTAACTCGAATCGCGGTGGCTAGGCTCAACGGTTGGACAAAACATTGCAAGCTCCAGCGAGAAATTCGTTCTAAGGAGGTCACAGCGAGCAACCCGGCGCCCGGAATGCTAACTCTAACGAGGTAACAAACTAGAGTAAGAACGCTGTTTGTCGAGCGCAGCGGCAATTACTCTTGCGTGGTCCTCCTTTCCCCGGGTTGAGAAGTAAATCCGCCGAGGTAATTTCGAGAGGCTAGAGGTGTCGACAATGACCAGCTCAAGTCCGTTCGTTTCTCTATCACATATGGATCGAAAGTTTTTGGGTCTCTTTGCCTGCTTGGTGGCGTCGCTGTTGCTTTGCGCGGGCAGAATTTCCGCTCAAAATGCAACGCACTCGCCTGGATGGGTGGTGATCTCCATCGGTGATTATCGAACTCTTCACGCAAAGGCCTACCCTCCCGACCGCGAACCGGAACCCCCACCGGTGGAGGCGACGCTGACACGCGTCGATTACGACTTGCGTATCGACGGTGACCTCGCCGCGGGCCGCGCCAGTCTCACGGTAGACGTACTAAAAGACGGCTGGGTGCGCGTGCCGATTCCCGCCGGGCTCCTCGTGCGCGAAGCAAAACTTGACGGCAAGCTGGTTTCACTTGTCCCGGGTGGCTCGGGAAAGGGTTCGAACCAGCTCTCCGCCCTTCTTTCCCGGCCGGGGCGATCTGTCTTGCTTCTTGATATTGCTATGCCGGTCGTCTCCAATGCCGGAGAAGAGAACATTTCCTTGCCTTCGACTGCCTCTGGAGTCACGCGCGCATCGGTTCGGCTTCCGAGGCAGGGCGTGGAAATCAAGCTTACCGGTGGACTCTTGGCCGATAAGACCGAGTCCGGGACGGAAAGCAAGTGGCTGGCCTACGCACGCGGGAATGAGCCGCTAACCTTTACATGGAAACGAAAGACCGAGGACCATCGGAGCACTCAGGCTTTGCGGCTCCGCGGCTCGCTGACGGAGTTGGCGGGACTCGGCGAGGACTCAACGACAGTCATGGCCGAGGTCAACATCGAAGTGACGCAAGGCGCCGCCAAAGAAGTGCGCATTGCCCTCCCGGACAAAGTGACGATCAACCAGGTCGCGGGCGCGATGGTGGCGGACTGGGAAATGAAGGATGGACAGCTCGCAGTCACATTCCTCGAGCCCGTCGAGCAAAATGCCAAATTCATCGTGACCGGAGAAACGCGCAGCCTGCGCGATGGTCAAATCGAAATTCCCCTGCTACGCCTGCTAAATACGGAACGCGATACAGGAGGAGTAGCGGTAGAAGTTCTCGGCGCGGGAGAAATCAAGGAGTTCAAATCCGACGGGCTCGAAAACGCCGACGCAACGGATTTGGCCGAAATTGTATCGAGTCGGCAATCGACTTCGCTTTCCGCGTTTCGTTATCGAGCGGGCGACGCAAAGACAGTTCGATCGCTGACCGTGAACGTAGCGCGCTACACGCCTCAGGCCGTTTTGATGGCCAATATCGCTGAAGCTCGTTACAACGTCTTGATCACCAACGAAGGAAAGTTGCTCGTCCAGGCGCGCTACGCGGTGCGCAATAACCAGAGAAACTTTTTGAAGATCACACTGCCGGCGGGTGCAACCCTCTGGAGCGCTTCCTTGGCGGGGAAGCCCGTTCGTCCCGGGCAGTCGCCGGACGGCAGCGTGTTGCTGCCACTCGAAAAATCCCATGCCGGCGAAGAATCGCCGGAGTTCGCGGTTGAGCTCATTTATATAAGTCGCGGGCCAGCGTGGAATGACAAAGGACAATGCAAGCTGGCGCTCCCGGCGCTGGACTTGCCGGTATCGCGGACCGGTCTGCTCGTTTATCATCCGCCGCTTTTTAAGGTGACGCCCGAGCTGGGTTCGTTCCGTACGGAAGCGTACGAGGAGCCGACTTCCGCCGCGCTGAATCCGCCACCACCCCCAGCACCACCGCCGCCCCCACCGCCAAGTGCTGGCATCTCAGCCATCACGGAATCGAGAGTAATTACCGATCAAGCTGCCACGCAGACTCTCGTCGACAATTTCCGCATGACGCTGCAAGGAGGAAAGGCCGCAGGGATTCTTCCCATCAATGTTTCATTCCAGGGTTTAGGGCCATCTCTCTATCTTGTTTCCGAACTCACAGGCGAGAACCAATCTCCAAGCACCGATTTGAATTATCAGCGACAGAAAAAGGTAGGTGGGCGATGAAAAAGTTCCTTATCGCAGTTGCATTTCTGATGAGCGTGCCCGCTTGGGGGCAAGACAAGATCAGCCCTCCCGTTCCACAGGCCGGAAACGTCACGCTGCCTCTCGAGGAGTACAACCGGCTGCTCGAATTAGCGAACAAAACTCCGAGAAGAGTGGAGACCGCGCCGCTTCCTTATACGATCAAGCGCGGAGACTTGAGGCTACGCGTAGCGAACGAAACGGTGCTCGGGACCGTTCAGTTGCAAGGCGAAACCTTTAACAAAGGTGAAACGAAAGTCGCGCTCACTTCAGGAATGACGATTCTCGACGCGCGCCAGGAGGGCAAAGGGCTCCCCCTCGAACAGGAGGGCGGAACACAAACCACGATACTGGCGGGCCCCGCCCAGTTTTCCGTGGTACTCGACGCCGGTTTGCCTTTGAACATTGAGACGGGCCGCGCATCGTTCAACCTGCCGGTGCCGTCAGCGGGCAACGTGCAATTGACACTCGAGGTTCCGGGCGATCACACGAACGTGAGAATTAGCCCCGGACTGATTACCGGCCGGACCTCCGAAAACGGGAAAACTACGATCGAGGCCACATTGGTGCCCGGCCAGCCTGCGAACATCTGGTGGGCAACGCGAGAAGTAATCGCGCCAGTTGTCCCTCGAGAAGTCCGCTTTCTCTCGAACGTGAAGACGCTGGTCTCCGTGAGCGAAGCGGACATGCGCCTCGCGGTGCTTGCCGATATCACCTTAGTGCAGGGAGAGCCCTTGCAATTCGAAATGGATATTCCCGCAGGGTTTGAAGTGACAGGAACTAGTGGCGCTTCCGTGGACACCATCAAGATGCAGGACAGAGTGCTCACAATATCGGTGAACGCGCCCGCGCAGCGGAGCCATCAGTTCCTCATCACCATGGAAAAAGCGATCAGTGTTACGAAAGAGAACGTGCCATTTGTAAGCATGAAAAATTCCCAAAGAGAAACAGGCGAAGTGCTCGTCGAAGGCGTTGGCACGATGGAGCTCACGGCGACGGAGGGCGGAAGCCTGAAGCGCATGGACTTCAAGGAGACGAATCCCTATCTGCGCTCGCTTGCGCGCTCGCCGTTGCAGGCGGCATTCCGTTATCATCGGCAGCCGGCAGAGAATCCAAGTCTCGCGTTGGAGTGGACGCGGTTTCCGGACAGCAGCGTGCTCGCCGCGGTGGCCGAGCGCGCCGTGGTTACGACGCTCGTGACCACCGAGGGAAGATCGCTGACTGAAGTGAAACTGACCGTCAAAAACCAGGTTCAGCCATTTTTGAAAGTAGAGTTGCCCTCCGGCGCCAGCATCGTGACCGCTGACGTCGCGGGAGAGAAAGTCAAGCCAGTCGAAGCTCCGGATGGCCACCGCGTCCCGCTTTTGCGGGCAGGGTTCCGGCCGGCCGGCGCGTACGAGGTGTCTTTTGTGTTCATGGACTCGGGAGCGCCGTTTGCGAGGAAAGGTGGATCGGAGGTATCTCTGCCGAAAATGGACGTTCCGATTACCGTGCTCCAATGGGAGGTGTTTCTACCTGAGCAGTACAAGGTAAAAGATTTTGGAGGAGATGCCCTGGCTGCGAACCTTTTGCCGCCATCGTTCCAAGGTGTCGAGAGGATGGGGTATCCGACCGGGTCACTCCAGGCAGGCGTAGGCGGCGGCGTTGGCTATGGGTTCGCTCCTCTACAACTCCTGCCGGCACAACTCGGCGGGTACATCGTAGACGCATCTGGCGCGGTGGTTGCGAACGCGCAGATCAGCGTCATGCAATTAGAAACCGGAGCCGTGCGAAATGCCACGACGGATTATTCCGGTCGATGGATTGTTTCGAACATTCCGTCGGGAAGAGTGAAGATTACGGCGGGCTCTTCCGGCTTCCGCAAGGCGGTTCGCGAAGTTAATTACGACGCGAATTATCCAACGTCCTACAGCTTTGCGCTGCAGCTTGGCGCCCTTACCGAAACGGTTGAGGTGCAAAGCGAAAGCGGCAAAGACGACACGAATGAATCGCGGCGAATCGAGCGCGATTTGAAGAAAAGTGAGGCCGCGGCTGCCACCGCCGCTTCTTCGAATGTGTTGAATCTTCAGCGGCGTGTGGCGGGCGTTCTTCCCGTGCGTGTCGATGTCCCGCGCGCGGGCAATTCGTACAGTTTTGTGCGGCCGCTTGTTCTGGACGAAGAGACGAAGATCACGTTCACCTATAAGACCAAATAAACATCGTCGCCGGAAACTTATGACCATTCGAATCGGCCAGGGGAGGCTCTGCCCCTGGCCGCTGGCGTTTACACCACATTCGTAACTCTCTGGCAGGCCGACCCATCTGGAATCCCCTTGCCTCAGGGGAACCAAGTCAGGCAATCAGAGGAACTTAGAGATTGGGGCGCAAAGAGGTTTTAGGAAACTTTAACTAGCGTAGAATTCGTCTAAGCGTTCAAATGCGGCAGGCAAGAGAGAAGACTGTTCGAAAGTGCGTAGCGCAGATTGATTGAAGCACGACACGAGGATGGCCGTCATGAAGGCGACAGCGAGATTTTTATCGGTTTCGGTATTTTGTTTGTTGGTGATGGGTATGGAGGCGCAAGCGCGACCTCGCGCATTTCAGGATCCTCCGCCTTCGCAGAACCCCACTCCTGCGCAGACTGCGGGCGCGCCGCAAACGCCGGGGCGGGGCGGGGAGCGGCGCCCGGGGGTACTCGGAAAATTGACGGCCATCCATGATCAATCTCTCGAGATAGCCGAGCAAACCGGGAGCACGGTAACCGTCAAGATCAACGCAACGACACAATTCCGGAAAGACCGGGAGGCGGCAAAGCTAAGTGATTTCAAGGTTGGAGATATTGTCTTTGTGCGTGGTGAGGAAAACGCCGATCACACGTGGACAGCGGAGATGATTGGAACACGCGCTGGCGGCGGCTTTGGCGGCAGAGGGCAAGGTGGTGGAGGTCCTGAAGGCGGACGAGCGGGCGGTCAGGGTGGCCGAGCGGGTGTCATCGCCCAAACGGGCGTACTTGGTCAGGATTATGTATTCGGCGAAGTGAAGTCCATTGATGCGCCGAAACTGACGATTCTCCGGTCAGACAACGTGACGCAAACTATCGAGCTGAATGAAGAAACTTCCCTGCGCAAAGGCCGGGACAGCATTACGATGGCGGACATTCAAGCTGGCGATCACGTTTTTGTGCGTGGCGGGATGAAAGACAACGCCTTTCAGCCGAAAGCCGTGATGGTCATTGGGCCGGAACAATGGAAGCGGATGCAGGAGATGGGAGTGGCCGGAGGACCTCCTGCGAACCCGCCAAAGGATAATAATCCGCAGCAGAAACCACCGGAGCCGCCACATTGAAATCGTTTGTTCGGACTTCTATTTTCCTGGGCCTGGCTGCCGTCGTAGTTCCAATTCTTCGCGCGCAAGAGAATCCGCCGGTAGCCCAGGCGCCTTCTTACCAAATCACGGGAAGTGTTCATAGCGGGAAAACGCCGCTGCCGGGCGTTCCTCTGACGGCGACAAATACTCTGACAGGAAAGAAATTCACCGCGGCGACAATCTCCGATGGAACATTTGTTTTTGTTGGCTTGCCCCGCGGAAGGTATGTGGTGCGAACGGAATTCATGGGATTCGCGGCGCAGACTCAGGAAGTGGTGCTGAATCCGGAGAGCTCGTCGGGGAAGGCAGACTTCGAGCTGATCCTTGCTTCGCGGCAGCAGGAGACCAATCAGCAAAGTGCCGCTGCCGCGGCGAGTGCCATTCGAGGTTTTCAAAGTCTGACGATGGATTCTACCGAAGCAGCGCTCTCCGGCGCGGATACCGGTGGTGCGGCAGGGGCGGGACAGAGCCCGAGCCCGAGCGATTTAGGGGGTCTGCCGCTGAACGGCGCTGGAGCGGATGCCCCGACGGAGTCGGTAAGTATCAGCGGCGTGCAGGGCCGCACCCAAGATTTCGGAGCAGGGAACGAAGGTGAACTTCAGGACCGCATTCAGGAATTCCGCGAGCGTGCCCAGCAGACGGGATTTGGAGGTTTTGGGGGAGGAGGGGGCGAATTCGGCGGAGGCGGCCCAGGAGGCGGCGGGCCGATTGCATTCGGGCGGCTCGGGCGCGGCTTCAACGTGAATCAGCCGCACGGAAATATATATTTTTATGACGATACTTCCGCTCTCGATGCGAGGCCGTTCTCGATCAATGGAGAGCCCCTGCCCAAAGCCGACTACAACCAATTGCATTTCGGCGCGTACGTCGGCGGTCCACTGAATATCCCGAAAATTTACAATAGCGGCGGAAAAACATTTTTCTACGGAGGCTGGAGCGGAACGCGCGGGAGTTCGCCCTCCGACTTGTTGTCGACCGTCCCGACGATGGCGGAACGCAGCGGCGATTTCTCCGCGCTGGCCACGCCGATTTTCAATCCTGCAACCGGGCAGCAGTTCCAATTCAACGACCAGCCCAACGTGATCGATCCGGCGATGATCACGCCGCAGGCGCAGGCGCTGTTGCAATTCATTCCGCTGCCGAATCTGCCGGGAACCACACAGAATTTTCATGAAGTGACTTCTTCAGAAAGCATTTCGGACTCTGTGAACTTGCGGCTGATTCATAATTTTGGGCCGGTGCCGGCGCAAGGCAATCGTGGGCCGGGCGGCGGTGGCCGTGGCGGAGGAGGCGGTGGCGGTCGTCGACGGTCGCAGAACAATCTCAACATGGGTTTGAGCTGGACGAAAACCACCACCGACATCGTTGGCGCGTTTCCTTCGCTGAATGGGGGAACGGGCACGCAAGGCTTGAACGCCAACGCCGGCTGGGTTTACGGCAAGGGGCGCGCCACGAACAATCTGCGCTTTACGTACAACCACAATCATGTTTCGACCACGAATTTGTTTTCAGGCGTGACCGACGTTGCAGCGATGGCGCAAATCAGCGGCGTTTCGACAAATCCGTTTGATTGGGGCATTCCGGGAATCAACTTCACGTCTTTCTCCGGCCTGAGCGATCCGACGACACGGCGCGAACTGGATCAGACGTACTCGATCTCCGACACCGTTATCTGGAATCACGGCAAGCACAATTGGCGTTTTGGCGGCGACTATCGCCGGATCTTGCAAAGCTTTCGCTCGGCGCGAAACGCGGCAGGCACATTTACGTTTACGGGCTTTGCGACCGCGCAGTTTATCGGCGGCGTGCAGCAGCCGAATACTGGAAGCGATCTCGCGGATTTTCTTCTCGGCTTGCCGCAGCAAAGCAGTGTGCAGTTCGGAACGAATGCTTACAACTTTCGGGCGAACTCCTACGATTTGTTCGCGCAAGATGACTGGCGAATCCGCGCGAACCTGACGCTGCAGCTTGGTCTTCGCTACGAATATCAGGGGCCCTTCACGGAAGCGAACAATCAGATCGCGAACCTGGATGTTGCGCCGGGCTTTACCGCGTCGGCGCCAGTGCAGCCCGGGCAGACCGGACCGTTCAACGGCGTGTTTCCCGCTTCGCTGATTCGGCCGGACCGCAACAACTTTGCGCCGCGCGTCGGGCTGGCGTGGAAGCCGTTGAAACTGACGGTGGTGCGCGCCGGGTACGGCGTCAACTACAATCTCGCGCAGTACGGCGCTGTGGTGCAGAATTTTGCGTTTCAGCCGCCGTTTGCGGAGACCTCCACCAACGTAGCCACGACTTCGAGTTTTCTGAATCTGGCGAATGCTTTTCCGAGCTTGGCGCCCGGCACCGTTACAAATAACTTCGCCATCAACCCGAATTACAAGCTGGCGTACGTCCAGTTGTGGAACCTGGATATCCAGCGTGAATTACGCGGCGGCATCGTAATGAATTTTGACTACAACGGCTCAAAAGGCACGCGGCTCGATACCGAGCGCGCGCTTTTGATTTCGGGTTCGCAGCCTTTCACCTACGAATCTTCCGAAGGCGACTCGGTTTTTCATTCTGCATCGATTCGATTTCGGAAGCGGATGGCCAAAGGCATCGGGATTAGCGCTACGTACATCTACTCGAAATCGATCGATGACGCCTCTTCGATTGGCGGCGGGGGCGTCGTGGTGGCGCAGAATCCGTTTGATATCGAAGCGGACCGCGGCCTTTCGAGTTTTGATCAGCGCCACAAGTTTACCGGGAACTGGACTTACGATTTGCCGTTCGGTGAGAACCGCAGATTTTTCCAAAAGGGAACTATCTCGCATGCGCTCGCGGGGTGGCAGTGGAGTGGCAGCTTTACCGTGGCGAGCGGGTTGCCGTTTACCGTGCGAGTTCTGGGAGGCACGCCGGATATCGAGCGCGGTGTAAGTGGATCGTTGCGTGCCAATCTTCTGCCCGACGAATCGCTCTACGTCAGCAATCCGACCACCAAGGAATGGTTCAACACGGCGGCGTTTTGCCAGCCGGAAACGACATTTGGCAATCCCAGCGCGACGTGCGTGAATCCTGGCGATTCGCAGTTTGGCGACGCGGGGCGCAATATTCTGGAAGGGCCGGGGCAAGTGAGTCTGAACATGTCGCTGAACAAGACCATCACGATCAAGGAGTATCGCTCGCTGGATTTGCGGATTACCGCCAACAACGTTTTTAACACGGTGTATTTCACTTCGCTCGGGACGGCGGTGAATTCGAGCACGTTTGGCGAAGTGACCGGCGCGGGAGCGATGCGACGCGTAACAGTGCAGGCGCGGTTCCGGTTTTGAGGCCAAGCGTTATGAGCATCACACATCGAAAAATTGCGGCCATCGCGTGTATAGATTTGCTTCTGCAGTTTGGTCTTCCTTCCTTCGCACAGGATCCTGTAGTTCCGCGAGAACAAGAAAAGCAAATCCCGGCCCAAGGGCAACTGCAGCCGCCGAAGGCTTCGATTCGCGTGACTTCGGAGTTGGTGCTGGCAAATGTGGTGGCGCGCGACAAAAAAGGGAATCTCATTCGCGATTTGAAAAAGGAAGATTTCGCGCTGTACGAAGACGGCAAGAAGCAAGACATTTCGACATTTGATTTTGAGAATGTCGATCAGATCGAATCGGCGGGCGCAGCGGAGAAAACCGTTACAGGTGAAGCTGCGGCGACCGCGGCACCGGCGGGCGTCTTGAAAAAGAGCGACGCGCCGGTGATGAATGCTCGGGATCGGCGCGTGATCGTATTGTATTTTGATTTTTCGGCGATGGAGCCGGACCAGATCGAGCGCTGTGTGGAGTCCGCGAAGAAATATATCAATGCGCAGATGCAGCCGGCTGACATTGTGGCGCTGGTTTCGCTTTCGACGACGATGCGCGTCGATCTGGATTTCACGGACGACAAGCCAAAGATCCTTTCTGTTCTGAGTTCGTACTCCGCCGGTTCGGGTGAAGGTTTTGCCATGGGCGATACGGGGAGCGCAGAGGGGGCTGCGGAAACCGGAGGCTCGTTCACACCGGACGACACGGACTACAACACGTTCAGCGCGGACTGGAAGCTGCTGGCGCTGCAGTCCACGATGCAAGCGCTTGGAAAAATCGAACAGAAGAAATCGCTGATTTATTTCAGCAACGGCATCAGCCAAACGGGCACCGACAATCAGTCGGCGCTGCGAGCGGCTACCGCGGCCGCGGTGAAGAATAACGTTTCGATTTACCCCGTGGACGTGCGCGGGTTGCAGGCGTTTCCTCCGGGCGGCGAAGCGCAGAGCGCGAGCTTGCACGGCCAATCGGCATACAACGGAAACGCCGTGCTGAACGACCTCAGCGGCAACGCCGCTTCGCAGGAGACGCTTTCGACGCTGGCCGCGGATACGGGCGGCAAAGCGTTTTTCGACACGAACGATTTCGGCGGCGTGTTTACCCAAGTGCAGAAAGACAGCTCCGCGTATTACGTGCTGGGCTTCGTCAGCACGAACCCGCTAAAGGACGGGCATTATCGGCGACTCAAGGTAGTCGTGAACCGCGCCGACGTGAAACTCGAATTTCGTCCGGGATATTACGCCGGGCGCGATTACAAACATTTGAATCGCGCGGATCGCGAAGCGCAGCTCGAGGATGAGTTGGCGGCGGAATTGCCGCAGACGGATGTGCCGCTGTATGCGGGGACGGCGTATTTCCGGCAGGATGAGTCGCACTATTATTTGGCGGTTTCTCTGGTTGTGCCCGGTTCGCAGATTCCTTTCGTTTCGGAAAAAGATAAAGACAACGCGACCATCGACATTATTGGAGAAGCGCGGCTGGCCGGGAAGGGCCGCGTGCCAGTGGGGCAGCTTCGCGATACGGTTAAGCTGGCCGTCGACAGCACGCAGAACGTGCGGCGAAAGAATGTGCAGTACAACACTGGGTTTGTTCTTGCTCCTGGAAATTATCATCTGAAATTTATCGTGCGCGAGAATCAGTCGGGGCGCATGGGCTCGTTTGAGACGAACGTGCAAGTGCCGGATTTGCGTAAGGTGCCGCTGCGGATGAGTTCGGTGGTGCTGAGCAGTTTGCGGGCGCCGGTGACGAATGCGCCGAAGAAGAAGGGCACGAATCCGTTGATTCAAGATCAGACGCAGCTGGTGCCCAATGTGACGCATGTGTTTACGCGCGACCAGCATTTGTATTTGCAGTATGAAATTTATGATGCGGCGCGAGGCAAGGTCGCCATTGCCGCGGCGTCTGCAAAGCCTGCAAGCGCTGGTGCCACGGCGGTTGTGGCTAGCGGTCAGACAGCGGAGAGCGGTCATCCTCGGAAGGATGACCCTACAAAAGCAGGAGGTACAGAGACGCGCGAGTCGATTCACGTTTTGACGAGCATTGAGTTTTTGCAGGGCAACGTGAAGGTGTACGAATCGAAGCAAGTGGCCGCGACGGAAGTTACTGCTCCGGACCGGAAGGCGGTTGTGTTTCA
>Ga0210402_10002718_pt1 | contig 17006 bp, 21 predicted proteins | sample IncBWC7MmetaG_FD_161055 | JGI IMG/M metagenome (GOLD analysis project Ga0210402, IMG submission 161055) | Forest soil microbial communities from Barre Woods Harvard Forest LTER site, Petersham, Massachusetts, United States - Inc-BW-C-7-M | ecosystem: Environmental > Terrestrial > Soil >... | reverse complement strand
ATAGCGGCGGAACGTGCGCGGGTCGCCGGCATTACTCAGCATGTACGTGCCGCGAGGCTTCCGTCTGAGTTTGCGGAGGAGCTAGTGAGTTCTGGAGTGACGTTGGACGTTGCTCGCGACAAGATTTTTGCGCGATGGAACGAAGTCAATGCCGCTCCTAACAATCCGAACAACCCGGACATCGATCACCACAATCCGGTCGTCACGGTAGACTATTTGGAGAAGTGGGTCCAGGGTGTTAGCAAAGGCATCATGGCCCGCGCGAACATGGCTGGCGGTGAGCGGAATGAGTTCAGCGGATTGACGCTGAGCGAGTTGGCGCGCTCCGCTCTACAACTGCGCAACATTAAGAGCGGTGCGATGGATCGCATGACTATGATTGGTCATGCATTCAGCGTCCGTGCTGAAGGTCCCGGCTACCATTCAACAAGTGACTTCGGGAACATCCTCGGCAACGTTGCGCATCGGGCCATGATGATTGGTTACGAGGAAATTGAGGAGACGTTCCCGCTGTGGACCGGCAAGGGTACAGCGACGGACTTCCGGCCGATTGCTCGCATTGATCTCGGGTTGTTCCCTGGTCTCGATAAAGTCGAGGAGGGAGGCGAGTACAAATACGGGACCATCGCTGATACTGGTACCTCGGTGCAGATCGCGACCTATGGCAAGATGTTTGCTATCACTCGGCAGGCGATTGTCAACGATGACCTTGGCTTCTTCAATCGCGTCCCGCGCAAGATGGGACGAGGCGCCAAACGTACCATCGGCAATCTGGTCTATGCGATCATCAACGGCAATCCGGTAATGCAGGATGGTGTCGCGTTGTTCGCGGTAGCCCACGGCAATATCGCTCCTACTCCCGCCGCTCCTTCAGTTACATCGGTGGGCGCGGCGCGCGCAGCCATGGCGCGACAGACGGACGATCAAGGGATTGGTACAGCAGTTGGCGTTGTTCCGAAATTCGCCTTGACGCCTCCCGAGTACGCGATGACCATGAACACCGTCATGACGTCAGAGCGCATCCCCGGAGATGCCGGCCAGATCAGCAACCCAGTGCGCGGCGTGGCAACGCCAATCACTGACTCGCGGTTGAACGGCACAGCCTGGTACATGATCTCTGATCCTCAGCAAACAGATACAGTCGAGGTGACCTACCTCGATGGCGTTGAGACACCTTTCATGGATCAGCGCGAAGGCTGGACCACGGATGGTGCGGAGTTCAAGGTACGCATCGATGCCGGCGTGAAGGCGTTACACTGGCGCGGTCTCTACAAGAACGCTGGCGCCTAACCTGATAGGAGAAGTCTCAACCGCTCAGATAGAAGGATCGAGCAGCTATGAAGAACTATATTCAAGACGGTTCCACTATCACCGTCGCGGCTCCCGCTGCAGTTACCAGTGGTGATCTGGTAGTTGTCGGCAAGTTGGTCGGTGTGGCTACGTTCACTGCGGCGATTGGTCAGCCGGTTGCGGTCAAGGTGACCGGCGTATTCGAGTTGCCGAAGGTCTCGGCGGAAGCTTGGACAGTCGGTGTACCTATCAATTGGGTAGTCGGGTCGAAGCAAGCTAGCATTGGCGCCGGCACGCTGATTGGATACGCCTCGGAGCCAGCCGCCAATCCGTCGTCAGTCGGACGTGTACGACTGAACCCAAGCGCAGCCTAACACTCTTGGCTGTTAACTTTAGTGACACGGCGCTCCGCGCAGGGATGGTGGCATTTGCGCGACCAATCACCATCATCCCTGCGGTGTCTCAACCGGGTGAGCCGCCCTATCAAGTGCGCGCCGTTCTAACATCGCGCTCATCTAACTTCATGCTTGATAATGGGTCGGTGTTCTCGGATCAGGAAACCACCTTTGGTATTCGACTGGCGGAGGTAGTCGTGCCGCCAGCGGAAGGCGATCAGATATATGTCGATGTCGCGGACTGGCGTGACGATCAAATCCCTGCCGGCACCTATCGGGTTTCAGATACATCGCTAGATCGCCAAGGCGGTCTCGTAATGAACATCCGTAAGATCGAATGAACAAATGCCAATTGACTGTAAGGCATTGTTTGATCAAGCGTGGATGCGTGTCCAGGCAATCCCTACTATTAAGACGCTCGCGCAAACTCCGCTCTATGTTGTCAATGCGGAAGACCTACCACGTATGATGATGACGGCAGATACCGATATGCCGTATTGGGGAGACCCGACGGCAGGTCCGCCAAAATTTGAACCTACAATGACGTTCTATTTTTCGCTTGTGATTGCCGGTAGCGTGGAGGATGAAGATTTAATCGAGTTGAACGCGACTATGGATATGGTTGAGAACGTATTACTGACTGATCCAAAGTTCTTAAAGCAGGTGCGCGGCTTCTCGAACATGCGCAGACAGAACCCGAGTTTTTCAACGATCCATGAAACGAATGTATGCGAGCTACGTCAATCAATCTCGTTCCTCATGCATCAGATAATGTTCTTGCCAACCATCAACGATTACTTCAAGACGTTGGGCATCATCGCGAAGCCAGCGCCGCAAGTTCCGGGCGAAGGCAAGCCGCTCCCGCCGACAATCTATCGGCAATGGGAACTGTTTGGTGGGGCAGTTGGTAACATGAATGTAGTTGAAGCGCCGGATAGCGTTAGCATGACCGGGAATGTAGTGTGATGGCTAGCTACGCTAACTCTTTGAAGTCTGCGCGTATGCAAGCTATCATCGCCGCGATAGATGGCAACATCGAAGCTGCGTTTATGGAAATTGGAAATGCCGGTGTAGCGACCGTCGCGGTAACAATCACTCTGGATAGTCCGTCATTCACTGAAGCGAATGGTACGATTACAATGAGTGGTATGCCAAAGTCCGGTCATGCGATAGTTCCCGGTACATTGGTTGAGGCGCGTATTCGAGATGGCGGCGGGAATATCATCGTCAGCGGATTGACAGTTGGGCTCAGCAACGCTGATATCATTCTGGACTTTGTCGATCTGATCGTTGATCAAACAGTCACGATCTCATACGCAGCTATCACACATTCCCCATAGAGGAGTTCGTCATGCCGAACAAACATCGACCGATGCTCAAAGTCGTTCCCAACGACAACCATCCGCTCAAGTCGGAGGATCGGCCGCACATGACGGCTGAGAAGCTTCGCAAATGGTTGAAGCATCCCACAGCTGGCGGCTTCCCTCCCGAGGGGCCAGCCACTTGGCCGAGGGATGGCTTCACCTTCGCGCGTATTCGAGATGGCGATGTGAAGGTGGTAGAAGGCGACGTCAAAGCCGCGCCTAAGCCAGCCGCGCCTAAGCCTCCGGGTCAACAGCCACAGGCGACGACTAGCCAACCACCCAAGCAATAAATCAGCAGGTTGAATGTTAGCAACCTAACAGCAGGAGCTATCAAATGCCAATCTCTATGGATATTCCCGTTTCATGGCGCATGCCACTGTTTTGGTTGCAAGTTGATCCAAGCATGGCTGGTCTCGGTATCGCTCAATTGACCGGACTGATAGTTGGTCACCCATTAGACGGACAGGCACCGATGGACGTTCCTGTTCCAATCGGATCGAAGGCGCAGGCCACTGCCGCGTTTGGCGCCGGGTCGATGCTTGAGTCAATGTTCAATCGCTTCTTCGACAATAATTTTTCTACGCTGGTCTGGGGATTGCCGATTGCCGAACCGTCAGCTGGAACGGCGGCGCATGGAACTATCACAGTAGCTACTCCAGCGACTGACGCGGGAACGCTCGTTGTCTATATCGCTGGACAGAAGGTTCAAATCCGAGTTCTTCAGGACGATGATGAAACCGCTATCGCTGCTAACCTATCAGTGGCGATCAATGCGCTGACATCTCTCCCGGTGACCGCTACTCCAGCTGTCGGCGTTATTACGTTGACCTGTAAGTGGGCCGGCATTACAGGCAATGATATTGATCTGCGCGCCAACTATCTCGGGACGCGCGGTGGTGAGGTTTATCCGCCCGGTGTTACGCTTACATTCTCCAATCCTAACACTCCGTCCAATCTGGGCGGCAAGCTTGGCATGGGGAGCGGCGTGCCTGATTGCTCTACTGCGATCGCCAATCTGGGCGAGGCGAACTTTGAATATGTCGCGCTGCCGTTTACCGATACAAACACTATGCTCGATTGGAACTATGAGTATGGCTTCGAGGATGGCCGGTGGTCATGGCTCCGGGAGCAATATGGAATGTGCTTCCTGGCGCGGCGCGGGACCTATGCTGATCATATCATCTGGGCACAGGACAACAACTTCCCGGTTCTATCAGTGATGGCGGTTGAGGTTGATTCACCGTCGCCAATCTGGGAATGGTGCGCGGCCTATTGCTCGATGGGCGCACGCGGGTTCAACGCTGACCCGGCGCGACCGTTGCAGACTTTGGGCCTTCAGAAAATTTGGCCCGCTCCTCTACATACTCGCTTCTCGATGTCCGAGAACAATAACATGTGGGGGATGGCGCGGCAAAAGATCGGATCGCAAATGGTTCCGATCATCCTTCGTGAATCCACGACCTACCAGTTCAATGAGTATGGCGTGCCTGACGATGCATATGAGGTCCTAACAACTCTGGCGACCTTGGCGCGATTGTTCCGCGATCTGAAGGCGGATATCACCTCTAAGTTCCCACGCCATAAACTCTGCGATGATGATACACGACTGGGACCCGGTCAGGCCGCTGTATCACCGAAGATCATCAAGGCTGAGATAATCGCATACTATGAGTATGAGGAATATCTCGGCTTGGTCGAGAACGCGCGCCAGTTTAAGGCGCACTTGATTGTGGAACGGAACGTCCAAGATCCAAACAGGCTTGATGTTCTGTTTCCTCCTGATATCATCAACCAATTGCGCGTGTTTGCAGTTTTGGGTCAGTTCAGGTTGCAGTATGATAGGTCGATTGACTCGCTCGTTGCGGCCTGATCGATCACTAACACAGCTCAACAGTAGGAGGTTCACTTGGGTACACCTATCGCTGGTACAGCTTTCCTGTTCACTAATGGAGCGCCGATTGCTCTGCGGGGCAACCTAACAATTAATCCTGGTCGGGTTGAGCGCACCGGCCTTGCTGGTCAAGACAGGGTGCATGGTTATCAAGAATTACCAACTGTCCCGTACATCGAAGCTGACATCAGCTTAGACCCGACGATCAATTGGGAGGATGTCGAGTTGGTCACCGACGCTACCATCCAAGCGGACCTGATCAACGGGCACTCCTACGTCTTGCGCAACGCGTGGAAGGCGGGACGAATAGAAATGAACACGCGTGAAGGCTTCGCTCGTTGCCGGTGGGAAGGGATGAATTGTAGCGAGATGACTTCATGAACGAACACGTAACACCGCGCGGTGCGACCGGACCAGTAGGCACGGCGGAGCCACCGCGCGCCGCGAGCATGCCAGCGTCTCCTCCTCCTCCACCGCCTCCCGAGGAGCCACGCCCCAGTGACGATCTGCCCAGCGAGGTTAAGGTGGAGTTGGGACGGCCAATTCAAACACACATGAGTCCTACCACGACCTTTCTTGTATTTCGGGAACCTACAGCGATGGACATCGATGCTGTAGGCAATCCTGTTAGTAATGACTTTAGTCGCGGATGGCCTCCGCTCCCGGTCATTGATTCCAAGAAGATGACGCTGATGATGGCGCGCCTCGCTAACATAAGCCCAAAGAATATCTTGGAGATGCGCGCACGCGACTGGGCTACATGTAGCTTAGCAGTTCAAATTTTTTTTCTTCCCGACTTGGGGAAACTATGATTTTGAATTGTTACAAATTGGCAAAGTATTACGCAGTTGCGCCAGATGTATTTCTTAGGAAGCCGCTCAGCGAATTGAATCGTGACGTCTTTTATACCAATCGCCTGATTGAAGAAATATCCGCAACGCGGGACCGTAGCTAATGCCTGACGATGCAGTATTAAGAATGGTAGCTAGGCTGGTCGATGAGACCAGCGCGCCATTGAAGCAAATGCAACGGCAGTTTGCTGATTTTCAGAAGCAAGCTGACCCGGAAAAAACAACCGCTCATTTTAAGGGGATGAGCGGAGCGGTTAAGGGTTTTGGTGAATCAATCACTGAGTTTGCTCAGCCTGCGCTGGCGTCCTTCGGGATAGCTTCAGGACTCACCGCTGCTTCAGTAATCGGATTGACCAAGGCTGTATCAGATTATGCGAATGGGGTTTCTGATTTGAAAGATACAGCTGCGGTTCTAAACATGTCCGCGAGTTCAGCGACCAACTGGGATCGCGCCTTGCGATCTGTGGGCGTTGAAGGTGGGCTCAAGAACTTTAAGGGTATTGCCGATGATATGTTAGAGATTGGTCAGCAAGTCGATGGGGTGCGAGAGAAGTGGGAGAACGCCGGACTGGGTGATGTATTTGCTAAAGCATTTTCCGCCTCTAAAGCAGGCGATGCTGAAAAGTATCTTAGTGTTTTGTTAGATAAACTTCGACAGCTACAAAATGTTAATCCGGCGCTGGCATCAAGATTTGCTCGTGATTGGCTCCATACAAGTGCGCCGGTGCCTCAACTGTTAGAGGCGGAAGACCGCAAGCGAGCTATGGCGGACGACCCGGATGCGGCCGCTAAGTTTGCGCAGGCTGAGAGACTGAAAGCGACGATGGCGGACTTCTGGACTAGTTGGGATAAATTTTATTCATCGGCTATGGAGAAGCTGATCCCAGGCATCAATGATATGATGAAGGGGATGACTGCTGGTTTTGAAAAGTTGCCGGAGATTGCGGATCGCTTCCTTAACTCTCCGGTTGGTAAATTGTTAGCAGCGATGCTCCCGAAGGAGGACACGACCGTAGACAAGGAAGGCAATCTGAAGCCTCCGCCAGAGTTAGGTCCGGCTCTATCTGATCCAGTGGCGGAACGCGAAGCGCAGAAGAAGCGTAATGCTGCCGGTGGAGCTATTCCATCCCTGATCCGGGCTGGTCAGGAAATGATTGATCTGGCGACTACAGGACAGGTTAAGCGGCGAACTGCTACTCATGAAATTGATGTTCCGATTGACAAGTGGATTGGAAAGGCTTTCCAAGGACCAGCGACGAATGAAGCTGGAGGAGCAGCTGATCCATTTGGTAGGGAAGCTTGGTCATCGTATGGAGAGACGGAGGCCGGAAAGGAGCCACCAGCAATCACGCGAGTGCCGACTGGGGCTCAACCAATCATAATCCCGCCAACCCCTCCGGCACCGGCAGCTGATCCATTCAAATTTAATCCAGCGTCAGGCAATGTCGAATATACGGAGCCTCCCGCTACGGGCGATGACGTTAAGGATGGCGCCAAGCAAGGTATCATCGAAGGTTTGGGTGAATGGTTCTCGCGTAATGTATTGAGCGCAGAAGGGCGCAAAGACTTAGGTTTCAAAGACCCTACAGCCGATGTGAAGCGATCAAATGAAGATATAAAGGCCGCGGCTGATAGAGTGGTACAGCCGGGCGATGAAGTAGGCGATCCATTTGGTAGTTTGAAGGATGCGGCGGAATCATATAGCAAGCCAGGATTGGAACAAGATACTAAGACAGGCGAAGCGGCGAGGAGGTTACAGCAAGGTACAGTAGAACAATTAAGCAATATCAAACCTCCGGCTGATGAGACGATGCGGATGATTGATGCTGCTATAAATAATCAGAAACAAGATGATGATACACTCAGGAATGTTTTGGTCCAGCAGCCGCAATTGATGCCTAGCGCCGATCAGCTTACTGAGGCACTCAGCAATCAGAAGGTCGAAGGCGCGGCCACACTGAAGGTGGATATTGCCGCGCCTCCCGGAACGAAGACCGCTGTTGGTTTCCACGGATTGTTCAAACAAAGCGAAGTGAGGCGACGACGCGCGTTCCAAATGGAGAAGACTGCTTTCAATGATGGGTTTGATAACTAATGCCTGGTCGCACACAATATGGTATGCCATCTAATCCATGGCGTGATAAGTATCAGCAAGCCTCGTTTCGAGGCGCGATCTTTTACGCTGAGAGCGATGGCCGCAATTCTGGTAGGCGCGTGGCGCTCCACCAGTATCCTCATCGTGATACGCCTTACGCGGAAGACCTGGGGAGGCGCGCGGTTCAGCACCCGGTCACCGGCTACCTGATTGGTCCAAACTATATTGGACCGCGCGATGCGCTGACTGACGCTTTGGAGCAGGAAGGTCCCGGTCAGTTAATTCATCCGCTGTTAAAGCCGATGCAAGTTATCTGTACCAACTACACCGTGACAGAGACGCGAGAACGAGGAGGCTATTGTACGTTTGAAATGATGTTTGTGGAGGCTGGTTCCGATGGTGGCTCCTCTCCGTCGCAATCGACTGCTTCCGCCGCTACGCAATCTGCTGGCAGCGCTTCCTCTCTAGCAGCTGCGAACTTGAACTCACAAGTACAGGCATTCAACCAATGACCGCGAGCGAGATGAAAGAGGCGCTGGCGGTCGTTCAGTTTTTTGCGCTGGCGATTATCACGACTGTACCCGGAGCGCAGACTGGACGAGCGTTATCGGACGTGCGCCGGAAATCAAACGACGTTTACACTAATGCTGAATCGCTTTTGCGGGGCGATGCGCTCAACAACGGGCTTCTCATTGGCGATGCGCTCCTCGATATTGTAGCCACCGCGATAGCGGCGGGAGCTACGTTTGATAATATGTATCGGGTATTGAATGATACATATAAGCAAACCATCGTTACCTTACCAGGACAAGCCTGTAACGATGCGTGTATAATTTATTTGTTATCAGCGCTGGTACAGATAACAGCGAACACTACGTTCACTAGTCGAGATGATGTCCATTCGTATTTGCAACGGATGCTGAGTGGGTTTACACCGACAATTGAAATTTTGGCGGATCGCGGCGATGTGGCGACATATCGCGAAGTCCTAGCCTTACAAGCGGCAATGGTACACGATATGACGCAGCGGGCGCGACCGTTGCCGACTATCATTCAGTATTTAACAGCCGCTCCGTATCCTGCCTTGAAGCTAGCGAACTGGCGCTATCCAGATGCGACGCGCACGAAAGGATTTGATACAGATATGCGAGTGACCGAACTGGTCAATGAGAATAAGATCGTACACCCGGCGTTTTGCCCGGTCGAAGGTCGCTTGCTTACGGTGTAGTAAATGCCTAAGCGAAAGGAGACCGTTGAGTTACAGGTTGGGAGTTCTGTTTTCCGCGCGTGGGAACAGATACAAGGAACTGCTGAGTTTGGATCAATGCGAGAGTTCGCCTTCCTAGCTACCGAGGCTGTCTCGTCTTCCGGTGGTAGCTCATCTCCGAATTGGTCCACGTTACAGATTAAGCCGGGTGATGAGTGCTCGATTAAATTCGCTGGTGAGCTATTCCTGACTGGAGTAGTGAATTGCCGTAACGCGCATTACAATGCGGTTCAGCATAATGTTTTGCTCTCTGGTAAATCGACTGCGGGAAGAATTTCTGATATGTCTTGTAGCATGAAGGATATTGGCGGCGGGCAATTTCGTAATCAGAAATGGAAGGCGATTGCGGATAAGGTTTTGGAAAAGGTTGGCGGCGTGGAAATGCGCGGGTCTACCGAATTGTCTGAGAAGCCGATTGATGATGCTCAGGTCAATCCGAGTGAGACCACTTTTAATTTTCTAGGACGATTGGCGCGGTCCCGAGGGATCACTTTATTTGATGATGAGCATGGGAAGCTGATTGCTTTGGCGGAGCCTGATAGTGGTGGTGGAGGCTCTTTAGTTGAGGGAAGAAATATTCAATCAGCTACTTGTCGGATCGAAGACACAACCATATTTCCTACAACCATTAGTTACGGGCAAATTAATGGCTCTGATACTTACTGGGGGAGACGAGCGGCGCAAGGAGCGGCGCACGCGGATAACCCCGATGTGAAAGGATACAAGCCATATTTGCTTCTCGGTGATAGGAGGATGACCACTCAGGAATCAGTTGGTCGTTTGGATTATGAAAATTTGTGGATACACAACGAGAACATCTCGGCTGATATAGTTGTTTATGGATGGCAGGCTGACGGCGGGTCGCTTTGGAAAGTTGGCGGAGAAGTGACTGTTGATTCTCCGATGCTGATGCTTAAAACTAAATTGTATATTCAGCGCGTGGTCTTTACTCAAGACAATGAGCAAGGGTCGTTGTCGAATTTGCATTTGGTAAGTAGACTAGGCACGAAGCAAATTAGATACGATGGACCAGGACCGAAGCCGCCACAACCGGCGAAAGCAGGATCAGGTTAGGATGCGCGAATGCGATCAACTCCATATGATATGGCATCTCGCATCTATAACATGCTGGCGCGGGCGATACTGGTCAAGAAGGTAGACGATTCAAAACTATTACAAGAACACGACATCGAGTTGTTAGCGGACGAAAGCCGCGTTGGTGTCGAGCGATTTCAGTTCCCGTTCTTGACGTCCGTTCCGCACGTTGAGAACAAACTCGGGAACCTTGAGGAGATTGTTGGTTGTATCGGCGGCATTCGCTCGCACATGGTCATTATAGCAGCGGATGATCGTCGCTACCGGATTTTGGGATTGGCGAATGGCGAGTTAATGATATATGACGAGCAGGGTCAGCAGGTTCATATAACCCGCGCTGGTATCAATGCTTCCGTTCCGCATGATCTGGTACTCGATTTCCGGATCATGAAGAAGGATAAGGGAGACCCGCTCAATCCGATGAGGGATATACAAGCTAACAAGACAGATATGAAAGATGATGTGATGGCTACGGTGCATTTCGACCGTAAATCTTTTACAGTCACGCATCGTAATAAAGATAAGTACAAGGACGAAGACGAGTACAAGCCGCAGATCAAACATGAGATCATGGACAAGGATGATCCCAAGATCATCTACTCCTCCATGGTCATGGATATGGACGGCATCACTTGGACGACTACGGGGACCTTAACTTGGAATGCTCCGCATCAGGCTTGGAACGGAGACGATATGACGTGGAAGTCAAAGACCGAAATGCACGACGCTATCAACAGCATTGATACGAACGCGATCCGCACGACGCTTAAGACTAAGAAGCCGAATGATGATGAGAAGGTCTCGGTGGTTGAGACAGTTCATCCTACCGATCAAGGTGGTATTACTCTTACCGGGATGGAGAAGTCAGCAGACGAACAAGACGCCCAAAATGTTGTTACTGTTACCGGCGAAGCTAAGCATCACAAGTCGTTGCCATCCTAATGTCGAAAATCAAAATCAGAGCGGCAATGGGCAATGCGCCGGAGTTACCAATCACTGCGGCCGCGCTGACTGATCTCGATAGCGTTGACTCAAATCGAATTCATGTAGTAGGTCCAGGACTAACTGCGCCGACGGTTACGATCACTTCGCTAGGTCCCGGAACGCTGGTCGAGAAGCGGTGTCGCTTTGATGGGAATATAATTGTTCATCACGATCCAGCCCATCTCATTAATTTGAGTAAGGCGGATCGCACGATGTTTGCCGGGGACGTTGTCCATTATTATGCTGATGCTAATGGCGTGTGGCGAGAGGAAGACTATATCAATCAACAATTCGTTCAGAAATTTACTACATCGCAAACTAACTCAGTCATTATGCCGGTGGGGTATCCGCGCGCATTGTTTCAATTAGTTGGTCAAGGGTCTGCGCCGGGATCATTCGGAGCCATCGCTGCTGGAGCAGGAAGCGCAGGTGGGTATTGTGAAAAATTATTTACTGGTTGTATAGGTGGTGGGCGATTTAGTATCACTGTCGATACATCAGCCCAAAGTTTTTGCGGGGTTGCATCAGGCAACCAGCCGGGTGGCTTCGTGTTTCCTGGCTCGACATTCAATGCGGCTGGCGCTCCGTTGCAAAATTATTTGATAGGAGGCGGCGCAGGACAGAGTTCACCCGCGTCTTTCGGTGGTGACATCAACGAAGGTCCGAAAGTCGGGACGTATGTTGCCGGCGTGAGTGCTTCCACTCCCGGTATCGTTACGCATTTTAATCCTATCACTGGGGCTGTGTTAACTCCTGCGCAACAAGTCCTTGCTGCTTCAGGACCGAAATTTTTGACAGGTCTACCAGATGGCGGTGCGGCGGTGGCGGTAGACGTTACTGGAGCAACTACCGCCAACTTCAAGCCGGGTCCGCCTGCGGTTTACATAACATGGATGCGATGAACGATGGCCGACATTCGTATCATCAACGTTGTAACGCTAGCTCCGTTGGTGTCGATGGACATCTTGCTAAAGCCTATGGGCACGCTCGATGAGACGCAAGAGCTAGCTACCAGTTTGCTGATTGCTATTGGTACGGATCGCATCGCGGAGCCGGAAGACGATTTGCCTGACCTGATAGGTCCGGATGGAGTTGTGGACCGGCGCGGATGGTGGGGAGACCTAGATGCGGAATTGCTTTACAACGGCTGGCCAATCGGGTCGCGGCTTTGGGAGTTGATGCGAGCCAAGATCGCGCCCATAGAGGCTCGCATAGGTTCTACGCTGGGCCGCGCGGAGATGTACACGCGCGAAGCGTTACAACCATTCATAGATCAAGGGGTCTGTACGCGGGTCGATGTAGATGCTGAGCGTACTGATATGGAAACAATTCGAGTAACATTCACAATGTATCGCGGTCCGCTTCCAGCGATTGCGTTACAGTTCCAGAACTTGTGGGATGAGATCAGAACGGTCGCTTGGCAAGATCCGTATTACTCACCGCCGGAATTAGACTGATGCCCTGGTCTACACCTAGTCTGCGAGATATACGCGCCATGACGCGCGACGGCATTGCCGGCGCTATGGCGACTGTGAAGATTTCAAAACAACAAATTCTAACAGCGCTCAATGCGGCAATGACCCTCGGCAACTCGTTGCTGCGGGTTATGTCGGATGCGACTTCGGGTCTCGCGCATCTCGTGTTACGTTATATTGATTGGCTCGCCAAACAAATAATGCCGGATACGGCTGAGACGGAGTGGTTGGATCGACATGGTACGCTTTGGTTGACAAATGCGGATGGTACGCGCGGCCGCAAGTCATCGGAGTTCGCTAGCGGGACTGTAACTGTGACCGGCACGCAAGGTATGATTGTGCCGGCAGCAGCGACGTTATCAACTGATGAAATATCATTCGAGACGCTAACAGCTGTTACAGTTTCGGGCGCTGGCTCCGATGTGGGAGTAAGGGCGCTTGATCCGGGAGCGATTGGCAATCTTATAGTTGGCGCCGTTTTGCATTTTGATACAGCGATTGCCGGGGTCGATGGCGAGGCGGTTGCTAAGGATGATTTTCAAGGTGGCGCTGATACGGAGACTGATGATGATCTCCGGATGCGCGTGCTGGAAAGAATACAGCAGCCACCGATGGGAGGCTCGCAGGAAGACTATGTTCACTGGGCGCTGGAAGTTAGCGGAGTGACGCGAGCATGGGCTGAGGCTAATGCCATGGGCGTTGGTACAGTGTCTATTCGTTTCATGATGGATATTATCAGAGCGAATAATAACGGGGTGCCGCTGGACGAAGATGTTCTGATGGTAGCGGAGTGGATTGATGCGAAGCGTCCCGTAGCAGTTAAGGATTGCTTCACGGTCGCTCCTATTCCGTTTCCCATCGACATGCATGTCAGCGGGCTGGCGACTGATAACGCGGAGACGCGAGCATCCATCGAAAGTGAAATGCGCGAGATGTTCTTGGAACAATCATTTCCAGGCGCGACTATTTATCGTTCGTGGGTTGATTCCGCAATCAGCAACGCTATGGGCGAAGCCCATCATGAACTACAATTCGAGACTGTGGCTGCGCCGACACCCGGCCACCTACCAATTTTAGGGTCGATTATTTATGCTGGAGCCTGATCGACATATCCGGCGCACTGGTGAGGATTATGCTCAGGCGCTAGCCGATCTGTTACCTACGGGACCAGCGTGGCCGCGAGAGGAGTGGACCACGCTGATGCGGCTGGTCAACGGTCTCGCGAATATATTTGGATACGTTGATGGACGCGCGGCAGATTTCCTTGAAATTGAAACTGATCCGCGCACGACGTTTGAGATGTTAGATTCATGGGAGAAGGCTTGGGGACTTCCTGATCCTTGTTTCCCTAAAGCTATTACACTTGATCAGCGCCGCGCTATCCTAGTTCTGAAGATCACTTTGCTCGGCGCGCAAGATCGAAATTTCTTCATTGGTGTCGCGAAGTGGTTGGGGTACGATATAATCATCAGTGAATATTCCCCATTCATGTGCGGTGTGTCGCAAGTCGGTGATACACGAGGAATGAAATACTGGAATGATACTCCGGGACATCATCCCGAGTTGCTAGATTATTTCTGGCAGGTGGGCTCCGAGGACATGCGCTTCTATTGGACAGTCCACGTATCCAATATGTTACTGACTTGGTTCCGCGCGACATCTGGGGAGTTAGGAGTTGATCATCATTTGGAAATGGAAATGCCCGATGATTTGATTTGTTTGCTTCAGCGCTGGAAGCCTGCGCATACAGAAGTGATCATGGACGTTAGTAGCATCTCCACCGGTGACTCCTACGCCGGGACACCATAAGGACTAGGCTATGAAATATGTTCCGCCGTTCGGACCACCGGGCACAGTACTGCCTGACGCCTCGTACATAAATGGCGATCCTAACATTTCGCGCAAAGGATCAATTCCTCCAGCGGAAGCTATGGAGCATCCGCAGCGGGAAATCGTAAACACGATTACAGATGCGCAGCAGGTCCCGAATGAGTTGGACCTACACCAACTCGCAAAGTCAATTCGCGATGGCAAGCTACAGTATTGCCTCGATACGGGTCCGCTCAATCAATTGGAAGTGACTATTGCGGGACCGCCAATCACTGCGTATAGCGGCGGGTTGACGCTCCGGGTCTTAGTCGCGCACACGAATACTGGACCTGTAACAATAGCGGTGGGATCAGTTAACTCGACAGCTGTTAAGCGGCGCGATGGCGCGGAACTTCATCCTGGCGATATTGTCGCCGGGCAAATTGCTACGCTGGTTTGCGATGGGACTTATTTTCAACTTCAAAATCTTGGCGTCAGTGATTCGTCTCCTGGCGCTCCTACGATCTATCAGGTTGACATTCCCTACGTTCGCGACACGAGTGCGAATGCCAATCATTTGCTCGGTGCGTATTCTCCGCCGCTCGCGGATATTAAGGAAGGGCGCACAGTCGAGATCAAGCTGGCGAATAACATCAATGGTCCGACTGACTTTATTCCAAACAATTTCCCGATACACAATGTAGTTCATCCTGATGGTACGCCGCTAGGATTGCCTGATGGATTGGTCGCGGGACAGATCGTCATTCTGATCTTTGACGGAACTAACTGGCAACTCATCGGGTCGCGCGGCGCTCCGGTCGTAACAGTTCCAGTTGTGGTCGGAAAGTCCTTGGAATTTATTTTCAATAACTATTTCCCTGGACCGCTGAATACGATGTCGATGCTGCGGCGTAGTCCATCGATGAATACCAATCGCCAGATTTGGGCGATGAGTATGTTCCTGAAGCGTACCAATCTAACTAATGGCGGGAATATATCTCAGGTGCCGTTCTCGGCGGGTGGTGGGCAATCGGGGTCAGACTATACTGGACCAGAGTTTTCGCGCGGCGATTACGGAGACTTTTTCAGATTGTTCTGGAACAACTCCTCCGGTCCAGTCGCGCCGGGAGGTGCAGGGTCATTCGCCAATCCGACGATGAATGATATGATCTGGCATCATTGGTTGTTGACGGCTGATGGGGCGCACATTTCCTGCACCGTGGATACAGTCCTTGTATCTCAAGGACCAATCTCCGGGAACGGCGCGGTCAACTCTACTCGCCCACATTGTATAGGAGCGGACTCAGATGACCTTGGGTCCTGGTATGGCTGCTCGATGCTGATGGCTGAAATACAATTCGTTGATGGGCTAGCGCCTACTTGGGATAAATTTGCTATTCAATCGGGTGGCGTTATGAAGCCGAAAAACTTTTCAGGCGCTTGGGGGATCAATGGTTGTTACTTGAACTGGGCTGATAGCAGCGCCGCGACGACTACCACTCTAGGCAAGGACTGGTCTGGCAATGGAAATAATTGGCAGCCAGTTAATATATCAATCGGACAAGTCAGTACAGACTATCCAAGGTGAACCATGCCGATAAATTTCGCACAGCGACCTGATCCGCGGTTCTATCAGAACATCATGCAATTTGATGATGGGTCGTTTACAGCGGATCAGATGCCGCTGAATGATGTTGTCATTACACGAGGTTCCCAAACATATGTTACTGCCGGTCTCCGTAATATCACCAAACAAAATATCAATGCATATGCGGCTTCGTATATTACAACGTGGGCTCCTCCTTACGCGCAGAACAATGCGCTACATGTACTCGCTACGCAAACCTCGGGACCGGATTACGATGCGGCGACTGCTATGTTCCAACGTATCAATAACACTCGGGATTATAGCAATCAGCTATGTGCTAATGTGGATACCATGACCTTCGATCAATTGGTCATCTACACCGTACCGACAACGGGCTGGCCAGTCTCATGACGACGAAATTACTTTGGGTGCCTCCGGTCATCATGACCATGGCGGTTGCCAATAACGAAGTGTGGTTGGATGGGTTGGAGTATCAGGATGAGGAAAGCGGCGACCCGATAGACTTAACAGGAATAGCGTTCCAGATGGAAATGCGGATCGCGCCTAGCGCGGCAACGGTCGTGCTTCGAGCGACATCTGACAATAACTATATCCGGGTTGGAGGCAATACCTGGCAGCTACAAGTCCCGGCTGACGTGATGGTAACAATCCCGCCTGCGATCTATGTATATGATATGTTAGGATTGGCGGATGGCTTGACGCGACGATTGGCGCGCGGCGAAGTGACTGTGGAGTTGGGCGTCACTAGGATGTTTGGATATGATAGCACGATCCCAACGACTAGCACTTTGATGGCTGTTAGCGCCAGCCGAGTACGAAAGGTGCGTGTGCGACGATTGGCGACCATGAGAGAAGCAGCATGACTATCAATTCTGTAGAAG
>Ga0210402_10002717_pt1 | contig 17018 bp, 15 predicted proteins | sample IncBWC7MmetaG_FD_161055 | JGI IMG/M metagenome (GOLD analysis project Ga0210402, IMG submission 161055) | Forest soil microbial communities from Barre Woods Harvard Forest LTER site, Petersham, Massachusetts, United States - Inc-BW-C-7-M | ecosystem: Environmental > Terrestrial > Soil >... | reverse complement strand
ACCATGCTGGCGCGCGGCGCGAAATGGGATCCAGCCAAGCACGCCGTCGCCTAACTCACTGTCGGCGCCTCGCCGACAACAGTACAGTTGCTCCGCTCCGCGCTTCGCGCTCCGGTCGAGACGACGGCATCACCACGTGCGATAGGCCTGCCCGTGGGGCGGGGAGGTGAATCATTGGCAAGACTACTTCACCCACAACTCCAGCGGCACCGCCGGGCGACCGGGGCACTCCAGTTTGCCGGTATAGGAATCCGACAGGCTGGCGCGGTAGGCGCACTCGACGCCGTCCACCGACACCGTCGCCTTCAAGCGCGACGACAGGGTCGATATCTGCAGGCGTATCTCACCGGTCTTCTCCTCCGGACCCTCCTGCGTGCACCAGCCGACATGCTTCATCGTCAAGGGACCGGCGTATTCCCGGGTTCGCTGGGACGCCCTTTCCGTGACGACCGTGGCCACGAGCTCCCACTCGCCCAGTACGCCGGCATAGCCGCTCACCTCAAGCGATTCGCCCTGACGCGATTCGCCTCGCGCCGGAGCCGCAAGCGCGCCGAGCGCGATCAGGAGCAGGACCGCTCTCAAGATTTCCTGGCCAGGAACACGCGCGCGTCGCTGACGTCGGTCCGGGTCTGGTCGGCGTCGCTGGCGATGGTGACGACCTTTTCGTAATAGGTCCGCGCCTTGGCTGGATCGCCGGACTTCTCGGCGGCTCTTGCCGCACCGACATAGGCGTCGAGGCGGTTGGGTTCTTTCTTCAGCGTCGCCTCGAAGGCAACGAGCGCTTCCTTGGCCATGCCGCTCTCGAGCAGCATGCCGGCGTAGAACTCGCGCGCGGGCTTGGGCACGCCCGGCGTCACGGGATGCTTCTCGGTCTTGTCCTCGGCATCGGCGGCCGCACTCATGGCGGCAAGCGCCTCGTCGCGCTTGCCTTCGGCATAGAGCACCCAGGCGGCGGCGATCTGCCTCTCGATATCGACCTGTCCGGCCCAGTAGGCGTCCTTGGCCTGGACGAGCTTGTCCTGCAGTTCGGCAAGCTTGGCGATGTCGACCCTTGCCGCCGCCGGATCGCCGGAGCGGGCGGCGCCCACGGCGCGGGCGAAATAGGTGATCGCCTGTGCCTGGGGCAGCGGGCTGGGGCGGACTTCAAGCGCCGCCGCCGCCTTCCAGTCGCCGCGCTCCACGGCATAGCGCGCCGGCGACGCAGCCCGCGCATACGGACCGGCGATGAAAGTCTCGCTGAAGCCGGTGACCGCATCCATCGCGTCGACGACGTCCTTGGCCTTCTTGTCCTGTCCGAGCTGCAGATAGGCATAGACCAGGTAGTCCATGGCGTGCAGCTGTTCGTTGAAATCGCCGGCTGCCTGCGCGGAACGCCCCGAAGCGATGTTGGAATCGATCGACTCCTGCCAATAGCCGACGCGAGTGAAGATGTGCGACGGCATGTGCAGGGCATGGGGCGCGTCGGGCGCGATCTTGGCATAGCGCCGGGCGGCTTCGATGCCTTTGTCGGCGATCGGCGGATAGTCGTAGAGATGGATCAGGTAGTGCGCCACGCCGGGATGCTGCGGCTGGCGCTTGGCGATCTCTTCCAGGATGGCCGCGCCCTTGAGCTGGCTGGCGTAGGTTTTGTCGTTGGGCGGCGCGGAGGTGTTGAGGGCGAGCGCATAGTGGATCTGCGCCTCGTCGTCGTCCGGATACTTCGCAGCCAGCGATTCCATGGCCTTGGCGTAGGCCAGCAGGCGCGTGCGGTGATCGACCTTGTCGTAGTCGGCGTACATGGCGCCCAGCGCCGCGAGGTAGTCGCGCTCGCGCTCGGTCTTGGCGCCGACGCTTCTGGCTTTTTCCAGCGCGGCGGCACCCTCGGCGAGGTTCTTCGCCGCCGGCGTGCTATGGGGGTTCCACAGCAGGCTGAGCGCGATGCCCCAATAGGCGATGGCGCACTGGGGATCGGTCTTCAGCACCTCCTCGAAGGTCTTCTGCGAGGCGCGATACCAGAATGAATGCTGGTAGAGCATGCCGCGGTCGAACAGCTTCTGCGCTTCCGGCGTGCACGACGTCTCGAAATGCACCTTGCCCAGCTTGTTGTCGTCGGTTTGCCCGAGGGCGGTCGAAAAGGCGAGCGAAACGCCCGTCGCCGCAATGGCAGCGACGGCCAATGACGTCTTGTTCATGATCCTGCTCCTGGTTGGCATCAAACCGAACTCGGCGCGGTCATCGCTTGGCGGCGTTTGAGAGCTGACGATACTCTACGCTGGCGAAGCTTATGTGGTGCTTGCCACATTCATACGCGCTTTTCGCCGGCAAAGGGAGCCCCGGCGGACCGCGGGCGTCCCGCCCGCTCATGACTCATGGCTGGGGGCGCGCCACTCCTGTGGCGCGTCTTTGTCGATAGAAGGGAAGATCGCGCCACAGGAGTGGCGCGCCCCCAGCAATGACTCTTAGTTCGACAGCGACTTGATGGCGGCGTCGACGCCGCCCGGAGCGAAGGGCACGCCGGCCGTCTTCATCGCCAGCTCGGTGGTGGCGAGACAGCCCAGCAGCATGGGCTCGTTGAGATCGCCCAGGTGGCCGATGCGGAAGACCTTGCCCATCAGCGGGCCCAGGCCGCCGCCCAGCGACAGGTTATAGCGGTCGATCGCGATCTTGCGCATGGGATCGGAGCTCACGCCCTCGGGCATCATCACCGTCGTCACCGAATCGGAGAGCCGGTCGGGCGTCTGGCCGTAGAGCGTCGGGCCCTTGCCGTCGGCGCCCCAGGCGCGCACCGCGGCGCGGGTGGCTTCGCCCAGGCGGGTGTGGCGCTGGAACACCGCGTCGAGGCCTTCCTCTTCGATCATCTTCAGCGATTCGTGCAGGCCGAAGAACATGTGCACCGGCGCGGTGCCGATGAATTTCTGCGGCGCGCGGCCGTTCATCAGCTCCCAGTTCCAGTAGTGCCGCGGCGCCTTGTTCTTGCGCGCGGTCTCGAGCGCCTTGTTGCTGACGCCGGTCAGCGACATGCCGGTCGGCAGCATCAGGCCCTTCTGGCTGCCGCCCACCGTGACGTCGACGCCCCAGGCATCCATCTTGTAGTCCATCGAGGCGAGCGAAGAGATCGTGTCGGACAGCAACAGGGCGGGGTGCTTGGCCTCGTCCATGGCGCGACGGATCTCGGCCACCGGCAACACCATGCCGGTCGCGGTCTCGTTGTGGACGGTGAGCACGGCCTTGATCTCGTGCGCCTTGTCCTTGGCCAGGCGCTCGGCGAGCCTGGTGATGTCGGCGCCCTTGCGCCAGTCGGCGGTGAAGGTCTCGACCTTGATGCCGAGATTGACCGCCATCTCCGCCCAGCTCTGGGAGAAGTAGCCGGTCTCGACGATCATGACGGTGTCGCCGGCGGAGAACAGGTTGGCCAGCGCTGCTTCCCACGCGCCATGGCCGCTCGCGTTGTACATGTAGAGCGTCTGGTCGGTCTTCAGGACCCGCTTCACGCCGGCATGGCAGGCGTGCTGGATGGCCAGGAACTCATCCGACATGAAATCGAGCACTGGCCGGTCCATCGCCCGCAGCACGCGGTCGGGAATGTTGGTCGGGCCGGGATTGTTGAAGAACTGGCGTCCGCGGGGCTTGGCGTTCACGTTTTGGGGCTCCGGTCTGCGAAAAGTGCCGGAACTTAGGGGCGCGCCCTTGGCGAAGCAAGCGAGGCTTGCGATGGTGGGTCATTAGTTAGGTGAGGGCTTGCATGACCGTTCCGAAGACCGATTCAGCCACGAATTCCGCCACCAATTCGACAATCGTGGCCGACTACCGGGCCCGCACCCCCGGCTCCGGCGCCCTGTTCGAGCGCGCCCGCAAGGTGCTGCCGAGCGGCATTACGCACGATGCGCGCTATCTCGATCCCTATTCCATCCACGTCGCCCGCGCCAAGGGCCCGCGCAAGTGGGACGTCGACGGCAACGAATATGTCGACTATTTCGGCGGCCACGGCGCCATGCTGCTGGGCCATTCGCATCCCGCCGTGATCGAGGCGGTGAAGCGCCAGATGGATCTCGGCACGCATTACGGTTCGAGCCACGAGCTGGAGGTGCGCTGGGCCGAGCTGGTGTGCGAATTGATTCCCTCGGCCGAGAAGGTGCGCTTCACCGCCTCGGGCACCGAGGCCTCGCACATGGCGCTCCGCCTGGCGCGCGCCCATACCGGCAAGGACAAGATCGTACGCTTCGTCGGCCACTTCCACGGCTGGCACGATGCCGTCGCCGCCGGCGCCACCTCGAACTACGACGGCTCCTCGCCGCCCGGCGTCGTGCAGAGCGTCACCGATCTTTCGATCCTGATGCCGACCGACGACATAGGCGCGGTCGTGAAGCTGCTCGAAAGCCGCGACGATATCGCCGTCGTGATGTTCGAGCCGTCGGGCGCGTCGTGGGGCCAGGTGCCGCTGCCGCCGGGCTTCGTGCAGGCGATCCGCGAGGTGACCGCGAAACGCGGCGTGGTGATGCTGATGGACGAAGTCATCACCGGCTTCCGCTGGTCCTCGGGCGGCGCGCAGAAGGCGCTGGGCGTCACGCCCGACCTCTGCATCCTGGCCAAGATCGTGGCCGGTGGCCTGCCGGGCGGCGCTGTCGCCGGCAAGCGCGAGATTTTAGACCAAATCGACCATGCTGCCTCGGCCGCCAAGAAGCGCGACAAGATCGCCCATCCCGGCACTTACAACGCCAACCCGCTGTCGGCCGCCGCGGCCGTGACCGCGTTGTCCCTGGTGCGCGACGAGGACCTGGCCGAGAAGGCCAACCGCACCGCAGCCGAACTGCGCACCGCGTTGCGCCAGGTGCTGGTCGAGGAGAGCGTGCCGTGGGGCATCTACGGCCAGTCCTCGACCTTCCTGATCTATCCCAACCCGACCGGCGAGGACATCGATCCCGCGACCTTCGATCCGCTGAAGCTGGGCTTCGCCAAGCTGAAGGGCGCGCGCTCGGGTCCGCTCACCGGCAAGATCCGCATGGGCCTGATGAGCCACGGCGTCGACATCATGGGCGCCCCCGGCGGCTTCGTGTCGGCGACGCACGGCGGCGCGGAGATCGAGAAGACGGTCCACGCCCTCCGCCAGACCGTGCGCGCGCTCAAGGCCGAACGCGAAGTGAAGGCGGCCTGACGCTGTCGTCCTGAGCGCAGCGAAGGATCTCATGCCGGCGGCAAGCGGCGATGAGGCCCTTCGCTTACGCTCAGGACGACGGTTACTTACCCTTGCCGATATGTGCGATCGCTTCGATCTCGACGAGGATCTCGGGCGAGGCGAGGGCGCGGACCTCGACAAGGGTCGAGGCCGGAAAATTGCCGGTAAAGAACTCGCGGCGCGCCGCCCAGACCTTGGTGTTGTTCTTGATGTTCGTGACGAACACCGTGATCTTGACCACGTCGGCCATGCTGCCGCCGGCCGCCTCCAAGAGGCCCTTGATCTTGGCGAAGATCATCCTGGCCTGCTCATATTCGTCCTTGCCAGCCAGCTCCTTCACGTCGTCGCCGCGTGCGACCATGCCCGATACATAGGCGATGCCGTCGACCAGCAGGCAATTGGACCAGCGCTCGGGCGGCGGCTCGGGGGCGGCGGGCGATGTAACGCGACGAATGGTCATTGGGTGTCTCCTCGTTTCGTTGGCCGACGTATACTCGCCGGATGAATGACTTTTTTCACTCATTGTTTGAGCCCAGGCGCATCGCCCTGATCGGCGCCTCGGCGGACGAGAAGAAGACCACGGCGCGGCCGCAGCGCTTCCTGCGCAAGCACGGCTTTGCCGGCGAGATCCTGCCGGTCAATCCGGGGCGCAGCGAGATCATGGGCGAGAAAGCCTACAAGACGCTCGACGCGATTCCGGGCGAGATCGACCACGCCTACATCCTGCTGAACGGCAAGGATGCGGTGGCCGCCCTCGCGGCCTGCGGCAAGCGCGGCGTCAAGGTGGCCTCGATCCTGGCCGGCGGCTTCGCCGATGCCGGCGCCGCCGGCGCCTCGCTGCAGGACGACCTGGCGCGCATCGTGCGCGAGACCGGCATCCGGCTGGTCGGGCCCAACAGCATCGGCACGGTCAGCAGCGATCCACCGATGGCGCTCACCGCCAATGCCGCTTTCGCCGTCGACAAATTGCGCGCCGGCACCTGGGGGCTGGTGAGCCAGAGCGGCAGCCTGATCGGCGCCCTGCTGTCGCGCGCCGATGCCCGCGGCATCGGCTTCTCGCGCCTGATCTCGGTCGGCAACGAAGTCGACCTCGCGGTGGGCGAGATCGCCGACCTGCTGGTCGACGACCCCAAGACACGCGCGATCCTGCTGTTCATGGAGACCCTGCGCGACGGCGAGCGCCTGGCGCAGGCGGCGCGGCGCGCCCATGCGGCGGGCAAGCCGGTGATCGCCTACAAGCTCGGCCGCTCGGCGATCGGCCAGGAGTTGGCGAAGTCGCACACGGGCGCTATCGCCGGCTCCGATGCGACCTTCGACGCCTTCTGCCGCCGCCACGGCATCTCGCGGGTGTCGATGTTCGAATCGCTGGTCGACGTGCCGGCGCTGCTGGTCGATCGCCCGCCCATTCATCAATCAGGGGTGCGCGGCAAGCGGGTCGCCGTCGCCACCACGACCGGCGGCGGCGCGGCCATGGTGGTCGACAACATGGCGATGGCCGGCCTCGACATCGCCGATCCGCCGCAGGCGCTGGTCGATTGGCTAAGACCGCTCGGCATCGCGGCGGGCGAGGGCAAGCTGGTCGATCTCACCTTGGCCGGCGCCAAGCCCGAGATCGTGGCGGGCACGATAGAGCGGCTGCTGGCCGACGACGGCAACGATGCCGCGATCTTCGTCGTCGGCTCCTCGGCGCAATTCAATCCCGAGCTCGCGGTCGAGCCGCTGCTGAAGTTCGCCCAGTCGGCCAAGCCTTTCGCGGTGTCGCTGACCCCGTCGGCGGAGAAGTCGCTCGCGCTCCTGACGGCAGCCGGCGTGCCGGCGTTCCGCCATCCCGAATCCTGCGCCGAAGCCATGGCGCTCTGCCTGCTGCGCCCCTCGCCGCAACCCGTGCCGGCGCTCGCTTCGCCCGCGCGGGCCGCGCTCGACGCGTTGGCGGCGGGACGTGTCTCGGGCTTCGACGAGCGCCGCGCCGCCGATTTCTTCGCGGCACTCGGCGTGCCGGTGGCCAAGGCGATGGCGATCCCCGACGCCAAGCGCATTGTCGCCGCCGTGACGGAGATCGGTGGGCCCGTTGCGCTGAAAATCCTGTCGGCCGACATCGCCCACAAGACCGAGGCGGGCGGCGTGGCGCTCGGCCTGCCGGACGGCCAGACGGCTGCAGTCGCCGCGCGCGAGATCGAGAAGCGCGTCAAGGCGCATATGCCCAACGCCCGGCTCGAAGGCTTCCTGGTGCAGAAGATGGAGCGCGGCGGGCTGGCCGAGGTGATCCTGGGCTTCCGCCGCGACCCGCTGGTCGGGCCAACCATCACCGTGGGCCTGGGCGGCGTTCTGGCCGAGATCTACAAGGATGCCGCGACGCGCCTGGCGCCGGTCGACGAAAGCGAGGCGCGGCAGATGATCGAGGAGGTCAAGGGGCTGGCCACGATCCGCGGCTACCGCAACCTGCCGCGCGGCGATGTCGATGCGCTGGCCCGGGCGATCGCGGCGTTCTCGGCCTTGGCGCACGAGGCTTTTGCCGACATAGCCGAAGCCGAGATCAATCCGCTGCTCGTCAAGGCCGACGGCCAGGGTGTCGTCGCCGTCGACGGGCTGGTGATCGTTGGCTGACCGGGGAGGGGGCGGATGAGCGACAGTGCAGAGACTTCCGCGAGCCTGCTTGCTGGCCTTGCCCGCGGCGAGAGCCTGCCGGCGCGCTGGTACACCGATCCGGCGATCACCGAGCGCGAAATCCACCGGATCTTCCGCAGGACCTGGAATTACATCGGTCCGCTGAACGAGCTCGAGAAGGTCGGCGACTACGTCACGGGCTATGTCGGCGAGATCCCGGTCGTCGTCCTGCGCAACCAAGGAGGGCTCGCGGCGCTGGTGAATGTCTGCCGTCATCGGCGCCACGAAGTCATGAAAGGCCGCGGCAACGCCCGCATGATGCAGTGCCGCTATCACGCCTGGACCTACGATCTGAGCGGTTGCCTCAAGAGCGCACCACGCACGGCGGCGGAACCGGGCTTCCGGTTGGAGGATTATCCTCTACTGCCGCTGCGCGTCGACACGCTGGGACCGTGGGTGTTCGTCAACGCCGATCGCGATGCCGAACCAATCGCCAGGCACTACGGCAAGGTGCTCGACATCATCGCCGCGACTGGCATCGACCTGGAAACGCTGCAGCTCCATTCGCGTACCCAGTGGGACGGCAACGCCAACTGGAAGACGATGCTGGAGAATTTCCTGGAATGCTACCACTGCGCTATCGCCCATCCCGGCTTCAGCGCGGCAATCGACGTGCGGCCGGACAAGTACGATCTCAGCGTGCATGGCTGGTTCTGCAGCCAGGTCGGCCAGGTGCGGCCGTCGGCGCTGGAGGGAAAGAGCAAGGTCAAGATCTACGATGCGCGCGGCGAGGTCGCGCAGGCGCAGTATCACCTGCTGTTTCCCAACATGACGATCAACATCAACCCCGGCTTTCCGAACCTGTCGGTCGACGTCTGGACGCCGAACGGGCCGGGTGCGACGAAGGGCTTTTCCGAGCAGTATTTCGGGCCGGGCGTGAGCGAGGAATTCGTCCAGGAGCTGATCGAGTTCAACCGCCAGGTCGGCGAGGAAGACGATGCGCTGACCGATTCGGTGCAGCGCGGGCTGCGGGCGGGGATCCCGGAGAAAGGCCGCTTCCTTGCCGGCGCCGAGCACCTGGTGGGCCACTTCCAGAGGATGGTCGCGAGCGCTCTTGTCGGCGACGCCGGCGAGATGAGGGCGGCGGCCGAGCACGACGACGGCGTCGCGCGCAGCGTTTCCGTGGAGCCGACCGACTAAGCCAGACGGGTCTGCGCCGCCTCGAAGAGCTGGTGGAAATCGTCGAGCACGAAATAGGTGTTCTGCAGCTTGTCGATTTCGTAGGGTCGGAGCATGACCGTGATCGCCTCGAACGGCAGGCGCTCGACATCCTTGTCCTCGAGCGCGTGCTTCACCTCGGCGGCCGAGGACAGGATGCCGGCGCCGTAGGCCTTCAGGCCCTGGGGCGTGCGGATCAGGCCGAACTCGACCGTGTACCAGTAGAGCCGCGCCAGCAGGTCGATCTTTGAGCCGGCCTCGACGCCGCGCTGGCCGTAGGCCTGCATGTAGTCGGCGAACACCGGATTGCTGAGCAGCGGTACGTGGCCAAAAAAATCATGGAAGAGGTCGGGCTCGACCAGATAGTCGAGTTCGGCGCGGGAGCGGATCCACACGGTCACCGGAAAGCGGCGATGCGCCAGGTGATCGTAGAAGACGGCGTCGGGGATCAGGCCTGGCACGCCGACGATGCGCCAGCCGGTCAACGGTTCCAGCCGCGCATTGATGGAATCGAAGTCGGGAATGCTGTCGCCGATGCCGAGCGTGCGAAGTCCCTGCAGGAACTCCTCGCAGGCATGCTTGTGAGCGAGCCCGCTCTGGCGCTCGAGCAGCAGCCGCCACACCGCCTGATCCTCGTCGGAATAAAGATCGATGTGCTGTGGCACTGTCCAGTCCGGCGCCATGCCGGCGTAATTGCCGCGCAGGTTCTCGAGAGGGGCTTTGTTCATGAGTTCAATATGGAGACGGGGGGCCTAGCGAATCCCGGCGAAGTTGGGCTGTCGGTGAACCGGATTTGGAGATATTCTCCATAAATAGGCCTAACTCAGGTGAAAAACACCATGATCGAACTAGACGATATAGACAGACGCATTGTCGCCGCCCTGCAGGCCGAAGGGCGGCTGCCCATCGTCGATCTCGCCGACAAGGTCGGGCTGTCGGCCACGCCCTGCCAGCGGCGGGTCAAACGGCTGGAAGAGGAGGGCGTCATCATGCGCTACGCGGCTCTCGTCTCGCCGCCGACGATGGGGCTCGGCCTGCAGGCGCTGGTGCAGGTGACGCTCGACGATCATTCGGAGAAGACCGTCGAGGCATTCGAGGCCGCCATCCGTGCGCGATCCGAAGTCGTGGCCTGCTATGCCGTGACCGGCGACATGGATTTCCTGTTGCATGTGCTGGCGCCCGATCTGGCAAGCTTCAGCGACTTTGCCCTGAAGGCGCTGTTGCGCATGCCGGGAGTCCGCGGCACGCGCTCGTCCTTCATCATGCAGGCGGTGAAGAGCGATCTTGCCTGGGCGCCGGTTCCTCAGGCGCCGGCGAGAAGCCGCAAATAGAGCGGCCGGTCGATATTGCCGCCGCTCAGGATCAGGCCGACCCGCTTGCCCGCCAGACGCTCGCGCTCCTGCAGCAGGGCGGCGAGGGACGCGGCACCGGCACCTTCCGTGAGCTGATGCGTGTCCTCGTAATAGGCGCGCACGGCGGCGGCGATCTCGGGGTCGCTCACAGCCACGATGCGGTCGGCGCCCTTCAGGATGATGGCGAGCGCTTCGGCGTCGGGTCCGCGCACGGCCATGCCGTCGGCCATGGTGTCGGCGCTGTTGGTGGCCACGACCTTGCCGGCGGCGAAGGACAGCGCATAGGCCGGCGCTTCGGTCGAGACCACGCCCACCACCTTGGTCGAGGGGCTGAGCGCGTCGCGCATGGCGATCACGCCGCAAATGCCGGAGCCCAGCCCGATCGGCACATAGACCGTGTCGAGCGGCGGCGCCCCGCGAAACAGTTCCAGCGCATAGGTCGCCACGCCGCGCACCAGATCGCGGTGGAAGGACGGCACCATGACCAGCCCGCGCTCGCTGGCAAGCCTGACGGCCATCTCGCGAGCCGCATCGAAATCGTGACCCGCCTCGACGAGGCCCGCGCCGAACGCCCGCATGGCCGCATTTTTCTCCACGGAATTGCCCTGCGGCACGACGATGGTGGCGGCGATGCCGGCTTTGGCCGCGGCGAGTGCGATGCTCTGGCCATGATTGCCGCGCGTGGCGCTGATCACCCCTTTCACGCGGGGCTGCTCTTTCTTGAGCCGATCCATGTAAACCAGGCCACCCCGCACCTTGAAGGCGCCGATCGGCGTGTGGTTCTCGTGCTTCACCCAGACTTCGCACGCGGTGCGCGTGGTAAGCAGCGGCCAGGCGTATTGCGGGGTGGGCGGCATGGCGGCGTACACGATGGCGGCCGCGTCTTCGACATCCTGCAGAGACAACATCGCGCCACTTTGGGCTAAGATGCCCGCTGATCCAACCGGAGTACCAGATGCCTGTCCTGCCTCGTGCGCTTGAAATCCAGGGTGAGATTGCCGCCATCCGTCGAGATATCCACGCCCATCCCGAATTGGCCTACGAGGAAAACCGGACCTCCGACATCGTCGCCGCCAAGCTGCAGGAGTGGGGCCTCGAAGTGACGCGCGGACTGGGCAAGACCGGCCTGGTCGGAACCCTGCGCAAGGGCAATTCGTTGAAATCGATTGGATTGCGCGCCGACATGGACTGCCTGCCGATGGACGAAACCAACGATTTCGAGCACCGCTCGCAGAACCCCGGCCGCATGCATGCCTGCGGCCATGACGGCCACACCGCCATGCTGCTGGGTGCCGCCAAGGTTTTAAGCGAGAAGCGCGACTTCGAGGGCGCCGTGCACTTCATCTTCCAGCCGGCCGAGGAGGGCGGCGGCGGGGCGCGCGAGATGATCAAGGACGGCCTGTTCGAAAAATTCCCCTGCGACGCGGTGTTCGCCATCCACAACAAGCCCGGCGTGCCGCTCGGCCACATCGTCACCAAGGGCGGGCCACTGCTCGCGGCGGCCGACCGCTGGGACATCCGCATCACCGGCAAGGGCGGCCATGCCGCGCACCCGCATCTCACCATCGATCCGATGGTGGCGGGCGCCAATGTCGTGCTGGCGCTGCAGACCATCGTCAGCCGCAACATCGACCCCATCGATTCGACGGTCGTGACGGTCGGCTTCTTCAAGGCCGGCTCGGCCTACAACGTGATTCCGGGCGACGTGCATATCGGCGGCACGACGCGCACCACGACGCCTGCGAACCGCGCGCTGGTGCAGCGCCGCATTGAGGAGATCTGCCGTGGCGCCGAGCAGATGCATGGCGTCAAGATCGAGATCGAGCACAAGCCGGGCTATCCGCCGACGGTGAACAACGTCGATCGCGCGCGCTTCGCCATCGACGTCGCCGCCGGCGTCTGCGGCGAGCATGCGGTGTCCGACAACACCCGTCCCAGCATGGGCGCGGAGGACTTTTCCTACATGCTGGAGCGCGTGCCGGGCGCCATGGTGTGGCTGGGCAACGGCGGCGGCGCCGACGCAGTCAGCCTGCACAACTCGCGCTACGACTTCAACGACATGGCCATCCCGTTCGGCGTCAGTTTCTTCGTGCGCACCGTCGAACGCTTCCTTGACGACAAGCCGGCCTGATCAGGGGGCACGGTCGACCGGGAATGGAGTTCTTCCGCGTCTACGGTCGGGTCATCGGGTTGCTGCGCGCCGAGCGCGGGCTCGCGATCACACTGGCGCTCACCAACGTCGCCGTGGCCGCGCTGCAGTTCTACGAGCCCGTGCTGTTCGGCAAGGTGGTGGATCTTCTGGCCACCGCCAAGGACAAGACGACCGAGATGTTGTGGAGCGACGCCCGCCACCTGCTCGGGCTGTGGGCCGTCGTCGGCCTCGGCGGCATCGCAGCCAACATCATGGTCTCCCTGCAGGCCGACCGCATGGCCCATCGGCGGCGGCTCGGGGCGATGGCGAACTTCTTCGAGCACGTCCTGCTGCTGCCGTTTTCGTTCCACAGCTCGCAGCATTCCGGCCGGCTGATCAAGGTCATGCTGACCGGCGTCGACGATCTGTTCGCCATCTGGCTGTCGTTCTTCCGCGAGAACCTCGCCACCTTCGTCGCCCTGTTCATCATGCTGCCGCTCAGCCTGCTCATGAACTGGCGGCTGGGCGTGCTGCTGGTGGTCCTGATCCTGTTCTTCGCGGCTGCCAATATCTTCGTGGTAAGCCGCACCGACCGCCTGCAGCATGAAGTCGAGGACCTGCGCAGCGAGCTCGCCAGCCGCGCCGGCGACGCGCTGGGCAACATCAATCTCATCCAGAGCTTCGTGCGGCTGACGCACGAAACCCGCGAGATGCACAGCATCATGAGCCAGACCCTGGCCGCCCAGTTCCCGGTGCTGAACTGGTGGGCGCTGCTGTCGGTCATGACGCGCGCCGCCTCGACCATCACCGTGATCCTGATCTTCGTCCTCGGCACCTGGCTTTACACCAGGGGCGAGGCGACCGTCGGCGAGATCGTGAGCTTCATGGGTTTCGCCACCATGCTGATCAGCCGCATGGACCAGGCTTCGGGCTTCGTGAGCCGCGTCTTCTTCCAGATGCCGGTCCTGGCGGATTTCTTCCGCGTTCTCGATTCGCAATCGACCGTGCCGGACAATCCGCACGGCAAGGACATCGGCCGCGCCCGAGGCGACGTCGAGTTCGACGACGTCAACTTCTCCTACGACGGAAGGCGCCCGGCGCTGGTGCATTTCTCGCTGAAAGTGCCGGCTGGGACGAAGGTGGCTTTTGTCGGCCCGACCGGCGCGGGCAAGAGCACGGCGCTGTCGCTGCTACACCGCATGTGGGATGCGCAGTCCGGCGTCATCCGCGTCGACGGCATCGACCATCGCGAGATCAAGCTCGAGTCGCTGCGCCGCAACATCGGCGTGGTGTTCCAGGACAGCACGATGTTCTACCGCTCGATCGCCGACAATCTGCGCATCGGCAAGCCCGACGCGACGCAGGCCGAGCTCGAAGAGGCGGCCAAGCTCGCCGAGGCGCACGACTTCATCCTGCGCCAGCCACAGGGCTACGAGACGCTGGTAGGCGAGCGCGGCATGACGCTGTCGGGCGGCGAACGCCAGCGCCTGGCGATCGCCCGCGCCCTTCTGAAGAATCCGCCGATCCTGATCCTCGACGAGGCAACCAGCGCGCTCGATTCGGTGACCGAAGCGCGCATCCAGAAGGCGCTCAAGACGCTGATGCAGGGCCGCACCACCTTCGTCATTGCCCATCGGCTGTCGACCATCCGCGACGCCGACCAGGTGGTGGTGTTCGAGCATGGCCGGATCGCTGAGCAGGGTGGCTATCGGGAGCTGGTGGCTCACGGCGGCGCCTTCACCCGGCTCGTGGCCACGCAGCAGGCTGGCATAGAAACTGCGTGATACCCCTTGGCGGATGAGCGTCGCCCGCCTAAGAGTCGCCGAACGGGGATACTCACGAGGGGCAAGAAGACATGAATACACTCGCCAAATGGCTGGGCGGCGCGGCCGCTGTTGCGCTGGCATTGGGCGCGCTGCCTGCAGGGGCGCAGACACCGATCAAATTCACCCTCGACTGGGTGTTCCAGGGCCCGACCGCGCCGTTCCTGGTGGCGCTGGAGAAGGGCTACTACAAGGCCGAGGGCCTCGACGTCACGATGGATCCCGGCCAGGGCTCGGCTGGCGCGGTCCAGCGGGTCGCCACCGGCGCCTACCAGATCGGCTTCGCCGACGTGAACTCGACCATCGAGTACAATGCCAAGAACCCGGGCAAGGAAGTCCTCTGCGTCTTCATGGCCTACGATTTCGCGCCGTTCGGCGTCTATGCCCTGAAGAAGAGCGGCATCAAGGTGCCGAAGGATCTCGAGGGCAAGAAGCTGGGCGCCCCGGTGTTCGACGCCTCGTTCCGCCTGTTTCCGGCCTTCGCCAAGATGAACGGCATCACCAAGTGGGAGCACGTCAACCTCACGCCGCAGCTTCGCGAACAGAGCCTGGTGCAGGGCACCGTCGACTTCATCTCGGGCCATTATTTCTCGTCGATGCTCGACCTCAAGGCGCGCGGCGTTAAGTTCGACGACATCGTCGCCATGCGCTACGTCGACTTCGGCATGGACGTCTACGGCAACGGCATCGTCATCTCGCCGGAGATGGCCAAGGATGAGAAGGCGGTGAAGGGCTTCATCGCCGCCACCATCAAGGGCTGGAAGGACGTCATCGCCGACAACAAGCTCGGCATCGCCGCCGCCAAGAAGCGCGATCCGCTGATCGACGAAGCGCTGGAGACCGAGCGCCTGCAGATCTCGCTGCAGACCAACGTGCTGACGCCCTACGTCAAGGCGAACGGCATGGGCGACGTCGATCCGGAGCGCTTCGCGCGCTCGGTCAAGCTGGTGTCGGACGCCTTCGGCCTGCCGGCGGCGCCGTCGCCGGACAAGGTGTTCACCGACAAGTACCTGCCGCCCAAGGCCGACAGGATGGTCGCCAAGTAGGAATGCCCTTCGTCGACCTGAAAGGCGTCAGCCTTACCTATCGGCTCGGCAAGGAAACCACGCTCGCCCTGGCCGACGCCACCTTCGGCATCGACAAGGGCGAGTTCATCGCCGTCGTCGGGCCCTCGGGCTGCGGCAAGTCGACGATCATGAAGCTCGTCACCGGCCTGCTGCCGGCGTCGGGCGGCGAGGTGAGGGTCGCAGGCCAAAAGGTTACCGGGCCGATCAAGGGTGTCGGCATGGCATTCCAGAACCCGACGCTGATGCCGTGGCGCACCACCATGGACAATATCCTGCTGCCCATGGAGGTGGTCGAGCCGCACAAGCGCCGCTTCCGCCGGCATCGCGCCGAATACGAAGCGCGCGCGATGAAGCTCTTGGACACGGTTGGTTTGGCCGATTTCGCGCGGCGCTATCCCTGGCAGCTCTCGGGCGGCATGCAGCAGCGCTCCAATCTCTGCCGCGCCCTGATTCATGAGCCCGAGCTGCTGATGCTCGACGAGCCGTTCGGCGCGCTCGACGCCTTCACGCGCGAGGAGCTGTGGGGCGTCATGCAGGCGCTGTGGCTGGAAAAGCGCTTCACCGGCGTGCTGGTGACGCACGATCTGCGCGAGGCGGTCTATCTCGCCGACACGGTCCATGTCATGAGCCGCCGGCCGGGCCGCATTGTGGAGAGCCGCAAGATCGATATCCCGCGGCCGCGCTCGCTCGCCACCACCTTCGAGCCGCATTTCGTCGAAATCGTCCACGAGCTGCGCGACCGCATCTCGCAGGAGCACGCGCCATGAGGACCGCGCCGTGAACGACCTGCGCCGCGAAGCGCTGAGGCACGCCATGCCGTGGCTGGCGACCCTCGTGCTGCTGATCATCTGGGAGATCGCCTGCATCGTCTTCGACGTGCCGGAGATCATCCTGCCGAGGCCTACCAAGATCTTCACGGTGTTCGTGGCCCGTTTCGACATCCTGATGGCGTACTGCTGGGACACGTTGTGGACGACGGTGATCGGCTTCCTGCTGGCGATCACCGGCGGCCTGTTGCTGGGCCTGGCGATCGGCGCCTCGTCCTTCGTCTATTCCGGCCTTTACCCCCTGCTGATCGCCTTCAACGCCATCCCCAAGGTGGCGCTGGTGCCGATCCTGATGATCTGGGTCGGCGTCGGCTCGCTACCCGCCGTCATCACCGCCTTCGTCATCAGCTTCTTCCCCATCGTCGTCAACGTCGCCACGGGCCTCGCCACCATCGAGCCCGAGATGCGCGACGTCCTCCGCAGTCTGGGCGCCACGCGCACCGAGATCCTGACCAAGGTCGGCATCCCGCGCGCCATGCCCTACCTGTTCGCCAGCCTGAAAGTGGCGATCACGCTCGCCTTCATCGGCTCGGTGATCGCCGAGACCGTGGGCGGCAACCGCGGCATCGGCTTCCTGATGTTGTCAGCCGGCGCGCGCAACGACGCGCCCACCACCTTCGCCGGCCTGTTCGCCATCGCCATCATGGGCGTGCTGATGTACGCGGTCTGCGCCCTGGTCGAAAAACGCATGACCCGCTGGGCGTTCCGCGGCGAGCTTGTGAGCTAGACGCGCCTGTCGGGACGGCTTGACGGTGTCGCTCGTCATGTGTATATGCACGATATGACGATCGAGCAGGATCTCCTACGCAGTTGCGCCTGCCACAAGGTGCGCATGGCCGCCCGG
>Ga0210402_10002716_pt1 | contig 17021 bp, 23 predicted proteins | sample IncBWC7MmetaG_FD_161055 | JGI IMG/M metagenome (GOLD analysis project Ga0210402, IMG submission 161055) | Forest soil microbial communities from Barre Woods Harvard Forest LTER site, Petersham, Massachusetts, United States - Inc-BW-C-7-M | ecosystem: Environmental > Terrestrial > Soil >... | reverse complement strand
TCCAGTGACATGGGAGCAAATACAACCAAATTGGCATTTCTAAAATGAGAGATTGAATCGTATCAAGAATCTGAGATGAATCGTGGAACAAATATAACCAAATTGGCATTTCTAAAATGAGAGATTGAATCGTATCAAGAATCTGAGATAAGTCGTGGAACAAATACAACCAAATTGGCATTTCTAAAATGAGTATCAAGAATCTGAGATCTAATCCACATATATGTATGGGCAACGAAGTACTTTGAAAAGTAAGCATCGCATTCAAGTTCACCTCAATTGACTGTGCAATTTCCAATGTCTGAACAACCCCACTACAGAGACAATTCCTACTCCAATTATATCCCTGTTACATTCAATAGTGGGTCCGGGGAGGCTAGTACCAGTGGTGCACAGCCCGGGCCTGAGCACCCTCCGATGACTAATGTTTTTATGAGTGACATCAGTAAGTTGTGATGTCATGATTATCTCCGACCCCAGGTTCTCACGTGATTACCACTGGCAGATAGTGTCATACACTCGTCCTTCCGTGACAACTTGAACGACCCGGATGTACAAAACATCTACGACCAGTTGGTTCACATCATCGAGAGATTGCGCAGCCGCCCGCCATCGCCGGGGCGCTTGGAAGGACCTATAAAATGCCCTCAGTGCGGTGCCACCCAGATAGTTGTTTGTACGGTGAAGACTCTAAGTTGGGAGGGAGGGTTTTAGCCACATCTATCCATCCATCCATCCATCCATCCATCCATCCCACCACTCAGGCTTGTCAATATTTGTAACAGACAAAAGTGTAATTAATTCTACAAAAGAAGACTGGTGTAACGATGACATAAAAGAAAAAATGACCTACCTTGCATAAACCTCTTGCGGTTCGAACACATTCGACTGGCGAGATTTTTTTCACCGCAGTGTAATGCTATCGCGGTGAAATGGTCTGGACCATGGTTCAAACCCGCACCCACTTAACACAATAATTTACCATTGTGGAATGACAATTTACTGTTCCGGATTGATAATTTATGAATTATCGTTCCGGAACGGTAATTTACCATTCCAGAATGACAAATTATCATTTACATGTGTTGTGCACTGGCAATATTTGGTTCATGAGGCTGTTGCCAAACGGTGACAGTGATGTGACTTGTACCCGTACCCGTGACCAAAACCCGCACGGGTATGCAAACCCGTGCCATTCACTAAGAATCAGAATCAACTCGCAGGTCCAACGCATTCGACCTGCGAGGTTCTCTAGGGTTCCGCATGGGTACGGGTAAACCCGCGGTTTTCGGGCCGCGGGTCACGTGGGTACGGTGCCGAATTCCGGCACCCACGTGGATACCGTGTAACCACAGTGTGACGGGTTTTGATGGTGTTTGCACCACAGGGCATACAAACAGTTCCGAGTCTTATCTCCTATTGTTCTAATCTGCAAGGTGCGTTTCTGTTATGATCGAGCTTGACTCATAGTGTGCAACGCGAACGGATCTCCAGTCACCTGCACGTCAACCTCACGGCACCATCAGCTACATCTATCCTATGGACAACTCCACGTCCTTGGCCCTACGAGCACCACCGCGAATTACACTACAAATGCCGCCATGAAGAATTGCTGGAGGGGAACAGGCACTTGATCTCAGTGAGTCCTCGCTCCCACCCTTCTTTTACATGTAACACTTGTTCAATCTTTCTCAGTGAACGCCACCTCACCTCTTCCCATTCTCCTCACAGTTAAACTACAAGGAGCCGACCCTTTCCACCAACATCTTTGTGCTCTAACAATATTTTTTTTTCACTTTGTAGGCTGATGCCAAACACGCCCGCTTCCGCACAGACTGAGGTCCTCACGATGATAGATTAATATTGAGTGAGAATCTGTCGTGTCACGAGCCCAAGTTACTACCCCCTGCACCTCGTCTTACACTTCATCGACAACCACAACAATCCTCACTGGTGACGATCCATATACACGTTCGGGGCATGATTGTTGAACTTTTCTGGGGGCTCAGATGGGCGATCAGTCATTCAGCCGTTCCAGGGCTTGGACGCATGGTCGTCAGGATTAGATCTCAGGTTTGCGTTTTGATGCGGCGTTTGCTCGTCATGGAGAATGTCAAGGTCGCTGCACGGAGTGAGGGCCCAATGGGAATGTTTGAACAAGTGAGTTATTCATTTTTGGCATCTATCTCAGCCAACCAATGTATCATTTGCAGTGCTACCCCATGGCCCACCTGCCAGTGATAATGTTTGCCCCTCTACATCTTCACCAAAGCAAGCACGAGTCCCACTTTGGCTACCCCTGCCACACACGGAACATGATTGAAATAAAACGAGTATGGGCCTGTCGAAAGAATGATGGGTAGAAGATAGGTGTCCACCGTAAACTGTCGCCATCATCTGAATGGTATGAGTCTCATCGTGCACATTTATTATCCGCACCTTTTTTTTTGAAAACGCGCAAAATATTGTGTAGTTTGCACTGTTTTTTTTTTTATGAAATGCGAAAAATAAAGTGAGTCCCCGCGCAAAAATAAGGGTGTCCGACAATTTTAATTTATATATAGTAATATAATATCATTAATAATACTTGCTGGTCCATTGCCAGTGCAGCATGTGATACTCAACATCATAACATTAGATAATCTGAGTTTGTGACATGCCGGACCTGGTCCGAATGAGTTCCATGAAACCTGCCAGACATGGTGAAGGTGTTCCATGAGTGTTCATCTCAGAGATGCAGCATTTCGGGACTCTGCAGAAGCAGGACAGAGGAACCAAGGGAGTCAGCCAGAGTCGACCCCCAGTGCCGATGGCACTTTCAGACTCAGATGTTCTCACGGGCTCTTCTCAACGGAACCTCCAACTAAATTCCAGACTCTATTATAGTGAGAACAATTGTCTTCTCATAAACTATAACTAGAGTCTGGAAGCGAGACTACATTAACCCATACTCTTCCCGCTTGAACCTGTGTTAAGAGTGCGCAGAATACATACACACATACTGGGAGGCCAATTAAAACTTCCCATCCCCTCATTACATACTAGATGTATACCACCGCACAAGGGCAGCCCATAAGATGTACATATTATGTTATAATCTTGGATATATGTCAAAAGTGCCTTCCTATCTTGTGAAAGCTAATTATTCATAATCGGAATATTCTGAGGTGACAGTCCCCTTCGGATTTTCAATGCGATTCCAATAAGCTACTATTTACAAAATTCGGACATGTATTGAGCTCGCTACAGCGGTTATGAGGATTTGAGCAAATTTTGAAAAGAGATCACATGGCACCTTATGTTCCGCAAACAGCTGTAATTAATTAATAATCAATCACCTGATGACAGCATGAAACTTGTCATGACGTCATTTTAAGACAAGTTTTGAGCTGTCTGTCGGCAAGGCGGTCCGGCATGTCACAAACTCAGATTATCTAATGTTATGATGTTGGGTATCACATGCCGCACTGGTAATGGACTGGCAAGTATTATTAATAATATTATATTACTATATATTGTCGGACACCCTTATTTTTGCGCGGGGACTCACTTTATTTTTCGCATTTCATAAAAAAAACAGCACAAACTACACAATATTTTGCGCGTTTTCAAAAAAAAAGGTGTGGATAATAAATGTGCACGATGAGACTCATAGAATGGGGGTTTGCAACAAGAGTTGGTTCCAAATTAGTCAGTCGGAGTCAGCACTTTTTTTTTGTGTATTTCAAGCGTATTTCATAATATTTCAATTTGCGGGAGTAAAGTCTTCAAGCTATATATTTTACATGATACGTAAACTAATAGGCACTTCAAGTTTGCTCTGCAACGTTGCTCAATCCGAGTCAGAATCTTCAACCATGGGGTCAACTTGAATGACACACGGGTGAGATTTGGGGCCAGCCAAAACACATTTATCGTGGAATTGAAAAGCCCCCTTTGTCATGATCCAATGGCAACGACGGCACTCGACAAAGAGATCCTGGAAGTCGACCTTAGAAAGCCCGGGTCGCGTCCAGGAATCGAGCCGAACAAGTTTTTCAAAGATGCTTTCAGCGGGCTGTATGGGTGGGTTGCACTTTGGAATGATTTTGAATACTGTATTGAGACCATGTCAATCATGGCGAGACTTATTTCCACAACCGCACTTACTTTTGCTCCGCGTTGCCTGGTTCTTCGGCATGGCAACACTCATGTTCGCAACAACATGGCGGATGCTAGGAGTGTGGATAACAGGTGCAGGGGCGGGGGTATCAGCATCTGTTGATATGGATGTGAATACGTGTTTCTACTTTAGAATCAAGAAAGCCATTCACCCCGGATCCGAAATCTCTTCAAAGGCAAGCCTGGCCTGGCATAGATTCGCTCCATGCAAACTGAAAAATAGGGCTCAGTAACTATATAACCAGAAAGAGTGCTCCTTACTCAGATAACCACATGTGCCCTCTGCACAGCCTGCCATAAACTCACCGATGAACTCCCCTTCGAAAGCCTTAAAGATGGCTGCTTCTGTATAAGTATCGTCGTTGCTGAGCGCAGCGCACAAGCAACAAGGATTGCGAAAATGATGAGATGCACGATAATTGGAAAGGCCTTCCGGCGTAACTCGCTCTCCTGAATCATTGACTGGCCTATATCATGATGGAAATGGTTGAGCTCAGTGTAAGGGCCTGTGAGGTTCATGATGACCGTCTTACCATAGCCAGGGGCGGAGATCGTAGGAGGCAGAGCTGTAATGAAGAATAAACGGGTCGGCCAGTTCCTGATGTTGACGAATGCGCCTGAGATAACCCTGTAGGTTGGTGTAGGGGTCTGCGTATCCAGGAAGCGATTGGGCAGACATTGTCGTTCGGAGGGCTTATAGGTGCAATGGCAATGGCGCCTGGCAAGCAATGGACAAGTATTTAAGTCGGTCTGAGCCATCGGGAGCCTGAGAAATTCTGAGCAAGTGGACGGATCTGTTCAAGTTACTTTGAGATCTTTCGGAGAGCTCCCCAGATCAAAATCGATCAAGTCCGATCTGGATTCGGATATTTGCAAAAACCATTTTCTTTTGGAGTTATCACCGTACGTTTGCAGATGCTTTTTATTTTACCAAATCTGAGAATCTGAGATGAATAAATCTTACCAGATACGTCCAGATTGAATAAAGTCATTGAACGTTATAAAGGCGGCACTGGTAGTGCCATTCTGTAGGTCCCTAATGTTCCTTCGCAAGTCACAGTTTCAATCCCCAACGACCAGTCCACACCGTCGTGGCAGGCAGTAAGGTTTTCCCTAGGCATGTAACGAACAACCCCAGCTGATCGTGTATGGTCTACCTCACAAGGACTCGGACAAGGACTCAGAATACCCCTACCAGTTCTCGTTCTACACGCCGTGCGCCGCAGGATGCACATGATTATACTGAAGGCATAAACAATATCACTAGGGATGAGCACAACATTAGTTTGTTTCTTTGTCTCTTGTATTGTGGTTGGGACAGATACTGACCAGTTCCAGGTGTATCTCAGGTTCACTGGCAGGATGATCACTTGGATGTCATCGATCGTCTACACTCATTTATCAATGGGTTGAAACTTTCTGTGGCACAAGCGGAGCAAGAACTTTCTGTGAAAGAAGATGAAATTCGACAATTGAAAGCGGACGTGGCTCGTTATAGGCGTTATTGGATGACTGAAACTCGGGTTGTGGCAATGTTGCGTTGTCGTCTCCCAGATGAGGTCGAAGACACTGACTGTGAAGTATCTGAAGCCCATGATTGTGACAATTCCTCGCCATATCGTACGTCCTGGTCCATTTATATCCTTCTGCCCATGACCATCTGAAACATATCATCAGATCGAGCCAGGAGTACATCGTTATAAGCGTCTCCGTATGTTTACTTGTCTCCTACTAGTAGTACTTGTACAACATTCGAAATGAGAGAAAATCACGGTTTTATTTAAGCGTTCTATGCGGATGGCGAAGGCTGGAAGGATACTTGTCTACTACTACGGTGGCCAGGGAGTCCACGGTCTGTTTTCGGAAATCAAAATCAGTTTTCCAAGTTCCGTAGCCAGTTCGGATTCTATGTATACAGTTCTCTTTGTTTGCCTTCAACCCACTGGTACTTTCCACTCCATTTCTGAAGACTGCAGGGGACTTATGCTTGGTCGGAGAATATGTATTAAGGATGTTTCGGATATGGTATTACCTCTACATGAAAACATCCAAGTTGCTTCTACCAAGCTTCTACTGGCAAGTCGGCGTCATCTCAGTTTATGGGGCTACTGGCAGCCTATATACTGGGTGGCCAACCTACACAGGTGTTTTTAGGTGGCCACCGTTAAGTTTGATCCCCATACTGTACAGTCATGTGAGAACCAGTTCGGTGTTGATTATTTATTATTTGCATTTTGTAAGTGTTAAATACGACAGTCTGTTGAGTCGGGCATAACATTTGTAAGGAGGAGGTGGGCTGTTGTGGGGTAAGTATCATAGTATATTGTCAGCACCAATCACGGCACATAATTTGAGCATGATGTCTACTCACCCAGGGCCACTCCTCGGCATTGCCAGCCTACAGCAGACAAATTGTTAGGCGGGTACAGTAGCGGTCGTTAAACTCAACAGTGGACCGTTCGAACGTTCATGTTACTGGTCAACATCAACCCACTGACATATGAGGGTATGAGCAAAAACTGCGGTGTTGTCTACCAGCGGGTTTCACCCCTTCTTATCCTAACATACACAGCGCGCGCATCAATCGATGTGTCTGTACATGTTGCAAGGTGATACACCCACCTGCCCTCCCTCTTAGTGTCCCTGCCTCGCCATCATCCTCCGTGTGACCCGCTGTCCTCCTTACAACCTCGCAAATGCGGCACCGTGTCAATTGACATGGCTGTGCATGGTTGCGAGGTTGTATATTGGAGCCATTGTGGATGTCGTCCCGTGCTCGATTCGGTGAGGGGAAGGATGGTGGGAGGTGTGCATTGTGTCTCCCGCCCAATCCAGTGAGAAAGAGGTGGATGGCAGTGTCAGCGTCAACTCCAACTTGGTTCGAAGAGGCAGAGGATAGGCTAACATCATCTCCCACTCAGTCCAACCAGAACGATGAAGCAGAACTTGTGCGATGTGTGCAGCATCTCCGGCTCGGTTTGACGAGCAAGTGGGTCAAAGTGGGTAGTGGAGGTGTTGGGCCCTTTCATGTTCAACTTGACGAGCCCCGAGAGCATGGTGGGAGCAGGCACTGAGGCAGCTTGGTGTTGTGGTGCACCAACGAAGTCATGGCAGTGGGAGCATCAACAGGCTCGAGGTGACGGGATGGTTTGCGCAGCTCGCCCCGAGTTCGAATGCACCTAAAAGATAGAACGAAAAAGGATATTGTTGGGATGTTGCACTCGTCCCCTGTGACATAAATAAGTCAAACGAGGTGGGGGATTGACTTACCTTGTGTCCAATACCTCATACTGGCCCTCCTTCTGATCCTCCGCAATCTCAGAACCCTTCCAGTGGCTGTATATTGGGCCTAAGTTGTCGTTGTCGAAGGTGTGAACTGGCAAAAGTATCAAGGAGAAAGTGTCATCCGAAAATAAGACTGTGGACTGGCAACAATGACGGAAGAGATAGGAATGAAAGTATTGATCATATGAGTTGAAGGGGCTTGAGCGCTTGAGCGCTCACGAACTTGAAAACTAATTTTGATTTCTGAAAACAGACCGTGGACTCCCTGGCCACCGTACTACTACAGAAGGCAAACATAATTGACTCCCAGTGGGGTCCAGACTCACCCATCTCAGAATCCCGTCTCTCCTAAGAGTATCAATGACCACCACCGGCGGCCCGCTGTCAGATTTGTTAGATCTCATCACAGATCCGAGTCCAATCCGACATTTTCGCAGTACCGACATAACTAGTATGATGACTCGGACTTGTTCCCCTTACCTTCACATCCATGGAACAAGACCTAGGAGACTCTGACGAGCACCATTATGTGTGTGGTTGTGGAAGGTCATTTCCAGGTCCCGGCCCACTCAATTTCCACAGACGTACCTGCCGATCCAGCAAACGACGTTTACAAGGAGCTTTGGCAAGGGCTAAGGAACTTTGGGAGACGAGGAAAAAACCACGTCTGGACTCGCCGGCGTTGGGCGAGCCTGTGCCATCTCAGAACTCGGAGCCTGAGGATCTTCAAGTCAGGTTTCGCAGCTGTGAAACTGCCGCGAGCATTGGTAACTTGGGTGGACTCACAGGTCAAGTTGCATCGGGTGTTGACTCAGAGATGGTACGTGGTACTGACCTGAATCCGAGTCGTTACTCTCATATTCATACGACCGTTAACTTCTAAATGCGCAGTCAGAGCACTACAATCCTGCTCAACACACCTCATCTGCCCTTCAACTTGCCGCGGTATGTCTGTTCACAAATTAGTACTATAGGGATTTGAGCTGATACATTGATACCTACCAAAGATACAGATGGCAGTCGGTCCTCAGCCCTCTACGGGTGATGAGAATTTGTCTATTGCACAACGAAGACTGCGAAGGCTGAACCGTCAGCTACCAAAACGTTTCCGGGACATTATTCCGCAGCCGCCCCCGCCATTGCCACCACCTGGTATTTATTTAGTCTAATCTGTATCTTGCATCACTTATAATCCCATCCAGTTCCATCATTTGAAACCCCACCCCCGTTTTCGCCTCCCACCCCTGGCCCAAATGGATCGCTTCGCTCTCGCGTTCTTCAATTCTTTAAAACCCCTCGGAATATATTTGGACTCGCCAGGCGATACCATTCGACAGAGCGCCCATCCCACGATCCAGAGGAGTTCATTACTATACAGGATCTGTCCGAACCTACGAAGGATGTAAACTCACCTCCAGTCGTTCAGGATGGAAAGGGGCCTTTTTATCCTTATCCAAACCGGAGTTCGTTCCGTTTGGGAGACTGGTATTGGAACCGTGGCGTACAAAAATCACACGAAAGTTTCAAAGAACTTCTGAGCATCATTGGTGATCCCGATTTCACATCGGACGATATCCGCAAGACCAAATGGTCCGAGATCAACAACACCTTGGCAGCCAACGACTTCGACAAAAGCCAGGACCAAAGTGAGTGGTTGGACGAAGATGCTGGGTGGGAACGAACTCCCATCTCAATCATGGTTCCCTTCCACCACCGTATGAAAAACCCGGGTTCTAAAGCACAGGTAGTTGGCGATCTTTATCACCGCTCTCTTGTGTCTGTCATTAAGGAAAAGCTTGCCAATCAATCTGATGATGAAAGATTTCATTATGAGCCTTACAACCTTCTTTGGAAGCCGAACGAAGGGAGCGACGAAGTTCGCGTGCATGGCGAACTCTACACATCTCCGGCATTCCATGATGCTCACCGTGATCTTCAAGAGTCTCCTGGAGAGCCTGGATGCGAGTTTCCCCGAGTCGTTGTTGCCCTTATGTTCTCGTCGGATGCGACTCATCTCACATCATTCGGAAACGCCAAGCTATGGCCGTGTTATCTCTTCTTTGGAAACGAGTCCAAATATCGACGATGCAAACCCTCGTGCAATCTATGCAATCACGTTGCTTATTTCCAGAGCGTAAGGTTTTCTTTTGTCTCGTCACTGTATCACCAGTTAATGAACCTCTTCAAGTTGCCAGATTCGTTCAAGGATTTTGCCGCAGAGCACACAGGAGGAAAGGGTCCGAACAGGGTGTTCATGACTCATTGTCATCGCGAGGTGTTTCACAAACAGTGGGAGATCCTCCTCGATAACGAGTTCATCGAGGCTTACAGGCACGGTATTGTGATCAAATGCTGTGACGGAGTTACTCGGCGTTTCTTTCCAAGAATATTCACCTATTCAGCGGATTATCCCGAAAAGTAAGCAGAGCACTCTATTTATCTCAGTCTGCTGTGGTGTCTTACTAGCTCATGTTTAGAATTCTTCTGGCTTCAATTCGTAATCGCGGAAAGTGTCCCTGTCCGCGGTGCCTCATCCCCAAGTCGCGTGTAGAGAAAATGGGGATGAAACGCGACATGGAGGAAAGGACATCCCTTGCTCGTTTTGACAACAATCACAGGAAGTGGATGGTTGCCACGGCACGAAGTATCATTTATGAGAAAAACTACGCAGTGAACAGTGAGGCGGTAGAAAATATCCTGAAGGAGCAGTCTTTGGTGCCAACATCTGTAAGTGTGGAGAGAAGTATCAGCCTAATCCACTGACAAATGCTTCAGAATGCATTCTCAATACGGCTGGCCGAGTTTGGTTTCAACCTATTTCCCATGCTAGTTGTTGATCTCATGCACGAGTTTGAACTTGGCGTTTGGAAAGCATTGTTTATTCATCTACTTCGTATTCTTACCACTACAAATGCCGCTCTGGTTAATGAGATGGATCATCGGTACGCATCTCTCTTATTGGTCTACAACTATCCAAGGCTCAAATTTGGGTGATCAAGTTATCGGCAGGTCCCCACATTTGGCCGGGATACAATCAGGAAATTTGCGGCCAATTCATCAGAGATGAAGAAAATGACTGCGTCGAAATTTGAGGATCTGCTCCAGGTACGATTTTTACCTAGTACAAATACTGTATTGATTAAAATAGACAATTAGTGTGCTATTCCAGTGTTTGATGGTCTTCTTCCGGAACCGTATAATCAAGCTATTCTACAACTCCTCTTTGTGTGTGCTCATTGGCATGGACTGGCAAAGCTTCGAATGCACACCGATCACACGTTGAAGGTGTTTGACGAAACCACGATTTCCTTAGGGCAACAATTCCGTACGTTCGTTAATGACACTTGTCCAGCCTTCGATACACGTGAGCTCAAACGCGAAGCTGGTGCTCGTCAACGCCGAAAATCAAAGAAAACGGATGCAGCTGCTGCAACCACGACACCACGGCGAAAAAAGTTCAATCTGCAGACGTATAAATACCACTCGCTTGGTGATTATGCAGCCATGATAAGGAGGTATGGTACATGCGACTCCTATACCACGGAGATGGTGAGTGAACAGGGTTATATGGATATTTCACAGATTGCTTAACAAAAGGCTGGTGCTCAGGGTGAACTAGAGCACCGCACACCAAAGGCCAGGTACTTGCGAACTGATCGTCGACAGTTCGTCAGGCAGATGGCGCAAATAGAACGTCGTCAAGCACGCATCCGTCGAATCCGTGCCAAAAACTTCCCAGACAAAAAGCCTGATGCTGTTGCTACTGATCCTGATGTCCACCATCACATTGGCAAGTCCCAAAACAATCCCGAACACATTGGCTTTTTTGTGCAGAAACACTCAGGTGACCCAGCCATCAAGGTCTGTATGTAGTCGAATGGATGACAGTGCAAAGTCATGCTGACTCTCACCAACAGGATTTCATACCGAAACTGAAACAACACCTGTTACCTAGGATCAAATCTCTTCTCAGTGCGGAAAATGCTGGTGCCTGCCCTGGCACAAGTCCTACCATTCCCGACAACGATGCAAATGAAGATTGGCATGCCGTACTTTTCAAACAAGATCGCATTTACAAGCACAACATCATGCGTATCAACTATACAACATATGATGTTCGCCGGGGTGAAGACATGATCCATCCTGGCACCTCCCACTGCAACATCATGGTGCTCAATCCCGGGGTCTCAGAACATCCATTTTGGTATGCACGGGTCCTTGGCATATATCATGTCAATGTTGTTTATGCCGGTGACGGTACTGTTGATTACCTCCCGCGGCGATTGGAGTTCCTATGGGTGAGGTGGTATCAAATGGACAATGTTCCTGTCAGTTGGACTAACAAGTGTCTTGATCGTGTTCATTTTCCGCCAATGATGCGGGAGGACTCGTTTGGCTTTCTCGATCCCTCCGACATACTCCGAGGTTGCCATTTAATGCCTGCTTTTTCTCGAGGGAAGGTTCATCCCGACGGTGCTGGGGTTTCACACTGTGCTCAGGATTCTCGTGACTGGAAAGCTTACTATGTAGGCCGGTGTGTGTTTATCCATCATAAAAGTACGGCGTCAATTAATTCACTCTGTTAGTTTTGTGGATAGGGACATGATGATGCGGTATCACTGGGGTCTTGCCGTTGGACACCTCTATGCTTATCGAAAACTAGTGATCTTGCCCGATGCAGAAGATAGCAACTCCCATGAAAATCAAAAGGAATGGAGTGGTGATGAAGGTGATGTTCCATTGTGGGATACCCCAAATGCAGCTGTCGAGGGCAGTGGAAGTCCTCCTCCTTCTGACTGTGAGAGCAATAACAGTGACACCGATGACTTGGATGAAACATGGGAACTTGACTCGGAAGGGGAGGATACAGACGGTGATGAAATGGAAGACGAGGAGCTCCTTGCTATGGAGGATATGTACGGATTCTAACAATGATTTGAAAAGTTATTAATGACTTCGAGCCTGAGTCGGATGCGTCCGACAGTTCATCTGAACTGGAATGTGACTCAGAGAGTTGTTGCCTCAATTTCTTGCACAATGATCTCTCGAGATGACGCTACAACACAATTTCAGTAATCCGGCTTTCAGACATCCATTAACCTCTATAGCAACTCACATCCTTGTCCAATTGACACAGCCATTGCACGCTCATCGAAGATCGCCCTTGAGCTTCGCCTCTCCAGCTCGGTTTCTTGTGGAAGGGACGATCACTGCTCCCCGATCGTGTTTCACTGGCTCACTCCAGACCCAGGTGGACACTTCGGCACGAAACCCAACGCATAGACCACCACCGTTGTCTTCGTATGCCCGGGCCACCCCTCTACCGACACCCTTACCAAGTTCCACATCGCCTACCTCGGCCTGACCAGGCTTTCGGGTTCCATAGCAGTAGATCAGAAAATCCGGAATGGCACGAGTCTCTGGTGACTCCGAGTCGGATATACCTCATCTTTGACTTCAAGTCTTGACACCAACATGCCAGCTCCCTGGGCGCCCAACCAGCAAATATGACAACGGCAACCAAATTTGAGACATCCATGGACTCAGGATAGCTCAGATGCAAGCCGTGACTCTGTGCCAGCAGACAAGATTGATTGACACCCTTCACTCACTATGCTGCCATATGCGTACTCGCACCGAACTCACTACAAGCTACGCTGTACAAGGCGTCGAGTGGGCGTATGTTTAGGAGGATCACAGGGACGCATGATGATAGCAACGGACAAAAACCTCCAAAGTAGGCTCCCATTTGGACTCACTCAAATTCCCCAAAGGCAGTCGTCGTCTAGCCTCTTCTCACCTCACCTCTTATTACAGCCTCGGCCTTGCCGTTGTCGAACACCTCTGCCTCTTCTGCCCTTCCGTACACGATGAAGACAACAACTTCCCAGCCACCATCATCCCGTCAGATGGCGAGACTGATTCATCAGGCAACTTTCCACAGATCCATCTACGAACTGATCATTGCAACAGGTCGAGAACAATGAATACGAGATGAGCTCATGGATAGCTACCCACGTGAAAGATACGAGTCCAGCAAAGCGAGAGGATGACCATACAAATACCACGACGATCTCCACTTCTCCGCTTCTGCACGCGGTCTTTGCATATTTAGGGTATGACATCTGGTCATGCCGGTGCTTGGGCATCAACACTACTATTTTGTGTGACTACTAGTCATTTTTTCCGAGTCGGCTGCCACAGTCCCTTGTCTCGTCATACAGAACTACAGCGTCCCAAAGCACCGCGAATATCTCCGTTCAGGCTCACCGAGGCCGTCGCACAGGAAATGAACGAGATTGAATCGTACCGGACATTCTGGCAGAATTTATGCGCGATGGATTGATTGACAAGGGCAAGACTGGTGAACTCGCCATGCGACTTTTGCTCACCGAGGCTTGGGATGTCGCGGCCCAATACTCGTGCGCTCGAGATGGCGTATCGCTTTCGTTCAGCCGACCTGTCCACCTTTTCAAGCGTTATTCGGGACCTCAAAGCCATACTCAAAAGTAGTTCGGATAATGACGTGATGAGCGGAACATTTAAGGAAGTTTTCAAGTACGCATTTGTCCGGTTCTTACACTTTGCCAAGAACGTCAAGGACAACCCAACGACAACCCATACGGCGTGGGCCTCCATCGTTCGAGGTATGGCTGTTCAATGCTCACGAAATCAGCACATGATCGATGCGATGGTGCCGCTTGTATTGTGGGACGAGAAGCTATGCGAAGAAATCATGTCGGGGGTTCTTATTCAGGTCAAGAACAAGGAAGACACGGAAATCCTTGTTATTGACGAGGCACAAATTGGAAAAGGAGCCAGATTCTTCCCAAAGGACAAGCCAGAGGATAGAAGGCATTGTGCAATGAAGTCAAGCTTCAGGCAACAGCTCGTCCGAGTCTTTTACATAAATATTGGACTCGGACTCGGACTCACTTCTCAATCACTGGCCCGTATTTGCTCAATTTGGTCAATCTTGGATCATCAAGTTCAAGTCGAATCTCTACCGAATTCCGTCAGATCCTTCGTTCTTCAATGTTGCGTCTACTCACAACCCAACCACCCCAGCACCCTGGCAATGGGTGTGTTCGACGAGGCCGAACATCTATGGTCGCTTGCGCGTCAGAAACGGGCATACTAGTAGCACGAAGGGAGGGGGGCCATCGCCACTACTAACCGCGCCACGCCCATTCAGAGGGCGACCCAGGGAAGATCCCGCTCTTTCCACATCTCTCGTGTCATCCAACTCCGTGAGTTTCACCATACAATCACCTTGATTCTTTCCTCACAAACTGTCTCCTCACAGCATACCGCGCGACGGACATAAATTCGATGCTCCTTCTCTCTTATCTTTCATGTTATCCAACTTTGTGAGTGTAGACCATGCAACCACCTTAATTGTTTTCTCATAAAACTGTCTCTCAGCACATACAGATGACTCGGATGTCAAAGCCACATTGGTCTTACATTCTCTTGCACTCCACGTTTTACACTCATTTCTTTTTAGTGCTACTACTCTCGTCATCACCAAAATCCGTCCTGAACTTGAAGGAGTCAATTTGCGGCTACTCGGACACTTGCTACACCGGCAGCAGTCGCGAGCTTGGCCAAATTCGGAGCGAATTCCATAGGCACTATCCTCCGGAAGAGTATTGGCGTTCTCCTGAACCAAGTTGTCGTGCCGTTCTCGAAGGTTGACATATATATGTTTTAGCTTTTGGATGATGTCAACAATGAACGAACGCGACCATGCTGCGTTGTATCTGAAAGTGTTCGATGACAGGTCTGGTTCGTTGGGCCGTGTCAATACACCAGGGACCTGACTTATGTCGTACACAGTAGGTTTTGTCTTTGCAGCCCGAGTCCCTGAGTCGAAATCGGTTGTCTATGTTAAAGATTCGGCGTCTCTCACATAACCGTTCCAAGTTGATGTTTTGTCGGTTCGGCTCAAGACCCTGCCCATGAATTGTTTGATCTATCCATGGAATCCGTTCATTGACCCATGGTTGTCCAGGACCGAACGCCCTTCTAGTAGACACAATCCCAGTTGGTGTCCACCACCTTCAATGGCACCCCACCCTCCCATCCTCGGCATTTTAACTCTTTTCTCCGTATGTGTTCTTGACGTGTCCGTTGGTCAGCAGTGACTTAACTTCTACTTAAAGGCATGATGGTAAAAGGTTCTTTTTATTGATTTATTTAAAGTCTGACAATATGTTCATTTCGTCACTAGGTACATGTTTACAAATTGCTGGCAGACTCCTTCATCAATCGTCATTGTCATCTAAAGTAAGATCAATGATCTCACGCCTGGAACTGCATACATGAAAACGGAACGATCTCCGGGTCATGATCCAACGGCATTGGCGGCATTGCATAAAAAGGCTTCCAAATTCCACTTCGGAAAGTCCAGGGTGAGCGGTGGAATCAAGCCGCAAAATCTGCTGAAGGGACGTTTCGGTCTCTCTCGTGGCAGTTGGGTATTGGGTTGAGATTCCTTCAACTTTCGGTCGCATCTCAGTCGGATATTATTACATCCAGTGAGCATGAAGTCACTTACTACTTCCATGATTTGGCCTTTGGAGTCCTGCAATACCCGACGCACGGTCAGGGATAGGACTCTGATTGTCTGTTAACGCTGTGATTGTGAGTCCCGTAATGAGTGTAAAAGCATTGGATTGACCTAAGTTTGTTTGATTAACAGAATGACGTCCGGCAGACATTGGTTCGTGGTTATGAAGGTCTTCGTCCTTCCAAGTTCATCTTTATAGTGCACTGGAGGTATCTAGATGACCTCCATCATTCTGTATTAATAGATCCTCATAGGCTCCGAGATTCGATACAAAATTGGAGTTACTAGTATTGGCAATGGCGACTTCAGTCTGGACTGTTTGGTCAATCCTCTTCTGCGAGATTCAATCTGACTATTTATATTAAGCCGCCACACAAAAATGGAAGACTGCGAGATTCGATCTGACAATGTCCCATTATATTAAGCCGCCAAACGAAATGGAAGACTGCGAGATTCGATCTGACAATGTCCTATATAAACTTCACTCGAAATAAAACGAATTGTCAACTTCACATTTTCAACTTTCAACACAGCATACTTTGCCTCCGTGACTGAAGATGTCTGTCGATGAAAACGCTCCTCCTTCTGTTTTAGGGAGTCGCCCCCGCGACAGTGCCCTCCAGCTCGGCCCGAGGAAAAAGTCGTAAGTTGCCCTTCTGATATTTCAGCTTGACACTCAGTATTACACATTCCAGTACCGTGACCGATCCTCTAGTCCATCATGGTCGCCATTTTGGTCGAACTATCCATGCTCTGTGTCGCGTTCATACCCTTCTAAACAACGGCATTTTTCGCGAGGTAGAACTTGCAGATCGATCTGAAGAGACCTTTACAGCCAAGTATTACACCTCCTCAGGTGTTTCTTACCAGCTGACACCGCCATGTCTAGGGAAAGAAGGGAACACCGTGTGTTCAGGCAGCTGCTCCAGATAGTACCAGGCCTCGAGGAACGATTGTTGAGCGGCTCGGAAGCAGAGATTCTACACATTGCTGATTTGGTATC
>Ga0210402_10002715_pt1 | contig 17026 bp, 9 predicted proteins | sample IncBWC7MmetaG_FD_161055 | JGI IMG/M metagenome (GOLD analysis project Ga0210402, IMG submission 161055) | Forest soil microbial communities from Barre Woods Harvard Forest LTER site, Petersham, Massachusetts, United States - Inc-BW-C-7-M | ecosystem: Environmental > Terrestrial > Soil >... | reverse complement strand
AGCATCATCAAGAAATTTTTGAGGATTTTGTCCGCGTGGACCGAAACACGTCCGGGATGGGATTGGGGCTGGCGATCGCAAAGCGGCTGGTGCAAGCGCACCGGGGAAAGATCTGGGTAGAAAGCGAAGCGAAAAAGGGAAGCACGTTCCGGTTCTTATTGCCGATTGAGCAGAGCTGATAGGATTCAGGAAGTTTTGGAAAGGACTAGTGCAATGGCCGTTCGAGAAAAAGTATTGGTAGTGGATGACGAACCGAGCATCCGGAAGTATCTGCAAACGCTGCTGGAGGTGGATGGGTTCGACGTCGAGACGGTGAGCAGCGGACGAGAAGCGATCAAACGCATCAGCGATGGCCAGAGGCCCGATCTAATCATTCTGGATGTTTTGATGCCTGAACTGAACGGCGTCGATACGCTGACGGAGCTGATGCAGCTGGACCGCTCGCTGAACGTGATCATGCTGTCCTGTTCGAATGAAGTGGGCACCGTAGTGGAGGCGATTCGAATCGGAGCGCACGACTATCTGACCAAGCCGTTCGAGAAATCGGAGCTGGATGCAGCGATATTGAAATCGCGACAAAAGAAGGAATTGGTCACCGAGAATCAAGTGTTGCGCGATTACTGCGATCAGGTAACGGAAGACTTGAGCTTTTTGGCGGCAAGTCCGCAAATGGTGCGGATTCGCCAGCAGATCCTGCAAATCGCGCCGGTGGATGTTCCGGTATTCGTTTGCGGAGAGAGCGGCGTCGGAAAAGAAGTGGTCGCGCGGATGATTCACCTGCGATCGAAGAGACGGAATCAACCGTTTGTGAAGGTGAATTGCGCGGCGTTGCCGGGAGAGTTGCTGGAGTCTGAGCTATTCGGATTCGAACAGGGAGCTTTTACGGGGGCGGTGCGATCGAAGCCCGGAAAATTCGAGTTGGCGAACAAAGGGACGATTTTTCTGGATGAGATCGCGGAGATGAGCACGCACTTGCAGGCGAAGCTGTTGCACGTGCTGCAGGATCACCAGTATTCGCGGTTGGGCGGACGGCACCTGATTGATACCGATGTGCGGGTGCTGGCAGCGACCAACGTCGACGTGCATGAAGCCATGAAGACCGGAAAGTTTCGCGAGGATCTGTACTATCGGTTGAATGTGCTGTCGATTGTGGTTCCGCCCCTGAGAGAACGGACGGCTGAGATTCCACTGTTGTTCCGGCACTTTCTGGCGAAGTACAGCGAGAAATTCGGGAAGACGCAGATGGAGCCCTCGAAACACTTGCTGGATGCGGCGCTCAACTATCCGTGGCCAGGGAATTTGCGCGAATTGGAAAATTTCGTGAAGCGCTACGTGATTCTGGAAGACGACGAAGGCAGCCTGCGCGAACTTGTGGAGATGTCCGCGACGCGTCAAAGAACTTCGCCGCGCGAAGAAGTGATGGTGCCCAAGGAGCAAGGACTGAAGGCGCTGGTCCGCGGCCTGAAGGACGAGGCGGAGATGGAAGCCATCGCCGATGCGCTGGAAAAGACCCGGTGGTGCCGCAAAGACGCGGCGAAAATGCTGGGCATCAGCTACAAGGCGCTGTTATATAAGATGCGGCAATTCAATCTAGATACGCCGCGAAGCCGGCGTTCGGCGAGTTCCACGCCAGCTACAGAGAAGGTAGCGGTTCCAATCGCCAGCAGCGAATAGACGGATTTTTGTACCGGTGCTTGCGAGACACACTGGCCGAAAAAACGACTAGGCCAGCTTGGCATAACAGTGTAATTTGTGATGCAAGCAAGAAGCTTCGAAAAGTAACACGGATACAAAAACAGCCGGCAAGAACGATCAAGAACGATATTGTAGGGGCAGACGGCTGTTGATTGTAAGAACACGAACTCCGCATTAGAAAATATTCAGAAATAGTCATCAGCGCAATTCGCTGGCAAACTCTGAGCGAAAGGATCGCGGTCGGAAGCATAGGAACCCGCGAGCTTTGGTGGTGAATGGGTGCGATGTCTGAACGCCGCGGAGCGCGGCGATACGATTTGTCGTTGCCGATCATGGTCAGGGTTCCGGCGCAAGGATATGCAGAAACCCAAAGCGGAAAAACGCGGGATATCTCGACGCGGGGCTTGTATTTTGTAATCGATCGAGACGTGAACGCCGGCTCTGCGTTGGATATCATGCTTACGTTGCCGAGCGAAATGACCAACGGGGATGAGGTACTAGTCAAGGCATCGGGTAAAGTGGTGCGAGTGGAACAGCGAATCGAGGATGGAAGCTCCCGGCAAGGCGTGGCGGCGATCATCGAGAGATACGACATAATGCGCGGGGCAGCGAGCGCGTAAGGACCAATAGGCAGATTCCGAGCGGTCTAGCAAGGGAAGTGGAATGCTTGCAGTCGGCAGATTGTTTCTCTAAGAAGCAAACCTTGGTGTTGGAAGCATGGCCTATAGGTACCATTACTCGTCTTTCTTGTAGCGACTCAACTTATACAAATTAAAAGAGTTAGGTGTTCGAACCTCGAACAAGTCTTCGAAGTTCAGGTTGCGGACCGTGGTTCTTCGAATGCAACCTGTGGCCTGGCGTGAGGTTGTAGCGCCAAGAGCTATGTCTAGTCGAGCAGCCACAAAAATGGTCCGGACCGAAGGGGTGGGAGTGCTCCCGCCGGACCACGTGCTGTTTGGCATTTCACCAGCAATGGATGAAGTGCGCCAAAAGGCGCTGAAAATTTGCAGGACGAATGTACCGGTGCTGTTGTTGGGAGAAGGCGGAACCGGCAAGGAAGTGCTGGCGCGGTGGATACACGCGAACTCGCCGTTTGCCAGCGGAGAGTTCGTGAAGGTCAATTGCGCGGCGATTCCCGGAAGCCTGCTGGAGAGCGAGCTTTTTGGGCATGAACGGGGCGCATTCACGGGAGCGCAAGCGGCGAAGCCGGGGCGAGTGGAGAGGGCACACCTGGGCACCCTGTTTATGGATGAGGTAGGCGATCTGGATTTTGGTCTGCAAAGCAAGTTGCTGCATTTTCTCCAGGACGGATACTTTTCCAGGCTTGGGGACGAAATCGAACGTACGGTGGAAACCCGGGTGATATGCGCAACCAGCCGAAGCATTGAAAACGAAATCGCGGCGGGCCGGTTTCGCGCAGACTTTTATTACCGGATCAACGTGCTCAAGATCGTGATGCCGAAGCTTGCCGACCGGCGGGGAGACATTCCGCAACTGGCTGAATATTTCCGGAAGTTGCACTCGCAAACATTTGAAAAAGAGTGCGAGCCGTTCGGGCCGGAGATTCTGGCCTATCTTCAGAATGTGCCGTGGCAGGGAAATCTACGGGAGCTGTCGAACTGCATCGCACGTTATATTGTGGTGGGACCTGAAGCGCTGATGGACCGTGAACCGAACCGTTCAAGGACGACGAGCCGAACCAACAGGACCGACGATCAAGGGCCAATGCCGTTAAAGAAGATTACGAAGGAAGCGATTCGCGAGATGGAGCGAAACGCTATCATTGAGGCGCTGCGAGCCAATCATTGGAATCGGCGGAAAGCGGCGCAGGAGCTGAAGATTAGCTACCGGGCGTTGATCTACAAGATTCGCGACGCCGGGCTGATTGTAAAGCGTCCAGTGGTGCAAGCGCGAAGCGCGAACCTATCGAGCGGGACGCAATTGTCGGGCGATTAAGCCTTAAATCCTAACAATCCAGTTAAACAATCGATAAAAAAGAAACCGGACGCTACTGACCGCCGGATCAGGCACCTGTCCGTTCGAACAGCGCACCGGCGGTGAATCACAGGAAATAATTTCAAACAAAAAACTTCTTGGAAGGTACTGGTCAAGCGATGTTCAGCGGGACAGGAGAACGCCTGTCCCTTAATTGAACGTCTAACCAGTATTTTTTACGCGAGTCGAAGCCGTAGTCTGCCTCACGGACCGGAAGGCCGGAGGGGAAGATATGGCAAGAGCGAATGCGGCGAGGGGAAGTGCGGGGAAGAGATTCAGAGGGAACGCAAAAAGCGGCTGGGTAGTCACGGGAGTGCTGGCGTTAGTTTCATGCACAGGGATAGGACTCAACGGTTGCGCGGGATTGGCGGATACGTCGAATGCAAATCCAGCGCCGCAGGCGACAGTACAGATCAGCCCTGCGAACATTAATTTTTCAAATGTGCCAGTTGGGCAGAAGGCGACGCAGACGGCAGTGCTGACGAATACCGGGAAAGAAGCGGTCACGATTACTCAGCTGTCAATGTCATCGTCGGAGTTCGGGGCGTCAGGAATCGCGACACCTTTAAAATTAGGGCCGGGACAGACTACGAAGTTTCAAGTGGTGTTTACAGGCTCCACGGCAGGGACGGCTTCCGGCACACTTACAGCAATGACGTCACATGGCGAGGCGTCGTCGAAGGCAAAGCTGAATGGCTCAGCGGCAAAAGCCGCAGCGCAACTTGCTCTTAGTACTACCAAGTTAAATTTTGGAAGCGTTCTGGTCAACGGACGCAGCAGTCAGGCGGTGACAATCCAGAACTCGGGTCAATCAGATATACAGATTTCGCAGATCGCGGTGGCTGGCGCGGGATTTAGCGTGAGTGGAGTAGCCACACCAGTCACGGTGCCCGCAGGTCAGTCGATGGCGCTGCAGACGACGTTCGCACCGACAACTGCGGGTGCGGCGGCGGGAGCGATCACGGTAACCAGCGATGCTACAAATCCGACATCCAACGTAACATTGAGCGGAAGCGGCGTGGGCGCGACTTATGCGATGACGCTTGCGCCAGCGAGCCTGAGCTTTGGGAATGTCAATGTAGGAAGCAGCGCGACGCAAAATATCCAGTTGTCGAACACCGGAAACAGCAGCGTGACGGTGACTCAGGTTGCGGCGAGCGGTTCTGGAGTCTCGGTGAGTGGAGTTGCGACTCCATTCACGCTGACGCCGCTGCAGAACGCAGTACTAACGGTTACGTATGCCCCGACCGTGAGTGGAGCGACGGCAGGCAGCATTATCGTGACGAATAGCGATGGGGTGAACGCCACGGGTGCGGTGACTGGAACGGGAGTCCAAGCCGGAATAAGCGTGACGCCAGGGAGCGCGAGTTTTGGCTCGGTGGTGACCGGGAATATTGGTTCGCAAACGATACAAATCAAGAACAGCGGAAACGCGAACTTGACGATATCGCAGGCGGCCGTGACTGGCACGGGGTTCAGCGTGAGCGGAATGACGCTGCCGACGACCCTGATGCCCGGACAAAGCGGAAACATGACAGTGCAGTACGCGCCACAAGCGGCGGGAAGCGCCAGCGGCACGGTGTCGATTGTGAGCAATGCGCCGAATTCTCCGGCGACAGTTGGGTTGAGCGGGACTGGCACGACAGCGACCAGCACGATGACGCTATCACCAGCGAGCGTGAGCTTCGGCAATGTGAACCTGGGAAGCAACGCCACGCAAAACGTGCAATTGACGAATACGGGAAACACGAATGTGACCGTAACGCAGGTGGCGGCAAGTGGGACGGGCATTACGGTTAGTGGAGTCACAACGCCGCTGACGCTTGCACCGTCGCAAACCGTCGCGTTGAGCGTGAGCTATGCTCCGACGGCAAACGGAGCAACGGCAGGCAGCATCACGGTAACGAACAACGGCGGCGCCAGTGCGACGGACGCGGTAACTGGAACGGGAGTGCAGGCAGGTCTGAACATTACGCCGGCGAGCGTAAGCTTTGGAACTGTAGTCAGCGGAAACACGAACTCTCAAACAGTACAATTGAAGAACAGTGGAACAGCGAACCTGACGATTTCGCAAGCGACAGTGACCGGGAGCGGGCTCAGCCTGACTGGACTGTCGCTGCCACTTACGTTGACGCCGGGCCAGAGTGGAAACTTCAACGTGCAGTACGCACCGCAGGGATCAGGGAATGTGAGCGGAGCGGTGTCCATCATGAGCAACGCGCCGAATTCTCCGGCGTCGGTGGCGTTGAGCGGCACGGGCATCGCCGCGACTTCTACCATCAGCGTGAACCCCACGAGCCTAAGCTTCGGGAATGTGACCGACGGCAGTACGGCGGCGCAAGGGTTTACGGTTACCAACACCGGCAATTCGAATGTGGCGATTTCCGGGATAACGCTGACGGGGACTGGCTATTCGCTGCTGAGCGGCGCCGGAGCAGTGACCCTTTCACCGAACCAAAGCACCTCGGTGAGCGTGCAGTTTGCGCCAGCCGCGGCAGGGGCCGCGAACGGCGGCGTGAACATCGTGAGCAACGCGACCGGTTCGGCTTCGAGTGTGTCGCTGAACGGCACCGGAGTTGCGCCGAACGTTCCGCACACGGTGGGACTGAATTGGGGAGCGAGCACTTCAACCGTGGCGGGCTACAACGTTTATCGCAGCACTGTGAGCGGGAGTTCGTATGCGAAGGTCAACTCCGCGCTGTTGGCGGGAATGAGCTACTCCGACGCGAGCGTGCAGAGCGGACAGACTTACTATTACGTGGCGACGGCGGTAGACGGCAGCGGTAACGAAAGCGTGTACTCGAACGAAGTGGCGGCGGCTATTCCTTAAGAGCCGATATGACTGCTGCGCTCTTGCAGGAAAGCCCTCAGGGCGTCTTGCCAAGGGCGCAGCTTTAATCCGTAGGCGTATAGGCTGGCAGACGAGAGTACGGAATAGTGCGGGCGCCGAGCGGGCCGGGCAGATTGATCGGTAGAGATTGGAAGAACCGGCACGGAGCCGCGGCCGGACTTAGCAAGAATCTCACGAGCGAAATCAAACCAGGAACAAATGCCTTCGTTGGTAATGTGCACGATTCCGCGCGCATCTTTCTGAACCAAATCACGGATCGCGGTTGCAAGATCGCGAGTGTAGGTAGGCGAGCCGATTTGATCGTTGACTACCGACAATTCCGGACGAGTTTCCGCGGCGCGCAGAATTTTCTCCGGAAAAGATGGACCGTGAACTCCAAAAAGCCATGAAGTGCGACCGATGCACCAAGAGGAGCTGTCTTTTCGGAGTACTTGTTCGCCAGCAGCCTTGGAAGCCCCATAAACGTTGAGCGGCGCGATGCGGTCGGTGGTTTCGTAAGGACGAACGCCTTTGCCGTCGAAAACGTAATCAGTGCTGACCAGAAAAACACGAGCACCGATGGGCTGGGCGGCGCGAGAGACGTTTTCGACGCCGGTGGAATTCACCGCGAATGCCAGGTCGGGATTTTTTTCGCAGCCGTCCACGTCGGTGTAGGCCGCGGAAAGAATGATCCAGTCGGGGTGAACTTTTTGGATGAGTTTTTCAACTTGCGAGAAATCGCGCAGGTCTGCTTCGGCGGAGCCGGCGGGAATTAACTCGTCGGACTGCCATTCTTTGAGCAGGTCGGTGCCGAGCATACCTCGGGCACCCAATACGAGGATGCGCATGGGTTATTTGTACTGAGTTTCCCAGTCGTATGCGATATCGGGATGATTGTAGGGAAGGCGGAGTTCGTCGGCTGGATTGTAGTGGCGGTCGGTGAAATAAACGAGCTGGATAGGTTCAACTCCCAATGCCTTGTAGCCGTGGGCGACGCCAGGGGGGATCAAGATTTCCCAAGGCTGGAAGCGGCCGGCAAAAATGGTGTTGATGGCGCCAAAGGTCCTGGAATGGCGGCGCAGATCGTAGAGAAATACTTGCACCATACCGGAAATCGGCGCCCACAGATCCGTTTGCTCGGAATGGTAGTGAATGGCCTTAATAGTGCCGGGATAGGTCAGAGTCAGCGAGACTTGGATCTTGTGAACGGCGTCGGGAACCATGTTAGTGGCGAGGCCCTTGCCGAGCCTGGCAAGTTCGGTGAAAAAACCACGATCGTCGGGATAAATTTGCAGCGGCTCGATCTGCACGCCGTCGATGAGGTCAGGCGAGTTCGGCTTGGCGATGATTTTGCCGAGCGTCTTAGCTTCACGCCTGGCGATAGCCAGCTCGATACCGTTGCGCGTGCCCAGCGGAACGATTTCCGATTGCGCTTCCTGTGTTGCGGTCATGTCAGCCGCCATGGTGTTGGCCCCTCTATCTCCAATTGAAAGCCGGAATGGTCCGGCTGTAAAGAGCCGGGAAGAGGCTAGGTGCCGGCAAGCTCACTTAGCGCTTTGCGCGCAGACTCGGCAGCGCTGCTGTCCGGTTTGGCCTTAATTGCCCCTTCGAAGGCTTTACGCGCGCGAACTGGATCGTTCAACTTCTGATAGACCATCCCCAAGTGGTAACGATAGGTGGGATTTGCCGGAACCTTCTTTACAGCGTCTTCGAGGAGGGGAGCGGCGACCGAATACGCGCCAGTATGGAAATAGGCCCAGGCCAACGTATCGGCGGAATTGGGTGAGTCGCCCAGACCGCGGCGAGCGGTTTGCGCGAGGGTAAGAGCGACGCTTGGGTCACCGCCGTGTTCGAGGAACAAGTAAGCAAGATTATTGGCCGCGTAGGGATTGTCAGCCTGAATGGAAAGGGCTTGCTGATAGGCAGATTGGGCCTGCTGCCAGTCGCCCTTGGTTTCGTAAAGAGTGCCGAGCGACACAGCAAGTTGGGCATTTGTTGGGACCAGGGTGAAGGCCCGTTTGTAGCTGGCAATGGCTGCGTCGGATTCTCCGCGGGCCGCTTGCAATCCAGCCATGGCAATCACGGGAGCGGGATTGGATGGAGCAAGTTCCGCCGAACGCGAAAATGATTGTTCGGCATCGGACGGCTTCGAATCGCGAAGTTGGGCTTGACCCAGGAGATAAGCAAGCTCGGCGCTATTGGGCGATTTCTGTAGTTGCTCTTTCAAACGGGCAACCGCTACGCCTGGCTGAGCGCGGAGGAAGTCCAGGTTGGCGAGGCCTTCCTGAGCCGGCAACGAATCAGGGTCGCGGGCGAGTGCTTGCTTAAAGTAAGCGTCGGCTTCGGGAAAACGCTTTTGCTGAGTACGCAAGAGTCCCAATTGGATATAGCCGATAGGATTTAGCGGCGCGTATTGGACGAGACGGTTTAGATCGGCCTCGGCGCTCGCGGTATCCCCTTGATTCCCGCGCGCCGTGGCATGAAAGATGTAGCCATCCGCGGAATTCGGAACGAGCCTGATGAGTTGTAGGCCGATGGATTCGAGTTCCTTCCAGTCCTGACGCTGCGCGGAGAGAGCGGCGAGCGCGCGCCAAGCTTCCGCAGAGTTTTGTTGCAATTTGACGGCTTGCCGCCACTCGTTTTCGGCCTGATTTGAGTTACCCTTGGCCTGGTAAGCAAAACCGAGTTGAACATGGCCGGGTGAATAGTCGGGTGAAGCCTTTAGCGCCTGTTGCAAGGTAAATATTGCTTCGTCAACCTTCTTTTGTTGAAGCTGAATCTCTCCCCGAAGAACCAGCGCCTCGACGTCGCCAGGAGTGGACTTGAGAATCGAATTGTTTAATGGCACGGCTTCATCGAGGTTGCGGGCTTTGATCAGAAGCTCAATGTAGGTCTTTTTGACACTTAGATCGCTTGGATGTAAAGCGAGCAACGAAGAGAATTCAGAAAGCGCTTTCGCGGAGTCGCCCCGGGCGATATAGAAATCACCCAACATTCGGTATGCCGTGGGAACATCCGGGATTTGATTTTTGGCGTCGCTGAGAACCTTTTCCGCTTGTTCGGATTGGCCTTGTGAGAAATACCAATTTGCGAGAGCGGCCCGCGGAGCAGGATTTTTTGGCTCAATCTGAACTGCGGACTCCAGCTGCTTGCGAGCCTCTTCCGGACGCTTCAGCTTTTGGTAAAGCGCCGCGAGGAACATTTGAGAAGCGATCGAAGAAGAATCGAGCGACTGAGCCTTTTTAAAATTCGCTTCTGCCTCGCCGTAGGCGGCGTACTTTTCCTGCAATAGGGCGAGATTCAGATAGACCGACGAGCGTTCCGGCGCAAAAGTTATTGCATCGCGAGCTGCGCTGAGAGCTTCTTTTTGCTTGCCGAGAACCGCGTTGGCGTTCGCAAGGAGCATTTCGGCGTCCGCGTTCTTGGGGTCGCTGTGTAAAACCAGAAGAGCGACGTCCTCGGCTTCTTTGCCTCGCCCTCCGCCCAGATAAAGCTTGCCAAGGTCCACTTGCGCGGGCCAATTTTCAGGTTCGATTTCCACCGTGCGACGAAGTTCCTGATAGGCGGCATTCCAATTCGATAATTTGATCTGGCATCGGGCGACGTTGTAATGCGCGGACGCGATCTTGGGATCGATTTGAAGCGCACGACCATAGGTCAAAATCGCTTCGCGGCATTTGCCTTGGTCGAAGTAAGCGCCGGCATCTTTTAGAAATTTTTGCTTGCGGACCGAGGGGTCGCGCGAGCATCCAGTAAAACACACGAGCAAAAATAAAACGCAGATCGGAGTCGCAACGGCGGAGAGTGCCCGCAGTCGCGGACTGAGAGAAGAGCAAGGTCGTGCAGATATCATAAGCTGAAAGCCGTGGGATGCAATTTACAGGCCTGGGAACGGCTAGTCCAGCGCCTGTTGCGATTTTTGTAAGCTATTGATAAACCGAAGGTTATCCATTCAGCGTCGGTCGGTTTGCCGATTCCGGTTGAATCTGGCTGCGTCTGGGAGGGTCTCGAGAGCAGAAGATGGTGAATTTTGGGATAATGTGGATAGTATTTTTCCCCGCCCTGAATTGCGAGATTTGGGCGCCCTAGGGGAATTGAAGCAGTCCGTCGGCCGCAAACCTGTAAGTTATTGAATTAAAGTGGGTTATAATCAGGCCAGGATTTGACCGCATCCACGTTCATGGAACCCAGTTTGCTACCTGATGACATGGGCTGATGTGTTTTCCGACCGCTGTTGCGAGAAGTGGCATGATGTCACAGCGAGACGGCGGCCAAGCGGGTTAAGGGCAAGATTAGAGGTCACGATGGTCAGGAATGGCGAAATCAGCGGTCCAGATGTAAAACGCGCCATGCGCAGGCACTGGTGGGTTATCCCGGTGTCGGTTGTTGTTTGCGGAGCTATCGGTGTGCTGTTGGCGATGGTATTGCCGAAGCGGTATACATCCCAGACTGTAGTGCTGGTCACGCGACCGACGGTCGGCCCAAAGTATGTCGATCCAGTGAGCACCGAAGATTTGAATCACCGGCTTTCCACCATGCAAGAACAGATCCTGAGCCGCAGCCGGCTGGAGCCGGTAATCCAGAAATTCGGCCTGTACAAGGATGAAGTAGGCAAGGCGCATATAGAAGATCTCGTGGAACGTCTAAGAAGCACTATTTCGGTGTCGGCGCTGGAGGCTATGAGAGGGACCGAGGATCGCACGCTACCCGGCTTCTATATCAACGTCAGTTTTAACGATCCCCAACTGGCCCAGGAAATTTGTGCGGAAGTCACATCGATGTTCCTTTCACAGAACGCTTTGGCCACCACCAAACAAGCGGAGGGGACGACTTCTTTCTTGAGTCAACAGCTCGAGCAGGCCAAAGCAGCCCTGGATGAGCAAGACGCCAAACTGGCCAAGCTGAAGAAGCAGTACATGGGTTCGCTGCCCGAAGAGGCCCAGAGCAATCTTAGTGTGCTGATGACCATGAATTCGCAGCTGGAGGCTACAACCCAAACGTTGAGCCGGGCCCAGCAGGATAAGGTGTTGAATGAATCCATTCTTACCCAGCAGCTTTCCACCTGGCATTCCATGCAGTCGACGCCCGGCACCAACACGGAAACTTTGGAGCAACAATTGGGAGCTTTGCAGGATCAGCTCACCAATCTGGAATCGCGTTATACCGAAGAGCACCCAGACGTAATTAAGACCAAGAATCAGATTGAAGAGTTAAAGCGAAGAATGGCCTCGACAGGTACGAAGCCAACCGAAACTCCGGCGGCAGCGGCGACGAATGCCCCGGAACCGCCGCAAATTCAGCAGTTGCGCGCAAAGCTGAAACAGGACGAATTGAGCATCGCCGATCTTACCAAGCGGCAATCGCAAATCCAGGAGCAAATCCGTCAACAGCAGGGCCGGATCCAAGCCAGCCCGATGGTGGAAGAACAGGTGAAAGAAGTGATGCGGAGTTCCCAAAGCGCGCAGGACTTCTACAACGAGTTGTTGAAGAAGCGCGAAAACTCGGCCATGGCGACTGACCTTGCCCATCAACAGGAAGGCGAACAATTCCGAGTATTGGATCCGCCGAGTTTGCCGATCAAGCCATCGTTTCCGAAAAAGGCATATTTTGGTGGTGGCGGACTGGGTTTTGGGCTGGTTGCGGCTCTTGGAATTCTATACGTTCTGATTGCGAGCGATCGAAGCCTGTATACCGAGCGAGATGTAGAGATCAGTCTGAAGCTTCCGGTCCTAACGACGGTGCCGTCATTTATGATTGCTGCGAACTCCGATCTATCGAAGGGTGGTGCCACCAATGGAAACGGTGCCGCCCAGATGAGCTTGCGAAATTGAAGACACGGATTGAATCGAGGAAAAGATGAGCCGTATCCACGAGGCACTCAAGAAGGCGGCGCAGGAACGATCGGCCCAACTGGCGACGGGAATCCTGCCAGATATCGGTGTTGAAATTGGGGCGGGAACCCCGTCGGACAGGGAAGCGGCAAGGAATTCGCTAGCGGAACTATCGGCGCCACAGGCTCCCGAGTTCTTGCGCTACGAGTATTTGGTCGAACATTGTGCCCATCCTGAATGGCGCATTGACTCTAAGTCGAGCGTTTTTGACGGGCCGGTACCAAATGCGATGGGCGCGGAAAGATTCCGGACCTTGCGGTCGCGGCTCTATCAGGTTGCGGCTACCAGGCCGTTACGGAGAGTGCTGATCACCAGCAGTGTAGCAGCGGAAGGCAAGACGTTTATCGCAGCGAATCTTGCGCAATCCATGGTACGCCAGCCCGATCGGCGTGTACTGTTGATCGATGCGGACTTGAGAGCATCCCGATTGCATTTGGCATTGGGCGCGCCGAACAAGCCGGGTCTCACGGACTATCTTCGCGGCGATGCGGACGAATACGCCGTCATCCAAAAAGGTTCACAGTATAACTTGTGTCTCATCGCTGGAGGACAGCCGGTTTCGAATCCGAGCGAACTGTTGCTGGGTCCTCGGTGGCAACAGCTCTTAGACAGGGTCACTCCAGTATTTGACTGGATCATTATCGATTCGCCTCCCGCTCTGCCGGTGCACGACGCAAGCAGTATTGCCGACACCTGCGACGGGGTACTTTTCGTGGTACGAGCAGGCTCGACCGAGGTCGAACTGGCGGAAAAAGCCGCCACCCAATTCCACGACAAGAAGCTTCTGGGAGTCGTTCTCAATCGAGTGGATCTTGCCGACGCGCCCAACGATTATTACTACGGATATAATTCAGCTTCAGACTAATAATCGTAAGAATCTTTTAATCTTTTCGACTCGGAAGAGAGAAGTTTCACAGCGAACCTGAGGGGGTTCTACGGCGCTGGTAGTCAACCTGTACTAGAGGTACTGTGAAACTTTTTTTGAAGAATCTGGTTGGAATTTATTGCCAGAAAAACCCTGAAGTCGCTATACTCTCACGAAGCTGCCCAGTCAGTCCCGCAGGGGCGCGGTGATTGGTTCCACTCAGTTAAGCAATCGCTTGCGCTTTCTAATTGCACGAAACATTTAAGTCATTCTAGGGGTGTTTTTGATGAGTTTTCAGCGGAGAAAACTGGGCAGGTATATTCTTGGCTGCGCGATTTTTTGTGCGCTCTCCTCAACGGCGAAATCGCAAGTAAATGTAACGACGCACCATAACGATATAGCCAGAACCGGCGCGAATACCGCGGAAACAATTCTTACCCCACAGAACGTAAACACCACACAGTTCGGCAAGCTCTTTTCGCACCCGGTCGACGGCCAGGTTTACGCGCAACCACTCTATGTGGCGGGTGTAACGATGGGGGCCGGGACAGTTCAGTCCGGGACCACGCATAATGTCATCTTCGTAGCAACTGAACACGATAGTGTTTACGCATTTGACGCGGACAACACTACAGGCGCGAACGCCAATCCGCTGTGGGTGATTTCGCTGCTGGATTCGGCGCACGGCGCAACCTCCGGCGCGACCACATTACCTAGCACCGATGTTGGCAATGCGGCTTTGCTTCCGGAGATTGGGATCACATCCACGCCGGTCATCGACACCACCACTCAAACCATTTACGTCCTCGGAGTCACCAGAGAATCAGTAGGGGCTGGCTGTTCCACCAGTTCGTACTGCTACGTGCACAGGCTGCACGCGCTGGACATTACCACAGGTGCGGAGAAATTCGGTGGACCGACGACGTTGTCCGGATCGGTGCCGGGGCTTGGAACGGGGAGCTCCGGCGGCATCCTTAAATTTGATACCAAGTGGCACCTCAGCCGAGCAGGCCTGCTGCTGTTGAACGGCATCGTGTACATGTCGTTTGCATCGCATAACGACAATGGACCGTGGCACGGGTGGATCTTCGGCTACAACGCCGCGACGATGCAGCAGACCGGTGCGTGGTGCGCATCGCCGAATGGAAGTAATGGGGGAATTTGGCTGTCGGGAGGAGGGCTTGCGGCAGAGGTCATCGATCCCGTGAACCATCCGTACGGCCGCATGTATACGGCAACCGGGAACGGGACCTTCGACGCGGTGCCGCCGTATACGAACAGCCAGGATTTTGGTGACTCCCTGATTAAGCTGGATTTGGCGAACGGCGTACCAACGATGAATTCCGGGGGCACGGTTGTCGGAGATGATTTCACTCCCTATAACCAAGCGACTTTGGAAAGTGCTGATACCGATTTGGCTTCTGGCGGAGTGATGATCCTGCCGAACCAGACCAGCGGCGGGCACACCCATCTGCTCTTCCACGTTTCCAAGGAAGCGAAACTGCGGCTAGTAGACCGCGACAACATGGGTGGTTACAACAACGGAGGAACCAGCAATCCACAGATCGTCCAAGAAGTTTTTGGGCTGATGAGCGGGGTGTGGAGTGCCCCGGCCTATTGGAACGGTAAGGTTTATGTGAGCGACGCCGGCAGCAATATTTTCGCCTTTCCCTTAGTGAACGGGCTGCTGAATACCACGAGCTATCAGGACATACACATTGGGACCACCTACTTTCCAGGCGTGATCCCGACCATCTCGGCAAACGGGACAACCAACGGCATACTCTGGGGAGTCCGCACGGAATTCTACAATGTCCCTGGGCCTTCGATCCTGTATGCGTTCGACGCCACAAATATTGCGACTAAGTTGTATTCGAGCGACCAGAATTCATCTCGAGATACACCGGGCATTGCCGTCAAGTTTGCGGTGCCGACAGTAGTTCAAGGCAAGGTGTATGTGGGAACTGCGGCGGAGGTAAGCGCCTACGGTTTATTAAATGGAGCGACACAAACCGCTACGCCGCAGATCAGTCCGGCGTCACAATCCTTCGCACCTAGCATTCAGATAACAATCACCGACAGTACCTCCGGAGCGGCGATCTACTACACGACGGACGGAAGTACCCCGAGCACCAGTTCGAAAGCATACAGCGCGCCGTTCACGCTGACTTCGACCACAACTGTGAACGCCATCGCAATCGCCAGCGGATTTCTGGCGAGTCCGGTTGCCAGTGCAACCTACACATTGTCAACCCAGGCCGTCATGCCGACTTTCAATCCACCGCCTGGAAATTATAGTTCGGCGCAATCGATTGCGATCAGTTCCACTACGCCTAGCTCGAAAATTTATTACACAACGGACGGCACTACACCCACGACGTCGAGCACGCAATACACCGGACCGGTGGCGATCGCGCTGGACACTTCAGTGACCTTATCGGCGATTGCGGTGGCGAGCGGATTGAGCAATAGCCCAGTGGCGAACGGCGTGTACAACCTTACTTCTCCGGCAGCGACGCCGATGCTGAGTCCGGGGCAGGGAACCTACGCGGCAGGCCAGCAGGTGACGATCAGCGATGCGACCAGCGGGGCAACGATCTATTACACGACGAATGGAGTAGGGCCGACGATATCGTCGACGCTGTATACCGGCCCGATCACGCTGAATGCGACGGAGACGATACAGGCGATCGCGGTAGCGGCGGAGTATTCACAGAGCGCGATTGGCAGTGCGACGTACACCATCAACACATCGGTGGCGGCGACGCCGACGTTCAGTCCGGCGGGTGGGTCGTACGCAACGGCGCAGACGGTGACGATCAGTGATGCGACGAGCGGGGCGACGATTTACTACACGACGAATGGGACAACACCGACGACAGGGTCGGCAGTTTATACAGGCCCGATTACAGTAAGTGCGACGGAGACGATCGAAGCGATCGCGGTGGCGACAGGGTACACGCAGAGCGCGGTAGGGAGTGCGGCATACACCATATCGGCGGGAGGCCCGGCAGCGACGCCGAAGCTGACACCAGGGCAGGGGACGTACGCAGCGGGGCAGCAGGTGACGATCAGTGATGCGACGCCCGGAGCAACGCTCTACTACACGACGAACGGGGTAGGGCCGACGACATCGTCGACGCTGTACACGGGCCCGATCACGGTGAATGCGTCTGAGACGATCGAAGCGATCTCGGTGGCGACAGGATATACGCAGAGCGCGATTGGCAGTGCGACGTACACGATTACCACATCAGCGGCGGCGACGCCGACGTTCAGCCCATTGGGTGGGTCGTACACTTCGGCGCAGACGGTGACGATCAGTGATGCGACGAGCGGAGCGACGATCTATTACACGACGAACGGGACGACCCCGACGACGGGGTCAGCAGTTTATACAAGCCCGATTACGGTGAACGCGGCGGAGACGATCGAAGCGATAGCGGTCGCGACGGGATACACGCAGAGCGCGGTAGGGAGCGCGTCGTACACCATATCGACGGGAGGCCCGGCAGCGACGCCGAAGCTGACACCAGGGCAGGGGACGTACGCGGCAGGGCAGCAGGTGACGATCAGCGATGCGACTAGCGGGGCGACGATTTACTACACCACAAATGGAGTAGGTCCGACCACTTCGTCGACGTTGTACACAGGTCCGATTACGGTGAATGCGTCGGAGACGATCGAAGCGATCGCGGTGGCGACAGGATATACGCAGAGCGCGATTGGCAGTGCGACGTACACGATTAC
>Ga0210402_10002713_pt1 | contig 17039 bp, 18 predicted proteins | sample IncBWC7MmetaG_FD_161055 | JGI IMG/M metagenome (GOLD analysis project Ga0210402, IMG submission 161055) | Forest soil microbial communities from Barre Woods Harvard Forest LTER site, Petersham, Massachusetts, United States - Inc-BW-C-7-M | ecosystem: Environmental > Terrestrial > Soil >... | reverse complement strand
TAGCATAAACTGTTTCAAGCTCTACGTTGCACTTATCACAACTTCGTTTTATTAACTTTAAAGGTGGGCGTTTAGATAACCGGCGCATATGCCGTACATCAAAACAAACCCGCGGGAGCGGAAGGTCCATTCTGCGGTAAAATGCGAGCTCGTTGGGAGTGATACGGTAAGCGCCGACTGAAAACTGACTGTCTTTCTCTCCGCATTCAATAACTTGACTTAAAATTGAATCATTGACTCCACTAATTGTTTCCGGCAACTCCGAACTCTTTATGGTCGTTTCATAATTTTTCTTTTCTTTGTCTTTCCATCTATAACCTTTAGTAACAGCTTCTTCTTTACTTAAGGGGAAAAAATCGTAAGCTGCCGTTTCGTTGTAGGCAAAAACAGAAAGTTCTTCCGGGAAATGCTCGCCAAATCTGTATTCAATCCCTTTTTTATCTGTATAGGGTAGCTGTTTCATTTGATTAATAATTTTTTCTTTCATACTTTCATACTCTTCTTTGCTGTATTTTTTATTTAATATTGAATACTCTCCTTTTTTAAGACCGATACACCCGAAACAATTACCGGAGCCGGGACAGGAGTCGCAATACCAGAGGTCGTGTGCTCCGGTCCAGCATTGAGTGCAAAAATATATCCTGGAATCATTTATTCCGCAGTTTTCCGACTCATATATCAACTCTGACTTATTGCCCCATTCCCAATAATCCATACAATCCTGAGCGCTAAAAACAGAAAAAAGATATTTTCCGTCCCGGATATTTACGCAGTCAAAAGACTGATGGACATTTTTACAATTAGAAAACCAGTTGCCGGAAACTTGCTCGGATTTAATGGAGTTTATCGCTTTTTGCGGAAATTTTTTCCTAAATTCTTCCAATTCTTTTTTTATTTTTTCTATACCGGACGCGGTATTAATTTTTAATTCCTTTAATTTTTCAAAATACTCGTCTTTCGTAAATGGCTCATTCCAAATATAAAATTGCTTGTTAACTAAATTCACACACCCGACGCAGTCCGAGCAATTTCTGCATGCATACAAAAAAGAAGAGTCTCGGCAATTGCTGCTTTCCTGGCTAAATCGTATGTTATAGCAATTTTCGCAATTAATGCATTCATAACAAAGTTCCATATTGGTCGACCACCCGCAATCGCTTGAATCTTTAAATTTTTCTACGGTGTAAGAATAAAAGGAGTCGGTCGGAGTAGTTGCGCGAAAAACCATATATGAATTTTTAGGGTCGGTAACTCTATGCACATACGGGCTGTTTACCGACAACCCTTGGCGAACGAGAGACATCTTGGGGACTTTTTTTAGCAATTCTCGAAATTGTTCAAAGAAAGATTTGGAGAAATCGTAATCCATGCCGTACTCGTATGGATTCCATTTATCAGAGTACCAGTCGTCAGTATTATAAACCGGGAATGACGCATCAGCCGGGTACATACTGAAAATCTCATTACCGGAAAAGTCGCATTTTCTTTTGTAAAGGACTCTTTCATTGCTACTGGCCAAGCGCCGCACAAATCTGCAATCAGGACAAAAAGTTGGGGGCGGAACTTTTATTTTTTCATAAAATCCGAAATCATCCGGCTCAATGATGAAATCCTTTTTGCAATTTTGGCAGTTTCTGTTTTCCATAAATGCTAAAACAATTTCACCACATCGTGATAAGTGATGGCAAGCATAAGCAATATCAAAACACCAAAACCTATCATATTCGCAGTGTTTGCAACTTTTGGATTTATAGCCGAGCCTTTTATTTTTTCAATGAGCAGGAAGAAAAGCCGTCCGCCGTCAAGCGCCGGAAACGGGATAAGATTGATAATTCCCAAATTAACGGAAATAAGCGCGGCAAAAGACAAAAGGTAAGCAAAGCCGAACTTGGAAGCATTGCCGACGATACCCACCATACCCACAGGCCCCGAGACCCCGGAAAGACTGCCTTTGCCTATTAAACCATCTCTTATAAGGCCATAAAGCCCTATAACTGTGTTTCTGATGACTGATAGGGTTAATTTTATACCTTCAAAAAAAGCTTTAAGGGGCGGCAATTTGGCCGTCCCGATCATATCCATAGATATGCCGATTACCGGAGTGCCGTTGGTTTCTACGGGAGTTATCTGAAGGGTATTCTCGGTATTTTTGTCCCGGATATATCCTATTTCAATCGGTTTATCTCCGTGAGAAAGTATAAAAGATTTCAAAGCGTCCGGATTAATACTTGAAGCAGAATCAGCCCCGCTCTTAATCGATAATATCTTATCGCCTGTCTTTAATCCTGAAACTTCCGCCGGAGATTTCGGCGCAATCGAAATAACCGTTAAATACACATCTGAAAGTGTATACCCGCCGGACCCGCTACTGGCCGAAGTCGGAAGTCCTGACATCAAACCAACAGAAAACAAAAACCAGGCTAAGAGAAAATTCATAAACACTCCCGCAAAAAGCACCACGGCTTGTTTCCATTTTGCCTGATTGTAAAATTTCCTACCTTCATCAGGGTCAGTTATATTTTCTCCTGCCGTCGCTGGTAATTCGTCGCGGTTTTCGCCATAAATCTTCACGAAACCACCTATCGGCAGTAAATTCATAGTATATTCTGTTTCTCCTTTTTTAAAACCAAGAAGCTTCGGTGGAAAACCGAAACCGAATTCATCAACTCTAATACCGAATTTTTTTGCGGTAAAAAAATGCCCGAACTCATGGATTAAAACTACCACCAATAAAATTATGATGAAAATAACAATGCTCATAAAATTACCCCATTACTTCTCTCTCTTTCTTTTCAAAAATAGTTTCCAGGTTGCTGTTGGTTTCATTGATAATCTTCTGTAATTCTTCTTTGGCGCGAAACATTTCGTCTTCTGTGAGCAAGGCTATCTTCTTTTTTGCTTCAACATCTTCCAAAATATTTTCCCGTTCGCGGCGTACGGTAATTCTGCTTTCTTCTAGTTTTTCTTTTAATACTTTTACAAGTGTTTGCCGGGTCTCGGTAGTTAGCTGGGGGAAAATAACCCTTATGCCCATATCGTCCGTGGCAACTGATAATCCCAGATTAGCCCCGACAATCGCTTTTTCAATGCCTTTTATCTGGGTCTTATCCCAGGGAGCTATGCGTAAAGTCTTAGGGTCTTCAATAGATATTGAGGCTATATTTTTAAGGTCTACGTATGAACCGTATGATTCCACGGATATGCCGTCAAGGACCATGGGCGATGCCCGCCCGATATTAAGCTGAGTATATTCTTTGCTTAAAAACTCTTCTACTTTTTTCAGCTCGGTTTTAAAAATTGAAAAATTATATTGCATATGTTCGTACATTCTAGCACAAAATTAATTAAATTAAAAACTTGGTACGATTAATGCGACGGACTCCATCAGACTTTTAGCCGAACTCCCGGGCATACGCAGAAATTCCCGGACTTTAAAAAAATGCGCGCACCATTCATGATTCTTCAGAAATTTTTTGTGCAGTGCCGTTTCAAGGGCATTTAAAAATTTTAACGCTTTGGAACGAGTCGAATCTAAAGCCATAATTTCATTCCCCTCTTCGTCTTCTTCATCCGGCTCAGCCAGAAGTTCCTTGATAAAATCAATTCTGTTTTTCAAGGACATCGCAATAAACTTTTCCGCAGTTTGCGCGTCAGGCGCAGATTCAGATTTAATCAAATAAAACCTGGAGACGAGCGTTTTTAAAAGAGCGTTGACGTCCGGCACAATCAGGAAGAAATGGCTATTCTCTATCGGCTCTTCGAACATTTTGAGCAATAAGTTCTGCGCATCCAGTGAAAAAGTGTTCGCGCAAATTATAAATATCTTTTTGCCTGCTTGGAAACTTCTGTCGGAAGACAAAGCGCGCAATTGGAGCGCTTCGTCAATTTTAAAATTATCTATTGAGATATTAATAAAGTCAGGGTTCCCGGCAGTATTAATCCCGAATTTTTTTAAAAAATTTGTAATTTCCGGCACAATCTCGTCCCGCAAACCTTCTATCAGATAGGCATGATGCAAATTATTTTTATCAAAATGCTCGGTGATCATTTATTTTTTACTTAACACCGTCTTCTTGTAAACATCGAGATGCTCAAGAGCGATTCCCGTGCCTTTGACTACGCAAAAAAGAGGGTCTTCCGCCAAAGTCGCTTTGACTCCTGTTTTTCGGTAAACCAAATCGGTAAAATTACGCAGTTGAGACGAACCTCCGGTCATAATAATGCCGTGGTCGATGATATCCGAGGCAAGCTCGGGCGGGGTTTCTTGTAAGACGTCTTTAATTGCTTTTATTATTTGCCTGAGTTCCGGATCTATGGCTTTGACTATTTCATTTGTACCCACTTGCGCGCTCCTGGGCAGCCCTTGGATAAAATCCCTCCCTTTTATCGTCACCCGGAGTTCTTCTTCGAGCGGCACGGCGGCGCCAATTTTAATTTTTACCTCTTCGGCCGTTCTGTCGCCTATCGCCAGATTAAAAGTTTTTTTAATATAATCAGCTATCGCCTGATCGATTTTATTGCCGGCGCATTTCACGGAGGTGGAAGCCACAATTCCGCCAAGCGATATTACCGCTACGTCCGTAGTGCCTCCGCCGATGTCTACCACCATATAGCCCTTGGATTCATAAATCGGAATACCTGCACCGATGGCCGCTAAAATCGGTTCTTTAACCACGTACGCATTTTTTGCGCCTGCGCGTATAGCCGCTTCCACCACGGCTCGTCTTTCTGTGGATGTAACTCCTGCCGGCACGGAAACCATAACGTCCGGTTTGAAAAAATTGAACTTGCCCATTGCCTTACTTATGAAATAGCGGAGCATCGCCTCTGTAACCCGATAATCCGCAATCACTCCGTCTTTCATTGGACAATATGTAATGATGTTGTCCGGAGTTTTGCCGATCATATCTTTTGCCTCAAAGCCAATCGCTAGAATTTTATTATCCTGCTCGGAAACCGCCACAACCGAGGGTTCGTTCAGAACCACCCCTTTCCCCGGCACAAACACCAAAGTGTTGGCAGTGCCCAAATCTATACCGAGTTTTCGTGAAAAAAATCCCATAAAAGTAATATAGCATATATATGATAAAATAGAAGGATGAAAATCATTACGGTTATTCCGCTAAAAAAGGGATTGGTGAGAAGCGATTTAACTTACTTTACCGGCTTGAACGTATCCTTGGGGAACGTCGTATCCGTGCCTATAAGGAGCAAACTCACTCTCGCTTTGGTAACATCGGCCGTTGAACTAAAGGATGCCAAAAGCAGCGTAAGGGGTATGAATTTCAACTTAAGAAAAGTAGCGGAGAATAAAGGAGAGTCGGTTTTTCAAACACAAGTATTAGAGGCTATTTTCGATACCGGCAAATATTTTGCGCAGAATAAAAATATAGCTGTTGCATCTTTAATACCCGGTATTTTCATAGAAAATTACGATATGATTGCAAAATCAGAAAATGTAGAAAAAAGTTCTCTTGAAAATAAACAAAGGAATCGCCAAAATATCAGAGCTGAAAAATTACTCTTGCAATACCCGCTCCCAGACCGCATATCCGTGTATAAAACCCTTATTCGCGAATCTTTTGCCAAGGGTAAATCCGTTTTTATGGTAATGCCCACGGAACTTGACATAGAAAAGTTTGGCGGCCAGCTGTCAAAAGGCATAGAGCAGTTCACTTTTTCCCTGCATAGCGGAATCAGCGTTAAAAAAAATTTACTGAATTATGAAAAAATAGTAACCTCGCCTCACCCCGTATTTATAATAGGAACCGCTCCGTTTTTATCTATTCCGAGAATTGATATCGGAACTATTATCCTGGAACACGAAAATTCAAATGCCTACAGAATGATCCGGCGCCCGCATTTTGACCTCAGGGTTTTTACCGAAATTTACGCCTCCAAAATAAATGCCAAATTCATTATGGCGGATGAACTTCTGCGTTTTGAAACAGCCGGGAGAATTGATGTTGATAATTTGCACCCTATGCATCCCCTTTCTTTTAGAATTGACTTTGAAGGTATGATAGAAATTTTGGGTAAAAATAAAAAACCCGACAACGGAAGCAATGAAGGAAAAAAATTTAAAATATTCAGCGACCAAACTTTAGCGGAAATAAAATCTTGCATAGAAAGCAAGAAAAACGTCTTTATCTTCACCTTAAGAAAGGGCCTGGCGACAATGACCGTATGCAAAGACTGCGGTGAAATTGTCGCCTGCTCCAAGTGTGGTTCGCCTTTGGTTCTTTACCTGTCATTCCAGAACAAGAAAAGAATGTTCGTTTGCAACAGATGCGCGGAAGAAAAAGGGCCGGATATAGCCTGCGCATCCTGCAGAAGTTGGAATTTAATGCCTCTTGGCATCGGTACGGACACTGTGTATGAAGAAATCAAAAAAATATTTCCCAAAACCAAGATTTTTCAAATCGACAAAGAATCGGCGAAAACGACCGCCGGAGCAAAGAAAATAATCAAAGAATATGAAGAAAGTGAAGGCTCCGTATTAATCGGCACCGAAATGGCATTTTTCTACTTAAAAAAGAAAGCCCGACTTTCGGTTATTGCTTCTTTTGATTCTCTTTGGAGCATACCAAGTTATAAAATAAGCGAGAAAATTATTCAAATCGCGCTTTCTATGGTTAATATCACGACCGCGAAATTTGTCATTCAAACCAGGAATGAAAACGACCCTGCGATTCTTGCAATAAAATCCGGAAATTTGTTGCCGTTTGTGCGCGAAGAATTATCCGAGAGAGAAAAATTAAACTATCCGCCGTTTAAGCGTTTTATAAAAATCGCCCATTTGGGCGACAAAGAACAAACGGCCAAAGCAAAGAGATTATTGAAAGAAATGTTTGAGAATTATTCTCCTGTTATTTTTAGCGGATTCATAACACGTCTGAAAAGCAAATATGTCACTAACGCGCTTATAAAACTTGAGCCAAAAAACTGGTCCTTGCCCGAAATATCTACCGCCTCTGTTTTAGATAATACTCTGCTCCAAAAATTACTTTCCCTGGCAGCGACTTTTGAAGTTTTTGTGGACCCGGAGGATTTGTTGTAAAAAGAGCATTTATGCTACAATTCTTTATTATAATTAATAGACTTTAATTACTATGGAAATAAGAGCCAGAAAAGTAGTGAGAGTATCCCGAAAGAAACTTGTAATTTTCATCCTTGCTGTTATTGTGATATTGGGATTTATCTTCTTAAAAGAACAAGACCGTTACCGCTACAATACTCTTACCCTTCCTGCTGAAATGGGATCCGGCGGCAGTGTTTCCGCGCCTGCTTTGCCTGTCGTAGACAGCACTTTTTACCCAAATCAATACGGAACTTCTTCGGTAAAAGACACGAGAGAATTTATGAAGGTTGCTTACGGAGCGGATATAAAAACCCGGGACGTTAAAGCTGCGATGCGGGACGTAAAAAACGCTATAAATGACGCGAACGGCAGGGTTGACAGTTTAAACGAAACCCCTAAATACTCCTATGTCAGCTTTGTTATACCAAAAAGTAATTTCAGTAATTTTAAAAACGAAATTGAAAATATTACCAACGAAAAACTGATTACGGAAAATACTTCATCGCAAAATTTACTCGGGCAAAAACAATCAATCGAACAACAAACCGAAGCGGCGAATAATTCGCTAAGTTTATTGTTGCAGAAACAGAAAGATTTGATTGCAAAACATACACAAACCGCAAACAGCTTACAGAAACAGCTGCAAAGCACCCGGGACCAGCTTGCGGCGGTGCGAACAGAAATTTCTACCACATCAGACCCAAACAAGCTGACCACGCTGAGAAATCAGGAATATACTTTATCTCGGCAAGAAATATCTTTGCAGCAAAATTTGAATTCCGAGAGTTCCAACTATGCAAACGATAATCAAAATCTCAAGAATCAGATAGATACCGCGAACCTGCAAATTCAAAATATTAAAAAAGAAGACGTGAATTTTACGGACAATGTTGAAACCGTAAACGGTTATGTTTCCGTGAACTGGATTGACTTGTGGGACCTTGCTACCATATTATCTCCTATCCATCCGGCCATTATTGTAATAATTGTCTTGTTATTCGGATGGTATTATCTAACCCGCAAAAATTACCTGCCACATTTTGAACTGGCCTAATTTTTTAAGCGCTACTTGGAATATCCGTGAATGAGCAAGATTCGTTGTAAAATTTTCAATATATGTTATAATCCTAAGCGAAAAGGAGATTTCTGATGGCTCAAAAACAGTACATGTACCAGATTAATGGGTTGGTTATTTGGTTCTGGGGACCTCTCGACGAAACGACGACCCCTGGAAAGGCCAGTTTGAAGTTTGGGCAAGGGGGAACGTTGTTCCCCTGCCTGCAGAGCGGGCCGAAAAGAGAAGGGGGCGAAGAACTTGCGATTATCAAGATTTTCTCGCCGACGTAGAACGATCGCGCTAGCCGCGGAGAAACCTAGCTCCCCGGCTAGTTTTCTTTTCAGGAGACTATTACCGTAAACTCGCCTCTTTGTTTGTCTTTATTTTTATTGAAATACTCTAAGACTTCGGCAGGCGTACCGGTTTTGAATTCTTCATAAATCTTTGTGAGTTCGCGCGCGACGCAAACTTTTTTATCCGGACAAAATTTTACCAGCGACTCAAGTGTTTTTAAAATCCTGTGCGGAGATTCATAAAATGCCATTGTGCGTTTTGAGTGCGCAATTTCTTTAAATAATGTTTCCCTGCCTTTTTTATGCGGTAAAAAACCCAAGAAAGTAAATTCATGGGTGGGCAATCCTGAACCTGAAAGGGCGGTAATTAGCGCCGTTGCGCCGGGTATAGGAATCACATCTACGCCATGGCGTAGATTACTATCTTCCTTTATTTTAGAAACAAGCAAAGCTCCGGGGTCTGAAATCCCGGGCGTACCGGCATCCGAAACCAAAGCCAAGTTTTTCCCTTCGGATAATAATGCAAAAATTTTGTCGGTTTTCGAAAGTTTGCTTTGAGCATGATAGCTCATTGTTGGTTTATTTATGTTGTATTTATCTAAAATCTTTTTCGTCTCGCGGGTATCTTCGCATAAAATCAAATCCACGCTCTTAAGTGTCTCAATCGCTCGAAGAGTAATATCTCCCATATTCCCTATCGGCGTCGCTACAATAAAAAATTTAGACATTATTTACGAATCAATAAAAATTAACAAGAAAGTTATTGGTCTGTTTGGGCAGGATGTTGACCCAGATTCCTACTTTTCTCTTCTGCCTTTAATATTTCGTAATTCAGCCTTAACTTCACAGGGTCGAGTTCAGACTCTGGAATTCCGAGTTTTTGCGACGCAAATGTTCGCAGTCTTAAAAAAAGCATTCTTATATCTGCTAAAGTTTTATTTAAACTTACCTTTTCGCCGTACCAGTCAATAAAGACTTGCCCGGCATTTTTTTCAAGGAGACCATAAACACTCGTTTTCATTAGTTTATCTTTTGGAATTGTGTTGCGTATTAAATAAAACAGTCCGGCTACTTGCTGTAAAACATCATCAGCTTCAGCTTTTAACCTTAAATGGTCGGGCGAAATATCAGTATCGGGTGCTATCCTTCTCCAATCTTCTCCTCTACTTTTCATACCAGTATTATACTAAAAAGTAAATAATAAATCAAGGAAGTGGGTAAAAAGAAAATGCTTCAAGGCGATGTTTGAAGCATTTAGTTTTGCCAGGGTTAACCCACCTGGCATGGGGTAGTGACCTTTTTCCTCTCGACAAGTCGGTGATATGGAAAATGCTGCCGACGGAGAGGGGTTAGTCCCCAATCAGTTTATTCATTCTATGCATATCGTCTCGGTTGATGCCCAGCTTATTGGCTACCTCCGCTGCGAGATATTCCGCTCGCATGTATTCCAAGGGACCTGTAACGGCAAACTTCCCCCAGTGCCCATCGAAGAAGAAAAACACCTCTCCCTTTAGATTCTGCCATCTCTCGATTTTTGAGCCAGAAACTGATTTCGAGAAGTCGGCGTAGAGGAAAGGTTTCCCGTCCAAGGTGCAGATGGAGATACTCTGGGCCAGAGAGTGATGAGCGAACGATTTCTGCTCCCACCTCCGCCCGTCCTTGAGAATCAGTGAGAGAGTTGTATTGTCCCATCCGAGATAGCCGGCGGGAAAGGTCGGAGCATCAACAAGCTCCACATACTCAGGAAAAGTGAACTTCTCCTGGGCGTTCGCAGTGACCGAGAAAACCGCGAGCATCACGGTGAACACAAACAACATTGTCTTGTACATTCTGTCCTCCTACTTGGCTTCAGGCACCCAGTCCTAAGACGAGTTATACCCAGCCAATCCTCTTGAGTTATACTATATTATTTCAAATTTATCAAACAAAAAACCACTTAAAAATATGTAAAAATTTTACTTTCTATACTTCCTCGTGCGCCATTTATCGGCTATCTTTACACGGGTAAGCGAGCGTTCGAGTTCGGCTTCAAAGTGTTCAAAATCTATATGCTCTTTGTTTTCCATTAATACTTTTAATTCTTTCGCCCGGGCTTTGGCTTTTTCTATTTTTTCATCGGAAAGTTCTCTGACATGTTCGGCGAAGTCGGCAAGCACGGCAACTTCTGTTATACCCTCTTCCGATTTCTTTACTTCCAAAAATCCGCCTACAATAGCAACCGGGATATGCTCGCCGTTTACAAATGCAACTACATCTCCCGATGCAAGTTCTGTAATCAGGGGTATATGTTCCGGCAATACTGTTATTTCGCCCAAAGTTGTCGGCAAACTTACCTGGTCTACCATCTCTGCAAAGATAAGACGTTCCGGAGTAACAATTTTTAATTTGAGTTGCTTGGCCATAGTTTAAATCGCACCCTTCATATAAAAATCTCCTTCAGGCTTGCTATCGTGCTTGCCTTCCAGGATTTCTTTGAATGAACGAATCGTTTCTTTGAGCGGCACATATTCTCCTTTGGTGCCGGTAAATTGTTCCGCAACGAAAAACGGCTGAGAAAGGAATTTTTGAATTTTGCGGGCGCGGCTGACGAGCTCTTTATCGGCTTCTGAAAGTTCTTCCATACCCAGAATGGCAATGATATCCTGCAAATCTTTATAGCGCTGAAGCACGCGCTGAACTTCACGAGCCACGCTATAATGTTCTGCCCCAACAATGTTCGGGTCAAGAATCGTACTGGACGAATCGAGTGGATCAACGGCCGGGTAAATGCCTATTTCCGAGAGAGAACGGTTGAGCACCACTGTAGAGTCCAAGTGCGAGAACGTAGTAGCCGGAGCCGGGTCTGTAAGGTCGTCTGCAGGAACATATACGGCCTGCACAGAGGTTACCGAGCCTTTATCTGTAGAGGTGATGCGTTCCTGCAATATTCCCATTTCTGTAGAAAGCGTTGGTTGATAGCCCACAGCAGAAGGAATACGTCCTAAGAGGGCGGAAACTTCTGAACCCGCTTGGGTAAATCGGAAAATGTTGTCTATGAAAAGAAGAACGTCTTTCCCTTCGGCGTCGCGGAAGTGTTCTGCCATAGTGAGCGCAGACAGAGCGACGCGCAGACGCGCGCCCGGCGGTTCATTCATTTGACCGAACACCATCGCTACTTTTGGCAATACGCCTGAATCTTTCATTTCATGATATAGGTCGTTACCTTCACGAGTGCGCTCCCCGACTCCGGCAAACACCGAATATCCTCCGTGATTCGACGCGATGTTGTGAATTAGCTCCTGAATGACGACAGTTTTCCCGACACCAGCTCCTCCGAAGAGCCCAACTTTTCCCCCTTTCAAAACAGGACAGATAAGGTCTATGACTTTTATGCCTGTTTCCAGAATTTCCACCTTGGTCGCCTGCACGACATAAGAAGGCGCCTGGCGGTGAATTGGAAGCTTCTTTTCTGTACCCATAGCTTTGCCGTCATCAATAGCCTCGCCAAGAACATTGAAAATGCGTCCCAGGGTGTCTGCTCCGACAGGTACGGAAATAGGCGCGCCGGTATTTGTAACGGACATTCCGCGGGAAAGTCCGTCTGTAGTATCCATCGCCACAGCACGGACAAGTCCCCCGCCCAAATGCTGTTCAACCTCAAGAATTATTTTCTTCTCTTTTCCCGCGACTTCTAATGCGGTGTAAATATCCGGCAAATTCTCTCCAAAATCCACGTCTATCACCGGCCCGATAATTCTTTTGATTGTCCCTGTTGTTTTCATAATTTTATAATTAATAAATAATAATTTTAATTTACGCTCGCCATACCGGCGCTAATTTCCGAAATTTCTCTGGTAATGTTCGCCTGGCGGGCTTTGTTAAACATAAGCGTTAAGTCATCTATCATTTCACCGGAAGCTTCCGAAGCGTTCTTCATCGCAATCATCCGCGCCGATTGCTCGGAGGCATTGGATTCCAGAATCATTTGATAAATCTGCATTTTGGTAATTTTTTCTGCCAGTGAATCAAGCAATGTATTAAAATCTCCTTCAAATAAATACTCTGTTTTATGTTTATCTTCTTTTTCCGGTAAATTTTCTAAAATTTCTGCTTTGGAAATTGGGAGCAGCTGCTCTATGGTTGGCTTCTGGGTCAAAGCCGAAGCGAATTGCGTATAAGCTATAAAAACTTTTTTATATTTAAGGTCTCGGTATTCACCCATTATAATGGATGAGAGCGGACCGGCATCCGAAAGACGGATATTCACATCAGGCATTTCGGAAAAAACTCCCGTGATGTTTTGGTTGATACGGCGCATAGCTACATCTCCCTTTTTGCCGACAGTCAAAATATCCGCTTCTGCTCCATCACCTAATTCTCTTAACTTCAAAACCGTTTTTTTAATAATTTGCGAATTATATCCTCCGCAAAGCCCGCGATTGGAAGTGATGAGAACAACGAGCGTTTTCCCCTCTTCCCGAAGATTGAAAAACGGATGCGTAGACTCCCGCAGATTTGCTGAAATTGAAGAAATAATTTCTGAAGAGTAAGAAGCATATAAGCGCGAGGAAAGTGTGCTTGAAACCGCGCGCTTCATTTTGGAAGCCGCCACCAACTCCATCGCTTTGGTGATCTTCTTCGTGTTCTTCACGCTCTTTATTCGTCTTTTGATTTCTTTTGTTCCCGGCATAATCTTTACTTAAAAGTATTTTTGAAATCCGCAATCACTTTTTTAAGCTCTTCTTCGCCCTTATCGTCCCACATCTTTTTTTCGGCAATTTGCTTATAAAAGACTTTCGCGTTTCGTTCGCTGTATTCGGTAAGTCCGGCTTCAAATTCTTTTATTTTTTCTATCGCGATATCATCCATAAAGCCTTTAGTAAGGGCATAAAGAGTGACGACCTGATGCTCCGTCTTTACGGGAGCGTATTGGAGCTGTTTTAGGACTTCGACGGCTCTTTTGCCCCGTTCAAGCTGACGTTTGGTATTTTCATCCAAATCGGAGCCGAATTGAGAAAACGCTTCGAGCTCGCGGAATTGCGCAAGGTCAAGCTTCAGCGTACCGGCAACTTTCTTCATCGCTTTTATTTGCGCAGTTGCGCCCACACGGGAAACCGATGAGCCGACATTTACTGCAGGACGGATGCCTTTGTAAAATAAATCTGTTTCCAGGAAAATCTGTCCGTCGGTTATGGAAATAACGTTTGTCGGAATATAAGCCGAAATATCACCGGCCTGAGTTTCAATAATTGGAAATGCGGTTATAGAGCCCCCTCCGTATTTCTCATTTCTGCGACAAGCGCGTTCAAGTAAACGGGAGTGCAAATAAAAGACGTCTCCGGGATATGCTTCACGACCAGGAGGACGACGTAGTAAAAGAGAAATTTCACGATAAGCAACGGCGTGCTTGGAAAGATCATCATAAATGATCAGTACATCTTTTCCTTGATCCATAAAATATTCGGCAACAGAAACTCCGGTATAAGGAGCGATGTACGCGAGCGATGCCGCTTCGGAGGCGCCCGCAGAAACTATAACCGTATATTCCATCGCTCCGCCCTCTTCCAGGCGGGCTTCTATTTTTCGAAGTTTGGAATCTTTTTGTCCGATAGAAACATATACGCAAATCATATTTTGTCCCTTCTGATTCAATATGGCGTCCACGGCTATGGCCGTCTTTCCGGTTTGGCGGTCGCCAATTATGAGCTCGCGCTGGCCGCGACCGACGGGAATAATGGCGTCAATAACTTTGATACCCGTGGCCACAGGCTGGTCCACAGACAGGCGGGTGATAACCCCGGGAGCAACTTTTTCTATCGGATAAGTTTTCAGACCATCTTTCCCCGCTTTGATAGCGCCTTTGCCGTCTATCGGAACGCCGATGGCATTTATCGCGCGTCCCAAGATATTGTCCGAAACCGGAATTTCAAGAATTCTCCCTGTTGCTTTAACCTCGTCTCCTTCTTTAATTTTGTCAAAACTCCCTAGAATAATTACTCCGACAGCGTCTTCTTCCAGATTAAGAGCCACGCCCGTCTCTCCGTTCGGAAAAGTTACCATTTCTGAAGATTTAATATCGGAAAGCCCCGAGACTTTAGCTATGCCGTCAAAAAGTTCCAACACTTTGCCGACTTTTTCAACTTTTATCTGGACGGAAAAATTCTCTATCTCCCGTTTTAAATTTTCTACGATGTGATTTGTGCTCATTAGTTTTTTATTAAATATTCTTGTAATTTCGCAATGCGGTTTTTAATTGTTAAATCAATAACTTCATCATTCACTTCTATCTTGTATCCTCCGATTAATTTTTCATCCGGGCTTTCTTCCAAGTCAATCTCTTTCCCGGAATATCTGCGGGCTAAAATTTGCGCGATTTCTTTGTTGGTTGCTTCGCTTAACTTTTCCGGACTCCAAACTTTCGCCGTCACTACTCCTTTGTCTTCATTGATTATTTTATTTAAACGCTCAAGTATATCGGGCGCTTTTGATAACAGTCTTTTCCTTGCCAAAAAATTAACCACATTCTTTAAAAACACCGGCTGGTCGGCATGGGATTTATCTTTGAAAGCCAGGTATATGGCGCGGGCTATGTTGTTGTTTGAAATGGCTGTCATATTATAAATTATTTAAATCCTGCTTACTGCTGATTAATTTTTCGGCGGCAAGCATTGTTAAAGACACGATTTCTTTTTTGGCTTCTTCCAGAATTTTTATTTTATCGGCTTCCAAAATCTTTTTACCGTTTGCTATAATGCCGTCCGCTTCTTTTTTGGCCTCTTCCAGCATTGCCGCTTTTTTAGTTTCCATTTCTTTCTTGCCTTCCTGAAAAATTTTGTTTGCTTCATTGCGGGCTTTAGTAAGCGCTTCTTCGTACTGCTCCTGGGTTTTGGTCAGAAGCGTAGCGTTTGTCTTTGCGTCATCTATTCCTTTTGTAATCTTTTCGCTTCTCTCGGCCATCAATTTTGAAAGCGGCTTAAGCGCAAAAATGTACAGAACAATAAAAACCACCCCGAAATTTATCGCCTGGGCGATGATAATTTTCCAATCTATGTGAAATGTTGAAATGATTGATTCCATTGTTTTTTAAAAAAAACTTACAGAACATAATCTTGCTTAAAATTATGTTCTGTGGGTTTTGCTTAAATTGAAAACGCGATCACAAGGGCGTAAATAGCGATAGCTTCCGCGAATGCGCAGGCCAGAAGCATCGGCACCAAGATTTTGCTCGCCGCTTCAGGATTACGTCCGATTGATTCCATAGCTCTTGAGCCAATCATGCCGATAGCGAAAGCGGGACCAACAGACCCGATTGCCATAACAATTGCTTTTCCCCAAAATTTTATATCCATACAATTTTTTTAATTAACTAATAATAATTTTGACCTTTAATAAATTTATCCCATTTCTTTGATCATTTCTCTGACTAACTCTTTCCCTTCTGCTTCGGAAGATAAAGCATTGCGCGCAGGATTTTCTTCCGCGTGCTCACTATGTTCCTCGTGGTCTGACGCGGAGATTGTAAAGTAAACGACCAGCAGTGTAGAGAAAATAAGGGCCTGAATAAAGCCAACAAGCAATTCCAGAAAAAGAAACGGAATCGGAACGATATATGCCATAAGGGCCGCCATTGATACCAGGAGTACTTCTCCTGCAAATACATTACCGAAAAGACGGAAAGAAAGTGAAGCAACTTTTGCAAACTCGCCCACAACTTCAATCAAACCAACAAAGAACGTAATAGGGGCAACTAGTATAATCGTCGGTTCACGGCGAATTTTTGTAAATATTCCCCCCAGTGCCTTCAGATTAACATATTTGTTAAAGGTTTTCCAGAGACCGATGGAAAAAACACCGAACAGGTTTGCGCCGATAACGGCCATCACGGAAAGCGCGAGGGTAGTGTTTATATCCGCTGTTCCTCCGCGCAGGTATGGAACAAAAGAAAGGCCCTCCGAACTTTTTTGTATAATGCCAAAGCCTCCAATCGGAAGTATGCCCAGCCAGTTGTTTAAAAGTATGAAAAAAAATACGGATATTGCTATCGGGAAAATTCTGAGAGACAGAGCTCTGTCGTTTGTCACTTGGTCGCATAGGTCAAGAGCGCCTTCCACCATTATTTCAAAAACGTTCTGGAGCTTACCGGGCACTTCCTTGGTCTTAGAGCGCAGAATAAGAGATAAAATTATTATAAGAACTACTACGACCCAGCTGGTAAGAAGCGCATTGGTAACGGTCAGGCTGCCGAGATGAAATATCGGCTCTGCAAACAATGTGACTTTTTCCGATAATTGTTCCATAAATTTTATTTATCTTTCTGTTCTTGTTTTTCGGCTTCTTTTAACTTCTTCATATAATTTTTCATAATCCGGAATATTCCAAAGCAGGTGATAATAAACGCAAAGCCCGTAAGCGTCAGGAATATTATGGGCTTTGTACCAAAATGCGTATCCAGCATTTTGCCAAAAATAAGCGCGAGCACTATCGGCACCACAATCCAGGTGGAAACATCCGTAAATATCTGCACTGCCGGCGCCCACCAGGCTCCCCCGCCTTGGCGAGGCATACCCGTGCTATTTGATTTTCGATTATCTTTATTATCCACAAAAACAAAGCCTTTTAGGCTTTCATC
>Ga0210402_10002712_pt1 | contig 17040 bp, 17 predicted proteins | sample IncBWC7MmetaG_FD_161055 | JGI IMG/M metagenome (GOLD analysis project Ga0210402, IMG submission 161055) | Forest soil microbial communities from Barre Woods Harvard Forest LTER site, Petersham, Massachusetts, United States - Inc-BW-C-7-M | ecosystem: Environmental > Terrestrial > Soil >... | reverse complement strand
ACCCTCTGACTCTGCTCTCTGAGCGAAACCGGTGTCGGGGCGTAATCCGAGTTCCTTGACGCACTCGGCGAAATTCTTGTGGTAGTCCTGCGCCGATGCTGGATTAGCAATGATGGCTGCGAAAGTGGCGAATGCGGGGCTGTGGTGATTTCGCCCTTGCGGGACATGGCGCGCCCCATCTTAAATTGTCCCTGGTCGGCGGATGTCGCTGACACATTCGTAGACCTTTTTCCGATTAAGGGGCACGATGTCCTGATCGGCGACATCAATGAAGAGTCCGTCTGGGAAGAAATCCGCCAGCGGAGCTTTGATTTTTGCATCTGCAGCCATACGCTGGAAGATGTGCGAAATCCGATTTTTATCCTCGCGCAGATTAAGAAGCTATTTCGTGGTGGCTACATTGCGATGCCGAACAAACACGTTGAGTTCAATCACGTTGAATCGAAGCACTGGATCGGCTACGCACATCATCGCTGGATTTACACGCTCACCAGCGATCTGCTCCTGCGCGCGGTCGGCGAGGCGCAATGGAGATCCGCGTGGCCGGCCAGAATATCGGCGACGGCCGGCGTGCCGCCACGATACGGGATCATGTCGACCTCGACACCGATCGCCTGGGCGAACAGGGCCGGGCACAAATGCGCGAGCGTGCCCACGCCCGCATCGGCGAATTTGACGTGCCGGCCCGGCTCCGTCATCCATGCCGCAAGCTCCGCCGCCGAGTTTGCCGGCAGCGTCTTGCGGCCCACGATGATCATCGGGCTGGTATTGACGAGTCCGACAGCGGCGAGGTCTTTCTCGACATCGAACGGCGCCTTGGGAAACAGCGAGACGTTGGCGGTGATCGCAAGCTGGTGGAGGAGGAGCGTGTGACCGTCCGGCGAGGCGCGGGCGACGCGGGCAGTCGCGATCACGCCGCTGCCGCCGGTGACGTTCTCGATCAGCACATGCTGGCCGAACGTCGCCGCCAGATGCTCGCCGATAATGCGGGCGGCAGCGTCGGTCGGGCCTCCGGGCGCGTAGGGAACCAGGATGGCGAGACTACGAGTCGGGAAAGTTTGGGCGCATGCCGGCATGACGCCGGCGATCAGTGCGGCTACTGCGATGACGCATCTGGCGTTTTTCATTGGTGCGCCCTTCTCTACCTCAATGTCTGCGAACCCTTCCGCTTCGGGCCGCGATCGGTGTATTCTCGTAACATTAAAGAAATGCCGGCGCGTGTTCGGCACTAACAGCGTCTGGCTCTGCTTGCCACAAGCGGCAGGGCAGATTGCATCAAGGGGAGCATCATGTCCTATCGGATGGCGATCGGCGCGACCGTGGTGGCGCTGTGCGTGACCCTTGTCGGCGCACAGGCCCATGATGAATCGAAATATCCCGATTGGGGCGGGCAGTGGAAACGGCCGCGCGCCGTGGGGACCCAATGGGACCAGACCAAGCCTTCCGGGCTCGCCCAACAGGCGCCGCTGACGCCGGAATTCCAGGCTGTGCTGGAGGCAAGCATCAAGGATCAGGCTACCGGCGGTCAGGGCGCCGACACCCACGTGTCGTGCGTTTCCAACGGCGTTCCGCGGATCATGACCGCGACTTTCCCGATCGCCTTCGTAATCACTCCGGCCGTCACCTACATCCATTTCGAGGCGTTCATGCCGCGCCGCGTCTACACCGACGGTCGCGATTTTCCAAAAGAGGAGGAGCCCAGCTATCAGGGCTATTCCATCGGCAAATGGCTCGATACCGACGGCGACGGCCGTTATGACACGCTCGAAGTCGAAACGCGAAACTTCAAGGGGCCGCGCACCTACGAGAACAGCGGGCTGCCGCTGCACCCGGACAATGAGTCGATCATCCGCGAGCGGATTTCCCTCGACAAGACCAATCCGGACCTCATGCACAATGAGATCACGTCGATCGACCATGCGCTGACGCGGCCCTGGACGATCACCAAGACCTATCGGCGCGACCGCAACGAACTGTGGCAGGACTACAATTGCGACGAGGCCAACAATCATGTGGTGATCGGCAAGGAAAATTACTTCCTGTCCGGCGACGGTTTGCTGATGCCTACAAAGAAAGACCAGCCGCCGCCGGATCTACGCTATTTCAAGCAGATCAGGAAGTGAGACGGCGATACCGAGCGCGGGCGGGACACAACAAATCAAGCCGCCAACAGGCAGCGCTCGCACAAAGGAGGAAAACATGCATGACAGAAGCATGATTGGCGGCTTTGCACTGAAGACAGCGCCGCTCGCGGCAGCCCTGATGATGACTTTCGCGGCCGCCGCGGAGGACATGAAATATCCGGACTGGAAAGGCCAATGGCTCCGGCAGCGCGTTCCCGGCGTGGCGGGCCAGCCGTCATTCGACCCGAACAAGCCCTGGGGCAAGGGCCAGGAGGCGCCGCTGACGCCGGAGTATCAGGCGATCCTCGACGCCAATCTCAAGTCCCAGGCGGAGGGATCGTTCTTCGACTGGCGCGGCGCCAACTGCCTCGGCTTCGGCATGCCGCTGATCACCTACGGGTTCCAGCCGACCGAGTTCATCGTCACGCCGGAGACCACTTACGTCCTGGTGGACTGGGTCGAGCACACCCGGCGCATCTTCACCGACGGCCGCGACTGGTCCAAGGATCTCGAGCCGACGCTGGTTGGCTATTCGATCGGCAAATGGATCGACGAGGACGGCGACGGCCGCTACGACGTGCTCGAAGTCGAGACCCGCGGCCCCTTCAAGGGGCCCCGTCACTACGATGCCGCCGGCGTGCCGCTGCATCATGACAACGAGTCGGTTTTCAAGGAGCGCATCTATCGCGACAAGGCCGACCCGAACATCCTGCACGATCAAATAACCGTCTTCGACCATGCCTTGACGCGGCCCTGGACCGTGACCCGGAACCTCGTTCGCAATCCCGATCCGCGGCCCGCTTGGGACGAATTCATCTGCGCCGAAGGCAACTCGCACGTTAAAATCGGCAGGGAGAATTATTTCCTCAGCGCCGAGGGCCTGCTCATGCCGGCACACAAGGGCCAGCAGCCGCCCGACCTGCGCTATTTCAAGGAGACGCGGAAGTAAAAGGGGGGGCGGGATGTGTAGCCCGGATGAGCGCAGCGATATCCGGGATCAGACCATCCATGACTGAAACGCTGCCCCCGGATTTTGCTTCGCTCATCCGGGCTACGACCCTACGAAGCTCGTGCGTGATACACAACGGGAGGGCGTCCCCTTATGAGCTGCACCACCGCGAGCCGCTGCAACTTCGTCGAGTTTGAGTTGAAGTGAGGCCGCGGGGCAGGGCGGGCAAAAGCGCTTTGCCCACACCAAGATATGGCGGAATCGAGGCCGCCATCCGATTGCCTCGTTCCGTTGCGCCATCAAGAGAAGCCGTAGAGCTTCGCCGGATTGTCAACCAGGATGCGGCTGCGCACGGCCTCGTCCGGCGCCCATTGCGCCAGCAAATCGAACAGCAGGGCATCGTCTGGCAAAGCTGTCTTGCTCTGCTCGCTCGGATGCGGCCAGTCGCTGCCCCAGACGCACCGCTCCGGCGCGGCTTTCACATAGGCCTGCGCCACCGAAATCGTGTCCGCATAGGTTGGCGGCCCCACCTTGGTGTCCTGATAGGCGCCCGAAAGTTTCACCCAGGCTTTGCCCTTTTGCATAAGATCCGCCACTACCGCGAAGGCCGGATAACCGGCGCCGGCAGGCTGCGGCATGTGGGCAAGATGATCGAACACGATCTGGCACGGCAACCGGTTCAGCACGTCCTTGGCGGCAAGTGTCATGTCGGCCGACATGTTGAACTGCACATGCCATCCCATCGGGGCGATGCGCTTCGCCACCGGTTCGAGCATCTCCATGGTGGTGGCGCCGCCAGGGGTCGCGAGATTGAAGCGAACGCCGCGGACCCGCGCCGCGTCAAGCCGCTTGAGTTCGTCGTCGGTGACGCTCGCGTTGACGACCGCAACGCCGCGGGCGGTCGGGCCGCATTCGCTCAGCGCCTCGATCAGGCCGTCATTGAACACGCCATAGGTCGAAGGCTGCACGATCACGTTGCGCGATGTGCCGATCCGCTTCTGCAGTAGCTTATAGTCGGCGACCGACGCATCGCCCGGGCGCAGCGTCGAATTAAGATCGACTTTGAAGCGCGAGCTGTAGATGTGGTGATGACAGTCGGTCGCGTTCGGCGGCGCCTTGGTTTTTGCCGGCGCCGTCCCGGTCGACCACGGCACCTGCTGCGCCTGCGCCGGCGAGATCGCGGCGCCGGCCGCCGATGCCCCCATCATCGCCAAAATGGTTCTTCGGCTCCAATCCTGTCCCGGCATCGTTACCTCCCTGTTGTTTCGGTCATTGATATAGTTCGACGCAATGCTGCTCCCGCCGGCCCGAATACGCAAGACGCTGCATGCTGCTGGGCTGGGTTGACAACTCAATTCGGCTCGCGGATCGGCTAGACCTTCCGGGGCCCGCGCCGAGCGTAGCGCGGGGGCGTTTCGCTGCCATGCGCCGCGATATCGCTCGCCACCTTCTTGATCGCACCGCGCACTGCTGCCGCGCTCCGGCCCGGCGGAACATGTCCGCGCTCGACCGCGCCTTCCATCCGGCGCAGCAGGTCGAGATCGTGCTCGTCGCGATAAGGCTTGGTATCGAGATCGGCCGGCACCTTCGACAGCCGCTCGTCCCCGGCGCGTTTGACGTTCTTCTGCATGAACCGGTCATAGGCTCGCCACGATACGCCGGCTGCGCGTACCGCCGCCTGCTCGGCGCGAGTCGCGATCTGGTGGGCATGCAGGTAATGCAGGCCGAGCTGATCGATCAGCGTCTTCTCGACCTCCTCGTGCAGCACTAGAAAGCGATCCGTCTCGATGGTGCGGCCACGGAATTTGAGAGACGGCGGCATGTGCCGGTCGATATAGATCGTCTTGCCGTCCTGGCTGTAGCCGGCGAGATACGGAATGTCGTGCTTGCGGTCGAAGTTCTTTACCCGCCGCATGACGGCGTCGAGGGCGCGGTCCATCATTAGGGTGGACACGTACCACTCCGGCATACGGAGCTTCTTGTGCGGGGCTTCCGGGTGGCAGAAGTCGAGGGGCATAGGGGCTCCTGGGGTACGGAATAGCAGATCATCGAGATCACGAAGTAACGCGAGGCCGGGTGAATCAACATAATTCGTCGCAAACATCCGATTCTCAAGGAGGAGGTTATTTTCTATCGATCTCCCTTCCACTGATTATCATTTGCGCCATCGCAACCATACGTGCGGCTACTTGCCTCCTGACGGGCTCCTGGAACAGTTGCAACTTTTCACCCGGAGACGAGTATGTCGGGCCTGAAATGCCGGCAATTTTTAGCATTTTTCTTGTTCTCCCCGCTTTGCCGTTCCTTTGGGCATCCTATGCTCCGCTTTTTCTGTTGGCCAAGACGCTTGCCAAGCGCTATCCGCTGCGGCGCAAAACACATCGAATTCTTTATTGGATATTCTCTTGGGCTGTCATTGGCGTCAGCCCATGCGCTCCGGTTTTTGCCGTCGATGTGTCTCGTCACGGGTTTATCCAGGCAAAGCGGCTCTTTTTATTAGAACCCTTTCTTATTTTAATATTTGTGGCTTATGGCGCACTTTGCGGTGTGTTTTATTGCATGTTTACGCTTCGCGGACGATCATGAGTCGCCCCTTCACTCCGCCTCCAACGCCGCTTCCGCGCGCGCAATCACCCTCGGCATCGGCAGGATCGCCGGCAGTTTCAAGCTCCGCCCCGCCACTTGCAGCGCCTCGACCAGCCCTTTGTACGGCTCCAGCCGCAGATACTGGTCCGCGATGATCGCCACCGTGCGGCGATCGCCGTGGTCGGTTGCATAAAGCTCGATGCCGTCGAGCGTGCCGGTCACCTGCAGCGCCGTCAGGGCCGGGACGAGGCACACCCCGAAGCCGGCGCGAACCAGTTCGAGCGCCACGTCGTAGGTGCGGCAATGGGCGACGATGCGATGCGACGGCAGCACGCGCTGGTACCATTGCTGGACACGGAGCGTGTGCTGGGTGCCGAAATTGAATTCGATGGCGCTGTTGAGTACGCGCACGGCGTCTTCGGGCGCGCCGTCCAAATCCTTCATCGCGCCAAGCCGTACCGCCTTGGGAACTGCGAACACGTAAGGATCCTCGACGATCGGCACCTGGCGGAATCCGATGCTCGCTTGCGCCACCGAATCGGCGGCGATCAGGCCGATGTCGGCCTGGCGCGAGTAAAGCATTTCCAGCACCTCGGCGGGGGCCGCCTCGTGGATGTCGACCTCCAACGCGGGGCGCACGCCGCCGCAGCGTTTGAGCGCATCCGGCAACAGCGCCTTGACCACCGAGTTGAGGCCCGCGATGCGGATGATGGAACGCTTGCCCGCGGCGAATTCACGTAAGCCGGCTTCTGCCTCGCTGACCTCCCTGAGAATGCTTTGCGCATGGCGCAGCAGCACGCGTCCGGCGTCGGTCAGTTCCATCCGATTGCGCGCGCGGTCGAACAGGCGCGTGCCGACGCTCTCCTCGAGGCGCGCCAGTTGTTGAGACAGCGAAGGTTGCGCGAGACCGAGTTGCTTGCTGGCGCGGGTGAGTGTCGCGGTCTGCGCGACGGCAAGGAAGATGCGGAGCTGATGAAGCGTCATTGCGAAGCTGACTTTCGCGGGCGTGCGACCCGGTGTGTCGGTTGGAACGACTGCACAATAGCGGGATTGGCCCGCTCTAGCGAGCAGCGCGACGCCTCCAAGCTTCGAAGGCAACATGGCCAAGGAGCTATCGGGTATTGCAATGACGGGTATAAGGGGTTGCGTTACCCGATTACGTCGCCATTGTGCTCTTATCGGTTAATGCAATGACACGTATAGGGCGGTGTCTTATTTACAAAAATCTCCTGATCGGGCTAAATCGACCAGCTTTGAACAGCGCCCGTAGTGGGCATGCGCAAGGAGGAAAAGCATGGCTTGGACAACCCCGACTCTCGTCGAAATCTGCATCGGCCTCGAGATCAACGGCTATCTGCCGGCCGAGTTCTGATCATTTTAACTATCGGACCGCTTCGGTCCGGCAAAGGAATCTTTTGAGATTCCGGAAAGGATAGACGCCTCATGGGGCGTCTTTCCGCTTTTATGAGACTTTCCGCTTTTATACTTGGCGCGGCGGCCGGCGGTGGCTTTCCTCAGTGGAATTGCAACTGCGATGTATGTCGGCTGGCGTGGGCCGGTGACCCGCGCGTCAAGCCGCGCACGCAGGCAAGCTTGGCAGTGACGGCCGGCCCGAATGGAACTTCATCATCTGCCGGGGCTCCCTTCGTTCTTATCAATGCATCCCCCGACCTGCGTCAGCAAATCATCGCGACGCCTGCATTGCAGCCTAGTGGATTGCGCATGAGCCCGATTGGGGCGGTCGTGCTTACCGGCGGTGAGGTCGACCAGACTGCCGGTCTGTTGACGTTGCGCGAACGCGGCCCGTTCGGGCTTTACGGCACCGACGGAACGTTGTCGACGCTCGCCGCCAATTCAATCTTCAGCGTGCTTGCCGCTGATGTGGTGCCGCGCCATGCCATTTGCCCCGGCGCTCCGTTCGGGCTTCCCGGTGGAATCGAGGCCGAACTGTTCCTGGTTCCCGGCAAGGCGCCGCTCTATCTCGAAGGCGATAACCCGGAGCTTGAAGCCGAAACCGACGCCAATGTCGGGATAGAACTGCGGGCCCAGGGTGCGCGGCTGGTCTTCATCCCGGGCGCAGCGAAACTCACAGACGCGATTGCGGCGCGCCTCGCCGATGCCGATGTGGTGCTGTTCGACGGCACGCTGTTCTCGGACGACGAGATGATCGCAGCCGGCGCCGGGGCGAAGACCGGCCGTCGCATGGGCCACATGCCGGTCGGCGGGCCCGACGGTACCTTGGCGGCGCTCGCCGGCCTCGCGCGACGCCGCATCTTGATTCATATCAACAACACCAATCCGATGCTGATCGAGGGTTCGCCGCAACGCCGCGCTGTCGAAACGGCGGGTTTCGAAGTCGCCGAGGACGGAATGAGGATCGAACTATGACGACATTGCTGACGCCGGAAGAACTGGAAGGCAAGCTGCGCGACATCGGAGCGCGGCGCTATCACCGCCTGCACCCGTTTCATCACATGCTCCATGGCGGGAAATGCACCAAGGGCCAGGTCCAGGCCTGGGCGCTCAACCGCTACTACTACCAAGCCATGATCCCCGTGAAGGACGCAAGCCTGATGGCGCGCTGCCTGGATACGGACATCAGGCGCGAGTGGCGCAGCCGCCTTGTCGATCACGACGGCACGGCTGCCGGCGAGGGCGGCATCGCTCGCTGGCTCAAGCTCACCGACGGTCTCGGGCTCGACCGCGACTACGTTGCGTCGCTCCAGGGATTGCTGCCGGCGACGCGCTTTGCGGTCGAAGCCTATGTGCATTTCGTCGCGGAGAAAACACTCCTGGAAGCTGTCGCCTCCTCGCTCACCGAACTGTTTTCGCCCGCCATCATCGGCGAGCGCATCGAGGGCATGCTCAAGCACTACGATTTCGTCACCAACGAGACGCTCGCGTATTTCTCGGCCCGGCCGCCCCAAGCGCGGCGCGACAGCGACTTTGCGCTCGGCTATGTCAAGCAGAACGCGAAAACGCCCGAGCAGCAAGCGCTCGTCCTCAAGGCGCTGGAATTCAAATGCGACGTGCTGTGGGTGATGCTGGACGCGCTCTACTATGCCTATGTTTCGCCGATGCAGATATCGCCCGGGGCGTTCGTGCCGGCGGAGTGACAGATTCCCTCCCCCGCTTGCGGGGGAGGGTTAGGGAGGGGGTCTCTTTCCACGGTACCGAGTCGCTGCGATGCCCCCTCCCCAGCCCTCCCCCGCAAGCGGGGGAGGGAGACATAAAAGGAGACGCCCACGTGAATACCCCCGCCGCGGCGCCATCGATCCTGCCGGACGCCCGCCCCCGCCTCCCGCGCGGCGTGCGGCTCGTCCATAACGAAGCCCAGGGCGGCTGGGTGCTGCTCGCGCCGGAGCGCGTGTTCAAGGCCGATCAGATCGCCGCCGAGGTGGTGAAGCGCTGCACCGGCGAGGCAAGCTTCGAAGCGATCGTGGACGATCTTGCCGCCACTTTCGGGGCGCCGCGCGAACGCGTGGAGGCCGATGTCGCGGCACTGCTGCGGGGCCTCGCCGACAAGAAGTTACTGGAACTGTAATGCCATGACGACCGATGGCCGCCCGAACGGACATGCCGGCGCCGGTGGCCGGACCACAAAGCCGCTCCACAATCCCCTGGGCCTCCTAGCGGAACTCACGCATCGGTGTCCGCTCGGCTGTCCCTATTGCTCGAATCCGCTCGAGATGGACAGGCGGGAGGATGAACTCGACACCGCCACCTGGGCGCGGGTGTTTCGCGAGGCCGCGGGCCTCGGTGTGCTGCATGTGCATCTCTCCGGCGGCGAGCCGGCGTCGCGACGCGACCTCGTCGACATCATGGCGGCCGCGCGAGAGGCCGGCCTTTACACCAATCTCATCACCTCGGGTGTCGGCGTCACAGAAAAGCGGTTGAACGAACTGGCCGGCGCGGGCCTGGATCATGTGCAGATATCAATCCAGGACAGCGAGCCGAAATCTGCCGATCGCATCGCCGGCTACGAGGGCGCTTATGCCCGCAAGCGTGCCCTGGCGGCCGCCGTGGTCGCCCTTAAGCTGCCGTTGACCGCCAACATCGTAATCCATCGCGCCAATATCGCGCGCGTCGACGAACTCGTCGCCATGGCGCTCGACATGGGCGCGTCGCGGGTCGAGATCGCTCACGTGCAATATTACGGCTGGGCGCTGAAGAACCGCGCCGCCCTGATGCCGACCCGCGAGCAGGTCGAGGAGGCGGTTGGCCGCATCGAGCCGCTGCGCAAACAACATCACGGCCGCATCGTCATCGACGCCGTGGTGCCGGATTATTACGCCCGCTTTCCCAAGCCTTGCGTCGGCGGTTGGGGCCGCCGCTCGCTCAACGTAACGCCGGCCGGCCGCGTGCTGCCCTGCCATGCAGCCGAGTCGATTCCGGGGCTGGAATTCTGGTCCGTGAAGGACCATTCGCTGCGCGAGATCTGGGAGCAGAATCCCGCCTTCAACGCGTTCCGGGGCACCGATTTCCTGCCTGAGCCGTGCCAAAGCTGCGAGCGCCGCGACATCGATTTCGGCGGCTGCCGCTGCCAGGCCTTCGCGCTTACCGGCGATGCCCGCGCCACCGACCCGGTGTGTCACCTCTCGCCGCAGCATCATGTGGTCGAAGAGCAGGCCGCGATCCGGGAGGATGCAGAGTATGTTTATCGGAGATTGTGAGGGGGGTGCGTAGGATGGGTTGAGCTCTCGCGAAACCCATCGTCGGCTTTTCCACGCGGCAATGCCCGCGATGGGTTTCGCTCCGCTCAACCCATCCTACAGGCTCGCCGATTTCGGCACCGCCGCGCTGTACCAGTCGTAAATCTGCTGACCGGTCCAGAACACCACGTCCTTGCGCCGCATGTAGTCGTAAAGCTCCTCGAAATACTTGATCCGGTGTGCTGCCCCGGACACATAGGGATGCACACCGATCGCCATCACGCGCGCCGATTCTGCCGACTCTTCGTAGAGGCGATCGAACGCATCGATGGTTCGCTTCGTCAGCACATCGGACTCGTGATGATGGGAGACCATCATAGTGATGTCGTTGATCTCGGCGCTGTAGGGGATCGCGAGGATCGGGCCGTGTGCGGTCTTCACCCACAACGGCTGGTCGTCGAGCACCCAGTCGCCGAACCAGGCAAGCCCGTGCTCGGCCACATAGTCGAGCGTATGGAAGGTCTGCATGCGGCCGGGGCCGAGCCAGCCGGTCGGCCGCTTGCCGGTGAAGCGTTCGAGGATATCGAGCGATTGCCGGATGTTGGCGCGCTGGTCCTCGATCTGATGCAGCGGCATCTGCACATAGCTGTGCGCCATGAATTCCCAGCCGGCATCGCGCGCCGCGGCGGCGATCTGCGGGTAGGTCTCGCAAACTTTCGCGTTGATCGACATGGTGGGCGTCACGCCTGCCGCTGCGAACGCGCGCATCAATCGCCAGAACCCGACCCGCATGCCGTATTCGTACCAGGTCCAGTTTGGCATGTCGGGGACCGGCTGGTGTCCGCCGGGCGGCTGCGTCAGTTGCCGCGCCATCGGCCGCGTAACCTCCCACTCTTCTACGTTCATCACCGACCACACCACCATGCGGGCATTGCCGGGCAGCCGTAGCGGTGGCCGGGTGAAGGGGGAGGAGTAGGCGAGGCGATCGCGCGGGAGGGTCATGGAGGATCCCATAATGCAAAGACATGATGGAGGGGCAATATCAAGCTCCGATCTGTCATGCCCCGCGAAGGCGGGGCACCCAGTACGCCGCAGCATTTCGAGTGAACTTCGAACGCCTCGGATTACTGGATCGCCCGCCTTCGCGGGCGACGACAGTATGGGGCGATGTCAAACTTTACGATGAGGCCGCAAGACTTTCTGCCCCCTCCGCCACCTTCACCGACGGATGCCGCTCGCCCCACCCGGTCGCCTCGCAATAGGCCTGCGCAACCCGATAGACCATGGGCTCCGCGAAGGCGCGCCCCACGATCTGCATCGCTGTCGGCAGGCCTGTCGCGGTGAATCCGGTCGGCACCGCGACGGCCGGCGTGCCGGTGACGTTGAACGGCATGCGGCATTGCCGCTCGTAGGTTTTGGCGATTGTCTCGTCATCGTCGATCCGGCACGGCATGTCGAGGCTCGACAGCGTGATGACGGCATCGAGGTCGCGCATCGCGGAGGCGAACTCGGCGCACAACACGGTGCGCAGTTGCTGCGCCTTGACGTAGTCCGCGGCGAGAATGAAAGCGCCGGGCAGCAGCTTCCGGCGCGTGATTTCGGCATAGTCCTGCGGGCGCTCCTGGAGATCGCGCTCATGCACCGCAAAGGCTTCGGCAATGTGGATGGTGCGGCCACACGCCGTATAGCGCTGCAGCGATGACAGGCGGATCGGCTTCACCTCGGCGCCGAGGTGCCGAAGCACGTCGATTGCGGCCGCAATACCGGCACGCTGCTCCGGCGCGGCGATCATGTCCACCTCATAGAAATGTGCGATCACGCCGATCCGCAGGCCTTTGACGCCGGCATTGAGCTCGGCGGTGAAGTCGGGAGGCGGGCGCCGCGCGCTTGCCGGGTCGGCCGGGTCATGACCGGCGATCGTCTGCAGCATGATGGCGTTGTCCTCGACCGTGCGCGTGAGGGGCCCGACATGGTCGAGCGAAAACGCGAGCGGGAATACGCCCGCGCGGCTCACGGTTCCGTAGGTCGGCTTCATGCCGACGACGCCGCAGCAGGTGGCGGGGTTACGCACTGAGCCGCCCGTGTCGGTGCCGAGCGCGCCGGGAGCCGTACCGATCGCAACCGCAACGCCCGAGCCGCTCGACGAGCCGCCCGGATGGAGATCGAGATTCCACGGATTGCGGGCGGCGGGCCACGGTAATTCGAGCGTCGGCCCGCCGGTCGCGAATTCGTGCAGGGCCAGTTTGCCGAGCAGCACGGCGCCGGCCTCGCGCAGCTTGACGATGGCGGTCGCGTCGGCAGCGGCGCAATGATCGATTCGCAGCTTGGAATGGCAGGTCGTGGCCATGCCGGCGACGTCGAAAATGTCCTTGGTGGCGTACGGTACTCCGTGCATCGGCCCGCGCCACCCGCCGCGCATGATCTCGGCCTCGGCCGCTTTCGCCTGCGTGATCGCAAGGTCTTGCGTCACCGCGATGTAGGCGTGATAGGTCGAATCCGTGGCGGCGATGCGCGTGAGCAACGCGGTCGTGAACTCGACTGGGGACAGCTTGCGGGCGCGGATCAGCCGCCCTGCGTCCGCGATGGTGAGGTATGCTAAATCGCTCACGAGTCGCCCCCAAACTTTGCCGCATCGAACGTGATGGCCGGCTCGGTTGTGGCGGAAAAATCCGTAGGCAGAAGGCCAAGAGATCCGGTGCCCCGCGCCACAGCAGCGACGATCGCTTCCGGATAGAGCGCGTAGGCGCGGTCAAGGCCGCGCGCCTGAGCAAGGGCGAGGACCCACTCCATGGTGGGCTCGGTGTCGGGCTTTTCGGTCATCGGCATCCCTTCGGCGACAGTGTGTCATCCAACGCATATTTCAAATCAGCGCGACGGCAGCACATCACCCTAGGGTTTCGATCTTGACGGTTCAATCCTTCGAAGAATGGCCAAGGCGGAACGGCCACCCTCGGGGTTGCGTCACGCGCCGAAATCGAGACGATAGTGCGCGGCGGCAGGGAAGGATGGAGCACCATGAGCGAGCGGGAAGACCTTGTGCTGGCCTACCGGATTCTCGCCGCCCATGGGGTCGTCGATGCCTATGGGCACGTGAGCCTGCGCACCGCCAAGAACCCCAAGCGTTATCTCCTCGCGCGCGCCATGGCGCCCGAGTTGGTGACCATAGACGATATTCTGGAGTTCGACCTCGACAGCAATCCGGTGAAAGACCCGAAGGTTTCGCTTTACCTCGAGCGCTATATTCACGGCGAAATCTTCAGGAGCCGGCCGGACGTCAACGCAGTGGTGCACAACCATTCGCCCTCCGTCATCCCGTTCGGCGTCACAACTGTGCCGCTGCGGCCGCTGTTCAACACCGGGGCTTTCATCGGCGAGGGGGTGCCGACATTCGAGATCCGGGATTTCCAGGAAAGCGGCGATCTCATCATCAAGACGCCGCATCTCGGAGCTTCGCTGGCAACGACGCTGGGAGCCAAGCCGGCTGCGCTGATGCGCGGGCACGGCGCCGTGGTGGTCGGCGAAAGCCTGATGCTGGCGGTGGTGCGCAGCGTCTATCTTGAACTCTCCGCCAAGCTGCAGATGCAGGCGATGCTGATCGCGGGACCCGGCGGCAATGTGGTGTATCTCGACGATCGCGAGGTCGCGGCGACCAGCGGCCGTCAGTCGTCCGCCGGCACCTGGAAACGCACCTGGGACCTGTGGTGTATCAAGGCGCGGGCGCAAATCGAGATAGAGCAGCAGGCAAGGCGGCAGCGCAGGAGATGAATAACGTGCGTCATTCCGGGGCGCGGGCTCTTGCCCGCGAGCCCGGAATCCATGGCCACGAGCCAGAATGGTATGGAGAGACAGGGGGTATGGATTCCGGGCTCGCGCAAGAGCGCGCCCCGGAATGACAGGTCAACCGGAGCAATCCATGAGCGAGAATTTCATCGTCGATCAGGACGGCGGCATCTTGCATGTCACCATCAACCGGCCCGACGTCGGCAACGCCATGACGGACGCCATGGCGCTGGAACTGACCGGCATCGTCAACGCAGCGCCGAAGACGTCACGCATGGTGCTGTTGCGCGGCGCCGGCAAGGACTTTTGCGTCGGCCGCGCCGCGCCGCCGCCCGTCGGCACACCGGAGGCTCTCGAGCGGCGGCGCTTTTCCGATATCGTCTTCAACACCTATGGGGCGATCCGGGATTGCACCGTTCCGGTCGTCTGCGTGGTGCAAGGCCGCGCTCTTGGCTTCGGCTGCGCAGTCGCGGCGGTCGCCGACCTCACGGTCGCGAGCCACAATGCCACCTTCCAGGTGCCCGAGATGCTGCATAACATTCTGCCCACCATGGTGATGTCGGCGCTCGTCGACCGCGCGAGCCGCAAGGCGCTTTCGTATCTCGTGTATTCCACCAAGGAAGTGAGTGCCGAGCGTGCCCTCTCGTACGGCATCGTCAGCGATGTGGTGCCGCGCGCAGAGCTGGACGATGCGGTGAAGACGCTGTGCGCCAATATTCTCCAGGCCCCCGCCGTCGCCACCGAAGGCGTCAAGGACTATCTGCGCCGCGCCATGACAATGGACGTGCCGTCGGCGGTCGACTATGCGCGAAATCTTCACGCGGTGGTCAATTCGTCGAGCGAAATCCGCAAGAAGAGCTGAGCGAATTCGCTTATGATGGGGACCAATGACGTTTCCAGTTCGTCATGGCCGGACTTATCCCGGCCACCTAGGCCTTGCTCGCCGAAATCCGCAAGGAGGGCGTGGATGCCCGCGACAAGCGCGGGCATGACTAAAGCTGGGCGTCGCCGGTAGCACGACGAGGGCTCCATGCCACTGCCATCTCGGTCCGATCTCGCCGGTTCGGGCTCTCTTGAGGAACTCTACGATAAACTCGACAAGGTCGGCATGGGGCCGGGTTGGAGCAAGCCCACGCCGTCGCTGTGGTCCGCGCCACGCAAGACGCTGGTGCCGGCCCATTGGAAATACGAACTTGCCCGCGGCGCGCTCGATGCCGCCGGGCGATTGATCAACACGGCGCTCGCCGAGCGGCGCAACCTCATCCTGTTCAATCCGGCCGAGGGCAACACCTACGCCACCGTACGCACGCTGGTCGCGGCCTATCAGATGATCATGCCGGGCGAGTGGGCGCGGGTACACCGCCACACGCCGAACGCGCTTCGTCTCATTATCGACGCCGAGCCCGGCACCTACACGGAAGTCGACGGCGTCAATATCGCCATGGAGCCGGGAGACGTGCTGCTCACGCCAAATTGGTCGACCCATGGCCATGGCAATCGCGGCAAGGCCAGCGCCTATTGGCTGGATTTTCTCGACGTGCCGCTGGTACAGCTCTTGGAGCCGATGTTTTTCGAAGTCGCCGAAGATCAAAACAAGACGGTGAAAGAATCCGGCCCGCCGGTGCAGGCGACGACTGACTCGCCCTTCGCGTTCACCAAACGGGAGACGTTGCGCAGGCTCAGCGAGGCAAAGCCCGAACCCGGCGGGCCGTTTGGCACTCAGATCCAGCTTGGCGATCCGGCGCTCGCTACCATGGCCCTTTACATGATGCGGCTTCACCCGGGCGTCCGCACTGCGCCCTATCGCACCACGGCGAACAACATCTACGCGATCGTGCAAGGCGAGGGCGTTTCCATCGTCGATGGCGAGCGGTTCGAATGGCGGCGTGGCGATGTCGTCGCGGCGCCCGCCTGGCGGCCGCACTTTCACGAGGCGACCGGCGATGCGATTCTGTTCCGCGTCACTGACGAGCCCGTGATGCAGCGCTTCGGCTGGTTCCGCGAGGAATTGGCTGCTCATTGAGGATGAATAGGAGGAGGGATGGCAATGCGGCTTTGCTTTCTGATCCCTCCCCCGCTTGCGGGGGAGGGTAGGGTGGGGGCTGTTTCCGCGAGTCCACGTCGGGGAAAAGGCCCCACCCCGCCCTCCCCGAAGACGGGGAGGGAGAAGAGTGCCGCGCACAGGATTGCAATCATCGCCTTGGTGGCTCCTATGGTGCTGCCTTCGCCCCCCGCCTCTGCGCAGGACTGGCCCGCCCGTCTCGTTCGTATCGTGGTGCCGGCCGCGGCGGGAGGCTCTTCGGATGCGGCGGCGCGGCTCGTGACCAACCACTTTCAGGCGGCGTTCCGGCAACCCTTCATCATCGAGAACAAGCCCGGCAACGGCAATGCCATGGGGGCGGCCTTCGTGGCACAGGCGGAACCCGACGGCCATACTCTGCTGCTGTCCAACTCGGCATCGAACCTCACGGTGCCGCTGGTCGCCCGCAATGCCGGCTACGATCCGGTCGCGGATTTCAGCCACATCGTCATGCTGACGAGTTCGCCCTATGTGTTCGCCGTCTATCCGGGGCTCGGCGTGAAGACGCTCGCCGCATTCGTCGCCAAAGCGCGTGCAGAGAAGCTTTCCTACACGGCCGCCAATCGCGGCGGCCTCGGTAATATCGGGGGCGAGTATTTTCAGCGGCTGGCGGGCATCTCGATGCAGCACGTGCCCTACAGGGGCGGCGGTCCCGCGGTTGCGGATGTGATTGCGGGGCACGTGCCGGCGATATTCTTGCCGGTGACGACCGTGGGCGAGCAAGTGCGCAGCGGCAAGCTGGTGGCGCTTGCGATCACGTCGCAGGCCCGCGTGCCGATTTTTCCGGAGGTGCCGACCTTCGCGGAGAGCGGGTACGCGGAACTGGTCATGGCGTCATGGTTCGGCTTGTCGGGCCCGAAGAAGCTCCCG
>Ga0210402_10002711_pt1 | contig 17041 bp, 26 predicted proteins | sample IncBWC7MmetaG_FD_161055 | JGI IMG/M metagenome (GOLD analysis project Ga0210402, IMG submission 161055) | Forest soil microbial communities from Barre Woods Harvard Forest LTER site, Petersham, Massachusetts, United States - Inc-BW-C-7-M | ecosystem: Environmental > Terrestrial > Soil >... | reverse complement strand
GTCTTTACTCTACTCTAATATGTTTACTGAATCCCCCGTATCCACATCAGCCTCCCCATGTATCCAACTTGAAACCGATGAATACAGCGCTGCAGATCCTGCTCGCCGGCGTCTCCAACCTAAAGCCCGTTTCCCTCTCTTCGCCTCTCTGTCCAATCTGCGATACCCATCTTCAATACCATCTGGTTCAAAATCGAAAGGAAAAAGGAACCACAAACAAAACCACGGGGCGGCTACAGACGACCCACCTATCGTCGTCCACCCCGACGTGGCCGACTCCAATCCAATAATCCACTTGGATAACTCTGCCATCGCCGAAGAGGAAGAGTGCAATAACATATACCAATGGGCAGTAATCTACGAAAACCAACGAGGGTACGTTCTTGTTTCCATTGCACCTGAAATTCACCTGATGGCACAGCAGCATCACAGCATTCTCCATACCATACTACTCAAAACAGTGCCTCCTCCCCACAGACCCCTCCCCATTTACAATTCCAAGCTCATCCTCAAAACAATCGAAGCAACCCAACGTATCGTTCAAAGAATATCCCCTCCCCGATGGCACCTGGTGCTGGGTCTCCAAATCCTGGATGATAGACATGCGGTCCGACACTGGCGAAGTCCAACATGACGGCTTCGAGTATAACTGGATGTTCCGGACGCACAATTGGCGCGCAGAGGTGGGGTCCTTGAATGCGGGCGGTTGGGTCCGCCGGAGGAGGTGGGTGAGGTTGATGATGAGGCCTGCGAGGCATAGATCGAGGCGCCAGTTGGAAGATGGGGATAGTGGTTTAACTCGTAGCACTCCGACCACTGCAAGCAGTTGGAACCGCCATTCGGTTGCCTCATCGTGCCCTCCTTCAGTGATCGCCCCCGGCTCGGTGTTGCCGCATGACATTGTTGACATCGATGCAGACGAGATCTGGAGGGGTGATGACGTTGAAGCTGATTGGGTGCGGTGCCACAACCTTATGAAATGTCTTGCACGAGATGGTCGCAAACTCGAGTTGTGGAGGAAGTGGCTGGGGCTGGATCACCACGAGGGTCAACACGTGCACGAACCTGAGGACAAGGGGAAGCAAAGGCAAAAACAATGGACTGAGGATGAGACATGGATGCCTTCTGAAGTGGCTGCCAACACGAACAAGCCCTCTGTGGATCCAAGCACCGTTCCACGCGTGGAATACATTACGGCGGTTCTCCGCAAACACGTAAGCTTCTAGTGGCTCCTTCCTCCATCGTGCACTCATTGTTGTTTACAAATATCTACTAGGGCGATACTCTCCTACGCATATTCATATTCCCAGACTCGCGTGCGCAGTTCATCGAAATCATGGGCCATGCAGGATTACTCCCCGAATTGAATGTGGGGTTGGGGATGGGGTGGTCGGCGAGCGAGGTGGACTTTTGGAGCTATGCTGGTGGGCTAGGGGAGGAAATTCGGAACGACCGTCCGAATACGATCGATGACAAGAATGGGAAGCAGGAGGAATGGAAGCTTAAGGGAACAGACGGGAATGAGGACGGGTAAAGTCTAAAGGGGGAAGACAATGAACGCGACGCTGAGAAGCGTGTTTCTTAGCATGCGTTAATCGCATTTTCACAAGGATCTATGACTCATGATGGACTTGGTCTCTGATGCCCTTCGAATTCTCTCATCTTGTCATTATTCATCGATATTCGCCAATTGTTGTCGTACTTTGCTATGCCATATCAATATACACTCGCTGCTGGCTGCTAACCTTCGCCACCGTGACCGTGACGTGAATCACATGCCATTTGCCTTGCATCACGTGATGCTAAATTTCATCCATAAAACTTGGTCCATGCCACGCAATGTCCATGACCTCAAAGACATGTCTCCCACCAATCCGTCCTCCTCCTCGACGCCGACTAGTCCAGAAAAACCACAGCGGTCGTGGTCCCGCAGCATCCCAGCCCTTCCAGATGATCCCACTCACCCAGCTCAGATCGCCCTCCGCACTTACGCCCTGTCCTTATCCCTTTCACTCGGACCCTCACTCATTCCGTTCATCACATCTCTTTTTACTTTTCCGCAGAAACGTCCAACCCGATCTGGCCTCTCGGAACTAAAACAAGTCCTGAGGAGGGAACTCGGTTTCGATGGATTCGCGTTCGCCCTCACCATCGCTGTTGGGGGTGGGGCTGCTCTCAATTATCTATGGAGTATCTTGGACTCGGATGGTTCCATGAGTTGGATATACTTTAATAATGCGAAAAACCGTGGTGGCGATATCGGCGTCAGTTCGACCGCTCGGTCTAAACTGAAAACTTACGTGTCTTCGTTGAGCAAACTGTCCCCATCCAATAAGACGTTTATTGCCAACATCCTCTCATCTTCGATTGCAATAGCGTTGCTCCAGGCGGGCCGTCGACGTTCTTACCGCCTTAGGCGTGTTCCGGATCCCAAAAGCGTGCCCATTCCCTTGACCGTTCCGATTTCGGCGGCCTCATCCGCGAATGGGCCATCCCCGACACTAGAACTAACGCTGCTGCTTTTTGTAAGAGCTGTGGACGCTATGGTACAGTCCTTCGTCTTTAAAAGGTCCGAACCGAGACGTCGGGTCCCCAGATCTGGCCAGGATAGCAAAGCGTATGCAGCGCCAGCTCTGGTGAGGGACAGACTGTTGAGAGAGAAAGAGAAGGAGCACTCGAAGGCAAAGCGACGGCGTCTGACTTCTCGAATTGATGCGCTTGTATTTTGGGCTTGCAGTGCAAGGTCTGTGGTCAGCCCAGAAATAGCTGCAGCCCATCGTCCACGTACTTACTATGTCTTCTGCAATTGAAAGAATCATGTGGTGCTTTTTCTATCAGCCTCAAAGGTGCTCCTTTGTTCAAAACTAAATAAAGAGTTGCTAAACAATGCATACTTCCATCTCCTCCGCTAGGCTTCCTCGATCCTATGTCAAGTGGATTAGCACGTTAGCCAACCTTGACGACCGTCTGCTGCGAGCCCTCCGTTTCATTCGTGATGGTGGCTGGTCTTACATTACTGGATCTCCCTCGCACTCCCACCTTCTCGCCACATTATCTCGGGATCTCGGCCATCCAGCGTCTTGGGGAGACCCCGCCGTGATACCACCATATGGTGGAGCAGGCGCCGATGCTGTTTGGAACGCTATCGGGGTCAAGAGCAGGCCTGGTCGTGGAGGGCTACCGTGTGAAATAGTACATGGAGGTATCGGTTCGCCCATCGGACTTGCGGACAACTGTACGGCCAATGCGGGCATTCGAGGTGTGCAAGCATTTTTAGAAGCCACTGCCATCTACCTTCCAGTAAGTCGTTTTTTCTTTTCCGATTCCTAATTTCGGTTCGATTCTTACGAAATACCCACCGAAGGTCCACTTCCTTCCTATCCTCCTCACCCGCCCACAGAATCTCCTCCGCCCACACCGCATGCTCTCAACCTTCCTCGCAGCACTGCGCAGTGCAACCTTCCTATCGACCTTTGTGGCCTCCTACTGGTACACAGTTTGCATTACGCGTACTTTGGTCTTTGCCCGCCTCTTCCCCTTCGTCTCACATGATTTTTGGGATGGCCCTTACGGATGTGTAATGGCTGGTTCTTTGGCATGTGGGAGCAGTATCTGGATCGAGAATGGCCAAAGGCGAGGTGAGATGGCACTTTATGTGTTACCGAGGGCGATTGGGGCGTGCTTACCCGATACCTGGGTAAGAAGTGGAAACAGGGCAGTCCGAATAACTGAACGGTTCGTACCTTAAATGTATTCGTGCCAATTGATCTTCCGCCTGATTTTCTTTTTTCCAATGGCTTGAAAAGTATTGCATTCGTATTGTCTATTTCCTCGCTTCTCACAGCTGCGATCCACCGCCCCGATTCTCTTCGCGGTCTGTCCCGGTGGACACTTGCTTTTATCATGAACGGCCCAAATGCCGGCTTCTGGAAGCGCAAACAACAAAGTTCCAGTGTCCCACCGACTCCTAGCGTCCCACCTTCACCACTGTCTACTCACGAGCCTAGTCGCACACATACTCCAAAAATCATCTCGGACCGCTAGTATACCCAATCCACCAATATTCTATAATATTTATATGCGAAGCAGTATTTATCGGTGTACTACTCTCTTGGATTTTACTTTCACCCCGACCAGAGGTGCAGAGCATGGTCATAAAACGAGCAACTACCAATGAGGGTTTCACCATCAGACGGTCCTGCAAATGACCAGTCCACACCATAAGCGAAAGACTCATGGGCTTGAAAACGCTTCACAACCCCTCCCCCTGTCATCACCGTCCTGTCCACAGCTTCTGGATTGAATCTGACAACTTTGAAACCGTCGTGCATGCATGCGACGAGTAGATCGTTCGGACGGTTGGCAGAGGGATGCCACTTGACGCGCCAAGCTCCACCACCCGTGTCAACCTGGGTAAGTGGGACTTGAGGATTTCGGGTGTCAAACAGTCGGACGGTACTGTCGTAACTACCAGACTTCATGACACAGTACTCCTGGCGGATGGGGTAAATAGGAGACTAACCTGCCTACTGCTATGACGTGTTCGATGTGTGGGTGGCTCTGTATTGTGGTTATTCCTGCGTCGAAACTGGAAGAGCGGGTTGGATACGATAAAACATGTGGTAAAATAACCTAGGACAAACCACTTATTCACAAAAAGTGGTCGTGAGAAGCCCTGGCGGATGTCCCAACCTTTCATTTTCAGATCATCACCGCCTAAGATAATGCGCATTCATCCATCAGTTAAACGCGTCAGATATTGCTGTTCACCTGAGTAAATCATATTAGTATCCCAGTAGTTCCAGGCGGCGATCCAAGGCTCGTAGTCGTGCGCGTGCCAAGAGTCGGTTACAGACAAACTTGCCGCGTCATCTGGTCGCAAAAGACACACAGACCCATTCGAAAGTGACACAACTAGGGAGCCTAGATCACTTATAGAAAGGGAATTCAGCAAGTCCTGGAATTGGGGCTACCGGGTTTCGTACGTTCCAGGGTTTCGACGATTTGACCAGTCCAAGGAGAGACAGAGTACGTTCGATGGAGCGCACGATACCAAATCAACTTGGCTCAGGGTTTTCTGTGGGTAAATGTAAATATTCAGGACAGTAAAGATCTGAGGCGTAATTCCACCTCCTCATCTTGCCATTCATGTAGAGTAACATTTCCTTCAGAATCAGCGATACCTAAAACAGCACTTGTGGCTGGCGATCTATGACACCTAAATGCTCTCAGTCTCTTCCTCCAATAAATGATGCAATATGATTGTACTACCATTTCATGTCCAGCACGGCGGGGAGATTCAACGCTTGTATTTGTCGACTGTAGGTAGACCGAATGACATCTATGATTTGAAGCTAACGAATCCCCGACTTACAGTTCACGCTCTCCTACTGAAGTAGGCTCATATTGAACATCGAACACTAGACATTGACCTCGCCTGTGCTGAGGCAATGACGACCCAGCTTTGTCCAAGATCTCATCAGTTACGTCCACTGGTGAAGCTGCCTCACGGTTGGTTGGCCCGGGTTCCAACGGTTCATCGAGCTTGTATGTACCACAGACAAATATGTTCTGAGCCTTGGGGTGAGGGCAGAATTCGATTGAATCCGCAGGAAAGATGGTGTCAAACGCAGGCATACTCAGGCTACTGCCAGTGTATGCAACTTGAACTTAGGAGTCCGAGTCACGGGCTTCCACGTCACGTGTGTCATAATTCAGACCTCTAGAGTCTAGTTGTCGAATCAACAAACTGGTTGAGAACTTGAGGCCGCTCTCCCTACTGGTGGCATTGGCAATATTTTGCAAGGTCCCATACGGTATAAATCCTTTCCTTGTTACACAACACATAATGGCCGACCTTGGTCTCGACCCCTCTAAGCTTGTCCTCGCTGAGACGGTATTACGTTCCGTCACATTCATACACTAACTGTCTCAAGACTCAAGTTTGCAACTAGGCATTGTCATTCGTTCTCAGCCCCTTCGTCGCTCCACCGTACAATTTGGCTATATTCCTCTTTGGCACATACGTGCAAGAGAATACTGAAGGAGTCCAGTCTCTGCAAACAGTGAGTATCCACGTTGTCCTTCGCAGTCCTCTGGATGATACTTTCCTAGTTCACTGGCCTTCTAGGTGTCTCCGCCATTTTCGACATCGTGTGGATGATTCGAAATGATCAAAATGGTTTTATCAAATTTTTGACTATAATTCTGTTGCTTCTCAAGGTCAGTTGATATTATGGATGGTACAGTGGGTGAAAGATCTGAACGTATGGCTGTTCTTCTCCTAGATTCCTACATTTTTGGCATTTGGAAACGCACTTCGTCACAGAGGAGTGCAGTTTAGTGGGCTTGCCGTTCGAGGGGGCGACTTGAGTGGTCCTACTGGTAGGTATTGTTATTTCTCGCTTTTGATCGCTGACCTCGACGAGTTGGCAGTCTGGTCCATGCCGGGAGGTTTCACTTCTGGAGGTAGAGATGGTTATCAAACCGTAGATGAAGAGAGACCAATCGAAAATACGAGACCGGTAGCGCCTCCCGGACCCGCAACAAATGTTCCCCCTGTTGCAGGTCAACATGCCGTAGGGCCAGGAGCATATCAAACTGTGTAAATAGTCCGCTGACGTACATAAATGGTTCGCTATACGACAATCTTATTGCAATCCTCTTGTCTTTTCGTGGCTTTACTTATTCATCATCGTGGCGTTGTCGTCTTCAATCCACTATGCTTCTCCGATTCCTGGCACTCCTTCGGCTCACGGAACACTGTCCTTATTGACTATCTGCCTCAGTATTCTGGCGATAGCACGAACCGTCGGACGGACATGTGGCATACATATGGACGTTGACTTGGTCACGGTCACGAAACCCGTGTATTAGAAATTTGACCAAAACTCAAAGTTAATGGAATGGGGGATCATCACCGTCCGTTTCCAATCCACTTAACAGCTCTCGCAGAACAGTCAGGAATTCCACCTTGCCCTCTGATTTTTTTCTCTCGTATAACCACGGACAGTCCAGTGACACGCATCTGATTGTATCAGGAGGTGTCGAACCAGTGCAGGATGCACAGATTCGTTGGGCATCCATAAAACTTTTCTCGCTGGCTCGGATCCGGGATAAGAGGCCTGTCGTTGTGGTCTGGGGATTGAGATAGCAATCGTCGCATATCCCTAGGTGACGTTGTCAAGAGCCTTAATATGATTAGAAGAACAGAAGAACAGAATAAGTCACCGTCAGAAGCCAAGGCGCCACAGATGAGACACTGGGAACTGCGAAAATGTTTATCTATATTCGGCCGGTTTGGAACTCCAGTATCTGGCTTGATTTTCGTGGGTGAAAACGAATCTGGTTGGATTCGTATCGATTTTGGCATATCGTCGTACCATCTGCGCGCGTCCGCGCCAACGAGGTTGAAGATGCGTTCCAGGGGAGGAATCAGTACTCTCGAGATATAATAACCAGCATCTATATGTTTGTAACTTAATTCCATTCCATCGTCAGAGAAGCCCAACCCGCAAGAATGAAAAGAAAATACCAGTTGTCTAATAGTTCCAGTGGAGCCACCGCTCTATCGAGAAGTCTTGAATTGGGCTGACCTCGTATGATCACATATGGCACCCTTTCTCCGTACTGGGGTTCATCATTGGGGTCCTGCATCATCCGTCTTGCCGCTACCGTCACTCCTGGTGGAGGTGGGGCTTTATCGCTTTGACATGACTTACATGAACATGCACCGAGGTTGTACGTAGAAAGAAATACTCACCTGTAAGTCCCCATCCTAACTTCTTTGGCAAAAATGAAGTCTTGAATTGAGGCTTTATTCTCCAGGATTTTCATCCAAGATCGACAACAGTAGTTTTTGACTTCAGTCAAATCCTGGGTTCGGAAGAATATTCTGATACATTATCAGTGCGATTCTACCGAGATACATCAATGAAGGCTCACTTCAAACAATTTTCTGTCATTTTCCGTTGTGCTAGGACACCATCTCGCCGTACAGTTTCGATGCCTTTGGCGTCAAAGGTGGCTTCTTTATCATCGGCATTTTCATATTTGAAACCAACATATCGTTTCTTAGCCATCAGAACACATGGAAGATATACCTGACCCATTCGATCAGTGATGCATTGCAACAAGGTGTACGTGGAACTCGCCTTCTCAAACTTGAGCTTTATTGGAGAGGGATTGAGAGCAGTGATTGTATCTGCAATGTCGTGCCCAATCCTGAAGGCTTGTTCCTTGGTCTTGCCTCGAAGATAGCTGAACAATAAACATCCGTGGATTAAGATTATTAAATGACGCACACAAAAACGCTGTCAGTATCGCCATAGACAACCTGAAAAGAATTGATCAGTTTGTTTGCTTTGAGATCGGTGAATACACTTTGCGCCACCTCCCCTCCCCATTTTTTCGTTGAATTGATCATTCTAATAGCCTGGAAACGTTTCAGTTTAGAACCGAGTCGAGTGATTGTTGGGGTACAACCACCTTCTCGAGAGTTTCACGGCCGCTCTGCACAATGCTATCGGCAATTTCTACAGCAGGCATCCGGCCGGAGTAGGTAGCACTTGTGTAGCCATACGTAACGTTGCAGATATATTTAAGGCTGCGTTGTCGGGCATCGAGAATTCTTTTCAGTGCCTACAAGAAAGCTCAACTTCACCTTGTCATCACACGGTCGTTATAGTCACCTTGTCCTCTTTCACGCTCTTCATGGCCTGCTTGACCATAACTCTGGTCTCCAACAATTCCACCAACATTCTTCCAAGAAGTCCTTTCCGTACATAAGGCTTCACGTACATAATGCCGTTCGGGGCAACTGCGAGTAAGACCATGAACTGTTGGACAGCTGAACCATGAGAGCTAGCATAATGCACTCACCATGTATCTGATCTTGCAAAGTCTCTAACAGACCTACGGATTGGTCAAGTTCCGTAACGCCGAATTTGTTTCGGCCTTTGAAATCTGTGATACGGCCTAGACATGTAGAATAACAATAATTGTAGGCAATCATGATCGATGGGTACAACGACTGGAAATCGAGCACAACAAGGGGGCTGGTGTAGAATGCCGACAAAGGTTCCATAATTAGCGGCATGCATTCGGCTGCATTTTGTTTGCCAACCTATGTCAGTCTGAATGAGATGATCGGATTCATGGGAAGAACTATGGAAGAGTCATTCACGTCATTTTTGTTTGGTGACAGAAGAACAAAGTTTTCAGGTTTCGCAATTCGGAACATGAACGATTCCACCTTGAACTGAGATCCGCGGCTAATGACGGAGAAAAAATCGACACCAAAAACCCGGGCGAATTCTCTGAAATAGAAATAGATTGGAACCATCGTACCACAAAGCTAGTATTTATACTCACGCAGTTTTTGTGACTACCTCGGCTTCCTCGAGGATTTCCAGAGCCATTGAACTGCGATCAGCGAAATAACGTATGACGGAGGATGTATGAGATGGGACAGTACTGTTGTACCATTCTGTCAACGTCGAAAAACTGTACCGAGGAATTCTGCAATGTCCGTGAGATTAGCTAGGATGTTGGAACGTTTGTATAAGTACCTTCTATGAAGAACATGGAACGCAACGTTCTCAAAGGTGTACATATTCAAGGCTTGCTCGACGCGCATGATCCTCCAAAGGTTCAAAACATGGCGACCGACAACTTTGAAGGAGGAAGTGTGTCGAATTCCCCATTGGTCAGTCCCTTCGCCTGTGCGCCTAGCAGGAGCACGAGAAATCAAGTCGGCAACATCAAAACCTGGACTTCCACTGTTAGTACATCAAGTGCACGAAAGAGCAACATGAGCAAACCATAGGAACGACCTCGGGCATTCAGATATCCCCAAGACCCGGTCTGGACTTCCCATCCAACTATGATATCGGGATCAAGGTCCACAATGATGTCCACAATCCTATTTATTAACTCCAGTTCATCAGGAACCACGTCAAGCTCGAAACCCCGAAGCCTTCGTTGTTCAAGCTGTGCAGTCTGAACAACCACTATACCAGTCTGAAAGGATGGTGTACCGCCGGAAAAATCTGTGTCGGAATCTTGGAATGAGTAAAATAAGGCAACGAGTTCATCGACATCTGCGTCTGGAACACGCTCTCCACGCGAAGGTGCTGATTAACGCAAGATCAATTATACAATCTCTTACAAGTCCGAATGCTTTGCCCATACCGAAGACCTCCAAAGATAAAATGGTCATATTCTGCTTTTCACGGGCAGTAGCATCGCGTGTTATGTCTGGTGTTGTTTCGATCGCTTGTGTAGGACCTTCAATCTAAGGGGAGAGTTTAGGGCTGCTGGTTTGTTTTCAACACCAGCGCTGACCTGAGACTGCGGGTTGGACCGTTTAGGTCCGGAAGAGGATTTTCCGTTGTCGAACATGAGCCAAGTCTTGACTGTTTTCACACTAGGCGGGGAACTTGCGTACTCCCACCCACCGACACCAGCGGGGTTGACCGCCCGAAGGCTTTCGGCTTTTCCTTTCTGGAGGCCATCATCCCAGTCATCGAGGTTAGCCAGCCCTTCCCCACCTTTGAGATGGTATAACAATCCTGCGTATTCCCTTGATCTCTCCGGAGCATCGCTTTCCTTGGAATAGTATGGGCTACGATATATCTTGCTTGGGATGTTAAGGTCGTCAAGACTGGCCAACAGGTCCGAAGTCGACGGCGGTGGAGGTGAATAAAGGTATCCATTAATATTTAGGGTGTTGTTCATAGTAAACGGGTGGGACAAGCGAACAGATGCTACCCCACCCACAGACGATCGCGATGTGTGATCAGAGGAAGATAATGATGAGTTCAGAAAAGGGTCCGATGAATGAGGACCGCGGTCGCCAATGGCACTACGTTTGGGTCTCTTCAGAGGCCTCGTTCCATCGCTATCAAAGTGAGGATTGGTTTGGAGTTCTTCCAGAGGTTCCCCATCTCCATAACGATCTGGCTGAACGAAAACCGACATTCCTGCAGACTGTTGGTTGGAGGTACTTGGTAGATTGTCGTTCTTGTGTGAACTGAATCGGACGTAATAAATACAGAACGGGACGAATATATCCGTTGACTTACAGTAATGCTTCCCGAGCGGCCTCTGCGACTTGCTGATGACGTCCTTCTTCGGTGACCGGAACTGTTGGGTTTGGGGAAGTTGTCTTCCCTTTCCTGCAGAACAACAGAGTGAAAAGAGGTTGATAAGTTTCCAGGCAGAAAATTGAATACATTGTTGGCGTTACGTTAGCGGACGCTGGAACTGGTCGGATTTGAAGAACCTTTCTAAACGTAACGGGAGATTATGATATGTCAGAGGTCATTAACAAGCCGAATGGAAAATGCTAACTTGGTGGGGGTAACCGGGCCATCGGAATGCACAGAATCGAAATCTGCGGAACTTCATTTGAAAATTAGACTAGAAAACAAGATTACGCGACACGTTTACTTCGCTAATTTGAGCTCTGATTTTTGTAATGGATCAGGCAGTCTGTTTGACGAAGTCTCTTGAAAAGGATCGGACGGGCTACATCATTTTAAATGGAGCCGTCGTGTTCATATAATTTCATGACAGACCTCGGAGTGTTCTGATCGACATCAGTATCGTCGGTGTCATCTTGCTGTAGCGGACCATCATCGGGATCATGGGGATCGTCGTAGTCGTAGATATGTTCATCATGTTCCTCCCCGACCGGTTGAGGATCATAGTCGCCCAGGAGCGTTTCCCATTCTGCCTCTGCCTCCTCCCCTTCAATGAGCTGACTCAACTCCTGACTAGAAAGCATGGTTTCGTCGACATCGATGTCCACCCTCTCCTCAGCATTGTCGTCAGGTACATTCCATGCCGCAGAACCTCCTCGACTGGCAATGGGGTTCTCCACTTGCTCTTTGTCCCCTCGTTCTGTATCGACTGCATCAACATCGCTTACCCCCGGCTTCCAAACCTTCCAAGGCTCCTCCCAAAGAGCTTCCACACTTTCAAACGTAGTCATGACCCATTTTTCCCAGCTCTTCTCGCTTTCTTTCACCTCAACTCCCTTCCCAGTGGCCGTTTCCCTTTCCCTCTCGATTCGTTTCCGTATCTCCTCCCACCACCTGGCCTCTGCGACCCAGCCCCCACCCGTTCCTCTCGATTGTTCACTCGGATCAACAGGTATTTCAGGGGAAGGGTTGAGACCATTCGCGCGGCGGCGGTTGCGCTCATCCTCCCATAACTCACGGACACTGAGGACAAGCGGATCGGAGGGAGTAGAGGTGCGGGGATCTCAAGCTTGTGGTGAATGTTACGAGCGGTGATGAAATGCCTGTTGAGGATTTGGTGGGCAACGACGTCCATTTCGAAAGGCATGCGGGATTGACGGAAATGAGGAGAAAGATCGAATGTTGGGTGTATGTCATCGTTCATTTGTTCGTCTTTTCCATCATGTTGATCTTCGCTACCGCGTTGCAAGACTTCACCAAGGTCAATCCACCCGCATCCATATAGACCGAAATCGGACATGAACTGCAAAGGGAAGCTAAGATGGCCCTCGAAGACACGGAATCGCGTCTGCATCACAGTTCCAGACTGCATTATGGCGACGGTACGGTTGACAAATGCAGGATCGGCAATAAGGATCTTGAGGAAAGGAGAATATGAAGAGTGAAACCCGTAAAAGTGGACACCTTTGACCAATAAGATGGCCCGGATGTATTGAGAGTTGGGGGAGTGAGGATTGCGTTTCAGGGAGACAGAAATGGCATGATTCAGAGAAAGAGTCAATTTAGCAATATAGCGGTTTACTGGATACATTGTCGGCGTTCACATCAGGGAGGGAAGTGGGACTAGCGTTATGCTCACCATCGCGTGGCTTCAACCTGCCACTATATTCCACAAAAAAATAGGGGTACACTTGGTGTACATAGACGCAGGCCTTCTTTCCGGTGGAAGATGGACCATAAATTCTTAAAACAGGAACACGAGGAAGGGATGAATTGTCGAGTGGGCCAGGGTGAATAAGAGTGTGATCTATATGGTTTATTTGCACACGTAGGGTAGGCTCTTGGGAACTATTCGTCGTTGGGAAAGGTAGCATAACAAGACAATCATCAGTTTTTACAGCGAATGATATCCATTACACGAAGGGGGTGAGGTAGAGACCGAAAGCTATGATAGTTCAAGTCTTCAAGTTCCATGTTCGTGAATTTGCCGCGACACCAGCGTCACAAATATCTGTTACCAGTCACGGTATCTGATTCTGAGTAAAATCTTGCAAGAAATTGTCTTTCGCCGCCTCTACCGTCAATATTCACTCCTCGAGCTGGGACATCCGCTGCTCGCGAAATGATAATGTGCAAAATTTCATTGCTCTTCTCGCCCTTGAGCTTGGTTATTTGTACATACAAAAGATTACCACCAATTCCTGCAGAGTCAACCTTCAAAGGGGACTGAGACTCTCTTCATGTATTACCGATAGCACTTGATGTCCGATCCAAGTTTTTCCCGGTTCGACTTTTTCAAAGCCTCGCACAAAACCTGGCTCCACACACACGAATCTCTCCCTATCCACCTTCGTGAGAAAGGAAATGAGAATTATAGACATGTACGTACCACCCGCCTTCCTCCATGTCTCCAATCTTACGTCCCGCTTCTGCTTGTGGATTCCAGACGACCAAATTTTTGAGGTTGGTGGACCTTAATTCCACGCCTCCCCCTGGCCAGGTCACCTGGTACGTTTGGGGGACATCGTCGTACACGGAATCTGTGAATTGCTCGACGTCCACGCTGGCCCTTGTCTCCACCTTTGCTGTAATCCTTCCTTCCTCTGTTGATTCAGTCTTGTCATAGTATGACGTGTGCTGAAGAGGAGTGATGAGGACATCCTTGGACGGTGCACGGATGTAATTGTGAAAGAGAGCTTGGAATTCGAGAACGCCGGACGTCGATGTGTTTTTAACATGTAGATTGGTGCTAAGCTGATGTTCTGCTAAAGTCAGGACATAACTGAGTTTAAATGGTCTGGCATAGACGGCGGCGATTTTTTCGGTGGGCTCAAGAGCTACAGCATCATCCATTAACAATTAGCATGAGACCGTAGGTTTGAATGACATACTCAATCGCACAGACACGCTAGTGTCATCGTCCATCACGACACCATCCCACTTCCAGATCTCATTTCTGCCGAAGCCATGCTGTCCAAGCTTGACGTGCTCTGGGTGGGTTGGTGGTCCAAAACAAGGAAAAACCACAGGTATGCCTCCTCTCACTTGGTAATATTGAGATCAGCCTAGAGAGTACTAATTGTAACGGGAACATACCAGGCTTTGATCCATCGAGGGCTGCTTTAGAAGATAAAAAGAGACGTTCAACGGGTCCTGGATCACGGACGGTCCCCGACTTCCAGGAGATGACAGTCGCTCCGTAGAGAAGGACTTCAACAGATGATCCCTAGTTGTTCCGTCAACAAGCCTATCTGTGGTATCGGTAAAATGAAAGGAGTTTGATACCTTTGGATGGTTAAGGATCACTCTGTCCTGCGTTTGTTCTACAGGCATGATGGGCGGTTGATGCGTAGGATATCGGATAGCTCGCCATGTTGAGTCGGGATTGACCGTGACTGGAGGCAATGAACAATGTTTGGTCAACAAGCATTGTATACCAAACATGATGGACCGAGATTATGCAAATTAAATTATAATGTTTCGAAAAAAGATATGAAATATTCTGTATATTTAATCCATGTTTACATGCATATGCAAAACATTCTAGCATGCTAAAAACATACCAACATGTTTCTTAATCTAACACAGATTAGATATGCAGAATATTTCTTATTAAATTTTTGGTGGCAAAACATTATAACTTAATTTAATATTGGTCCACTACGTTTGGTACAATGTTTGGTGACCAAACATTGGCGCCGTGAAACATATATTCCAAGTCCGGAACCGGCCCTAAACTCATTTATTACAAATTAACCCCAGTCTTTCTGTCAGCCTCTTGAATACCACCGTCGTTCTAACAAGTATGCAACAACCTTACCACTTTCATCAAGCAAAGTGACAGTAGGACCTGACTCAGGTGTAGGTTGGGACTCCCCTGGTTTTGCGGTGTACTGAATGGCACTATTTCCTGTTACAGGTTATTAACCTGGACGACTGCCATCGACCATCTTCAACCGATTTACAAAGCAGATGTGGCATCGTGAGCGGCCGAAAAGGAAAACGGAGAGTCATCCTCATTCGCTATCCTCCGTGTTCTCCAAAATGCGGCGGCCGTCACCCGGTGTCACAAAGATAGATTTTATTTTATTTATTGCCATTTCTTGCACTTCAATTGACTTTTCTAGGCTATTGTGCCAGGGTCATGGCTTTTGCAAGATCAGACGGCAGTTCCTTGGTCGATTTCCCTTTCCCTTCAAATTATTCATGACCTGCGTTCACCATCCTATCACTCTGAAAGTTTTATCTGTCCACATCGGCCTACAGCAACTGATATGTTTCTGCACGATCCGAGATAATCAGTATTCTTCTTCGGTTACGCTCACCATTTGGACAGCTTCGAAACGGAACCATTTCATACGCTGCCTCCCAGTTTGCCTATAGCTCCGAGCACTCCGAAGTTATTGATCATACATTGACACGTCGTTGCTCCCACCTTTGTTGCTCAATTAATACTGTGCTCCATCGCGAAACATCTGCACAAATCGCTTCCAAACCAGCTTCGAATTGGGCGCACGAGGATCCGTTCGCGATCCGCGGATAGATATATCGATGTCCTTCGTGCACTTACCGTGTGCGGCGAGGTCCAAGTTTGGATGGCCCACGAACAACTTGACAGTCACCGTCATCGAAAGTCATACCAACACCTACACTTGATGACATTATCCGAACGTGACAACGGAAAGAAAATTCATTAATATTTCGCTTACTGGGCAGACTTCGAGCCAGACATACGAGGTCGCCGTCCTTTGTGGCAGGTGTCTATCGGTGTCTTTTGTGCTTTGTTGTACGACGAGGTCCTTGTCTTGTTGGGCTTCCAACCAAAGCAAAGATCACAGCCATATTGGACTTCACAACATTGATCATATGTCATGACAAATGCATACGGCTCGGCTGGCTTTGGAATGGGCATACGAGGACTTTCGGCTGTCGGGCCCAACGTCTATCGGTGTCTCCTTACGCCCTGGCGTGTGGCGAAACTTAAGTCTTGCCAACTCGGACAAAAGGACAAAGGACAATGCATACGATCTTCGATGACTTCTGGCCACGAACCGACTGACGTGCACGGACATCATTGATATAACCTGAACCACTTCACACGTATCACTTTTAATCATGGACATATATGATAATCTCATAGCTCTGGATGCAACATCCATCGTCGCTGACGGCTACAGCCACAACTTCGTGGCTCTCCATTCGCGCAATTCAGCGTAACTCCCCGCGCAGGTATGCCCGCAGAGCGCAAGGTGTCACGGATTTGTTCGCATTGTTCTGTGACGTACGGCTCGAGTAGTTGACTGGCTTCTACAGTCTCCTCGATGTCGATGATGTAGTCGTTTGCACTCTTCATCGTTTTCCGTGTCAATTTTTTCCATCATTCTTCCTCGTGGAGAATCATCTTTCCGATTTGATCTGAATCGTGACAGACAGGGAATGGTAATGCGCTCTACCATACACACACCTCTGATTGTCTCACTTACTATACTTACCTTCAGGTCAACTTCAGGTCTGCGTTCGGTCCACTTTACAATTTTGCGAGTCCTTTCAAGGTCAATGCTATCGTCAATGGGGTCATGTAGTAGGCGTCGTTACTGGGTTAATTACATTGTATGGTCTCCCAATCAACGAGCTAAATCCATTTTGATTTAATTTGATTTGATTTGAGTCCCCAAGATCTTAGTGTATAACTTGAACTAGCATTTGTTCAAAAATAAATAATGCCATGTGGCACCAGTTTGGATAACGCGGTGTCAGCTGTCTTCCAAAGCTGAACACAATCATCACCTCCAAACTGAGTAGACAAACCCCCAGCGTCCTTGCAAGACATCCAGTTG
>Ga0210402_10002708_pt1 | contig 17053 bp, 13 predicted proteins | sample IncBWC7MmetaG_FD_161055 | JGI IMG/M metagenome (GOLD analysis project Ga0210402, IMG submission 161055) | Forest soil microbial communities from Barre Woods Harvard Forest LTER site, Petersham, Massachusetts, United States - Inc-BW-C-7-M | ecosystem: Environmental > Terrestrial > Soil >... | reverse complement strand
TTCGCCTGTGACCCAGCCTTTGCCCGCGCCTTTCAGAAATCCCGGAACGCCATCGTTCACCGAAGCAGTGCAGATCACCCGAGTCTTGCCAAGTTCGATCAGCACGCTGCCTTCGGCGGTCGAGATAAAGTCCGGCGTAATCTTCAACCCTCGCATCTGATCCGCACCGCGTCCGTCCGGTCTCACGCTGCCTCCTTCGAACTAGCACGCACACCCACGGTGCCGCGCTCGGTTCGAACCATTATCGCTGCGCAAGTGTGCAGGGGGATAGAGAGAGTGTCAACGCTGCGGTGATTTGCCGGGAACCGCGCCTGCAGGAGCGGGACTCGCCGCGGTAGGCGATTTGGTGGGCGAGCCGAGTGAGCCGAACGAGCCATTCGAACCTGGTGGAGGCTGTGCGGCCTTGGTGTTGACGATAAAGTATTGCGTGAGGTCCACGTGACCGGCGAGCGTATCGAATTCCTGCCCGTGAATCAGTATCTTTAGCCGCCGTACTTGTGGCACGTTGGCTTCGAGAGTTCGCGCAATGGAATCGACGGCAAGTTGCTCGCTCTGGATCCCGGACGGCGTTGCAGTCGCGAGGGCTTCGGAGAAGTCCGCGATGCCGGTGCCGTCCGGCAAAACGTAGAACGCAAGGAGCGCCGCGTCCGCCGGCAATGTGCGCAAATCCGAATCAACAGGGCCGGCCAGCAGCGTGTTCAATACCTGCTTCGAGCGCAGCACCGGATCTTTCGAAAGCGCGAGCTCGACATTGGTTCCCGCCAGCGCGCTTTCGTCGTCGCCGGAAATCCAAAACATCCGTGCTTTGACAATCGGGTCGGATGAATTCTGCAGGATAGTCTGAGTCAGCTCGCGGCGAACCTGCTCTTCGGACGGTTGCGTGATTTTCGCGGTGGTCTTCACCTTACGTTTCAAAAAAGGAAAGTAAATCGCTGCGATCAGCACCGCAACAGCGAGCCCTGCCAGCACCCAATTGCGCCAGCTGCCGTTCATGGCTGGCCTCCCGCTTCGCCGGGGAGCACATACGACGGACGGAAAACTGCCACGCCGCGCGCGATGGCATCGGCCACGCCCGGCATCATGCGATCGAGGTCAGTGCGGTCCTGCACGCTGACGCTGGAAAGTTCGACGGCGATCGCCGGAGCGGCAGTGGTACGCAACTGGCGTATGGATGCGCTTTGCGAATTATTGGGCGAACCCTTGAAGCGCTGAGCCAGTTCGCCCTGCACGGCATCGGCAAATTTGCGGCTCAGCGTGATGTAGGGCGCCTGCGCGCGGTCCCAGCTGAGGATGCCGCCCGTGGCTACCGTCGCTGCAGAATCCGGCAGAGTGTAAACGCGCACGGTACCGGGCAGCCCGGTAGAAGAAATGTGGAGCGTGACGAATACCGCGCCGCGCTGCGCATTGGCCATGGTCGAACGGTCATCAAACGATGGATTTTCGTTGCCGCTGCGGGTTTGCAGAACTTGGAAGCCGTTGGCCTCGAGAGCGCGGCGAACCTGCATCGTCAAGTCCATCACCAGATCGCTTTCGCGGATACCTTGCGCTCCGCGTGCGCCGGGATCGGTGCCGCCGTGGGCGGGATCGATGACGACGATGTTGAGTCCAGTACGTTGGGGAACGGGAGTGGGAATGGTGGGATAAGGCGGTGCGGTGACCGGCGCGTAGGGCTGTTGCGCTGGGGACGAGGCTTGCTGCGGGGCTTGCGCGTTCGAAACGAGAAAGGGAATCGCTGCCAGCATTGCGATTGCCGGCAGGAGCATCGCGATTCGAATGAAGGGGCGGCGGTTCGAATTCAGCACGATAGGCAGAATACCAAATCGCCAGCGACGATGCGTATCGCAAGCTGGCAGTCGCCGCGAAAGAGAAACGCCAGAGAGATTCCTCGCTTCGCTCGGAATGACGGGCGCGGGAGGTTTGTTGGTGGGGAAGAGAGGAGCCGGTTCAACGGAAACGCGGATCGGGAGATCGGCGTTCCCAGGAAGGCTAGGTGGATTCGATGGCGCCGGCGGAGACGCGGGGAACCGGCGCGCGGAGCCTGCGGGTGGCGGCGTAAACCGCGAAGCCGGAGAAGATCATCAACGCTCCGAAGAGCAGGCCGTTCATGCCGAGCACGATTTCCGAGCCACTCTTAACCACCGCCAGCAGCAACAAGGCCAGCGGGAAGACGCCGGCGAGAACGGCTCCGGTCAAGCCGCCGGGGACGCGGAATTCGCGCTTCAGCTCTGGCTCGCGAATGCGCAGTACTACCAGCGTGACAAATTCCAGCATCAGGCTGGCGCCGTAGAGCATGATGTCCAGCGTAATCAGGCGTTGGAATCCGAGGCCGAGGCAGAGCGCCCAGCCGCTGGCGCAAACCAGAATAGCCACCCACGGCGCGCCGGTGCGCTGGCTGGTTTTGGCAAAGATTTTGGGCAACATGCCTTCGCGAGCCATGGCCAGCGGCAGGCGCGAATAGCTCATCACCAGCGCATTGAACATGCCGAAGGCGCTCATCATGCCACCGAGAACGATCAGGAAGCGCAGCCACTCGAAGCCAAGAATTTGGCCGCCGACCAACCCACCGACCGTTCCCCAAGAGCCGTCTCCGCCGAAGGTGGAGGCCGGGATACCGGTGAAATAGACCGCGACGAAGGGGAGAACATAGGTCGCTGATACCAGGATCACCGCAGCGATCATGGCTTTGGGGTAGGTGCGCTGCGGGCGCTCGACTTCCTGCGCGATGGTCGAGGCGTTGTCCCAGCCCATGTAGTTCCACATGGCGACCATGACGCCGCCGAGCAGGCCGAGACTGGTACCGGCGACCGCGGTGTGCGGCTCGGCGAAGGCGCCGACTTTGAGCGGGGTCATCAGTACAACCAGCGCAAAGGGAAGCGAGAGCAAGAAAAAGAGCCAGAGCGAAGTGATACCGACCACGCGAATCCCAGCGATGTTCAGCGCGGCGCAGGCCGCGATGACGAAAAGCCCAGCGAGCACGCCGTGATTGCCAACGCCGAACCAGGGAGCAATCTGCTTGAGATAGAAAACGAAGAGCGTAGGGTAAATCGCCATGTCAAAGATGCTGGCGGCAAGCGAGAGCCAGGCTTCCTGGAAGCCCCAGAAGTTCCCGAGGCCGCGGCGCACCCAGGCGTAGTAGCCGCCTTCCTGCGGAAGGGAGCTGGAGAGCTCGCCAATCATGAAGGCCGTAGGCAGGCTCCAGAACAGCGGCAGAAAGAGCAGGATCAGGATTCCCTGGCCGTAGCCGGCGCCGTGAATGATTTCTTCCGTCCCGTAAGTGCCGCCAGACACCATGAAGAAGGTAGCGGCCACCAGCGGCCAAAGCGTGAGCTTCGCCGTTTTCTTTTTGATTGTTGGGATTGCGCGGGAAGGAAAATGGGCGGGAACCGATATGCTACTCAATTTGTACCGTTGTCCTCCTAAGCGAATCTCGGGGCCGGCGTTGCGGGAATTTTTACGAGTTCGCTTTTGAAGAATACAAGGTCTGCACCTGCATGCAACAAAAAAATGCAGGTGGATGAATATTTTTTCAGCATGCTCCTATGTCCGCTTGGACAGATTAACGAGTAGGTTTCAAGAAATCCTGGACGGCGAGTTCGCCAATTTTCTTGCCCATGGCTTTGCCGACGACGATGGAATTGCGGTAATGCACGCCACCGTAGATCCTCGAAGCGGAAACCTCGTCAGCGTATTCCGCGAAGCTATTCCACTTGCGGACGATCTTCGGCGCATTCGGCTTGGCCATTTCCAAGAGAATTGGCGCGGTTCCGAACTCAGCTTCCAGAATGGCTCTGGCGGTCGAGGAGCTGATGCAGTGAGCGCAGGGATATTCCGGGAAAGGAGGAGTTTCCAACAGCGGATCCCAACTCGCATCCCGCTCCGTGGCGTTGTTGCCATCAATGTCCCCGTTGCGAATGGCGGTAATCGGGCGCCAGAAATGAAACGCGTACTTGGCATCACAGCTGGCGATGGCAGCATCGGCCTCGGCCATTTCCACCAGAGCGAAAAGGCGCGCGTTTTGACCGAGGTTCCTGCCCGGAGAAGCGGCGAGTTGACGGAGGATCACGTCCCAGCTTTCGGTGTCTGTGCCAGCCCAGAAACGCGCCATCTCGGTCTGTTCGCTGGTACGTTTGGAGCTGTTCCTGGCGCCGAGTTCCTTGACCTCATTGTAGTCAGTGGCCCACTGCGCGCTACTCAACGCCGGGGGCGGCCCCGGACGGAACTGGGAAGCTCGTTGCATCAACCACGGAGTCGGCGGTGCGTTCGCCCAAGCGGAGCACCAGGGGAGTGCCGTGGGAACATATGTTCCGGGAGTGGTGAAAGGTCGATAGGTGTTGGGCGCGTCGGCATTGTCCGAGGCGCGCCACGCAAGTACTTTGGCGGCTACTTCTTCGCCTGCGGCGATTCCCGCGGTCTTCCCCGGGCCATCTGCTATTCGAGCCAGGGAATCCGCATAGCCTGAATCGAGATTAGCCTTCTGGTCAGGAAACAGTTTCACCAGTACGGCATGTGCGGCGGCAGCTCCAGCGGCTTCGGGGGAGCTGCTTGCGGCGGCGGACACTTTGAACCTATAGGGCGTGTACAGCCCTTGGATCGAATTGATGGCATCGTACATTGCGACATGAACCATCGACAACGCGAAGAACCGAGGATGTTCAGATTTCTCTCTTGTTGCAACGGTCTTCTGATTCCACTCTGTGACCACGTCGGCGGCGAATGCGGGAGTGGTGATCGCGCTCGTCAGCAATATCAAGACACGAAGGCATTTAACCGTCATGCGAACCTCCGGAGAGTTTAGATATGGGCTTCCCGGTCTAAACTTGGTGAATGAAAATCTACTTTGCTAGGACTCGGATTGCAATTGTAAGGTCCTCGGACGGCCAAACTTCTCGATACCTCAACTGTTCTATTAGGAAGTTATGTTCCTCGCTGCGAGCGATCAGACCTTCGTCGCGCCCGGTGAAGCGATGGACCGAAGACTCGCTCGGGTTGTGCTAAACTTCGCGAGTTTGCGCAATCTTCTTTTTCTTGGCTGGAGAGCTTTCTGATGATTTCAATGCGTGGTTTGGCGTTGTTTGCACTCTTCGTTCTGGCTTTTTCCGTTCCACAGGTTTACGGGCAGACGGCGGCTGCTCCCAGGCTGATCACCATTCAGGATCTGTTCGCGTTGCGGGAGGTGAGCGAGCCGCAGATCAGCCCGGACGGACAGTGGGTGGCGTACACCGTGACGACGGTGAACCGCGAGGAAGATAAGAACGAGGAGCGGATTTGGATGGTTGCAGCGGTGGGAGGGGAAGCGATTGTCCTGACGGCGGAGGGTGTTTCGTCGTCGCATCCACGCTGGAGTCCGGATGGAAAGTATCTGGCGTTCCTGTCCGACCGCAATGAAAGCAAGAAACAGGTGTGGCTGCTGAACCGGCTGGGTGGCGAGGCGCAGAAGCTGACCGAAGTGCCGCAAGATGTGGAAGACTTCGAATGGGCGCCGGACAGCAAGCGGGTGGTGCTGGTGCTGCGGGACGCCAAGACCGAGGAAATGGAGGATGCGAAGGTCCGAGCAGCAGAGAAGAGCGGCGTGGAAGTAGAAAGGAAAGCAAAAAAGGAAAAGCCGTGGGTGGTAGACCGGCTGCAGTTCAAGGCGGACACGATTGGATATTTGGACCGGCGGCGGACGCACCTCTATGTGTTTGATGTTGCGGCGAAGTCGGTGAACCAGGCGACTTCTGGGGATTTTGACGATAGCGAGCCGGCGTGGTCGCCGGATGGTACGCGGCTGGCGTTTACCAGCAACCGCTCGGTGCCGGATCCAGACCGCACGTACAACACCGACATTTGGATTGTGGCTGCCGACAACAAGGATAAAGGCGCGCATCCGACACAGGTGACGATAAATCCGGGAGAGGACCATTCGGCGGCGTGGTCGCCGGATGGGAAGTGGATCACATATTCAAGCCAGCTCGATCCGAAACTTTTTGAATATTCGACCAAGCAGATTGCGGTGGTTGCAGTGCCCGAGCTTGGCGGCAAACCGGGCGAAGCGAAAGTGCTGACGCGGACGCTGGACCGCATGGCGACGCAACCGAAGTTCGCGCCGGATGGGAAGTCGGTTTATTTCATCGCCGATGATGATGGGACACAGAATCTGTGTCTCGTGGAAATTGCCACGCAGAAAATCACGCGGCCAATTGGCGGACGGCTGATGTTGTACGACTATTCGCTTTCGAAAGCGGGCGAGATTGCGGCGCAGATTACGACGCTGGATCGTCCGAGCGAGATTTTCGCGGTGCCGGGCGGCAAGCTGACACGGATTACCCATTCGAACGATGAATTGCTGGCGAAGTTGAAGCTGGTGCAAGGCGAATACGTGAAGTTCAAGAGCAAGGATGGAACGACGGTTTCGGGATATATGTACAAGCCGCTGGACTACGTTGCAGGGAAAAAATATCCGACGCTGCTGCGTCCGCATGGCGGGCCGGTGTGGGCGTACTACGCTGAATTTGAGCATTTGCCGCAACTCTTGGCGGCAAATGGTTATGTGGTGCTATTTCCAAATCCGCGCGGGTCGACCGGCTACGGCGAGGAGTATTGCAAAGCCATTTGGGCGGATTGGGGCAACAAGGATTTTCAGGATGACATGGCGATGGTGGACTATGCCGTTGCGCAGGGAATCGCGGATCCAGATAAGCTTGGCGTTGGCGGGTGGTCGTACGGCGGAATTTCAACGGACTTTATTATTGGGCAGACGCATCGCTTCAAGGCGGCGATTTCCGGCGCGGGCGCGGCGGAGTTCACCAGCCTGTATGGACACGACCAATATCAGAAGGACTATTTCACCGAGCTGGGCTATCCGTGGGAGAAACGAGAAGTGTGGGACAAAATTGCACCGTTCTATCGGGTGAAGGACATCACGACACCTGCGATGTTTATGGGCGGAAGCATCGATTGGAACGTGCCGATTCTGGGCGGTGAGCAGATGTACCAGGCGTTGAAGGCGCTGGGACGCGAAACGCAGCTGGTTGTGTATCCGGGTGAGTATCACGAATTTACGGTGCCATCGCACATCGAAGACCGGCTGAAACGGTATCTCGCGTGGTACGGACATTATGTGAGGGGCGATGCGGCGCCGGCGACGTTGCCGCAGGATACTAGCGAGCCGGCGGTGAAGGCCGGTGACAAGTAGCGGCGGAAGTTCTTACAGCGAAGGTTTCGAAGAGCATCAGTACTGAGTATTCGGAGGCCACGGATGATGGTTCGGTGGATCGGCAGGTCGTGGTTGGTCGCAGCGGCGATTGCGCTGAGTGGTTTTTCGGCAGGCGCGCAGACGTATGACCAGCAACTTTTTCAGGAGATGCAGTGGCGGTGCATTGGGCCGTTCCGCGGCGGGCGGACGGTGGCGATGACCGGGGTGCAAGGTCAGCCGAACCTCTTTTATATGGCGGCGGTGAATGGCGGCGTGTGGAAGACCACCGATTCTGGAAATACCTGGACGCCGATATTTGATGATGCCGGGAGCAGCGGGTCGGTGGGCGCGATTGCGGTGGCGCCGTCTGATTCGAACGTGATTTATGTCGGAAGCGGAGAAGGATTACAGCGGCCGGATTTGGCGGTGGGCGATGGAATGTATAAGTCCACGGATGCGGGAAAAACGTGGACGCATCTGGGATTGCGGGATGCGCAGCAGGTTACCGCAATTGTGGTGGATCCCAAGGACGCAGAGCGCGTTTACGTGACGGTTCAGGGACATCCGTACGGGCCGAATGCGGAGCGCGGTGTATTTCGTTCGACAAATGGCGGGCAGAGTTGGGAGAAGGTGCTTTATAAGGATGAGAATACCGGGGCGGCGGAATTGGTGATGGATCCGGCGAATCCGCAGGTGTTGTACGCGGCGTTGTGGGCGGCGCGTGTGGCGCCGTGGGAAGTGCGCAGCGGCGGCTCGATTGATATCGCGGGGAGCGGTGTTTACAAATCCACGGACGGTGGAACGACCTGGAAACCGCTGACGCACGGATTGCCGGGAGCGGAAGAAGGAGTGGCGCGGATTGGTTTGGCGATTGCGCCAAGCGATTCGAAACGAATCTACGCATCGGTCGAGGCCAGCAAAAAGGCTGGCGTGTATCGCTCGGACGATGGCGGAGAATCCTGGATGCAAGTGAATGACGATCGGCGGATCGGCGGACGCGGGCCGGGCGCGATGGGGATTGCGGCGTCACCGGACAATCCCGACGTGATTTATGTGGCGAATACCACCACGTGGAAATCGGTGGACGGCGGAAAAACGTTTGTGGGATGGAAGGGCGCGCCGGGCGGCGATGACTACCAGAGAATTTGGGTGAATCGCGACAACGGACAAATTATCGCGCTATCCAGCGATCAGGGCGCGGTGATCAGTGTCAACGGCGGCGCAACCTGGAGCAGTTGGTACAACCAGCCGACCGCGCAGTTCTATCACGTGACAACTGATAACCGGTTTCCTTACTGGGTGTATGGCGCGCAACAGGAGAGCGGGTCGGCGGCGACCATGAGCCGCAGCGACTACGGCGAAATTACGTTTCGCGACTGGCGATTGCTGGGCGTCGAGGAATACGGAACGATTGCGATTGATCCGTTGAACGAAAATCTGGTTTATGGCGCTCGGGTTTCGCGCACCAATCTGGAATTGGGCGAAGTGCAGGATGTTGCGCCGGAGCCGGTGCGCCGCGGCGAGTATCGCTACGACCGCACGCTGCCGCTGGTGTTTTCACCGACCGATCCGCACAAACTTTATTTTGCGGCGAATGTGGTGTTCGAAACGATTGATGGCGGAAAAAACTGGAAGACCATCAGCCCCGATTTGACGCGGGAAAAGTACGAGACGCCGGCGAATCTCGGCGCTTTTGCGGCAGCCGATCCTGAAAAAGGCAAACACCGCGGAGTGGTTTACGCGCTAGCGCCTTCATATTTAGAAAAGGGGACTCTTTGGGCTGGAACAGATGATGGGCTGATCCAATTGACACGCGACGGCGGGAAGACTTGGGCCAATGTGACGCCTCCGGCGCTAACTCCGTGGAGCAAGGTGTCGATCCTGGAGGCTTCGCGGACCGCGCCTGGGACGGTTTACGCGGCCGTGAATCGGTTTCGATTGGATGATCTGAAGCCGCACATTTATCGGACGCGGGATTTCGGCAAGACCTGGCAGGAGATCGTCACGGGCTTGGCAGACAACGCGCCGGTGAATGTGGTGCGCGTAGATCCGGTACGGAAAGGATTGCTGTTTGCTGGTACCGAGACCAGCGTGTACGTTTCGTTTAATGATGGCGACCACTGGCAGCCGCTTCAGCTCAATTTGCCGCACACTTCGATGCGGGATTTGACGATTCATGGTGACGATTTGGTGGTTGGGACCCACGGACGATCGTTCTGGATTCTGGACGACATTACGCCGCTGCGGCAACTGAGCGAAAAAGTGGCGGGCACGGAAGCCTATTTGTACGCGCCGCAAACCGCGATGCGCGTGAAGTGGAACAGAAATCCGGATACGCCGCTGCCGCCGGAGGTACCAGCGGGAAAGAATCCGCCGGACGGCGCGATTATCGATTACTTCCTGGCGAAGGATGCGGCTGGTGCGGTGACGCTGGAAATTTTGGATGCCAACGGAAAACTGGTGCGCAAATATTCCAGCGCCGATGAAGCCGAGCCGTTGGAAAAAATCGCGCCGAAGCACCCGATTCCAATGTATTGGGTGCGCGAAGAAAAGATTTTGTCGGCGGCCGCCGGCATGCACCGCTTTGTGTGGGATGTGCGGTGCGCGGCGCCGGAATCGTTGGGACATGGATTTCCGATTTCGGCGATCGCGCACAATACGCCGATGGAGCCACGCGGAGCTTTAGCGTTCCCCGGGCGTTACACCGTGAAACTGACAGTGGAGGGGAAGTCTTATTCGCAGCCGCTTGTTCTGAAAATGGATCCTCGAGTGAAAACTCCCACGGCAGAATTGGCGAAGCAGTTCGCGATACAGAGCGAAGCCGCGGCCGGAATGAATGAGAGCTTCGAAGCGCTGGCCGAAGTAAAGTCCACGCGCGAGCAGGTGAAGGCGGCGATGGAAAAAGCAACGTCCGCCGAAGCCAAACAAAAGCTTGCTGAGTTAGACAAGAAAGCCGCGGCGCTGGAGGGCGCAGCGGTACCTGGATTTTTCGGCGTGCCTCTAACCGGGAAGCAGCCGGAGAATTTCTCGACGCTCAATCAACGGTTCGGACAAGTGCTGGCAATTGCCGATGCGGCCGATGCTGCTCCGACCACGCAAACAGAAGCCGTGGCTGCGGAGTTGAAGGGCGCACTCAAAGAAACCAGCGCTCGCTGGACAGAAATAAAAAAGACGGATATAGCGGCATTGAATCAGGCCCTCGAACGGGAAAAAACTGGAAAGATTGACCTGCAACGGAAAGCCGGCGAGCCGCCTTCAGACGATGTCGACGGAGACGACGAGCCGTAATCCCGGCCTCTAAATCTAGACCTCGATACTCCCCGCAAACGATTTATAATGTTACGTTTACATGTGTACAGCAAAGTGGTCGGACTATGATTTGACCATATTACGAAACCTGCTAGAATGAGGCCGGAAAGTGCGAAGGAATTCCGCTCAGAACGGAAGGAGTCCGATGGAAAAAATAGCGATTTCGAAATTCAAGGCGACCTGCCTCGCGGTCCTGGAGCAGGTGCGCAAGACCGGCCAGCCGGTGCTGGTGACGCGTTTTGGACAAGCGGTAGCGGAGATTTCCGCTCCGGGAACCGCGCGGAAAGCGGAACGCAAGTTTGGTACGCTCATCGGTTCGGGCGAGATTCTGGGAGACATAGTTGGCCCGATCGGCGATGAATCCGATTGGGAGGCCACACAGGATGGCTCGGATGAAGCCAAACGCTTCGAGGGCCTGCCAACCGGCAAGCAGTCTGAATGAATCTGCTCCTGGACACGCATATTTGGATCTGGAACCATCTGGAACCATGGCGGGTTTCGGCCAGGGTTCATGCCGCGTTATCCGATGCGAGAAACGAATTGTGGCTGTCACCGGTCAGCATTTGGGAACTGGGCCAATTGCTGCGAAGAGGGAGGATCCGCTTGCGGTGGGAATTTGGTAGTTGGTTGGAGGAATCGGTGCGAGCCCTGCAATTGCGGGAAGCCTCTTTCACCTGGAGGGTCGCGGCAGAATTGAAGGCTCTGGCAATCGGGCATGAAGATCCTGCCGACCGGTTTCTGGTGGCGACTGCGAAGACCTTTGACCTAACGCTGGTGACGGCAGACGAGCGCCTGATCAGCGTACCTGGGCTGAAAGTGCTGGCCAACCGCTAGTCGCAGTTCTAAGGCTTGGCGGTGTTCTGGTTTTGCAGCTCATCGATGGCGGCGAGAACTTCCTGGCTATGTTTTTGCACGTTGACGTCGAGCCAGGCTTTTCGCAACACGCCTTGCGGATCAATCAGAAATGTGTGGCGTGATGAAAGTTTGGCGACGCCCAAATTAATCACCGAATCGTAGGTCTTCGAGACTTCCTTCTTGGTGTCCGCCAGCAATTTGAAGTTCAAGCCTTCTTTCGTGCAGAACTGTTTGTGCGATGCTTCGTCCTGCACGCTGACACCGAGGATCACTGCGTCGCGCTTCTGATATTCAGCGAGGTCGCGTTGGAAATTGTGAGCTTCAACGGTGCAGCCGCTGGTGAAGTCCTTCGGATAGAAATACAGAACCACCCACTGGCCGCGAAGCGACGAGAGTTTTACCGGTTGCCCATCCTGCGAGGTAAGCGTGAAGTCCGGCGCCGGAGCGCCAATCGCCGGCGGATTTCCGCTGCCGCGAAGCAGGCTGTAACCGCCTGCAAGCAACAAAAGCGCTAGAGCCGCTGCGATGGATAGTGTGAGCATAGACTTTTTCATGGTGCGGGCTCCTGTTCTCCGCTGCTCAGCTCCCGGCGAGGAACTTATATTGTTCAGCCGTGAGGGGAACAACGGAGAGGCGGCCCATTCTCACCAGAGGCGAGGTCGCAAAAAGTTTGTTGGCTTTGATTTCGGCCAGGGTGACGGGCTTGGCGAGTTCCTTTCCGGCTGCGAGTTCCACTTGCGGGTTCTTGGGGTCGGTGACTTTCACCGAAACGACCGACGCCGTTCCTACGGCGGATTTCCGCTCGCCGGTCTCGTAAATCACCAAACGGTCGCCGGGCTTCATTTCGCCAAGATTCCGGAGTGCGACGGGATTATGGACGCCGTCCCATACAGTCTTCTTGTCGCGCTGCAGATTGGCGAAGGAATATTCGCTTGGTTCGGTTTTTAATAAATAAGAGTTTGCCATGGCAAAAGTGTAAGCCACGCAGTTTTACAGTCAACTGTTTAGGCTTTTCCCAAAATCTGCTTTGCTTGCTTGGCGCCTTTGCCGGCGTCTTCGTGTTTGCAATAGGCGTACACGTCGAGTCCCTGGCCGGTCCATTCATCAAATCGCGCCCGCCACGCGCCCAACTGCTTCTTTGTATATTCCTCCAGGCGCAAGCGTGCATAGGTGAATGGCGCGGTCACCAGGGCTGGAGGTTCGAGCTTCTCGGTCTCGGAAAGACACAGCGCTGTCTGGTGACGCCGCAAGACTTCGTACGTTTCCTCGGTATACCACGAAGCATGCCGCACTTCGAACGCAAAAGAAAACGCCGGCGGGCGCAGCGCCAGAAAATCTTCCAGCAGCGCCGCATCAAACTTGAAGTTGGGCGGAAGTTGCACCAGGATCGGGCCAAGATGGTCGCCTTCGATCAGGACGCTGGCCACTTCCAGAAAGCGTTTCAGCGTACTCTCACAGCCGCGCAAGCGCTGGATGTGGGTGATGCGCTGGTTGGCCTTCATCGCGAAACGAAATCCTTCCGGCACTTCGCCCGCCCACTTCAGCAGCGCCGATTCGGTCGGCATTCGGTAGAACGAATAATTGATTTCGACCGTCGAAAACTGCTTCGCGTAGAAGGCCAGCATTTCTTTGTCAGGCAGTTTTTCCGGATAAAAACTGCCTTTCCATTCCTTGTACGCGTAACCGGAAGTGCCGACGAAAAGTTTTCCTGCGCTAGAAATGGCGCACCTCCGTGTCTTCGCATTCAATATTATTGTAAATTACGACAATTTGAGACCCTAGGCTAGAATTCTTACGAATCGGAGGAAACTTTAGATGAATGGATTGGACAAAAACAATGTCGCTTTAGCAGGAGAATTCGCAGTGCTGTCGCAACTGGCACTTCACGGTTACGATGCGAACATGACCCTTGGCCGCACAAAAAGTTTTGACATTTTTGTTTCTCATCCCAAGACCAAGGAAATGTTCAAGCTCGAGGTAAAAACAAAATACCGAACCAGCTCAAAGGAGTCGACGAAATCAAAACTTTTCGGGGAAGTTGTAGGGAAGTGGATGATGCAAGGTAAGCACGAGACCATCATCGACCCAACGCTATTCTACTGTTTCGTGATGTTTTGCAAACCAACGACTACTGTTCAGTTCTACATCGTTCCAAGCAAAGTCGTAGCGAGGTATGTCAAAAAGGAACATCAGCTGTCCCGGGAAAACGGTGGAAAGGACAACGACATTCGTATGTTTCGCCTCGGATTAGAAAACGCGAGGGAGAAGTATCGTATAACTACGCCATCAGCTCAGAGCTACAACAACAATTGGAAATTCCTCGCTTCCTAAAGCGCTCTTTTCGTTTTTGGTGGCATCTGCTCGCTCAATCGTTCGATCGCCGGCTCCAGCCGCTGTCGCTGTGTCCAGAAATCGGCCCACAAGTCGCCGCTCTTCTCCAGCCGCGAGAAGACAGTCCTGATGTTCAGCTTTTCCGGCAAAAGAGTGGGTTTCAGTTCGCGCGGCAAAATGGGCGTAGACACCGGCGCCTTCGCGAAAGCGCGGACCGAGTATGCGCAGGCCAGCGGCCGTCCGTGGGCATTCTGCTGCACATCAATCAGGATTCGGCCCGCGGGACGCTTGGCTACGATCCGTTCGCTGGTCACCAGTTGAGGATATTCGTTGCTCACGGTACGCGCCACGATCTCCGCAAAGGTGCGCAGCTGTTCGTAGCTATACAACGGTTCCACCGGCACGAAGATGTGAATTCCGGTTGCTCCAGACGTTTTCAGAAAGGACTTCACGCGTAGGTCCTGCAGCTTGTCGTGCAGAGCTTTGGCGATGGTCACGCCCACCGAAAACTCCGTGCCATCCGATGGGTCCAGGTCGAAAAAGAAATAGTCGGGACGATCGAGGTTGTCGTACCGGCTGGACCATGGATTGTGATCAATGCAACCGAGGCTGGTGAGATAGAGCAGGGAAGCGCGGTCCTCGGCGGTTGCGTAAAAAAGCTGTTTGCCGCGGCCTTCGGAATCGATCGGAACGGTTTTGAACCATTCCGGCAATCCCAGCCCTTCACGCATATCTTTCTGAAAAAATGCCTGGCCCTTGATTCCATCGGGATAGCGCCGCAGCACCAGCGCCCGGCCCCGCAGAAACGGCAAAATGTAGTCCGCCATTCGGTAGTAGTAAGCGAGCAGGTCCCGCTTGCTGTAGCCCGACTCCGGAAAATAAATCTTGTTGAGGTTGCTCAGCCGAAAGCGTTTGCCGTCGAGTTCAACCGTGACCGTTTCTGATTTGCCCTTGAAGAGCTCGTTTTCAATTTGAGCCGCGCCGTTCAGCACCCGTCCGACGAATTCGGGAGCATGAACGATGGCCGGAGCAGTTGCAGCCGGTGCAGCTTCATTTTCCCATTGGCAATCAGCGGGTTGCACGTCTTCGCGCAGGCCCACAAAAACTGGATGCCGAAGAGCGCGCTCCTGGGTCCAACCGCCATATTTTACTCTGGCCACCAGTGATGGCGTGACCCACGAGGGCTTCTCATTGGTTTCCGGCACTGATTCGAACGGACAGCTGGGGCTAGTCAGCTCTTTCAATCTGTCGCTTAATTCTTTTAATTTCTTTGCGTCGAAGCCGCTGCCTACGTGCCCGATAAATCGGAACTTCTTGCCCTGATACAAGCCCAGCAGCAACGATCCAAAGGGCAGGGCTGGCGTGCGCGCTTCAGTCCAGCCGCCAACTACGGCGTCAACCGTGCTGGTGATTTTCAACTTCATCCAGCTCGCACTACGATCAGAGATGTAGGTGCTGTCGGTTCGCTTTGCGACGATTCCTTCGAGGCCATTCTCTCTAGCCAATTCAAATAGTTCTTTCCCCTGTTCCAGTTGGTGGTCGGCGTAGCGAAAACGTTCGGTCGTGTGCAGCAGGCTCTGCAGAAGTTGTTTGCGTTCAAGCAGCGGCGAGTGGCGAAGGTCATGCCCGTCGCAATACAGCAGATCGAATACAAAATAGACCACGGGCACTTGCGCCACCAAGCGTTCGCCGGGAGCGCGCACGTGCATTCGCTCTTGTAAAAGCTGAAAATCACTGTGCCCGGTCGCATCGAGCGCGACAATTTCACCGTCCAGAATCGCTTGCCGCGCAGAAAGAGATTCGGGCAGAGAGGCCAGTTCGGGATAACGCTTGGTGATGTCCACGCCCGCGCGGGAACGCAAAGTTAGCTCGCGGTCACTGATCCATGCCAGCGCGCGCACGCCATCCCATTTAATTTCGAAGAGCCAGTTGGCATCGGAGAAAGACCGCTCGGCCAGTGTCGCCAGCATTGGCTCCAAACGCGACGGCATCGCGCTCTTGCGCGCGCCGTTCAGCTCCGCTGCCTGAATAACGCGTCGGCTCCTCTTTGGCGGCGCTTCCTCCTTGATTTCTTCGATGCTGCGCCCGGTCAGAACGGAGCCGTCATGCTCGTCAATGTTATATGCGGAATCCTCTGCCGCGTCTTTATGTTTGATGAGCAGCCATTCGTTGCCTTTTTCGCTCTGCTTTAGCTTCACCAAAACAAAACTGCCGCGCAATTTCTCTCCATTAAGGCTGAACTTGATTTCTCCCTTTTGCAGCTGTTTCAGCGCGTCGCGATCGCCCTCCAATTGAAAAGTCCCGCGATCCCACACCATGACCGTTCCCGCGCCGTAATTGCCTTCCGGAATGTTTCCTTCAAAGTTGCTGTAATCGAGAGGATGGTCTTCGGTCTGCACCGCCAGCCGTTTGTCGGCATGGCTCTGTGAAGGCCCTTTAGGCACGGCCCACGACTTCAGCGTCCCATCAATCGCCAGCCGAAAATCGTAGTGCAGTCGCGACGCCCGGTGCTTCTGCACCACGAAGGTATCGCCATGCTCGGCCCTGGACCGGGTGTCCACTTGCGGCAGCTTCGGCATTGGCAGCCGCGTCCGCTTGGGGGCGGGCAATACGTTTTCTTCGGTCGGAATCGGTTCGCCAGCCGGCTCGGGAGTTCGGTCGAATCGCCGCTTGCGCCGATATTCTTCGAGCTTGCCCATGGTCGGATTCTATCCCAGGTCGTCTGGCAAATTTTGCGTAGCCTGCGGATTTGTCTTTTTGAGTCTTTTGCTCATGAATTAGCCTTGCATACCGAAAATTGCGGGTCTAACCTTAATAATCCATAGAGAATCCCGGCGCGGGTTTCAGGGTTTGCACTTACAGACTCTGAGCTAACAAGGAGCGTTCACATGGCCACGACTGTCTGGAAAGGCCACCTCACCTTTGGCTTGATTTCCATGCCGATGCGCATGTCTACCGCGGCGCGCGGCGAGCGCATCAGCTTCAATCAACTCCATAACGTTTGCCATTCGCGGCTCAAGCAGCCGCTGTTCTGCCCGGTTTGCAATCGCAATGTGGAGCGCTCCGAAATCGTCAAGGGCCATGAATACGAGAAGGATCAGTACGTCTTGTTCAGCGAGGAAGAGCTCGACAAGATCGAGCCGCCCTCGGCGCACGTCATGGAAATTCTGGAGTTCGTCAAGCTCGATGAAATGGATCCGCTCTATTTCGACTCCTCCTATTACCTCAGCCCGGAAGATGCCGGCGTAAAAGCCTACAAGCTGCTGATCGACGCCATGAAAGAGTCTGGCTACGGCGCGATCGCCAAGCTCACCATGCATCAGCGCGAACACATCGTGATCATCCGCCCGAGCGCCAAGGGCATGACGCTGCACACCATGTTCT
>Ga0210402_10002707_pt1 | contig 17054 bp, 19 predicted proteins | sample IncBWC7MmetaG_FD_161055 | JGI IMG/M metagenome (GOLD analysis project Ga0210402, IMG submission 161055) | Forest soil microbial communities from Barre Woods Harvard Forest LTER site, Petersham, Massachusetts, United States - Inc-BW-C-7-M | ecosystem: Environmental > Terrestrial > Soil >... | reverse complement strand
GCGTGTCCCGAACATAGCCTTACAGGTCGTCTCGCCCGTACGCTGCGCAATGTGCCCGGTGTGGTCCGCACGGGCGGCCCCTACCTGTACCTCGCGAACCACTTCGACCTCGCGAACCACTTCGATTTCTTTGACCACTTCGACCTCGCGCACCGTCGGCGGAGCATTGGCGCGGCGAACAAGGTCAGCAATGCCCTCGCGAAAGCCTTGCGGATCAAGGTTCGTCCACTTATCCATCAGTATCTGATATTCGCCTGATGCGGGCACGACAGGCGCTACGTCTACAGGAACCGTATCAGTAATGACGGGCGCGCCCTCGGGGCAGAACGCTGGCGCGTCCTGAACACTGTCAGCAACGGGACCATACTTCGCGCCAGTGATCGCGGCGATGTCTAGACCGGCCGCTTCTGCGGCGGACAAGAGCGCGTCCTTGGTCATGGTATCGAGCCCCGTGATGCCGCGATTGCGCAGCGCGATTTTGATAGCAGCGCGTGCGCCGTTAGACACCTTTATATGAGCGTACGACATGATGGAGTTTCCTTTTGTGTTAGCGGTTGTTGTAGTGGTTCGCGCCTAGTAGCCACTCCGTTGTTGTTATGCGAAGTGATCTTCTAGCTCGGCATATAGCGCAGCTTCCATGCTGCCGGGCTCGGGGCCGTTGGTGGTCGGTCCGGGCCGGAAGTCAGACGCGGAGAGGGCGCTATAAAGGTTGCTCGCCTGTCCGCCGTGGTAATCGTTAGCGAACCAATAGATCGCGCACTCAATGTCGAAAGGGTCGGCCGAATGTTTCGGCACTATAGAGGCGAGGTATTCGCGCATCTCGTTTGCGGTAGGGTCAGTCATTTTGTTGATCCTTTGTTGTGCTGTGTTAGCGGTTGTTGTAGTGGTTCGCGCCTAGTAGCCAGTCCTTACACTCGCGCATCGAATAATGGCGCGGCGGGAAAATGGGCCATCGGCCGTCATGGGAAGTGTAGTAGGCTTCCATTGCGCGCCAGCCTTGGCGGTAGGCATGGGAGATACGATAAACCATGTGTTGATCCCTTGTTGTGCTGAGTGGTGTCAGCGGTTGTCAGGGTGAGAGAAGAGGCGAAGCACAACGGCCCCGCCTAGTACGCTGATGACAGGGAGACCGAAAAGGACAAGGCAGCCTAGGAGAAGTGACATTGCGGTTTTCCTCTTGGAGGCATGATTGCCTCGCGCGCGTTCTTTGCCATGTCTGTCGAGTGTCTGTCAAGCGGTGTCTAATCACGAATTGTTACAGCGCGTCTAGTGCAGGTTTGTTGCACCTGCGAACAAATACACACTGTGGAGTGATAGCCTATCGGGCCTAGTGTCTATTGCCAGCGTGTCCGCAATCTTGACAGCCGTATTAGTGGCGTGAGAACAGGCAGAGAACAAATCGAGCGAACAAGAATTAGGGTGCGAGGTACCAGCCGCTGCGGATCATGTCTGGCGGTCAAATAAACCGGGCTAGCGTCGAAGCGACTGGAATTGTCAGACACGCTGAGATCATGTAAGCTAGTAACCACAAGTAACCAAACAGATAGGCTAGGATCATGGCGCGACAGGTTGGCTCGATAGACAAATGGAAGAGAGTGGCAGACCTCACCCTTAAAGCGTTAGATACCTTGGAGCATGTTATGGATACGGGGAGCAAAGCCGAGCGCGTGACAGCGGCGAAGCTAATCCTTGACCGGGGTATGCCTGCGATCCGCGCCAACCCTACCGAGATCGGGCGAGCGCTCGGAATGGACGCTAGAGGGGTTGGCGCGGGCGGCGGTCATCTCGCGGCGCTGCTGGCCAGAGCGCAGGCACGCATCGCCAGACCAGCAGACACGACAGACACGCCAGACACGCCAGACACAGGACCGTGAAGCTTTGCACCCTTCTAGAGGGTGTAAAAGAACGAGGCAGACATGGTGTCTGGCATACTTATCCCCGCGATTCACGTTCACGTCGAGTGCGTGTTGAGCACAGACAGCGAACACAGTGAGCACAGACAGGGAACGTAGGGACGAGCGGCGCGCCAGCGTGGGACGAACGGTTTTCGCCCCCCACGGCCGAAGAGGCTCAGGGGTGCGAGCGAATAGAGGGGACTTGCTCCCGCTAGTGTCCTGAAAAATATAGGAAAAATATGAAAAAGCCGAAGAAGCGTATCCGCCTGAACCGCCCCATCCCCAGGGATGCGGAGCTTCCCAGCAACGAGTTGTCGCCGTTCAACCCCGGCCGCGCGCCGAAGATGGTGAACAAGGGTCGGAAGCCCATGTCCTTCGACGAGTTCCACCGGATCGGCGTGCCCGAGTACGGCGACGACCCCGTAGCCGCCCCCGTCGCAGAGGACCCTCGCGGCTTCTCCACGGAGCCCCTGCCCGCCCCCGGCCCCGCCCCCTCCCACACCTCGCAGGACGCATGGGACACCCTCATAAATATATACAAAGACCGGCCTGTGGAGTTCACCATAGACATCTTGGGGGCGACCCCGGACCCGTGGCAGGACGCGGCCATGCGGAAGGTAGCGCGCGGCGAGCGGCGGCTGTCCGTCCGGGCCGGTCACGGCGTTGGGAAGTCGGCGTTCTGCTCGTGGCTGGTTATCTGGCAGTTGGTGTGCCGCTTCCCGCAGAAGACGGTGGTCACGGCCCCGACACAGGGACAGCTCTTCGACGCCCTCTTCAGCGAGATCAAGAGCTGGATGCGCAAGCTGCCGCCGCCGATCCTCGAACTGTTCGAGCTTCAGAGCGAGCGGATCATCTACAAGCCGAAGCCGGACGACAGCTTCGTGTCTGCGAAGACGTCATCGGCCGAGCGCCCCGAAGCGATGGCCGGTGTCCACTCCGCCGGTTGGGTTCTGCTCATCGCTGACGAAGCCTCGGCCATCCCCGAGCAGGTCTACGAGAGCGCGGCCGGGTCCATGTCTGGCCACAACGCCTGCACCATTCTCATCTCCAACCCGACCCGGAACACGGGCCTGTTCTTCATGACGCACCATCAGCTCCGGGCCGACTGGAACTGCATGCACGTGTCCTGCATCGGCAACGCCCGGGTGAGCCCCGACTTCGTGCGACAGATTGCCGCAACCTACGGGGAGGACAGCAACCAATACCGGGTCCGCGTGCTGGGCGAGTTCTCCCTCCGCGAGGACGACGTCCTCATCGCGGCCGAGCTGGTGGACGCGGCCATGAACCGGGACATCGAGCTGGACCCGCTAGCCCCGCTCATCTACGGGCTGGACATCAGCCGGTTCGGTGACGACAGGACCGTGCTCTGCAAGCGGCGCGGCTCCGTGGTCGTGGATATTATCTGGTGGCAGGGGGCGGACACCATGCAGACCGTCGGCCGGGTGATGGCCGAGGCCCGGCTGGACAGCCCGCAGGAAATCTGTCTGGACAGCATCGGCGTGGGTGGCGGCGTGGGCGACCGGCTCCGCGAGCAGGGCATCAACGCCATAGACATCAACGTCTCCGAAGTCACCGCCATGAACCCGCAGTGCTGGAAGCTACGCGATGATCTGTGGGTGCAGGCCCGGGACTGGCTGACTACCCGCGCCGTCGCCCTCCCCAAGAACGAACGGCTCCGGCAGGACCTTGTCGGCCCCCGGTACAGTTTCAACTCAAGCGGCAAACTGGTGGTCGAACCCAAGGCCAGCCTCAAGAAGCGCAAACTCCCTAGCCCAGACTTCGCGGACGCCCTGTGTCTGACCTTCGGCGGGACGGCCGGGCTTGTAGGGGGCCGGGCCGCCCAGTGGAGGCCGGGTCAGGCCCTCAAGCGCAATCTGGCGGGCGTTGTCTAGACACCCAGACAGCAATCATCTACAATAGACATATGCCAGACACACCCGCTTGGGACTTCAACGACTACCTAGACGCCGTAGCCGAGAACCAAGAGTGGGATCAGCTCATGGCCGAGGTCGCCCGCGCAAAGGGCGTAGCGGCCGGGACCCACTGCCGGTCCTGTAGCAACCCCCTCGGAGACGACCTTGGCCCAAACTGCAAGGCGTGCGACGAGTACATGGAGGATTTCAACGAACATGGCTAAGTTCCATCAGAACGACGGCTCCCAGTTCGCCGCGCACGGCGACGCAATGCCCCTGGACAAGACCGGCAACGGCAGCTTGGGCATCAACATTGGCAGCCTCACTCCGAGCACCCCGAAGGTCGGTGGCGGCTCGATGAAGATGCAGACCCCGGCCCAGCATTTGGCCGTCAAAAAGGCTGCGTCCGTGTCTGTGGCCCACCGCGAGGCCAACGCCAAGCGCGGCCCCAAGGCCCCGAAGGCCCCGAAGCTGCCCGGCATGTTGGGCGGCTAACACATGGCATCCGGCTGGGAACTGAACGGGGGCGATCTGAGCCCCAACTCGAACCGTGAGGAAATGCGGCAGGGCCGCAATTCTAACGCGAACGAGGGCGCGCACTCCAATCCCGACCAGGACGAGGTCCCCGTCAAGCGGCCCAAAAAGCCGAAGATGATGGACCGCGACGTGTTCGTGGGTGCCTTCCGCCTGAACTGTCAGGACAGCGAAGAGTACATAGACGGGCACATAGCCCCGCTGCGCGCTGCCGCCACCAAGTTCTACCGGGGCGAGCCCTTCGGCCACGAAGAGGTTGGCCGGTCCAGTATCGTCATGACCGAGGTGCGGGACGTCGTGCTGAGCATAATGCCCAGCCTGCTCCGCATCTTCACGCAGGGCGACAGTGTGGTCGAGTTCCTGCCGCAGTCGGCCGCCAGCATCACGCAGGCGGACCAGCAGACAGCCCTCGTCAACCACGTCTTCTACCACGACAACCCCGGCTTCCTGAACCTATACAGCGCCTTCAAGGACGCCCTCATCCGCAAGACCGGCGTTATCAAGCTGCGGTGGAGCGACGACAAGACCGTGACGGAGACGGAGTTCTCTGGCCTCCTGCGCGAGCAGATCGTCATTCTCCAGCAGGACAAGACGGTCCAGATACTCGAAATCCTCGAAGAGGGCGAAGTCACCATGCCCGGCGATCAGTCTCCGACTGACCCGGACGCTGGCGCACCGGCCGCCCCGCAGGCCCCGCCCCAGACAGTGCCTACCTTCGACGTCCGCATCCGGCGCACCGTAGAGGAAAAACGCCTCATCATGGAGGCCCTTCCGCCCGAAGAGTTCCTGATTAACCGCGACGCCCGGGACGCCAACCACCCCAAGGGCTTCACGTTCATGGCCCAGCGGTCCTACAAGACCGTGTCTGAGATTTGCGCTATGGGATACGACGAGGACGAAATCCTCGACAACATGGGTGGCGGCGACACGTTCCAGCTCAACTACGAGGCCCAGACACGCAACCCGGCCGTCCTCAGCTTCATGCAGCATCAGGACAGCCCCGACCTCTCCATGCGCCAAGTCCTCTTCATCGAGGCGTACATGCGCGTGGACAAGGATCAGGACGGCTACGCCGAGCTGCGCAAGATACACGCGATAGGCGATGCCTACCATGTCCTCCACGATGAAGTCGTGGATGCGGCACCTTTCGCGGTATTCTGCCCGGACCCCGAGCCACACATGGTGATCGGGCAATCCGTGGCAGATCAAACCATGGACCTACAGCTCATCAAGAGCAACATGGTCCGCGCGCTGCTGGACAGCCTCGCCGGGAGCATCCACCCCCGCACGGTCATCGTGGAGGGGCAGGTTAACATGGACGACGCCCTCAACACCGAGCAGGGCGCGATCATCCGGGCCAAGGCCGTCGCGGCCGTGCAGGAACTGCTCAAGCCGTTCATCGGCCAGCAGGCCATCCCCGTGATCTCCTACATGGATCAGGTGAAAGCCAAGCGGACCGGCGTGTCTGACGCCAGCCAGGGACTAGACCCGGACGTCCTCCAGTCCACCACGGCCGGGGCGGTGAACGCCACCGTACAGGGTGCGCAGGAGCGTATCGAGATGTACGCGCGCATATTTGCCGAAGGCCCGATGAAGCACCTCTTCAAGCTGGCCGCGAAGATGCTCCGCGAGAACCAAGACGTGGAGCGCGTCCTCAAGCTGAACGGTGTCTGGACACCCGTCAGCCCGAAGACGTGGGAGATGGACCTCGAAGCCGTCCCCAACGTGGCCCTCGGCAAGGGCACAGACACGGAGCGCATGACCATCCTGCAAGGCATCATCGCCAAGCAGGAACTCATCATGCAGACCCTCGGCCCGGCGAACCCGCTGGCCGGGCTGGACAAGTACCGGGCGGCCATCGTGAAGTACATCACGCTCGCCGGGTACAAGGACGCCAGCCAGTTCTTCGGCCCGATCACGCCGGAGTACATGCAGGGGCTCCAGAAGTCCGCCCAGACACCGCCCCCGAACCCCCAGATGATGGCCGTTCAGGTCGAACAGCAGAACTACACCCAGCAGCACCAGCTAAAGGTGATGGAGTTCCAAGCCAAGCAGGTGTCTGACGCCCGCGAGTACGCCCGCAAGTGCGAGGCGGACAAGATGAACGCCCTGCTGAAGTTCATGGACATGGAGGGCAAGTACGGCGGCGACAACGACCCGGCCATGCAGAACATCAAGATGCTGCTGGAACACAGCGTTAACGCATCCGAGAGCGCCAACGACCACGTGCGCCAGACACAGGAGATGGCGCTCAACCACCAACGGCAAATGGCCCAAATGCAACAGGAGCAGCACTCCCGCATGATGGGCCACGCGGTAGACCACGCCGCCAATGAAACCATGGCCAACGTGCAGGACGCCCACAACAAAGTGCTTGGCGAAGCCGCCATGCTGAAGGCTAAACAGAAACCCCCGAGGCCAAGTGGCAAGTAAACTACCGCCAGAAATGGTGATGCGCATACAAGAGATTGCGCACAGCGACGAAATCTCGATCCTGCTGAACGGCATGGTCGAAATGTACTCCGAAAGCTGGAGAGCCAGCGCACCGGAGGGCACCCAGACCCGCGAACACCTGTATCGCATGATACAGGCCGTGGAAGGGCTCAAGGCGCAGTTCCGCTCTGTCTCCCTTGATGAAGTCGTGGAGGCCCATAACCGGGCCTTGCAAAGAGCAAGCAAATGGAGTACAATCTAAATGGCCGATAACTCCCAACCGGAGACCGGACTTTCGACCGACGATGCTGCCGCCGCGTTCGCGGGCCTGCTGACCGACGATTTGATCGTTGATACCGGCTCCCCCGAGGAAACTGAGGCACTGACCCCGGCCGAGCGGCAGCCCCGACAGGTTGCCCGTGCCCCCGCCCAAGCGGAGGCCGAAGAGGGTGAAACCGAGACCCAAGAGACCAGCCCAGCCGAGGCAGACGCCGAGGAAGCTGAGGGTGCGGAGAAGCCCGCTGCTGACGAAGATACGGAAGAGGACGCCGAGCAGGGCGCGGAGCCGAAGTTCACCGTCAAAGTTGACGGCAAGGACGTCGAAATCCCCCAGACGGAGTTGATCGCCGGTTATCAGCGTCAAGCGGATTATTCGCGGAAAACACAGGCCCTTTCCGAAGAGCGCCGGGCTTTTGACGGTCTCCGTCAGGAGTTTGAAGCCAAGGAAAAGGCTCCAGTGTTGCAGGAGCGAGCGCAGTACAAGCAACTGCTTGGGATGCTCACGGAACGGCTCGAAGAGCTGTCTCCACAAGAGCCGAACTGGCAGGAATTGTTTGCGCGGGACAAGAACGAATACCTGATTGCTCGTGATAATTGGCGAGCCATTACGGAACAGAAGGCCGCCGCGAAGGCGGAGCTGGACCGTGTGACTGCCAGCGAGCGTGCCGAGTACCAGAAGCTGCGCCAGAACAACGTTCAGGCGGGGCATCAGAAGTTGGTTGAGTTGAACCCGGCGTGGAAGGACGAAGCGACCAAGGTGAAGGATTTCACCGCACTGGCCGCCTACGCCCAGAAGACGCTAGGCTACACGACCGACGAACTCCGGAACGCGGACGATCACCGGGCACTCTTCGCCGTGTGGAAGGCGATGAAGTATGACGAGTTGCAGGCCAAGGCCAAGGACCTCCGCCCCACGGGCGTCAAGTCCAAGACCCTCCCGGCCGGTAGCGCGTCTAGACAGGTCGTTCCCCAGAACAAGGCCCGCAACACAGCGATGAACCGTCTCAAGCAGACCGGCAGCGTCGATGACGCGGCTCCCCTCATGTCTGGCTTTCTAGACCTCTAGACAGCCCTCAACCCAACAGGATAACCCACCATGGGTCTCGTTACAGGCACGACCACGCGCTACGACGCGACGGCCAGCGTCCGCGAAGACTTCGCCGACGTCATTTACAACATTTCGCCGACTGACTGTCCGCTCATGACCAACATTGGTCGCGATGCGTGCAAGCAGACGTTCACGGAATGGCAGACGGACAGCTTGGCCACGGCCAGCACGACCAACTACCAGATCGAAGGCGACGACGCCCCGGCCAACAACACGATGGTTGCGACCAGCCGTGTCGGCAACTACACCCAGATCAGCCGTAAGGTCGTTCAGGTGTCAGGCACCGTCGAGACTGTTGGTATGGCTGGCATCAAGTCGATGCTGGGCTACCAGCTCGCCAAGCGGGCCAAGGAACTGAAGCGCGACATGGAAGCCTCGATCACGAGCGATCAGGTTGCCGTGACGGGCTCCAACAGCGTTGCCAGACAGGCCGCGTCCCTCGGGTCGTGGGTTGTCACCAATTGGTACCAAGTTGCGACGGGCGGCTCGCCCGCAGCGCCGACCTTCTCGGGCGGCGGCACCAGCGGCTATCCGCAGACGGCGGCCGTTGACGGCACTACCGCCATCAACCTGACGGAAACCCACCTCAAGACCGAAATCCAGACTGTCTGGACGCAGGGCGGCGACGTCGACGGCATGTTCGTCATGTCTGGCCCGGTCAACAAGGTGCGCATCTCTGGCTTCAACGGCATCGCGACCCGCTACCGCGACACCTCGCCGGGCAAGCAGGCGCAGATCATCGGCGCGGCCGATGTCTACGTGTCGGATTTCGGTACGGTCAACGTCGTGCCCAACCGCTTCCAGCCGGAAAACCGTGTCTACCTCGTGGACCCGGCCCAGTTGGCCCTCGCCTACCTCCGCAGCTTCAAGACCATCGCCCTCGCGAAGACCGGCGACAACACGAAGCGCCTCCTGCTCGTCGAGTACACCCTCAAGGTGCGCGCCGAGAAGGGCCTCGGAACCATTCGCGGTCTGACGACTTCGTAAGTCGTAACCGCCTAGACACTAGGGAAGGGGCCGCTAGACACGGCCCCTTTTCTGTGGGATAATACCTGTCTGTCGCGGTGTCTGCGGACCCGGACCAAGGATGGCCGTTCAACCTTGTAAAATCCCCGGCCGCGAGTTGATGCAGGGTAGATCAGTGAGTAGATCGCCGGGTTCATACCTCGGAGGCCGTGGGTGCAAATCCCACCCCTGCTCCCATTTGGAGGTTACGTGGCCAAGTTCATCATCGACAGCGACCCGATAAGCGCAAGCCGCAGCACCTTTCAGTACGACGCCGGGACCGACCAGTACATCCTCCGGGATGAGCAGGACGTGACCGGCATCGTAGAGGCCAACCGGGCCATGCGGAACGACACCTTCGGCCGCCACCCCAAGGACGGCCTCGGACGGCAGGTCGCCAGCATCCCCCTCGGGCTGTTCTTTGAACTCTACAAGAAGGGCGTCACCCGCAACAAGCGGGACTTCGCCCGGTGGCTGAACGACCCGGACAACCGCTATTTTCGGACAGACACGAGCGTAGTGTAGTGCGCGTCGCCCTCTGCCTCCCGAGCAAGGGGGAGCCCAAGGCGGGCTTTTCCTACGACCTCGCCCGGCTCTGCTTCGCCAGCGGCAAGGCCGGGCTGGACCTGACCTTCACGCGCGGCACCGGCACGCTGATACACGACACCCGGAACGACATCGCGGAACGCGCCCTCAAGCACGACCCGAACTACCTCTTCTGGCTGGACGACGACATGCGCTTCCCGGTGGACGCGCTGGACAGGCTTCTTCGCAGTGGCTTCCCCATCGTCGGCTGCAACTACCCCACCCGGTCCAAGGGGAACTCGAAGCCCACGGCCAGACGCCTCCTTGACGACGGCCGCTGGGAGCATGTCTACACCACTCCGCTGTCTGAGGGCTACGAAGAGCTGGACGCCCTCGGCTTTGGCTGTCTGCTCATGGACGCCAAGGTGTTCAAGGACCTGCCCACCCCGTGGTTCTCCATGCCGTGGGACCCCCGCTTCAGCAAGCACGTGGGGGAAGACGTCTATTTCTGCGTAAACGCTGGTCAGCGGGGCTTCCCCACCGTCCTCGACCACGAGCTGTCCAAGGAACTCAAGCACGGCGGCTACTACGAGTACGAGTGGGCAGACATCAACCGACACAGAGGATAATCCATGTTCAAAGTCAAAGGCGACTACGTTTCGAAGAATAGCGCCAGCTACGGCTCTAGCAAGGCGGGCAAGGTCCCGACGATGGGCAAGGACTTCGGTCTGCCGTCCAGCAGCGGCAAGCGCTCGGGCAAGACCCAGCCCCCGGCCGTAGACTTCACGAAGGAGCGGAACAACAACGCCCAGAACGACACGAGCGGCAAGGGCTCGAACAACGTGGCCTCCAAGGCCCAGCGGCGTTCCGGCCCCGTCAAGAGCTTCTAGTAGATGGCTTGGGGCGTTATCGACCTGACGACGTACGACGGCTTGGTGGATGCGGTCAAGCAGACACTCAACCGGCGCGACCTAGACAATCAGGTTCCCAGCTTCATCTTGCAGGCGGAGGCGAAGTTAAACCGCTCCCTCCGCGTGCGAGACATGCAGACGCGCGCGCAAGACACGACCACGGGCGAGTACGTGCCGCTGCCGACCGACTATCTGGCTGTCTACACGCTGGAAATCGCTACGCCGGGGTCTACCCAGTGGAGCGCGCCCCTGCGGGTGCTGACGGAGCAGGAAGCCCTCGAACTTCGCTCCGCGAACAACAACGTGGGCGGCACCAACCTCGTGCAGGGCTACGTGCTCTACGCCAACGAGATAGAACTTGTCCCGCCGCAGACGTCGCCGCTGGACTTCCGGCTCAAATACTACTCCAAAATCCCATCCCTCACCTCCGAGAACCAGAGCAACTGGCTGCTCTTGAAGTCCCCGGACCTGTATCTGGCCGGGGCGTGTCTGGAGGCCTCGCTCTACCTGAAGGGCGACAGCCGCTTGGCCACGTGGAACACCGTCCGCACGACCATCATGGACGACATGAATATCGAGAGCGAGCGCGCCCGCTTCCCCCAAAACAAGCTGGCCACGCGCCGCACCAGCTTCGGATAGACATATGCCCGCAGTATACTCCGCCACCCTCAAAGCCGCCCGGATGCAGCTTGTCCTCGATCTGGTCGGGCACAAGACCGCCGCCGCGTCCACCGGCAGCTTCGCCGCCGGATCGCTCGTGATCGGCACCAGCGCCCTGAACGGCGGCTCAACCGGCACGCTCGCCACCATCACCCTGCCAGCCACCCCGTTCACCATCTCCGGCGCTGTCCTGACCCTCGCCGGGGTGCCCCTGTCTGCGACGGCAGCCGCCAACGGCACGGCGGCGCTGGCCGAACTCCGCGACAACGCGGGTGCGGTGATCGTGTCTGGCCTCACGGTCGGCGTGGCCGGGGCTGACATCATCATCGGCTCGACGGCGATCACCTCCGGCCAGACGGTCACGATCAACTCCGGCACGATCACGCACGGGTAGTCCATGACGAACGCCAAAGCCACAGCGTGGGCGGCAGCGGTCGTCGCGGCCGGTGGAACAGTATCCGCCGGGCGTCTAGTCTTGTGCAGCACGTTCTACGACGCGCTGGACTTGCACGGCATCTACGCCAAGTTGGACAGCCTGTTCATCATATCGCCGGACGGCGCGGGGAATACGCCAAGTGCATACATGGATTACGTGCGGCTTACTCAGGGCACGGCACACGCCACCGGCACGCTCGCCGCAGGCGGATGGAAAGGCGACGGCTCGACGGGCTATTTTGACACTGGCTTCACGCCCGGCGTCGGCTCCCAGTACCAAGCCGCCTCCTGCCACGCCTTCGTCTACACCACCTCGACACGCGCAGTCGGCGGCTCGGGAAACCCGGCAAACGAAATGGCGCTCTTCGGCAACGACGTAGCCGTCTCGGGCGAGTTGTACCTGCTACCCAAGTGGGCGGACCTCAACACCTACTGGGGCCTGTCTGACGCCGCCGGGTCCGTGGACGGCCCCGGAGCCATCGCGGGGGCCATCGCCGGGGCGTGGTGTATGACCAGCACCGGGCCGTGGGGCTACCGCAACGGCGGCACAGCGACCCAGAACTTCGCGTCTACAGTAACGCCCAACCGCACTCTCAGCATCCTGCTCGGCGCGTGCCGTTCGTCCGGCACGGTCACATATCACTCGTCTGACCCCATCGTGGCGTTCAGCATGGGCTCGGGCCTAACACAGGTCCAGTACCTCGCCCTTGTAGACGCCGTGAACGACTACCTGACCGGGCTGGGCGTCAACACCTACCCGCCCGCGATGGACCTGACGACCACAGAGAACGTGGACGCGGTGGCCTTTTCTGGCGGCGGCAAGACTATGGACCTCGCCACCATCGAGAACCTAGACACGGCCGCCTTCACGGCCACCAACCTGAGTTCAGGCTGGCAGACCCAGACAGACGCCCCGTCTGGCTGGGTGATTATCTATCCTTCCCCCACGCCGCCCTCCACGTAAGGCCTGCCCATGTCCGACACCTTCACCACGAACCTCAACATCGACTGCCCGGAAGTGGGCGCGTCGAACACTACGTGGGGTGCCAAGCAGAACGCGGGCTTCCAGAAGGTGGACGCCCTCTTCAACTCGGACGGCAGCGGCACCAGCATTGGCCTACAGATCGGCACCGGCAACACGTTCTGGGGCCGACTGGGCGCGTTTATCCGGGTGATCGCGTCGGCGTTCTATATTCAGGACGGCACAGACACCACCAAGGTCGCCCAATTTGACGCCTCTCTCATCACCACGGGGACTACCCGTACTCTGCAAATTCCTGATGCGAGCGGCGTCATTGCTACGCAGGCGTGGTCGAACACCAACGCGCGCCCGGCCACCGGCACCATCAGCCACGGCTACTACGGGGCCTCGCCGCCCACCGGCACTGTATTCCTGAACGCCACCACCATTGGCGACGCCAGCTCAAGCGCGACGGGCCGGGCCAACGCAGACACGCAAAACCTGTTCAACCTGCTGTGGAGCCTCAACTCGGCCCTCGTGGTCGGCGGCGCGGGCGTGAGCGCGGCGGCCGACTGGGCCGCCCACAAGCAGCTCACCCTTCCCGACCATCGCGGGCGGGTGTGCGCCACGCTAGACAACAACGGCGGCGCTGCCAACGCTGCCCGCCTGTCCTCGTACATCGCCAGCACTACGCGCATGGCTGCGGGCGGCGCACAGGCCGAGAGCGTCGGCGTCACGGTGTCTGGCACGCTCGGAGTGAGCGTCGGCGTGACCGTGTCTGGCGCGCTGGGTGGCTCCTTCAGCGGTACGGTCAACAACAACTCGGTGGGCGGCCTAGCCTTCGGTGGCGGCGGCGTGGCTACGCAGAGCGGCGACCCGGTGTCTGGCGGCTGCTCGGTGTCTGGCTCGCTCGGCGGCGGCGGCAGCGGCTCTGCCAGCGGCTCCTTGGGCGGCACAGTCGGCGTCCCCACGGTCCAGCCGACGATCATGGTCGATACGGTGATCTACCTCTAATGGCCTTCGTCCCGCTCCAAATCCCGCCGGGGCTGTCACGGAACAACACGCCGTTCGACACGCCGTCGCGGTGGTGGGACATGAACCTCATCCGGTTCGTGAACGGGTCCATGCTGCCCATCGGCGGCTGGAACAAGCTGACGGCGCAGCCTGCTCCGCCGGTACAGGCCAACACGTCAACGTCCACGTCGGGCGGAACTCTCGCAGCCGGGACGTACTACTACGTGGTCACGGCCTACAACGGGGGCGGCGAGACGCTGGCCTCTAACGAGAAGAGCCAAGTCACAACCGGCTCTACCAGCTCCAACGTGATCTCGTGGGCGACCGTCAACGGCGCGACCGGCTACCGTGTCTACCGTGGCACGGCGGCGGCGGGGGAAAACGTCTACTACGACGTCGGCCTCGTCCTCACCTACACAGACACGAACGCGGCCGTCACGGGCACGTCTCCCCCGCCCATCGCCCCCGCCGCGTGGGCGCTCGACAGCCCAGTGCGCAAGTTCAATATCTGGCGCAACAACATCGCTGGCCGCATGGCGCTGGCCGGTACGGACGCCCGCATCTACGTGGACAACTCGGGGGCCTACACAGACATCACCCCGCCGAACTTCCAAGGCCCCGGCACCGTGCAGCCCACGGGCGGCTTCGGTACGGGCCTGTTCAGCGCGGGCACCTTCGGCACCGCGCGCACCACGCCGTCCCCCATCTTCTCCCCGTACGGCTACCATACACGCGCCCAGTGGGGCGAGGACGTCATATGGTGCGCCAATACGGACGGCCGCCTGCTCTACTTCACTCAGTCTACCCCTCTCGTCGCGCCGCTGCGCATTGGCCCGAGTTTCAGCTCTTCGGTCAACGCCACGATCACGGCGGCGCTTTCGGGGGCGACGCTCACCGTGTCTGCCGTCGCCAGCGGCACAATTCTTGTCGGTGACAAGGTGGTCGGTTCGGGTATGCCAGCCGACGACACGGGCGTCGCTACGATCCTGTCTCAGCTCACCGGCTCGGCCGGGTCCACCGGCACCTACCACATGAGCGTGGCCGGGACGGTGGGCAGCGAGACCATGCACACCTACACGGCCGCCACGACCGGAGCGCCCATCTCGAACAACGCGGTCGTGGTCACGGCGGAACGCCACGTCATGGCCATCGGCTACGGCGGCAACGCGCGGTCCATCGCGTGGTCCAGCCGGGAAGACCCCACGGACTGGAACTTCAGCTCAACGACCAACAGCGCGGGCTTCCTACAGCTCGTGTCTAGGACGCCGCTGCTGTCTGGATACACGGTGGCCGAGGGCACGCTCGTCTTCAGCTACACGGACGTCTTCCTAATTCGCTACCTCGGCCAGCCGTACGTCTACGGCGGCACCGAGGCCATCGCCGCCACCAGCCTCTACACGCCCGACAGCATCGCCGTGTTCGACAGCGGCAAGGCTGTCTGGCTAGGCCGCAACGGTTTCCAAATGTACGCGGGCGGCTACGTCCAGCAGCTCCCGTGCCCGTTCCTGGACGCCATTCTGGGCGGCACTGACCAGACGAAGGCCATCGACCCGATCTGGGGGCCGTTCCGCTGCCACGCCAGCGCCAACGGCGCGTTCCCCGAGGTGTGGTTCTTCTATCCCAGCGTCGGCAACAGCGAGTGCAATCGGTACGTGGTCTGGAACTATCTGGACAACACGTGGATGTGGGGCTCGCTCAATCGGTCGGCCATGGCCGGGGCGGACGCCTACAAGCTGCCGTACATGGGCTCGACAACGGGTGACATCTATGAGCACGAGACAGGACTTCTCGACAACGGCTCAAGCCGCGTGGGCACCATCTTCGCGGAGACTGGCGAACTTGGCCTCGGTGAGAACTCGGGCGGGACGACGCAACTACAGCAGCTTCGTATTGCCTCCGGCAACGGCTACGCCAGCGTCGAATGTACTGTCTACGGCCGGTACACCCCCGAGGGGCAGGAGTACACAGAAGGTCCGTTTCTGGCTAGAGATGACGGCTATATGGACGCTCGTGCTGACTACATGCATATGCGCCTGCGGTTTGTGAACGCCAAGGACGACATGTTCGCCGTGGGCAAGGTCTACATAGACGCCGACCAAACCGACGACATGCGGTAGCCAAGAGGGGTCTATTGTGCTAATATTGTTGCCACCGCCCCCGTCGGGTATGCCCTCTGCGGTAGCCCAGTACCTTTCACGGCTGGTGCAGGTAATCACGTCCTCGCTGAAGCCCGCCCTGTCGCAAAACGAGGCGTCTTCCCAGATCATCCTTACGTCCCCGAACGGCACCAACTACAGCGTCACGGTGTCCAACGCGGGAGCCCTAGTAGTGGCAGCGAACAGTGGAAAAACCCGGCCCTAAGCCGCCGCTCCCTCCGGAAGAGATCGTCAAGAGGGCGCGCAAGGCGCTCCGCCGGGACAAAATGTTCACGTGGGAGCACGTGGTTGACCTAGCCAACGTAGGCGCGGTCCAAGTCTTCTGGAACGACTACGGCCTGTGGGTGACTGAGATCATCAACTCGCCCCTGTCCAAGTTCCTCAATGTCTGGCTCGTGGCCGGGGAACTCCCCGAAGTCATGGAAGTCCAGACACAAGTCCTCGAACACGCCCGGGCCAACGACTGCGCCTACGTGTCTGCGAACGCCCGATTTGGGTGGAAGAAAGTAGCCCGTGAACACGGCTGGAAAGAACATGCAATGATTATCACCCACGAGGTCCCCCATGAGTAAGGGCGGCGGCGGTTCCAGCGGGACCACCACCCAGACCAGCACCACGCAGCTTCCGCAGTGGATCAACAACGCTGGCATGGCTAACTACAACGCGGCGTCGGACGTTGCGGGCAACATGATGGGGCCGTACAGCGGTCCTCTCTACGCCGGAATGACGCCGGGTGCGACGGCTGACGTGGGCGCGCTTCAGGGCAGCGTGGGCGGGGCCAACCCCGGGTATAACCTCGCGCAGAGCACGCTCTCGGGGCTTCAGGGCTTCGCGCCGGATCAGGTCAACCCCGGCAGTCTGGCCAGCACGGACCTGTCGCCGTACATGAACCCGTTCACGCAAGCCGTGATCGACCCGTCCTTGCAGGCTCTAGACAGACAGCGGCTCCAAGCCCAGAACACCAACGCGGACCAAGCCATCTCGCAGGGTGCCTTCGGCGGCTCCCGGCAGGGCGTACAGGAGGGCGTGACCAACGCCGCCAGCGCCGCAGCGGCCGGGCAGCTCGTGTCTGGCCTACAGTCCCAGAACTTCGGCAACGCTCAGACACAGGCGCAGTCAGACCTCACCCGGAACCTCGCCGGGCAGGAAGCCAACCAGAACGCCGAGATACAGGGCGCGGGCATCAACCTCAACGCCGCCAACAGCGGCGCGAGCGTCGCGGGCC
>Ga0210402_10002706_pt1 | contig 17056 bp, 18 predicted proteins | sample IncBWC7MmetaG_FD_161055 | JGI IMG/M metagenome (GOLD analysis project Ga0210402, IMG submission 161055) | Forest soil microbial communities from Barre Woods Harvard Forest LTER site, Petersham, Massachusetts, United States - Inc-BW-C-7-M | ecosystem: Environmental > Terrestrial > Soil >... | reverse complement strand
GTCAGTAACACTATGAACAGTAACACTCCTCAAAGTCATGATCCTGCGGAACTGGGCGAATTGGAGCGGGCGGTTCTCGAGCTCATTTGGGAGCACGGGGTACAGAACGCCGACCAAGTGAGGGAGCATCTGCTCAAGCAAGGCCGTCCGCTCAAGGAATCCACCATTCGGACCGTGCTGCGCCGTCTCGAGGAGAAGGGCTATTTGAGCCACTCCATCGAGAGCCGCACCTTTCTGTACCGCCCGGCGGCATCGCGGCAGGCAGTCGCGGGGCGGGCCGTGCAACGTATCGTCGATTGGTTCTGCGAAGGATCGGTGGAAACACTCCTGGCGGGCATGGTGGATTCCCAGGTCCTCGACCGCAAGGAACTGCAACGCCTCGCCGAGCGCATCGCTGCCTCAAAGAAGGGGAAGAAATCATGAACACGCATCTGTTGCTTGAAGCCGCCGTGCGCTCCCTGGTGATGGGCGCCATCATCGTGGTTGCGCTTCGCCTGCTGCGGATTGAGCAAGTCCGCGCCCGGCGCACTGCCTGGCTGCTCGCACTGGTCGGCGCATTGGCCATGCCCATTCTGGTGGCCGCGCAGATCGGACCGCGCCTTCTTCCGGAGCTCGCGCTCGTCAAGCCCGCTGCCGCGCACCCCCAGGTAGTCCGCGCCTTGTATGGCGATTACCGTGGACCCCTGACCGAGTCGCCCGCCGGCGTGCCGCAGGACATCGTGGCGCTCAATCCGCGCACGCCGAGCATCGACGATGATCGTGACCACGCGCTCGGCAATAACGTGTTTTCGCTGGCCGTGTTTGGCTACTGCGTCGTGGCCGCGATGCTGTCGTTGCGTCTTTGCGCCGGCGTGGGCTTTGCGTTGCGCCTGCGCAATCAAGCCGAGCGTGTCATTTTTCCCTTCGATCCGGAATTGGATGTGCGCACGAGCGCACGATTTGCCACTCCGGTGACGATCGGCTCGAGCGTGCTGCTGCCCAGCAATTACACATCGTGGGATGGAGCCACACTGCGCATCGTGCTGTCGCACGAGCGGGCCCACGTGCGCCAGAAAGACTTCTACGTTCATTTGCTGTCCGGGCTGCACTGTGCGCTTTTTTGGTTCAATCCCTTCAGCTGGTGGCTGCAGCGGCAACTCTCCGAACTGGGCGAGGCCTTGAGCGATTGTGCGGCGGTGGAGCAGGCGGAAAGCCGCACCTCTTACGCAGAGATCCTGTTGGCATTCGCCACGCTAACACACTGGCCGCTGACCGGCGCGGCGATGGCGAGCGCCAGCAATCTGACCCCGCGCATCGAAAGACTATTGAGTGACCGGGGTTTCGAGCGATCATTTGCGCCGAGGCAGCGCTTGCCGTTCATCGCAGCCGGCGTGGTCGCGTTGGCGATGGCTGCATCCACCTCGATGGTGCGCGCGACCGACACGACCCCGCCCAATCCACCTCCGGCACCCAACCCACCCGCCGCGATCAATCCACCCACGGCGCCCAAACCACTCGCAGCACCCACTGCGCCCAGCACACCTGCGGCGCCCACTGCACCGGCGACGGATACCAACGTTACGACTACGACTGAGACCACGACAGATACGCGTCATGCGAAGAAGGCCGTTAGGGTCAGAAAGCTTGCCAACAGCGACTTCAACTCCGCCGCGGAGGCCGGCACTGCTGATACCGTGGTTGAACATGACAGCGCTGCCAGGGACGAGGAGGGCGTGCTCGCCATCAAGTCGGAACATTCGCACTTCATGTTCAATTCGGGCGATCGGCTGCCGTCACAGAGCGGCGACTACATTTACTTCCAGCACAACGGCAAGCCCTACTTGATTCAGGACCCGCAGATCATCGCGAAAGCTCAAACATTGCTCGAGCCGATGAGGGAGTTGGGGGAGAAGCAGAGGTCGCTCGGCGATCAACAGGCTTTATTGGGAGCGCAGCAGCGGATACTGGGCGCAAAACAGCACACCATCAGGCTGACCGAGTCGCCCGAGTTCAAGATTCAAATGGCGGAATTGCAGAAAACGATCAAGGAGCTGGACCTGCCGCGCCTCACGGCGCAAATCGATCAGCGGGCGCTGGCCGAGCTACAGGCTCACCTCGGCGAGATTCAGGCTCGCGTGGGAGAGCTGCAGTCTGAATTCGGCGCACAGCAAGGAAAATTCGGCGAAGAGCAGGGCAAGCTTGGCGAACAACAAGGAAAGCTGGGCGAGCAGCAGGCGCTGTTGGGCGAGCAGCAGCGCAAGATTGTCGAGGACGTCCGGCGTCAGTTGAAGCCCATCATCGAGCAGGCGATCCGCGAAGGCAAAGGCAAGCAGCTCTCGGACTAACGTAGGTCCGAAATGTCGGCCCGCAACCCGACGCTCTAGAAACGGATTCGCAACTCTACCCTCATTAGCCTCCGTTGATGACGCGTTGCACACCGCTGCATGAAGTAGCCCGACGCCGGTGATTTGCCGTTCGGTCACAACAGGCATAGATTGCCTGTCGAGAGCCTCAGGAGGGAGTCATGAAGACCTTAATGAGCGTTGTTTTGTTCGGCCCCACGCTCTTTCTCATGGCCTGTTCGACGAATCCACAAGCGATTCCCCCGGGATCTAAGACGCAAGCAACGGCAGCGCATACCGCACTCGCTCCACACCTGTCGGAGGCTCCTACCGGCTTCGACAACAGGAGCAACGCAGTCGTAGACGATCAGACGCACCGGTCGGATCAAGCCAGTTTTGAGCAATTTGAAGCCATCTCCGATGGGCTCGGTCCGCTCTTCAATGCGCAGTCCTGCCGCGAATGTCATCAGAGTCCAGTTACCGGCGGCGCCAGTCAGGTCACGGAGCTGCGCGTCGGGCACAAGAGCCCGGACGGCAAATTCCAGAACGCCGAGATATCGATCAACCACGGATCTGAGATTATCAAGGGGCGCTCGCTGGTGAATCAGCGAGCAATCTGCCCCAACGCTGCCTTTCCCTCCGTTGAAATTCAAGAACGCGTGCCAGATTCGGAAACGATTCGTACGTTTCGCACCTCCTTGGGGATTCTCGGCGATGGATTTGTTGAGGCAGTTGAAGATTCGACCTTGATTGCCCTTTCCAACAGGCAGTGTAGGCAGGGTGGGAAAATTTGCGGCCTGATTGTCCGCGTGCCCATCCTAGAGTCGCCGGGCGAAACTCGCGTCGGCCGCTTCGGCTGGAAGAGTCAGCATGCGAGTCTGCTCTCCTTCTCTGGCGATGCCTACCTAAATGAAATAGGAATTACGAATCGTCTCTTTCCGGATGAAGTGACGGACCTGTGCAACACGGTCGCCGAACCAAACGATAGAGCCGGCGCAGATGGTCTCGCGGACATCGATCGCTTCGCACGTTTCATGCGCGCCACCAAAGCTCCTGCGCGCGACGCTCAGCAAGCTGGCTCCGCTACGGCCAAGGCAGGCGAAGCGCTGTTCGCCAAGATCGGCTGCGACATCTGCCATGTCCCCACGTTGACCACCGCGACCTCGGGCACGGTAATAAATGGCGGGAAATTCACCATTCCCGATGCGCTCGGGAACAAATCCTTTCATCCTTACAGTGACTTTCTCTTGCACGACATCGGTACCGGTGACGGCATCGTCGTGGCCATGCTGGAGCACTACGGCAAGCGTATGTACCAGACCCAGTGGAGAGAGCTTTCCCTCGAAGCCTATCAAGCTACCGCGAACAGAATGCGCACTGCTCCACTCTGGGGCGTGCGTATGCAGCCGATGTTGATGCATGATGGTGCGTCACTGACGTTTCGCGATGCCATCCTCCGTCACCGTGGCGAAGCGAGCACCGTGACAGAGCACTTTGAAAACCTGAGCGAGGCAGACCAAAGCGCTATTGTCGAATTTCTTAAATCTCTGTAACGGAAAGCGTGACTCCGAAGCGAGTTCGAGCACCTACGTTACTGGCGAGCTTCTCAGTCGATTGGTGGTACCCCACGACAGGAGCATCTGCAAGCGATGTGGCTTAAACCCACCCCGGGGAAACGACGATGAGAGAAAGGAAACTTTTAAGCGATGATCGGCGACCGATTATCGCCGGCTTCACTCGAGAGGACTTCGAGCGGCTCAATCGATTGACCCATGCAAAACATCTGCGCAGCATCATCAAATGTACCAAGTGGCTCAACGGTCACGGCGTCGAATTGTTGCGCCGATATCCGCAAGAATTCCGCAGTGGCACAGGAATGACGGTGGAGGAGTACCTGCACGCCCTTACCGTGCATGTCGATCGTTGCCGCGCTTTTCTCGAGAGAATGTGAGGCTCACCCAACGGGACTCGCTGATCCTCAAGCCCACAGCTCGTCCATGTCTTCCGGGTCGTCCATTTCGCAACTGTCCGCGGACTCCGGCTGCAACGTAGCCCACTCCGCATGATGCCAAACGGCGGTGGCGATGCCGGCCGTCGCTAGTTCGCGCCGCTGGGGCTTGGGTCCGAAGCGGCTGGCTATGAGACTCAAGCCCGGATTGTGGCCGCAAATCATGATGTGGACCAACGAAGTCGCGCGATGCGCGAGAACCTGCCAGGTTCTTTCGGGCGTCGCCAAATACAGTTCCCGCGCGCACTGAACCTGTTTCGCATCGAGCTCGCAGGTCGTGGCAATGATTTCCGCCGTCGCCCAGGCGCGCTCCGCCGGACTCACCAATATCAGGTCGGGCACGAGATTGCGTTTGACGAGGCGCGTCGCCATCTCCTGCGCCTCGATACCGCCGCGGTGAGTAAGCGGGCGCTCGTAATCCTCCGGATAGGCGTCGACGGCTTCCGCTTTGCCATGCCGCAGCAGCGTCAGCCTGCGCGTACCCACAGATGACCATTCTCGATTTTGGTTTCGTACACCCGCACCGGCTCGTAGGCGGGCGGGGTCAGCGCTTCACCGGTGCGCAGGCAAAACCGTGCGCCGTGACGCGGGCAGATGATTTCGTTGCCTTCGATTTCACCCCCGGTTAACTGCGCCCCGTCATGGGTACAGATGTCCTCAATGGCGTAAAAGTTCTCGCCGTTGCGCACGACGGCAATCATGCGGCGGCCAACCGGCATCGACTTGGCCTGACCGTCCGGCAAATCATGGGGAGGACCCGCATCAATCCATGTCACAAGAAAAGCCTCGCTTCGCTCACATCATGCCTGTCTGCAGGCGCGCCTCGTCCGACATCATGGTTTGGTTCCAGGGGGGGTCGAATACCAACTCCACATTGGCCTGCGCCACCGTCGGAATGATCTGCACCTTGTCGCGCACGTCCTGCACCAGCACCTCTCCCATGCCGCAGCCCGGCGCGGTCAGGGTCATCTTGATATCGACCGTACGGGTCGAGTCTGCGTTCTTGCTGACATCACACTCGTACACCAACCCGAGGTCGACGATATTGACCGGTATTTCCGGGTCGTAGCAAGTCTTCAGTTGCTGCCAGATGATGTTTTTGATGTCCTCTTCAGAAGCGCCGGGCGGCACCTCGGGCGGCTTTGCCGAGGTCTTGCCGATGGCGTCGGCGTCTTGACCCGCAATACGGAACAGGTTGCCGTCAATGTAAACAGTGAAGCTTCCGCCCAGGGCCTGGGTAATGTAGCCCACCTGACCCAATTTCAGGTTGACTTCGGCGCCGGCCGGTATCGCCACTGCTTTGACGTCGCGCTGCACGACGACGGGTTCATTTTCGTAGGTACGCACTCTAAGCGCTCACTCGGTCGACACAGGGGGCAGGGACTTCAAGTCCGCGGCCTTGAGCGCGGATGCCAGCGTGTGCCAGCACAGGCTCGCGCATTTGACCCGCGCGGGATACTCGCGCACACCCGACAGCGCCGCCAACTTGCCGAGTTCCGAAGGCTCGGGCGCGGCGTCGTCGGTCAGCAATTGATGCACGCGTTCGAAAAGCTCCAGGGCTTCCTCGCGGCGCTTGCCTTTGACCGCCTCGGTCATCAGCGAGGCGGAGGCGGTTGAGATGGCACACCCCTGTCCTTCGAAGCGGATGTCGCTGATGGTGTCGTCGTTCAGCTTCAGGCGCAGCGTCAGATGATCGCCGCACATGGGATTGAACCCCTCGACGCTGGCGTCGGCGGAGTCCAGGTTCCCAAAGTTCCGCGGCCGGCGGTTGTGGTCCAAAATCACGTCGCGATAAAGATCGTTCAGTTCCATAGGCTACCTCAGACGAACATCTTGCGTGCGCGCTCGATGCCCGCTGCAAGCCTGTCGATCTCATCGAAGGTGTTATAGAAGGCGAATGAAGCGCGAGCGGTAGCCGGCACTTTGAAGAAATCCATGACCGGCATGGCGCAATGATGGCCGGTGCGCACCGCAATGCCGTCCTCGTCCAGTATCGTGCCCAGATCGTGTGGATGCACGCCGTCCACGACGAAGGACACGAGGCTGGCTTTTTCCGGTGCGGTGCCCACGATGCGCAGCCCGTGAATTTTGTTGAGCGTCGCGGTGGCATGGTGGAGCAGGGCATCCTCATGTGCATGCGCGGCATCCAGATCCATACCCGATAGAAAATCCACCGCGGCGCCCAAGCCGATGCCGCCCGAGATATTCGGCGTTCCCGCTTCGAACTTGTTCGGCAGGGCGTTGTATGTTGTCTTGGCGAAGGTCACGCTCAGGATCATTTCACCGCCGCCTTGCCAGGGCGGCATGCGATCGAGCAGTTGTTCGCGCCCATAGAGCACGCCGACGCCGGTGGGCCCATACATTTTGTGGCCGGAAAAGGCGTAGAAATCGCAGCCCAGGTCCTGCACATCGACCGACATGTGCGAGATCGCCTGCGCCCCGTCGATCAAGGTGATGATGCCGCGAGCCTTGGCGGCGGCGACAAGGCGGCGCACCGGCAATATGGTGCCCAGGGCGTTCGACACATGAGCGCAGGCCAGAATCTTGGTGCGGGCGCTCATCAAGGAAACCACGGCGTCCAGATGCACCTCACCGTGAGCATCCATCGGCGCGACAACAAGCGTGGCGCCGGTTTGCTCGCAGACCATCTGCCAGGGCACGATGTTTGCGTGGTGCTCCAAATGGGTGATCAACACCTCATCGCCCGGCCGCAAGATCGGTCTGGCGTAGCTCTGCGCCACCAGGTTGATCGCCTCAGTGGTGCCTCGTACGAAAATGATCTCGCTGCGCGAGCGTGCGTTGATGAAGCGAGCGATGCGATCTCGCGCGCCCTCGTACATCGAGGTGGCTTCCTGACTCAAGGTATGCACGCCGCGATGAATGTTGGCGTGATGCCGGCGTTCGTAGTCATCCACCGCGTCGATGACGCATTGCGCCCGCTGCGCGGAGGCGCCGTTGTCCAGATAGGCCAGCGGCTTGCCATGCACCATGCGGGTCAAGATCGGGAATTGCCGTCGCGCGGCGTCGACGTCGAAGATCGGGTTGGTTTGGGCGAGTGCGATATTGCTCATCTAAATTTCCGCAGGGTTTGCGAGTCGGGTAATTGGCTGATCAGCGCGTTCTCGATCGCGGCCCGCGCCGAGCTCACGGACATGCCGGTGAGCACGTCGGCCAGGAAGGCGTACACCAGCAAGCTCTGTGCGGTCTCGCGGTCGAGGCCGCGCGACAGCAAGTAGAACAGCATGTCCGGATCGAGCCGGCCCGTGGTGGCGCCGTGCGCGCACTTGACCTCGTCGGCGTGTATCTCGAGCTGCGGCCGCGTGTCGATTTCGGCGTTGGGCGAGAGCAGCAGGCCGCGGCAGGACTGCTTCGAATCGGAATTATTCGCGCCCGCATTGACGATGACCTTGCTGTTGAAAATCACCCGGCTGACATCGCCGGCTATGGCACGCGCGGTTTGCCGGCTGCGCGTATTGGGCGCGGCATGGGTGACGATGTTCACGCAGTCCACGTGCCGATCTTGGTGTCCGACCAGGAGCGAGTAGCTATCGAGGCTGGCGCCGGGCTGACTCAAACGCGCTTCCAGGGATGAGCGCACCAAGCCGCCGCCAAGAGCAATCGTGAATTGTCGACAGCTGCTGTCTTGGGACTGCTCGATGTCGAGCGCATCCAAGTGAGTGGCGCCCGGACCGGTCGCGTACACACGGTAGTGCTCGAGCTGCGCAGCCTTGCCAAGTGCGATGTGCGTATTGGAATTATTGAGGGGTGTGATGTCCCCTTCAGAGAGATGATGCTCGATGATGATCGCGCTCGCCCCGGGCTTTACGTCGATGATGATTCGCGGATGCGCGGACTGCGCGCCGTCCCCGGTCGATACGTGCCGAATCACGATCGGCGTTGAGACCGGCTCGGTGATTTTCAAATACAGGCCATCGATGAATAAGGCCGTGTTGAGCAAGACCCAGCGGCGCTGATCGGCGTCCGACGCGGAATCGAAGAAGCGCCGCAAGCTGCTAGGATTTTGATTATATAATTCTCTTATACTATTGATTTCAATACCGTTTATAGCCGTTAAATCAGCAGACAACACAGGGCAGCCATTGATCATGCTCAGCGTTGCCGCGTGCTGCTCGGCATTCACCAGCGACACCGATGTTCCCGAGGTCGTCGTGCCCGGGGTCGCCGCGCCGGGTGTCTCGCAGCCGGCCTCGCGATAGCTCTGGCCGGCCAGGGCGCGCAGGTCCGTATAGCGCCAGGTTTCATCGCGCAGCGAGGGCAAGCCGAGCTTTAGAAACCGCTCCATGGCAGCTTCGCGGATCGGCTGCAATGCGTCGGGCGCGCGCGTGCGCCATTGCGTTTCGAAGGAGCGCAGGGCGGCACTCATGCGACTTGGGCTCCCATGACCCAGTCGTAGCCGCGGCGCTCGAGTTCGTGAGCGAGGGACTTGTCCCCCGACTTCACGATGCGGCCGCCGGAGAGAACATGCACCTGATCCGGGATGACGTAGTCCAGCAGGCGCTGATAGTGCGTGACCAGGACGACCGCGCGCGCCGGGTCACGCAGGCTGTTCACGCCCGTGGAGACCACCTTGAGCGCATCGATATCAAGCCCGGAATCGGTTTCATCCAGAATGGCGAGCTTCGGCTCGAGCACCAGCATCTGCAGCACTTCATTGCGTTTCTTCTCGCCGCCGGAAAATCCCTCATTCACGCCGCGCGTTAAGAACGATTCGCTCATCTGCATGAACTTCATCTTCTGGCGAATCAGCGCCAGAAATTCATAGGCATCGACTTCCGGCTCGCCGGCGGCTTTGCGCTTGGCATTGAGCGCCGCCTTGAGCAGGTACACGTTGTTGACCCCGGGAATCTCGACGGGGTATTGGAATCCGAGAAACAGTCCGGCACGCGCGCGTTCCTCCGCGCGCATCGCCAAAAGATCATGGCCCTCGAAGGTCACCGAGCCGCGGGTCACTTCGTAGTCCTCGCGTCCGGCGAGCACCTGCGCCAAGGTGCTTTTTCCTGAACCATTCGGTCCCATGATGGCGTGCACTTCGCCGGCGTTCACCGTGAGGTTGACGCCAGTGAGTATTTCCTTGCCCGCGACCCGGGCAGTCAAATCAGAAATTTTGAGCAAATTAGTTCTCTCTTCGAGTCGTGGACTTAACCGACCGCTCCTTCCAAACTCACACTGAGCAGATTCTGCGCCTCGACGGCGAATTCCATCGGCAGTTCCTTGAAGACGACTTTGCAGAAGCCGCTGACAATCATATTGACCGCATCCTCGGCGGAAATTCCCCGCTGCAGGCAATAGAACAGCTGATCCTCGCCAATCTTGGAGGTGCTCGCCTCGTGTTCCACCGTCGCGGTCGGATTCTTCACTTCCATATAGGGAAAGGTGTTGGCTGAGCATTTCGCGCCCATCAGCAAGGAATCGCACTGCGTGAAATTGCGGGCGCCGCTCGCACTCGGCAGGATTTTCACCAGTCCGCGATAGGTATTCTCCGCGTGCCCGGCGGAGATGCCCTTCGAGACGATCGTGCTCTTGGTATTGCGCCCGATGTGAATCATCTTGGTGCCGGTGTCGGCCTGCTGATAGTGGTTCGCCACCGCGACAGAATAGAATTCGCCGATTGAGTTCTCGCCCTTGAGCACGCAGCTTGGATATTTCCAGGTGATCGCGGATCCGGTCTCGACCTGCGTCCACGAGATCTTGGAATTGCGGCCGCGGCACTCGCCGCGCTTGGTGACGAAGTTGTAAATGCCGCCCAGGCCGTTCTCGTCGCCCGGATACCAATTCTGCACCGTCGAATACTTGATCTGCGCATCATCGAGCGCGACCAGCTCGACCACCGCGGCGTGCAGCTGATTCTCATCGCGCATGGGCGCCGTGCAGCCTTCCAGATAACTGACCGACGCGCCTTCGGCGGCGATGATCAGGGTTCGTTCGAACTGACCGGTTTTAGCCGCGTTGATCCGAAAGTAAGTCGACAGTTCCATCGGGCAGCGCACGCCGGGCGGCACATAGACGAATGATCCGTCCGAGAACACCGCGGAGTTGAGGGCGGCGAAAAAGTTATCGCCCGTGGGCACCACGGTGCCGAGATAGCGCTCGATGAGCTCCGGGTGATTGCGAACGGCGTCCGAAAACGAACAGAAAATCACACCCGCCTTGCCGAGCTTTTCCTTGAACGTGGTCGCGACCGACACGCTGTCGAACACCGCGTCCACCGCCACCCCCGCCAAGCGCGCGCGCTCATGCAGCGGGATACCCAACTTCTCGTAGGTGGCGAGCAATTTCGGATCAACCTCATCCAAGCTCTTCGGCGCATTCGCCGGTGCCCGCGGGGCGGAATAATAAGAGATGTCCTGGTAGTCAATGGGCTTGTAGTGCACATGAGCCCAGGTCGGCTCCTTCATCGTCTGCCAGTGCCGAAATGCTTTCAGCCGCCAATTCAGCAAAAACTCCGGTTCGTGTTTCTTTTTCGAGATCGCGGCAACCACGTCCTCATCGAGGCCGGGCGGCAGGCTGTCGGACTCGATATCGGTGATAAAGCCGTGGCGATATTTCTGGCTGACCAGGGCTTCGACTTCTTGAGATTTGCTAGACACGGTGTTCCAGTGCTTAAAACTGCTTGATGGGGCCGCTTTTCAGGTATTCACGTGCATTTCGGAGGCGAGATCCGCAATTCGCACGCCGGTCGCATCGAGACCGGCCAATTGGTGCAGCGTGACGTCTTCCAGGGCGCGACGAATCGCGGCATTGACGCGCTGCCACGCACCGCCGACACGGCACAGCCGCTCAATGCCGCACTGGCTCGAGGCACCGCTGCATTCGGTAATGGCGATGGGTCCTTCGAATACATCCAGAATTTGCGCCGCGGTAATTTCGGTGGGGGGCCGCGCCAGACGGTAGCCGCCCTGTGCACCGCGCGATGAAATCACCATGCCGGCGCGCTGTAGCCCTTTCAGGACCTTGCTGACCGTGGGCCGGCTCAAACGTGTGCGCTCGGCCAATTCAGTCGCAGCCCGATGTGTGGCGGGCTCTTGCGCTAGACTGGCCAACACGACCGTGGCGTAGTCGGTCATTTTTCCCATACGCAGCATAAACTAAGCTCCTCCCAACGGGAGATTCATGTGGGACTATTTTAGTCCTATTTGACTTCAAGTTCCACCCGGAGGGCGGACTCAAGCCAGGTTTGTTATCCTTGCCTTAAGTTAACCGTCAAAATCAGTGAGATGCGTACGACATGAATATTGGAGATCTAAACGCCATCGCCCGCGGGATGGTTGCCAAAAATCGCGGAATCTTGGCTGCCGATGAAAGCAGCAGCACCATCAAAAAGCGCTTTGACACCATCAAGTTAGAGTCCACGGAGGAGAATCGACGAGCCTACCGGGACATGCTGTTCAGCGCGCCGGGTGCGAAGGACTACATCAGCGGCGTCATCATGTACGACGAAACGCTGCGCCAAAAGACCAAGGACGGCGTCCCGTTTCCCACCTATCTTGCCAAGGCTGGAATGATCCCCGGCATCAAGGTCGACCTGGGGGCCAAGGCTTTGCCGGGATTTCCAGGCGAGACCATCACCGAGGGCCTCGATGGATTGCGCGAGCGCTTTGCCGAGTACCACAAGTTAGGCGCGCGCTTTGCGAAATGGCGTGCAGTGATCAATATCGATGCCGTCATTCCCTCGCGCTATTGCATCGACGCGAACGCGGAGTGCCTGGCCCGATATGCCGCACTCGCTCAAGAGGCGGGGATCGTGCCCATCGTGGAGCCGGAAGTGCTGATGGACGGCGCTCACCCCCTGGAGCGTTGCGAGGAAGTCACCAACATTGTGCTGGATAGCGTGTTCAGTCATCTGTTCGCCGCACGCATCGTGTTGGAGGGCATGATCCTGAAGCCGAACATGGTGATTCCCGGCAAGAAATGCGCCGACCAAGCGACGCCGGAGCGCATCGCCGAGGCCACGGTCCGCACCTTAAAGCGCCAGGTTCCTGCCGCCGTGCCCGGCATTGCATTTCTTTCCGGCGGTCAGAGTCCGACGGATGCGACGCTGCACCTGAATCTCATGCATGCAGCGGGACCCTTGCCCTGGGCACTGACATTCAGCTACGGACGCGCTCTGCAAGAAGACGCGCTGAGCGCTTGGGCGGGTAAGGAAAGCGGCATTGCCAACGGTCAGAAGGCGCTGGCGAAGAGGGCGAAGCTCAATGGATTGGCGGCGGTGGGCCAGTACAGCGCCGCCTTGGAATCCGCTGCGTAAGAGTCGCGCCCTTGGGCTGCGTCCTTTGGGCGCGGCAGCGCAGCCAAACCATTGAACCAATCGGCCCACATCGTTGATATTCGCGGTCTCGATTACGCGGTCGGCGGCCGTCCTATTTTTGCGGGCCTCGATATCCAGATCCTGCGCGGCAAAATCACCGCGGTGATGGGACCGAGCGGCACCGGGAAAACCACGCTGCTGCGGCTGATCACCGGACAAGTGCAGGCCGACAACGGCGCCATCGACGTGGCGGGCGAGAACATGCGCGCCATTTCGCGGGCCAATCTGTACATCTTGCGCCGGCGGATGGGAATGCTCTTCCAGAACGGCGCGCTGTTGACCGACTTGAGCGTGTTTGAAAACGTCGCGTTCCCGTTGCGCGAGCACACCAATCTCACCGAGCGGCTGATACGGGATTTGGTGCTCACGAAATTGCAGGCCGTGGGCCTGCGCGGCGCGGCGGAACTGATGCCGGCGGAACTTTCCGGCGGGATGAGCCGACGAGTCGCGCTGGCGCGCGCCATCGTAATGGATCCGGAACTGCTGATTTACGACGAGCCGTTTGTCGGCTTGGATCCCATTTCGCTGGGCGTCATTCTGCGGTTGATCCGGCGCTTGAACGACACGCTGGGGATCACCAGCATCGTCGTGTCCCACGATGTGCTGGAGATTTCCACGGTCGCGGACCAGGTGTTCCTGTTGTCCGGCGGCAAGGTGGTAGCGGGCGGCTCGCCGCAAGAACTCAAGACCAACCCGACCGAGATCGTCAAGCAGTTCATCGGCGGTCTCGCGGACGGTCCCGTGCCATTTCACTTTCCGGCGCCGGACTATTTCGATGAGCTCCTGTCCCGCAAAGAGGTTCTCTGAGCATGTTCAAGGAACTTTGGGAGAGCTTTACCGATGCCCTGGAAGGGTTGGGGTCGGTCGTTCACTTCCTATTTCGTCTGGTGGTGAATTCGCCACGTGCCTTATTGAGATTCGATTTGATCTCTCAACAGATCTTCAATTCCGGTGCGTTTTCGCTGGTCATCATCATGCTCTCCGGCTTGTTCGTCGGCATGGTGCTGGGGTTGCAGGGTTTCCAGCTGTTGCAGCGATTCGGCTCGGAAGAGTCCCTGGGCACCGCGGCGACCATCGGCCTGGTGAAGGAACTGGGGCCTGTGGTGACGGCCTTGCTGTTTGCCGGCCGGGCCGGCACGGCGTTGGCCTCCGAGCTGGGATTGATGCGCGCCACGGACCAGATCTCGGCGATGGAAATGATGGCGGTCGATCCCATTCAGCGTGTCGTGGTGCCGAGATTCCTGGGCGGCGTCATTTCCATGCCGCTGCTTGCCGCCATATTCAGCGTCATCGGCATCTATGGCGCTCAGCTGATCGGAGTGCAGATCATGGGGGTGGACTCGGGCAGCTTTTGGTCGCAGATGCGCTCCGCGGTCGGCTTGAAAGATGTCACGGAAGGCATCGTCAAGAGCCTGATCTTCGGCGTTGCCTGCAGTCTGATCGCCGTTTACCAGGGTTATTATGCGACGCCCACTGCGGAGGGCGTCGGCAGAGCCACCACGAGCACCGTCGTCACGTCCGCCGTGGTGATTCTATTCCTGGACTATTTGATTACCGCGGCGTTTTTGTAGGAGTGTTGCTATGCGCAAGTCACGCACGTTGAATCTCGGCACCGGCTCGTTCGTACTGCTGGGCTTCGCGGCGCTGTTTTTTCTGACCACCCAAACGACGAGCCGCGGGCTCACTTGGTTTGGCCCTCCGCGCTACGAGGTGATTGCAAAGTTCGACAATATCGGCGATCTCAAGGTGGGCGCGCCGGTGTCGATGTCCGGCGTTGAAATCGGACGCGTTTCCAAGATCGACTTCGACTCCAACGAGTACAAGGCCGTCGTGCAGCTGCGTTTGAACGCGCGCTACAGCAAAATTCCGATCGACAGCGATGCCAGCATTTACACGCAAGGCTTGTTGGGCGGCAAATTCATCGGAATTACCGCGGGCGGCGCGGATACCTATCTTAAGGACCAAGGTCAAATAGACTTTACGCAATCAGCTTTCGTGCTGGAAAATCTGATTGGCCAGGTCCTGGCGAACTTCACCAAGTCCAAGGCGGATGCCCAGAATCCCGCGCCCGCGGACACGAAAGCTCCGGAGAAAACGAAATGATGAGAATGACATTCGAAGCGAGCAAACTGACCATCACCGCGATGCTGGTCGGGATGTTGGCGATCGGCGCGCATGCGGCCGATGCACCGGCGCCCACGCCCAGCGCGAGCGACCTGACCCCTCAGCAGCTGGTGGAGAATTCCGCCAAGCGCATGCTTCAGGAGCTCGATGCCAACCGGGCAATGTACAAAGCCGATCCAACAAAGCTCGATGCATTGGTCGGAAATGTGCTGCTGCCTAATTTTGACACGGAGTATGCCGCGCGGCTGGTGCTGGGGCAAAGCTGGCGCAACGCGACGCCTGACCAACGCAAGCGTTTTGTTGACGCCTTCTATCATTCATTGCTGCGAAATTACGGCGCGGCGCTGGTCGATTTTACCGGCGACCGATTTGTCGTCCTGCCCTACAAGGGCGACCCGGGCGATACCACCGCCACCGTGCGCACGGAAGTAAAAAGAGCATCGGGCGACAAGGTCCCGGTGAATTTCAGCTTGCGCAAGACCCCTGAGGGCTGGAAGGCCTGGGATGTCGTGATCGAAGGCATCTCCTATGTAAAGAGCTTCCGCACTGATTTTGCATCGGAAATCCAGCAAAAGGGGCTGGACGATGTCATTTCGCGATTGGAAAAAGAAGGTCGCGTCGGGCCCAACGGGGCGGCAGTCGCACATTGAACAACAGCGCGGCGATCACGGCAGAATTTGAGCCGCAAGACGGCGAGCGTGCGCGCGTGAACGGCGTGCTGCACTTCACCACGGTCACGACGCTCCTGCGCTTGGGCAGCGAAGCCATCACCAGTGGCCGTGCCGCCATCATCGATCTGTCCGGGGTCAAGGACAGCGACAGTTCCGGCCTCGCTCTGTTGATCGAATGGCTGAGCATCGCGAGAGCCACAGGCAAGAGTTTGCGCTACGAGAACATCCCAACCCAACTGCATCAACTTGCGCGCTTGAGCGATGTGGAAGAATTGCTGACCGCGCGCTAGGATAAGTTCGGCCGCTAACGAAACCCGAATCGCCGCAAAAGCCCGAAGAGGCCGCCAGGGATGGAAAAAAGATGAAACACAAAACAACGTCATTGGGCACGTGCTTTGCCGCGACCTGGATGGCGCTCATCGCTTGCTCGGCAGCCGCAGCCGATCCTGTTCCGCTTGCCGCGTTCGGCCGGCTGCCGACCTTGGAGGACGTGGTCATTTCGCCGGACGGTACCAAGCTGGCTTTTGTCAAAACCAACGGCGACAGCCGAAATCTCGCAGTGGTGCCGCTGAACAAACACGAGATCCTGGGCGGAGCCCACGTCGGCGACGTGAAATTGCGGGACATCGAGTGGATCGATGACGACAATATCCTCGCCACCATTTCCACCACGAGTCGGCCGCCGTTCGGTTTTATCGGTCCGACGCGCGAGTGGTTCCAACTCGCCAACTTCAATATCAGCAAACTGAAGGTCAGTCCGTTGTCATTTGACGTGAATAATGTGGAAACCTTCAACGTGGTTACCGGCGACACGTCGCTGCGTCAAGTCTCGGGCCACCCGATGCTGTATACGCGCGGATACTGTGTGAATGAGGGGACGGTCCCCTGTTTATTTTCATTTGCCTATCCGGATCGCCACGTGCGGCTGGTCGATCAGGCGTGGGAGCCTGACACCGAGTGGTTGATGGATGAAGCCGGAAATATCGCGGCGCAATTCACCTACCACGATTCCAAAAAACTTTGGGAAATCAAAACCCGCAAGAACGGTCGCTGGACCTTGGCGGCCTCCGGAACCGCACCCATTGACACGCCGGACATGCTCGGATTCAGCGCGGACGGCAGCGGCTTGATCGTGCGATTCATGGTTAATGGCGATCCGGAATGGCGGCCGCTCAATTTGTCGGACAGCACCTGGGGTCCGCCGCTCGCGAGGGGCGCCTCGTTCTCGAGGGTGATCGAGGACCGCAAGACCGGACGAATCATCGGCGGCATTCGCGAGGTTGGCAGCAGCGAATACGTATTCTTCGACAATGAGCTGCAGGCGCATTGGAATGCCGTCCTGCGCGCATTTCCAGACGAGCGCGTGCAACTCGAGTCTCATTCGGACGATTTTTCGAGACTCGTGTTGAAAGTATTCGGCCCCAGGGACGGCTATGTGTATGCGCTGTACGATTGGTATACCCACCACGCGACCATACTTGGGCCGGTCTATCAAGGGGTCACGGCACCCGCGGACGTGAAAGCGATCAGCTACGCGGCTGCCGACGGCCTCGCGATCCCTTCTTTCCTGACTTTGCCGCAGGCCGTCCCGGCAAAAGATCTGCCG
>Ga0210402_10002705_pt1 | contig 17057 bp, 17 predicted proteins | sample IncBWC7MmetaG_FD_161055 | JGI IMG/M metagenome (GOLD analysis project Ga0210402, IMG submission 161055) | Forest soil microbial communities from Barre Woods Harvard Forest LTER site, Petersham, Massachusetts, United States - Inc-BW-C-7-M | ecosystem: Environmental > Terrestrial > Soil >... | reverse complement strand
GCCGAGAAGCCGGTGTCCTGGTCGTTGTTGTCGTTCTGGCCGTTGACCGTCATCAGATCGATGTTGCCGGCCGCGGTCTGGGCGCTGGACAGGCTCGAGGACAGCGCGAACAGCGACCGCAGCCCTTGCGTATCCGAGGAACCGCCGAAGTCGTAGATCGCCATCCGGAACTGGGTGGAATAGGTCTGCGTGCTCTGCGCCGTCGACATCAGATTTTGCGTGGCCTGGCGCAGCACGTCCATCCGCGTCGTCACGCTGAGCGATTTCGCCAGCTTGTAGTAGTTGTTGGAGTTGCTGAGGTCGTGACAGGCGAACGCGCATTTGTCGGAGGTGTTGTTGACCATGGTCGCGACGTCGGTCGGCGTCGCGCCCACCCCCATCGAGGGGGAGTTGTCGAGCAGCACGTAGAAGTCGATGTATTGCGGCATGTTCGCGCTCGACGTCGATGTGCCGGTCACGGTCAGCGAGGTCTTGCCGATCACGCCCATGAAGGAGGTTGGAACATCGGCCGAGTAGCTGATCACGGAGGTGAGGGTTGAACCGCTCTTGGTGACCGTCGGCGTGACGCTGTTGATCGTAACTCCGGCCAGGCCCGACACATTGCCGTTGAAGATGTTGGTCGCGTCCGCGGCGCCACCCGGGATCGTGCCATCGCCGGTCATGTTTCCGGCCGCGATGAAGGCCGTGGAGTTCTTGGCGATTGATCCGACGCTGGCGGCATCGGCGGCAGCCTGTATCTTGCTCTTCAGCTGGGTCGCCCGGGAATAGTCGACGGCTGCGCCGACCATCGTCAGGACGGGAATAATGGCAAGGGCGAAAATCACCGCAACATTGCCGCGCAGGTCGCCGCCGAAACGACTGCTCATACGTAGAATGACACGCATAAATGGACGCCGTTTTGATTTACTTCTTGCGGTAATCTATCGGTCAGCTGTTAATTTTCGTTTACCCCAACCGTAGAAACCCCGGCCGAACAGGGTTAATGAAGCTCCGCTTCACTACGGTCCCCATTTCTCGAAAGTCAACCGCATCGCATGGCCGAACTCAAACTCACCCTCGTCGTGGCCTGCGCGCTGATCGATGCCGACCGTCGCGTGCTGATTGCACAGCGGCCGCAAGGAAAGGCGCTTGCCGGCCTGTGGGAATTTCCCGGCGGCAAGATCGAGCCCGGCGAGCGGCCGGAACAGACCCTGATCCGCGAGCTCCATGAGGAGCTCGGCATCACGGTGGCCGAGCCGTGCCTGGCGCCGCTCACTTTTGCGAGCCACGGCTATGAGAGTTTTCATCTCTTGATGCCGCTCTATATCTGCCGGCGCTGGGATGGGATGGTGACGCCGCGCGAGGGACAGGCGCTCGCCTGGGTCCGCGCGACCAAACTGCGCGACTACCCGATGCCGCCCGCCGACCTGCCGCTGATCCCGCATCTGATCGACGTGTTGATGTGAGTGAGCCTGAGACAACAAATTCGGTCGTCATGCGCGGGCTTGACCCGCGCATCGATCCCTCAACAAGAACAAGTTTTTGAAAAGAGAGATGGATGGCCCGGTCGGCCCGGCGATGACGAGATCAGGTTTTCCCCGCCTTCTTCACCGCGTCCTCCAGGCTCGCTTTCGCCGAGCCCGGCTTGAGCGGCTTCTGCTGGCTCTCATGCGGCGCCCAGGCGGACATCCAGATGATGTCGAAGGTGGCGCGGATGCGGCCGTCGTGATCCGAGAAGCGTTCGGCGTAGATCTCGGCCATGCGCAGCATGGTGGCGCGGCGGGTCGGCACGCGGCGGCGCTCGATCAGAATGTTGGTTGCGCCCATGCGCCTGAGATCGGCCATCAGCGCGAAGGCGCTATCGTAGCGCACCGTGACGCGGTCGACGTCGGTGACTGGCAGCGCCAGTCCCGCACGCTGCGACAGGCTTCCGACGTCGCGTAAATCGGCAAACGGCGCGACGCGTGGCGAGACGCCGCCCTCGCACTCGGCCTCAGCCGCGGCGAAGGATTGCCGCAGTTCGGTCAGCGTATCGCCGCCGATCATTGCCGCCAAAATCAGCCCGTCAGGCTTGAGCGCGCGACGAATTTGCGCCAGCACGCCCGGCAGGTCATTGACGAACTGAAACGCCAGCGCCGACAGCGCGAGGTCGAGTGACTCCGGCTTCAGCGGCAGCGCTTCGTCCGGCGAGTCCGCAAGCGCAACATGGACGAAAGAACCTGCCGGCGATGGCGGGCGGAGCCCCGCGCCCGGCGTCCAGATATCGGCGACAACGGTGAATTCGCGCTTCACCGCGGCGAGCCGCTCATCCATGTCCTCGATCACGCGATCGAGCAGAAACTCCACCGGCCCCGCCGCCTGCGCACGGCGCTGCCGTGCAATCAAGAGCGCGCGGTCGAACAGGCGGGGCGTGGTGGAAGGGTTCAAGGTCATTCTGGCGACGGGGCTCTCCAACCAGCTCATTGCGCGCTTGGCGCGAACTCGTCATCTTAAACTCAATCAAGGCGACTCCAGCTTGATATACGGGATACAGCTATGCTCGCAATTCACCTGCGCAACATCAATGCGGCCGTGGTCGAAGCCTGGGAACAAGCATTCGTCGATGCGCCGGATGTTCTGATATCTCAAGGCGATATTTTCGAACACACAGCCGACGCAATCATCAGTCCTGCAAACAGCTTCGGTTACATGGATGGCGGGATCGACCTCGTCTACTCGATGTATTTCGGCTGGGAGCTTGAAGCAAATCTGAAGGCCGTTTTGTCCGAACGCTTCTACGGTGAACTGCCGGTCGGCCAGGCGGTGGTGCTCGCGACTGGCCACGCCCACATCCCGTTTTTGGTGAGCGCACCGACGATGCGTGTACCGACAACGATCAACGGAACTCCCAATGTGTACCTTGCTTTCCGCGCCGCGCTGATTGCCGTGCTGTCGCACAATGCCACTGCGGATGCGCCGATTCAGTCCCTCCTTGTACCGGGTTTTGGCACTGGTGTGGGGAAGGTCGCGCCGCAGCAGGCGGCACGACAGATGCGGCTCGCCTACGACGCGATCGTCAAGGGCCACGGTGTCAAGCGCCGAAACACCAGCACGATGCTGCGGGAACACCGCGAAATGGTCTCGTGGTAGGAGAATGGGCCACGGGTTACGGCTCGAGCCGCATGTCACCTGGCGGTAGCCTCTGGACATGGGTGCAGGGGTGATCTCAGCCGGGCTGATCAAAAGCCGATGGCGCGCTGCGCTATCGGTGTGCCGCGCAGCATGGCGGCTCGCGCTCGATGTCGCGCTGTCGACGCTCTGCATCTCCTGCCGCGAGCCCGTCCATGGCGAAGGGGTGTGCGCGTCGTGCTGGTCAAAGCTCTCGTTCATCGCAAAGCCATGTTGCCCGCGGCTCGGGATTTCCCTTCGTCTACGATCCGGGCCCCGAACTGCTGTCGATGGAGGCGATCGCCAATCCCCCGGCCTATGATCGCGCCCGCGCCGCGGTGCGCTATGACGACGTCGCGCGCACCCTGGTTCACGCGCTCAAATACCAGGACCGCACCGATCTGGCGCCGGCCATGGGCCGCTGGATGGCGCGTGCCGGCGCGGAATTACTCCAGGACGCCGACATGCTGATTCCGGTACCGCTGCACTGGCGGCGGGGCTTTGGGCGCCGCTACAACCAGTCCGCCTTGCTCGCGCGTGCCATCGCGCGGCAGAGCAGCGTCGCGTTGAAGGGCGAGCTGCTGTGCCGGTGCGTGCGACCGAACAGCAGGTCGGGCTGCCGCGCACCCAGCGCGCCAGCAATGTGCAGGGCGCATTTCAGGTATCCGTCGAGCGTCGGGGCGACGTCGCGGGACGGCGCGTCGTGCTGGTCGACGACGTCCTGACCTCGGGCGCGACGGTGGATGCCTGCGCACGGGCACTGCTGAGGGCGAAAGCGGCCAGTGTCGACGTGCTGGTCTTCGCCCGGGTTGTGGATGGCCCCCGCTCTCCCATATAATGCACACTTCCTGCGGCAAGATTTGTCCTAAGTCGGAGCACGAGAAACGCGACATGACGGCGGCCATCGAAATCTACACGCGTCCGGGCTGCGGCTATTGCAGCGCCGCCAAGTCGCTGTTGACCCGCAAAAAGGCCGCGTTCACCGAATACGATGCCGGCAAGGAGCCGTCATGGCGCCAGGCGATGTATGATCGTGCCGGCGACGGCGCGACCTTCCCGCAGATCTTCATCGGCGACATGCATGTCGGCGGCTGCGACGAGCTGTACGCGCTGGACCGCGCCGGCAAGCTCGACAGGCTGCTCTCGGGAGCGAAGAACGGCACATGAGCGCGACATCGACCTTCACGGCGGCCATGGTGCAGATGCGGACCTCGCTGCTGGGTGAGCCGAGCCTCGAACAGGGCATGACACTGATCCGGGAGGCAGCGGCGCAGGGCGCCGACTATGTGCAGACCCCTGAGGTCAGCAACATGATGCAAGTGAATCGCAGGGCGCTGTTCGAGCATCTGAAGACCGAGGAGGACGATCCATCGCTCAGGGCCTATCGGGCGCTCGCGGCTGAGCTGAAAATTTATCTGCATATCGGCTCGCTGGCGCTGCGCTTCTCGCCGGAAAAGGCGGTCAACCGCTCCTTCCTGATCGCTCCTGACGGTGCGCTGCTCGCGAGCTACGACAAGATCCACATGTTCGACATCGAGCTGCCGGATGGCGAGATCTATCGCGAGTCGGCCAACTACCAGCCCGGCGAAACCGCCGTGATGTGCGACCTGCCATGGGGCCGCATCGGTCTCACGATCTGCTACGATGTGCGCTTCCCGGCGCTGTATCGCGCGCTCGCCGAGGGCGGCGCCTCGTTCTTGACCGTACCGTCCGCCTTCACCCGCAAGACCGGCGAGGCGCATTGGCACGTTTTGCTGCGCGCGCGGGCCATCGAAAACGGCGCTTTCGTGTTCGCCGCGGCCCAGGGCGGCCTGCATGAGAACAAGCGCGAGACGTTTGGGCATTCGCTGGTCATCGACCCCTGGGGCACGGTGCTGGCGGAAGGCGGCGTCGACCCCGGCGTGGTTGTTGCTGAGATCGACCCGGGCAGGGTCGAGACCGCGCGCAAGGCCATTCCCTCCCTGCAACACGGCCGCCGTTTCAGCGTGGCCGATTCCAAGGCGAGCCCCGAATACCTGCATCTGGTGCGGGGATCGGCATGATCCGCTACGCGCTCCGTTGCGGCCAGGGTCACACCTTCGAAAGCTGGTTCCAGGATTCCGCGGCTTTCGACACGCAGGTGCGGCGCAAGCTCGTGACCTGCCCGCTCTGCAACTCGACCGAGATCGAAAAGGCCATCATGGCGCCGCGCATCGTCGGCCGGAAGGGGCGCGCGAAGGAGACACCCGCGCCGGCGCCTGCCGCGACGACCGATGCACCGGCCGTCGAATCGACGCCGCTCTTGATGGCGCAGGAGCGCGAGCTGCGCGTCAAGCTGAAGGAATTGCGCGATCACATCGTCAGGAACGCCGACAATGTCGGCGAGCGCTTCCCGAACGAGGCGCGCAAGATGCATTACGGCGAGATCGAGCACCGTCCGATCTATGGCGAGGCCTCGAACGAGGAAGCGCGCGCGCTGATCGACGAGGGTGTCGAGGTATCGCCCCTGCCGGTGCTGCCGGACGACCGCAATTGACCTCCTCCTGGCAAATCTGGGCGCTGCTTTCGGCCGTGTTCGCGGCGTTGACCGCGATCTTCGCCAAGGTCGGCGTCGAGGGCATCAATTCGGACCTCGCCACCCTGGTTCGCACCGCCATCGTGATGGTGAGCCTGTCGCTGATTCTGGTTGCCACCGGACAGCTCTCGCACCCCGGACCGATCTCAGGGAAGAGCTGGCTGTTCCTGCTGTTGTCCGGCCTCGGCACGGGCGCATCGTGGTTGTGCTATTTTCGCGCGCTGAAGCTTGGACCCGCCACGCTAGTGGCGCCGATCGACAAGTTGAGCGTCGTGCTGGTCGCGCTGTTCGGCGTGGTGTTCCTCGGCGAGCGGCCGTCGCTCTATGGCTGGATCGGAATCGCCCTGATTGCGACGGGCGCGGTGCTGATCGCCGTGAAAGCCTAGCGGTCAGGCGGCGATCAGCAGCGCTACGCCCGCCACGATCAGCACGATGCCGAAAAGCTCGCGTGCCGACACCGGCTGCTTGAACGAATAGTACGACACGGCCTGCGCGAACAGCACCTCGACCAGCGCCAGTGTCCGCACATTGGCGGCCGCCGTCAGCGCGAAAGCCAGGAACCAGAACTGCGACGAGAACGCGCCCATGAAGCCCGCGAACATCGACGATCGCCACAATTTCAGGATCTTCCGCAGCACGTCCGGCGCGCGCGCCAGAAGATAGATGGTCAGGATCAGCGTCTGCAGGAACAGCCCGAGCACCAGCGTAAACGACGCAGCCGTGACGAAGGACACGCCGTCGACTGTAATGATGGCACCGCGGAAGCCGACCGCCGAGAGCGCGAACGTCGCGGCCGCCGCGAGCCCCAGCACGGTCGGCCGGAGTTCGACCAGTCCCTTCTCGCCACCGGGCCGCAGCGCCGTGATGATCACGCCGACCGTCGCGATCAGGATCGCCGCCATCTTGGCAAGCGTCAGATGGTCGCCGAGGAAGACGAAGCCGAACAGCGCGGTCTGGATCGCCTCGGTCTTGAGGTAGGCGGTGGTCGCCACGAAGGAGCGGTCGCTCATGGCGAGCAGCATCAACCCGGTGCCGACGATCTGGCTCAGCGCGCCCAGCGCCAGCCAGGGCCAGAACATCGCGGTCGGCCGCGGCAGCGCGTCGCCGGACAGCGTCAGCACGACGGCAAAGAATAGAATCGAGAACGGAAATCCGAACAGGAAGCGGATGTTGGTCGCGCCCCAGGTGCCGAGCGGACCGGTCAGATGCCGCTGCATCGCGTTGCGGGCGACCTGCCCGAGCGCGGCGATCAGCGTGAAGGGAATCCACAGCGTGGCGACGGAAAACATGGGGTACCGTGTCACCCTTCCCGGACCGGGAGGGTCGACCGCGACCGGTGATGCTCAGCATCGTCGGTGCGGGCGGGGTGGGGCGATTCTGCCCGTCAGTTCATCACATGGATGGACTATATTGGGTACGATGCGCGGCGCATGTCTTTGCGCGTCCTGTGCATGGGTAATGCTGCACTGAGCTTAACCCCACCCCGCCGCTCATTTCATTCGCCATCGCCGAAGCTTCGCTTCGGCGTCTCTTAAGAACGGCCGCCGAAGGCGGCCGATGCCTCCCCCTCCAGGGGAGGGCAAGCGAGAACTCACACCATCTGCTCCGCCACGACCATGTAGTTCACGTCCATGTCAGCGGAGAGGCCCCATTTGTCGGCAAACGGATGGTAGACGACCCCGGTCTGCTCGGTGACGACGAGGCGGTTGTCGAGCAGGTGGCGAGTGAGTTCGTCGGGGGTGACGAACTTGCTCCACTGGTGGGTGCCGCGCGGCAGCCAGCGCAGCACATATTCGGCGCCGACGATCGCGAGCGCAAAACTCTTCAAGTTGCGGTTCAAGGTCGAAGCCACCATCATCCCGCCGGGCTTGAGCATCGCCGCGCAGCGGCCGAGGAAGGCGCCGACATCGGTGACGTGCTCGACCACCTCCATTGCCAGCACGATGTCGAAGCGCTCGCGCGCATCCATGTCTTCCAGGGTGGTATTGCGATAATCGATCGACAGGTGGCCTTTCTCCGCATGCAGGCGGGCCGCCGCGATGTTCGTCGCCGACGGATCGATCCCGATCACGTCAGCCCCGAGCCGGGTGAACGGTTCGCACAACAGGCCCGCACCGCAGCCGATGTCGAGCATGCGCAGGCCGTTGAGGCAGTTCAGGCTCTTGGCGTTGCGTTCGAACTTGCGACAGGCGGAATCGCGGATATAGGCGAGCCGCAACGGATTGATTCTGTGCAGCGGGGCCATCTTGCCCTTGGGGTCCCACCATTCGGCCGACAGTTTGGAGAATTTGTCGATCTCGGCCGGATCGACCGTCGAGCCAGGTCCACCCTGTGCCGTGGTGCGGGAGTCCTGTGACATGGCCATGGTTCGAGTTTCCTAGCGCGCGGTGATGGCGTTGCGGAACGCCAGCGGAGAGGCGATCGTCGCAATCGTCTCCCTGCCCTCGCCGACGCCCTGGATGGTTACGTTGCCGTAGTCGAAGATCCGTCCCATGACGCTCTGGTCGACGTCGACGCTCTCGACCTTGTCGAGCGCGATCTCGAAGGTGCGCCGCTTGATGAATCCGGTCTTGTGGACAACGCGCCGATTGGTCACGTCGGTCTCGGTGGTCAGGCGGTGGAACCAGGCCTTCACGGTCAAATACAGCGCCACCAGCGCGACCACCGCGGCGGCTGCCAGCGCGATGAGAACCACACCCTGGACGGTGGTCTCCCGGGACCCGATGACCAGGATCAACGCCAGGATCCAGGTCCCGATGGCCGGCAGATAGAATATCCAATGCGCGTTGGTCGAATACAGGACTTTCTCGCCGGGTTGCAGGATCTCGTCGATATACCGTCCCATACCTCGCCCTCTTTTACGCGCACCGCCGAACCCCAGGAACCGGCTTGCCCCCGGGCGCCGCGCTATGTATACGCGCGTTTCAGCCCAGTCGCCTACGGTTTCCCGCGGGTAAAAAAATATCGTATCGAAGGAACGAACACCTCGTCATGAGCCGCCTCGTGATGAAATTCGGCGGCACATCCGTCGCCAACATCGAACGCATCCGCAATGTCGCGCGCCATGTGAAGCGCGAGGTCGACGCCGGCCACGATGTGGCCGTGGTGGTCTCGGCCATGTCCGGCAGGACCAACGAGTTGGTGGAGTGGTGCCGCGAAGCCTCGGCCCTGCATGATGCGCGCGAATATGACGCCGTGGTGGCGTCGGGCGAGCAGGTCACCTCGGGGTTGCTTGCGATCGTGCTGCAGAACATGGGTATTCAGGCCCGCTCCTGGCAGGGCTGGCAGATCCCGATCAAGACCAGCGATGCCCACACTTCGGCGCGGATCCTCGACGTCGAGGGGGCGGAGCTGATGAAGCGTTTCAAGGACCGCAAGGAGGTCGCCGTGATCGCCGGCTTCCAGGGCATCAATCCGCAGACCGGGCGGATCACGACGCTCGGGCGCGGCGGGTCGGACACTTCGGCGGTGGCGATCGCGGCCGCGATCCGCGCCGACCGCTGCGACATCTACACCGACGTCGACGGCGTCTATACCACCGACCCGCGCGTGGTTCCGAAGGCGCGCCGGCTCGACAAGATCGCATTCGAGGACATGCTGGAGCTGGCCTCGCTCGGCGCCAAGGTGCTGCAGGTCCGCTCGGTCGAACTCGGCATGGTTCACAACATGCCGATCTTCGTCCGCTCCAGCTTCGACAAGCCGGAGGATATCGACCCGCACGCCAACCAGCCGCCAGGGACGCTGATCTGCAGCGAGGAGGAAATCATGGAAAGCCACGTCGTCACCGGCATCGCGTTCTCCAAGGACGAGGCCCAGATTTCGCTGCGCCAGATCGAGGACAAGCCGGGCGTGGCGGCCTCGATCTTCGGACCGCTGGCCGAGGCCAACATCAATGTCGACATGATCGTGCAGAACGTATCGGAGGACGGCAAGACCACCGACCTGACCTTCACCGTGCCGGCCTCGGACTACAGCCGCGCCCGCGACACCATCACCGCGGCCAAGGGCAAGATCGGCTATGCGCGGCTCGACACCGCGACCGACGTCTCCAAAGTGTCCGTGATCGGCAGCGGCATGCGCAGCCACGCCGGCGTCGCCGCCAAGGCCTTCGCCGCGCTCGCCGGGCGCAATATCAACATCCGTGCCATCACCACCTCCGAGATCAAATTCTCGGTCCTGATCGATGCGGCCTATACCGAGCTTGCGGTCCGTACCTTACATACGCTGTACGGGCTGGATCAGGCTTAGAATAGCCATCTCCATCGGCTCTCCGAGCGGGAAGGAACGCCCGCGGCGCGAGCGCTTCGCAGGCGCAAAATCGGCATTGACGACGAAGTTCCTCGAACTGTGCTTTGGCAGGCGTTTTGCTTGGCAAAACAAGCGTCAATTCGCTATACGGCCGGGGTGCGGTGAATCTGACATTCGCTCGAGTGGCCGCCGTTCGCATTTTGCGAATGTCGATGGCGGCGGTTGAATAAAACTGTAGTTTTTCTCGAAGTCAGCGCCAGATTCCGGCCACGCGCCGGGCTGGCTTCTAGGAAGGGGACTGATGCAGATGCGAAGCACGTCGGGTGGTCCCCGCGTCCTGTTGAGACGGCTTCGCGAAACCATGGCGGAGCAAGTCAGCGCCCAGGAGCGACTGGACAAGATCGTGGTCCTGATCGCGGCCAACATGGTCGCCGAGGTTTGCTCGGTTTACGTGCTGCGCATCGACAATACTCTCGAACTCTACGCCACCGAGGGGTTGAATCGCACCGCCGTGCACCGCACGGTGCTGAGCGCCCATGAGGGCCTGGTCGGCCTCGTCGCGAGCGAGGCAACGCCGCTCAACCTGAGCGACGCCCAGAGCCACCCGGCTTTTTCGTTCCGACCCGAGACGGGCGAGGAGATCTATCACTCCTTCCTCGGCGTGCCGATCCTGCGCGCCGGCAACACGCTCGGCGTGCTGGTGGTGCAGAACCGCGCCAAGCGCACCTATGTCGAGGAGGAGGTCGAGGCGCTGCAGACCACCGCGATGGTGCTGGCCGAGATGATCGCCTCCGGCGAGCTTGCCGCGCTGGCCCAGCCGGGCGCCGAGCCCGCCGCGCGGCACTCGCTGCACAAGACCGGCACCATCCTGTCCGACGGCATCGCGCTCGGCCATGTGGTTCTGCACGAGCCGCGCGTCGTCATCAACAACTACATCGCCGAGGACCTGCCGAAGGAATTGAAGCGGCTCGACGCCGCGCTCCTGAAGCTGCGCAGCGACCTCGACCGCATGCTGGAGCGCGGCGACGTCGCCGAAGGCGGCGAGCACCGCGACGTGCTGGAAGCCTATCGCATGTTCGCCAACGACCAGGGCTGGTCGCACAAGCTGCACGAGGCGGTCGCCACGGGCCTCACCGCGGAAGGCGCGGTCGAGCGCGTGCAGTCGGACACCCGCGCGCGAATGCTGCGCTCCACCGACCCCTATTTGCGCGAACGCCTGCACGATCTCGAAGATCTGGGCTACCGCCTGCTGCGGCAACTGGTCGGCCAGGATCATGCCCCCGCGCGCGAAAAATTGCCCGATAACGCCATCCTGATCGCGCGCGCGATGGGGCCCGCGGCGCTGCTCGACTACGATCGCAAGCGGCTGCGCGGGCTGGTGCTGGAGGAAGGCACCGCCAACTCCCACGTCTCGATCGTGGCGCGCGCGCTCGGCATTCCCGCGGTCGGCGAAGTGCCGAACGCGCCTGGGATCGCCGATCCCGGCGACGCCATCATCGTCGATGGCACCTCGGGCTCGATCTATGTCCGCCCGTCATCGGAAATCGAATCGGCCTATGCCGAGCGCGTGCGCTTTCGCGCGCGACGGCAGGCCCAGTATGTCGAGTTGCGCGACAAGCCCTGCGTCACCAAGGACGGCCAGCCGGTCGAGCTGATGATCAATGCGGGCCTCGCCATCGACCTGCCGCATATCGACGACACCGGATCGGCCGGCATCGGCCTGTTCCGCACCGAACTGCAGTTCATGGTCGGCCAGGCGCTGCCGCGCTCGAGCGACCAGCTTGCGCTGTACCGCACGGTGCTGGATGCGGCCGGCCACAAGCCCGTGACCTTCCGCACCCTCGACATCGGCGGCGACAAGGCGCTGCCCTATATGGAGACGGTGATCGAGGAGAATCCGGCGCTGGGCTGGCGGGCGATCCGGCTCGGGCTCGACCGGCCGGGCCTGCTCCGCGGCCAGATCCGCGCGCTGCTGCGCGCCGGCGGCGGCCGGGCGCTCCGCATCATGTTTCCGATGATTTCCGAGGTCGCCGAATTCGATCAGGCCAAGGCCATCGTCGAGCGCGAGCTGACCTATCTGCGCCAGCACGGCCACGCGCTGCCGGAACGCATCGATATCGGCACCATGGTCGAGGTTCCGGCGCTGCTGTACCAGTTCGACGAGCTGCTCAGGAAGGTCGACTTCGTCTCGGTCGGCTCCAACGACCTGTTCCAGTTCCTGTTCGCGGTCGACCGCGGCAATGCCAAGGTCTCCGACCGGTTCGACACGCTGTCGGCGCCGATCCTGCGCGTGCTGCGCGAGATCGTCACCAAGGCAAAGGCCGCCAGGAAGTCCGCCTCGCTGTGCGGCGAGATGGCCTCAAAGCCGATCGGCGCGCTGGCGCTGATCGCGCTCGGCTACCGTTCCTTGTCGTTGTCTGCAACCGCACTCGGCGCGGTCAAGGCGATGATCATCGAGCTCGATGCCAGGCGCGCGGAGGCGATGATGTCGCAGCTTCTGGAGACGCCCGCCGGCACCGTCTCGATCCGCCAGAAACTGACCGAATTCGCCGAGGCCGAGGGATTGCCGTTGTAGCGAGTCCGCCGCCGACGGACCGCCGCCCGCCTAAAGCGAGATGGCTTCAGATCTCCGCGCCATCACGCTTTGGGTTTTTGTTTGAGCATGATCTTTTCGCAAAGCCGCTTCGCACTTTCCGGATCATGCTCCATCGCCTGACGAGACCCAGACCATGTCGATGCTGCCCGAAGCCAAACTTGACGTCCTCCTGGCCCATCATGCCTCGCTCGAGGCGCAGCTGCTTGGCCAGGTCGCGTCCGACAAATACGTGCAGATCACCCGCGAGCTGTCCGAGCTCAATCCGCTGATCGACGCGGTGAAGGCTTATCGCGCTGTCGTCAAAGAACTCAGCGAGACCGAGGCGCTGATATCGGATCCTGCAACGGATGGCGAGATGCGCGCGATGGCGGAAGCCGAGCGCGACACGTTGACGGCGCGCCGCGGCGAACTCGCGCAGGAGATCCGTGTCGCATTGCTGCCCAAGGACGCGATGGATGACCGCAACGTGGTGCTGGAAATCCGGGCCGGCACGGGCGGTGACGAGGCGTCGCTGTTCGCGGGCGATCTGTTCCGCATGTATGAGCGCTTCGCTGGCCTCCAGGGCTGGAAGGTCGAGGTGATCTCCGCCAGCGAAGGCACCGTGGGCGGCTACAAGGAAATCATCGCCGAGGTGCAGGGCCGCGGCGCCTTCGCCAAATTGAAGTTTGAATCCGGCGTGCACCGGGTGCAGCGTGTGCCCGACACCGAGACGCAGGGGCGCATCCACACCTCGGCCGCGACGGTCGCCGTGCTGCCCGAAGTCGAGGATGTCGATGTCGAGATCAAGACCGACGATCTGCGCATCGAGACGATGCGCGCGCAGGGCGCCGGCGGCCAGCACGTCAACAAGACCGAATCGGCGATCCGCATCACCCATCTTCCGACCGGCATCGTGGTGATGATGCAGGACAGCCGCTCGCAGCACAAGAATCGGGCGTCCGCCATGAACATCCTGCGTTCGCGCATCTATGACGCCGAGCGCCAGCGCGTCGACGCGGCCCGCTCAGCCGACCGCCGCGAGAAGGTCGGCTCCGGCGACCGCAGCGAGCGCATCCGCACCTATAACTTCCCGCAAGGCCGCGTCACCGACCACCGCATCAACCTCACCCTGTACAAGCTGCCGCAGGTGATCTCGGGCGAATCCCTCGGCGAACTGATCGACGCGCTGACGACGGAGCACCAGGCTGCCCAGCTCGCCGCCCAGGGTGCGGCGGCTTGAATTCGCCCTTCGCCGGACAGACCATCGAAGCCGCGCGGCGCGACGTCGCGGCGCGGCTCAAATCCGCAGGCATCGATTCGGTCGAACTCGATGCGCGGCTTTTGCTCGGCGCGGCACTCGGCCTCGATCTCACCGGCATGATCTCGGCCGCGCGCAGGACGCTCACGACAACCGAGGCCGATCGTCTCGACGAACTCGTGCGTCGCCGGCTGACACGCGAGCCGGTCGCGCGCATCCTGGGCGAGAAGGAGTTCTGGAGCCTGCCGCTAAAACTTTCCGCGGAGACGCTGGTGCCGCGGCCGGACACCGAAACGGTCGTCGAGCTCGCGCTCAAGCTGCTCTCGGAGATGCCTCATCACGGCCAGGCGCCGCGAATTCTCGATATCGGCACCGGCTCCGGCGCCATCCTGCTCGCGCTGCTGACCGAATTGTCCGGCGCGATCGGCGTCGGCACCGATATCAGCCTCGCCGCGCTTCGGAGCGCGCACCGCAATGCGGTCGACCTCGAGCTCGCTTCGCGTGCCTTTTTCATAAATTGCAACTATGGAGCGGCACTGTCCGGGCCATTCGACCTGGTCGTTTCCAATCCGCCCTATATTCCCTCACAGGACATCCCTCGGCTCGACCCCGAGGTGCGCGACCACGATCCGCATCGGGCGCTGGACGGCGGCGCCGACGGGCTTGACGCCTACCGCGCCCTGATTCCCGATGCGGTGCGACTTCTGGCCCCCGGGGGGGCCCTTGTGGTCGAGGCGGGGCAGGGCCAAATGACTGGGATCACAGGTTTGATGCGGGCAGCCGAATTAACCACGACACCTGAGCCGAGGGCTGATCTCGGGGGCGTTTTGCGGGCCGTGGCAGGCCGAAAATCGCCGCCATAAAAGCCGGGTTGGGACGTAAAAAACCACTTGGAATATTCCGCGGGAGCGACTACGTTCCGCTCAACATCGGTGCAGGCCCCGTAACGCGACGGGTGAAAGCCAGAGTTCTCAGGAGCGAGAGCCGCCCGGTTGAAAGGTTCCAAAACGTCGGTTCACTTGAGCGCGATAGCTTCAAGAGCTACGCCGCCGCCGACCGCAAAGCGAACGAAAGCCTGACTTGTTGCGCTTGACGACTTACGCAAGAAAACCGGGCCTGTTGCGGCAGGCGCAATGAAGGATTCGCTGGCGGTGGCGCAGGCGGGTGGGGAACGCGTGCTTGCCGAACGCGAAGGTTGACGACAACGTCAGGACGACAACATCAGGGCGACAACGTCAGGACTTGGATTCAAGGACTTGGACTCAAGGACTTGGACTCAAGGACTTGGAGCGGCATCGCGACCTTGCGTGCCGGTGTGCGTTGTCGTTGGCACAACAGAGCATCGCGTCATCAATTCCCAAGGCTTTTAACTCAGGGCTGGAATAAAGGCAGAACATGAGAAACGGTCAGAACAACAAGCGGATGCGCAACCGCAACAACAATAACAACAACAACAACAACAATCGGCGCGGCCAGAACCCGATGACCCGGGTCTTCGAATCAAACGGACCGGACATCAAGATTCGCGGTACCGCCTCGCATGTCGCGGAGAAATACGTTCAGCTCGCGCGCGATGCGCGCTCTTCGGGCGATCCGATCGCCGCCGAGAACTACTACCAGCACGCCGAGCATTATTTCCGCCTGATCGCCGCGGCCCAGGAGCAATTCCGCCAGAACCAGCCGCAACCGCGCCAGGACGAAGTCGTCGCGACAGACGACAATGAGGACGAGGACGAGGGTTTTTCGAGCTTCGGCCAGGAGCCGGGCTTCGTCGCTCCGCAGCCGCAGCCCTATATGCGCGACAACAACCAGCGTGATCGCGATCGCGACAACCAGCCTTATCAGCGCGACCAGCAGCAGCCGCGCGAACATCGCGAGCAGCGCGAGCATCGTCCGCAGCCGCAATATCAGCCGCAGCCGCAACCCCAGCCGGCGCTCGACAATGGCGGCGTCGACCGGTTGCCGTCGTTCATCACTGGGCCGCAGCCGCAGATCAATGGCGGTTCGGGCGGCTTCGAGGGTGGCGGCGGTGGCGAGCGCTATCCGCGCCGGCGGCGCCGGCCGCATGGGCCGCGGCCGGACGGGATGGCCCCTGCCCCCGCCGTGCAGAGTGACGATTTCAATCCAGGCAACGAATAGCGCGACGCGCTATCCCGAATGCGGTCTCCACCCTCCCCTGGAGGGTGGAGAAACTCCCGCGGCACGAAACATCACCCCCTTGTTGCCGTCGACGACGGCACCAGCACCGGCTTCAGCGCCGGTATGAGCCGCGTGCGCTCACGATAGGCGGGGATCGCGCGATAGACCTGCTTGGTGGCCTCCACGATGTGAACGCCGGCAAACGGCAGCGAGAGCGACGCGCCGGCGCGCTCCCACGCCATCGCCGAGCGCAGGAACCAGCCGCCCGCGACCGGCGGCATGAACAGCGCCTCGCTCCACGCCGCGGGCGTGAACCAGGTCTGCCGCAACAGCTGCGTGATCTGCGAACGCGAATAGGGCCGGCCATGGCCGAACGGCGTGTTGTCGGTGCGGGTCCACACTCCGCGCCGGTTCGGGATGACGGCGATCACCCGTCCCGACGGCGCCAGCACCCGCCACACCTCGCGCAACAGCGCGGCGGGATCATCCGACATTTCCAGGGCATGCACCAGGAGGATGCGGTCGACCGCGGCGTCCGGCAGCGGCAGTGCAAACTGATCGACCAGGGTTGCGAGCGTCGGCCGCGCGGTCGGCCATTTCAATACACCCTGCGCCGCCGGCATGAAGGCCACGCAACGTTCCGCATCCTCGCGGAACAGGCCGAGATAAGGGGTGGGATAGCCGATCCCGAGCACGCGCATACCATCCGCATGAGGCCAATGCCTCCGGATGCCGCGATTGATCAATTGCCGCGCCACGATGCCGAGGCGCCGCGAATAGAAGTCGCGCAGGTCGATGACATCGATGCTCATGTCATTATTCTAACACGATTCTAAGGCGCCTCACGTCTGGGCCGCGCGCGGAATATTGCGTTGCGCGATGAGCGTTAACGCCATATCTCTCAAGCCGTGATCAGCCCTCCCCCATGGGAGGGCATCGGGAAGGATATCATGGCCGCCGAAATCCGCCTGTTCACCTGCCTGTCCGACAATTTCGGCTATCTGGTCCACGACCCCGACACAGGCGCCACTGCCTCGATCGACGCGCCGGAAGCTGCCCCCATCATCAACGCGCTCGATGAGGAAGGCTGGCGACTGACGGATATTCTGGTCACCCATCACCATCACGACCATGTCGGCGGCATTGCGGAACTGAAA
>Ga0210402_10002701_pt1 | contig 17082 bp, 23 predicted proteins | sample IncBWC7MmetaG_FD_161055 | JGI IMG/M metagenome (GOLD analysis project Ga0210402, IMG submission 161055) | Forest soil microbial communities from Barre Woods Harvard Forest LTER site, Petersham, Massachusetts, United States - Inc-BW-C-7-M | ecosystem: Environmental > Terrestrial > Soil >... | reverse complement strand
CGCGCGGGCGCCCGCGGAAGGTGCCGGCGGCCGACCGAGGCGAGCCGTGAGAATGATTCGGCAAGCGACCACGGGCGACGTGCCGGCGCTCCGGGCAATGCTCCTCGCGCTCCTGACCGAGCATCAACACCGGTTCCCCGATATTTTCCCGCACGTCGACCCGCATAGTGGCGCGATGCACTACGCCGCCGAATGGGAGCGACGGCTCGGAGCGGACCCGACATGTAACGTGTGGCTCGCCGCCGACCGCGATACGAGGGGGTTTTTAGCGGGTGAGGTATGGTCACGGCTGGTCGGCGAGCCACCGGCGAGCTTCTACATTGAATGGGTATACGTCGTCCCCGAGCACCGCAAGACCGGGATATCCCGGGCGCTCTTTCGAGAGGGATTGATTCCCTATTGCCGGCGCCACGGGATCGGCGTTGTCGAGGGGCGCACCGTGCCCGGCGATACGCAATGGAGCGAGCGCGGGTGGGAGACGACAGCGCTCTGCATCAAGCGCGAGCTCGACGCGCTCGCGGCCGACGTGGGGAAGGATTAGCGCCGATGGCTCTCGACGATTCCCGACGATACCACCGGTACCCGACGCCGGAGCGACTCCGGTACTACGGCAAGAATCAATCGAGCACGTCGCTCTCGTCGGCGTTTGGCGACATTCCCCAACGCACGGCGGGGGCACTCTCCCGGCAACAGATATCCCCCCTTCTCATGGGGCTCGGGCTCGGCGTCGGGAAGAAGGCGCAACGCTTGCAGCAGCAGATTCAGAGCGGCCAGGCGCAAGGCCCGCTCGCGTCGGCAATCCGGCAGATTCAGCAATACGCCCCCGGCGTCATTAGCGGCGCGACCGGTATCGGGCAACAAGTGGCGCAGCAGGGCGGCCAGGCGGTGCAGGGGCTCGAGCAGGCAATCTCGGCGGCGCAAGCGCAAATGCCGCAATGGACGCAAGCGGCGCAGCAAGGCTTACAAGCATCCGAGCAAGGGTTGGGCGGTGCGCAAGACGCCTATAGCCAGATGCAGGCGCTCATGCCGTCGCTCAACCAAGCCGGGCAACAGGGAATGACCGCGGCGCAATCGGCGCTTGCCGCCGCGCAAGGGGCCGTCGGCGGCCCGGCGCAACAGGGCGCGCAAGGTGCGATGCAGCAAGCGCAAAAGTTTCTTGCGCAGCAAGCGAGCCCGATACAAGGTGAGGATCTGTACCAGCAAGCCGCCCGCCGCGTCATGCAACAGGTAGGGTCGGGGGCCGCGGCGCGCGGGCTCGAGGGCGGTGGGGCCGCGCAACAAGCGCAATACGAAGCCATGACGAATCTTGCCGGGGGAATGGCGCAGAATCAGGCGCAAAACCGGCAAGCGGCATTGCAGGGGTTGACCGGCGCGTCGGGTAACCTTGGCAATATCACGCAACAGGGTATCACCGGGCTCGAGGGTGCCTCGCAAGGCGTGCAGCAAGCGGCGCAAGGGCAGGCGGCGATCGGTGGGAGCCTCCTCCCGTTTGTGCAGGCGCTCCAGCAAGGCGGCCAAGGTGTGCAGAGCGCGGCGCAAGGGGGCGCGAATATCGCCATGCTCGGGCCGCAGCTCGCTGGCCAGCAAGCGAGCGCCATTCAACAGCTCGGACAGACGTTGATGCAGCAATACGGCTTGCCGATGCAGGCCACCGGGCAGCTCCTAAACATTTTGACGGGTGGCGTGTCGCCGGGCTTACAGCTCACGCAAGCAACGGCCCCGGTCGGGCTTCCGAGCAGCAAAGGCACCAACATTCTCTAGGGGGGAGCCATGGGTTTTCTTGCTCCGGTACTCGGCTCGATTGGTTCCGCCGCGGGCACGGCGGCGGGGGCCGTCGGCTCGGGGCTCGGCGACGTGGCGAGCACCCTCGGGAGCCTCTTTACCGGGGGCGGCGGCGACGCGGCGGCCACCGCGGGCGGTGCAGGCGCCGCGGGCGGTGCCGGTGCGGTGCCCGCGGGTGCCGCGGGTAGCCTTGCCGGTGGGAGTGGCCTTGTGCCTGCGGTAACCAATATCTGGCATGGAATCACCGGCGCCGGCGCCCCGAGCGAAGCGGGGTACCTGGCAAGCCTCGGGCAAGCCGCGCCCGCGGGCGTCGACCTTGTCGGGCCGTCGTCGACCTTTACCGGCGGCTCGGGTGGCGCGGGATTCATGAAAGGGCTCATGCAAGGGTACCTCGGCAACGCGCCGAAGCTCGCGTCGCCGAGCGCGGCCACGTCGGCGGGCACGGGGCTCGGGCAGCTCTTTGACGCCTTGTCGAAATTACCGCAAGCGCAGATGCCCGGCAACACCGCGCCGCAACCCGTCGTGAGCCTCGGTGACATCACGCACGCGGCAACCCGAGTGCTTCAGCCCGGGCCGTCGGGGGAGCCCTCGACGGGGCCGATTATGAACCTGATAGGCCAGCTCTTTAAGGGCTTCTGAAAGGCGAGCGATGGGCGGCGACGCGGGCGATATGCTTAAGCAGGTAGCCGGCTACGGCGTCGGCGCCCTCGGGGCGCTTACGTCGCTCAAGGGTGGCGGCCTACAGAACTACTTTATCAACCGTCAACGCATGCTCGAGGATCCGGCCTTTCGGGCGACCCTCGTGGATGCGCCGTTTACGGCGGGCGTTTTCGGGCTCGGGCGCGGCGAGGCGCCCACGGGCGGCCCGGTCGCGGCTCCGGGCGACGGTACGCCCGCGTCGGCCGGCGCCGCGGCCCCGGGTGACGTGCGCTACTTGCCGACCGGCGGCCATTGGTACCCCGCCGCACCCCCGCTCGATTACTCGACGCAAGTCAAAGCCGAGCAAGACCGCGCCAATATGATTGGCCTTACGAGCGCCGACCCTGGTATCCGGGCGCAATCAAAGCTCGCTATCGGCGTGCCGCTTGCCGGCGACGAAATAACCGGACCGTCGGGAATTATCACGCGGGGCCGGGAGCTTGTGCGGCTTGCCGGGGCGGGCTCGCAGGTTCAATACAAATTGCCCGGCGGCGCGATAACGGTGGGCTCCCCCTATATCGCCGGAAACTACCTCGACCCGGAGGCGGCGGCCATTGCGGCGGCTCGCACGGGCAAGGTACCGATACCGAGCCCGACGGGTGGGATTGAGCTGGGCACGCCGCAGCAACCCGCCGAGGGCGAGCACCTTAGCCGCGAGGAGGCCGCGGCCGCCGCGCAGCCGAACGAGGTACCGGCGCTTTCGGGGCGCACCATCAACGGCGTACGGACGTGGGTTAACCGGAAGGTAGAGCCGACGGGCGTGCCGTCGCTTGAAAGCCGCCCCCCGGTGCAACCGCAAAAGCCGGCGGCCAAGCCGGCACCCGCACCGCCGCCCACCACGACGGCTCCGGCGCCAGCTCCGGCACCCGCGCCAGCTCCGCCGCCGGATACCGGGGCACCGCCGAGCCAAGCCGCTCCGCCAGCTCCGGCACCCGAGGCGCCCGCACCGCCGCCACCGCCACCGCACGAAATAGTGATTATGCGGCCGGATGGCTCGTTTGCGCCTGCCCCTAAGCCGGCGGCGCCGGCACCTCGAGCACCTCGAGCAGAAGCGACGCCGTCGACCGCGCCGCCGCTCCTCGCCGCCGCCGGCCCGTCGCCTTTCGCGTTTCCCGGCGTCTCGACGCCGCCCGTCGCTGTGGCGGCCGCGCCCGGGCCGGTGATGGTCGCCCGGGCCACGCCACCGTCCTATCAGCTCGTGCCGGGCGCCGAGCTCTCGGGCATTGCTAGCGGCGCTCCACCCGCGCCGGCCGAGGAGCGGGGGGCGCCACCGCCGCCCGTACCGCTCGCGCCCGGCGCCGCGGTGCCGTGGCAGCAAGAAACCCCGGGACAAGCGGCACAAGCGGAGGCCGCTCCCGTTCCATCCGGTATGCCGGCGGGCACGCAAGAGTTTTCCGAATCGCGGCCGTTGCCAGGGAAAGAGGGCGGCTCCGTTACTTTCACGGGCAAGACTTCCGCCGGGCTCGATTTCGACCGGCGTCGAGCGCTTATGCAAGCGGAAATTGAGCGGACGTACGGAAAGATCCCCGAGGCAAAGGATTTAGCCGGTATGTCTGTCGTACGCGGCGCAATTAATGATTTGCTCACCGCATACACGCCCGAGGAACGGGCGGCGTACCAGGGTATCGTCACGCCGTATTTGCGGCGCTTCCAGGAAGTGAACGACCCGCGATATCAAAATTTCCTCCAAATGAACGCGCAAATCAAAGACGCTGCACTCTCGGCCGGCATTCCCGAGAAAGCGCTCGAGAATTTCCCGACCGGTATGGAGCGCAGCGCGGCGGATTACGAGAGCAGGCTACGCGGCTCAACCAATATGATCGACAAAATGATGGCTTCCCCGGGCGTCTTTCAGAGTATGCACCCGGCCGACCTGACGCCCGCGAAATTGCAAAGGGTCACCGACCAATATCTTTCGGGGCCGGCACCCGTACATTTTGGCGCGTACCCGTGGGACGAGAAAACGGGCACCGTGATACCGACACCAACGACCACGACGACGAGCCCGGGGCCGACGACCACCACGCTCTACCCGGTTGACCGGCGCTACACCGTGCAGCCGTAGCCTCGATAATGGCCGACGAGTCGCCACCGCAGGAGCAGCAACCGCAAGAGCAACAGTTTTACCGGCAATACCTGCAATCGACCGGCCCCGACGGCTCGAGCACGATTCGGGAAATTGTCTCGCCAAATCTGCTCGACGCCGACGCCGCCGCCGCGGCGGAGAAGCAAGCCGGGTACACGTTTACGGGCTTCGTCGACCCGAGCAAGATGGCGGCGGTACGGAGCGCTCCGGCGCCGGCACCGCCACCCGCGGAAGAAACGCCGCTCTTGCCGTCCGCGGTGCATTCTGTTTCGGGCGCCGTGCCGGAGGGCTATAGCTCGGCGCCCCCGACGCCCGGCCCGTGGGCGCAATGGCAAGCAGAAATGCCGGGTGCGGTCGCAAACCCGCAATCCTCGCCGTGGCTCAACATGATACCGCCGGCCCTGGCAACCGCCGGGCCGCTCGCGCTTTCCATCGCGCAACCGGAACTCGGGATTCCGATGTGGCTCGCGTCGGGCGGGCTTGCGGCCCTTGGGGGCGGCGGTGGCGAGGCAATCCGCGAGAAGCTCACGGGCGAGCCGCTATCCGCAAAGAATATCGCCGAGCAAGGGGCGGTCAGCGGTCTGACTGACGTGGGTATGTCGCAAGTGGTCAACCCGTACGTGGTTGGTCCCGTGGCGAAGTTTGTTACTGGCCGGTTCGGTACGGCACTCAGAGCCGCGGAGGATCTAGGGCCGACACTCACCTCGGAGGGGACGACCGTCACCGCGCCCGCGGCGTCGGCCCCACCGCCGCCGTTCCGCGTGACGGACCTCCATCCTATCGACCTTGCCACGAAAAGCCCGGAAGAACTGCGAACGGGTATTCAGGCGCTCGCGAAGCAAGCGACCGCGGAGGAGCGCCCCGCGATTGCGGCGGCATGGGTTGCCACCATGCGGCAACGGGCCGCCGATGCGGGCGACCCGGTTGCATACATGCGGGCGGCTTACGAGGGGCTCGGCGAGGGAACCCAGCAAGCGCTTTTCGGAGCGCAAAAGGGCGCATACGAGCGCATGTTACAAACCGCGTGGGGTGGCACACCGGAGGACATCGCGCGGCTTGCGGCGTCGGGTGCCGGCTTTGGTGGCGGTGGCTACGGCGGGCACCTCTACGGCGTGCCGTTGCATGCGCCCGGTGTGAGCATGACGCGGGCGGTGGCCGACCTAACGGCCCCCTTTGCGGCCCGGGGGATGCTGGTGAGCCCGGGTGCGGCGCGTTTCGGCGCGGGGCTCTCTAGCTTTGGGGGTGTAGCGGGGCCGGCGGTGTCGAACCTTGCGGCGCAATCGGTAGCGGAGCGGGCGCGGCAACTGGGCTTGCCGACGTTTTAGGCTTCCAGCCCGGCGGCCAATCCCTAAGCACGGTATCGGCGACCTTCAAATAGACAAGAAACACCGCGAGGGAAAGAATAGCGCTCATAGAAATGCTTTCAGCACGAGCGAGAGCACCCCGGCGAAGGTTGCGCCAAGCATCCACTTGAGCAGCCGCAAATCGCTCCGAATCTCGGCCAGTTGCGGCTCGTAGCCGGCGAGCGCCTCGGCGGCCTTCCGGGCCTTCTCCTCGGGCACGTCGATCGCCCGGAGCGCGTCGTAGACTTCGACGACGATCAGGCTCATGCGTCACCCTCGCCCGGCCACAAGAAGCGGATGATGTCGAGCGTCTGGCTCACGTCATGGCTCACCGCGAGCCGGTCGAGCCCGCCACCGAACCGTGCGAGGCGCCGCTCGATGTCGGCCGCATCGCCCGCTAGGAGCGCCTCGGCAAGCTTCTCGACTTGCGCCGCGGCGTCTCGTTGCCGCGCCGCCGCCGTTCGGAGCGCGGCGGCTAGACGGGCTGCGATGGTCTCATGATCCCAGCCGCTCATGTGTGTTCTCCCCTGCGTGCACGGAGCGCTTCGAGCGCCTCGCGGGCCACCGCGCGGGCGAGCGCCACGAATTCCTCACGGAAGGTGTCGTCTTTGAGGATCTCCCGGGCGAGCTCGTCGCCCTGTTGCTCCGCATGCAGCCGCAGCCGTGTCACGAGCGCCGCTTGGACACTCTCGCGGACGAGCTCTTCGAGCACCGTCTTTGCCTTCCCGTTCCGGCCGCTTCCCTTCCGGGTCGCCATACCCCCTAGACGATACGTGCCCGGGCACGTGTGTCGCAAGCGCCGGGTGGCTAGCCCTTGCCGTCACTCTCGCCGAATTGGCAGAGTAGGGCACGGTCGGCGAGCTTGAGTTCTTTGCGATTCGGCCCGTTGACCACCCCGTATTTCTGCTGGAGTTCCGCGGCCTTGAGCATCTTTCCGCCAGCATTGACGGTCGCGTTGCCGACCCGGTCGGTTACCCGACCCTCGAGCAAATCGACCATGAGCGCGCTCATGACGTTACAGAAATCTTGCGCCGTGTAGATTCCCCGCCGCGCAATCTCGAGGCTCCGAGCTGGTCCCTTGGCGTCCTCGCGCTCCTCATTCGGCTCCATGCGATTCCGTCCTTCCCCGGTTGCCTAGCAACCGCCGTACGGCGCGCCACTCCTCACGCGCCCGTGCCCATGCCTTACCCTCGAGCGTCTGTGCTTCGGCCGCCTCGATTCGTGCCGCCGCCCGTGCCTCTGCCGCGCGGACCTCGGCGAGTATTTCCCTTCGAGGCGCCCGCGATTTACTCATGCCCGGCACCGTCGGCCCGTGGATGCGTCCGCGTTCAGACGCCCCACACGCTGGCGAGCAGTAACTTGCCCATCGGCGCGGCTCGAAGTGCACGCCACATCCTAGGCATCTGCTCATGTCATACCCGCGGGTGTGCCTGCTCCCACTCGTGATGACGGCACCGATCCGAGCAATAGCGAGCCGTCCGGCGCCGCGGGCGGAATGGCCGCCCGCACCCGCGACACGTTAGCGTTACCAACGGATTCGATGCGATGAACGGTGCCTTATGCGGCCGCCGCGCCATACCACCCCACCCCCGGCCCCCGCGGCCCTAGGCGGCGCTTGTAGCGCTTCCCTCGGCCCCTTTTGCGAGCTTCCGCGACCGCTTTTTGCCCGTGCACGTCTCGAGGTGGCTCGCGAGGGCGTCGCCGACCCATTCGGCGAGCGTCACGCCCCTATCGAGCGCGTCGACTCGGATCCGCACGTGCAACGCCTTGGGTATCCGGGTAGCGAGCTGTACCGTGTCGGGGCTAAATTCGGCGGGCATGTTTCCTCCCTCCCGTCTCGAGCGCCTCGAGCGCTCGGCAATGAATCACGACGCCCGGCCGCGGGCCGTAGCGCTTGGTGGCAACCTGCGTCACGAGCTGGCAATCGTCGCGCCAGAGGAGCCCGGTGGCCGCATCCTCGACGGCCCGAACCAGCTTCGACACGTCGGGCCGGGTGGTCGGGTAGGGCGCGGCGCTCGGCCGGAGCGTCGAGCCGTCGGCCCGAAAATGGCCCCGGGGCCGCGGCACGACGAAGTAAAAGCACACGTCGAGCGGCCCCTCGAGCGGGTCGGCGGGATGCGCCCGGGCGATGGCGTCTTGCACGCTCGCTCGCCAATCGCGCCCGGCAGCGCCGGAAGCGTCCGTGACGACGGGCCGGCGCTCGGCCCCCTTGCCGACGAGGAAAACCCTTTTCGACCCGGCGGGCTTGGGGAGCCCCCGCACCTCGACGACGACGAGCCCCGGCCCCGTCATAGCGACCGCCGGCGGCAGATCAGCCGGTGCCCGAACCACCGCCCGCACCCGGCGCACGGGCGGTCGTAGGCGACGAGTAGGAGCAGAATCCCGATGGCAACGAACCAGGCGAGCTCTCGCGGGGGCAGCATGGTTTATCCCTCCTCGCCGGGGTCTCGTTCACGCGCCTGCACGGCGAGGATGGCGTGCCCGAGCGGCCCCGCCTGCTTGGCTAACGGCACGGGCACCGGCCGGCGCTGCTCGATGTGGGTGGCGATCTCGAGGAAGACGCCCCGGAGATAGCCGTCGCACGAGGCCGCCACGGCGCGCAGCCTCACCGCCATCTGCGCCGAGCTCACCGGCGGTTCCCGCATCTCGCCGGCCTCGTAGCGGAGGTGCTCCTCGGGCGTGACGGGCAAGCCGAGTTCGCGCCGTCGTCGGGCAATGTCGGGCGGATAGCTCCCGGCATGATGGGATGCGGACTGCTCGTCGGGGTCGTCGGCGAACCGTTTGCGGCTCATCGTACCCCCCTACGTTGCTGGAGTTCCCAAGCGTTGCGGATCCAGTACTGCCAGGCGGCATCCCACTTGACGTGCCTGCGATTGTCGCGCTCCGCGTGGGCTTTGAACTTGCCCCACTCGAAGGCCGCATCGAGGCCGTTGCGCTCGGCATATCGGCGCCGGTCCTCCGTGAGCGTGAAGTCCGCGGGCCACGTGGTCGCATTTTCTTTGCGAGCGATAGCGAGTTTCTTTTCCGTTCCCGTTCCCGTTCCCGTTCCCGTTCCCGTTCCTTGTGCGCGCGCGGGGGGCTCGTGCGTGCATGTGCGTGCACGTGCATGCACGTGCGTGATTGGGCACGGCGGAATTTCGCTTGGTGTTTCGCGCACATTTGGCCGCTGGTGTTTCAAGAAGGCGGGGATGTCGATGCAGGCGTGGTCGTCGACCACGTACCGGCGAATGAATCCGGCGCCGGCGAGCTCCTTGAGCAGGAGGTCGATGTCGACGGCGTCATGGGGGAAGAGTTGCGCCTTCAACCGCCGGGGCCGGTCCTCAAGGCGGCCATCCCGGTCGGCCACCGTCCAGAGGCCGACGAACAACAACCGCCCCGCCATGGTGATCTCGGCCAGGTCCTCGTGGACGAAGAACTCAGGCTTGATTGTCCGAATCCGCTGCACGCTCATCACCGTCACCCCACCGGAATACGGGTCAGCATTGACCCCGGTGTGCCACCATTGTGCCACCACCAGCCGCCATCCGCGCCCCGTTCTGGCCTAGATGCGGCGGAGCAGGAGCGTGAAAAATCGCGGTCTTAGCGGGTGTGGGTGGGGGCCGTGTACCCCCCTGAACGGACTCTTAATCAGCGGGTCGCAGGTTCGATCCCTGCGCGGCCCATTAGCAAAATCGCAGACTTGTATCATGGCCGCCGCCTCCTCCTCCCGATTTTGGCATGCTGTGCCACCATTGTGCCACCACCAGCTTCGCTCGAGGGTACCAACACGTCGACGCCGTGGCGCTCCTCGAGCGGCAACCCGGAGCCGTAGAGGTCGATCGTCGTCTGCACGCTCGCATGCCCCATCTGCCGCTGCACGTAGACCGGACTCTTCCCGGCCGCGACGAGCTGGCTGCCGAAGGTATGACGCAAATCGTGTGGCTTGAGCCCGCGCCCGAGGTGTGCGCCCTCGGCGAGCCGGGCGATCGCGCGGCGCACGTTGCGGCCGTCGAGCATCGTCGCGGCGCGCGACGGGAAGAGCCACGGGATCACCGGCGCCCCGTCGAGGTCGACGACCTTTCCGAGGGCCGCGATATGCACCTCGAGGATGGCGGCCAGATCCGACGCCACGTCTACGGTGCGCGGCCCGTGTTTCGGCTCCTCCTCCCGCCCGTGCTTCGCGTTCCACGCCCGCGCGACCCGGAGCGTGCGGGTGGTCGCGTTGTAGTCGGCGATCTTGAGCATGAGCAGCTCGCCGAGCCGAAGGCCGACGCGCACTAAGGTCAGGATGACGGGATACCATGCCCGCTCGACCGTCCAGGTATGCTCGAGCAGCGCTTGTGTCTGCTCACGGTCGAGCGCGCGGGCGGAGATGGCGGCGAGGCGGGCCTGCTTCGTCGGGTGGAGATGCAACACCTTTCCCAGCTTCGCCGCCGGGTTGTCGCGTCGTAGCCCATCCTCGATGGCCGCGTTCAGCAGCGCGCGGAGCGTGGCATAGATCGCGTAGACGGAGCCCGTTTTGAGTGGTCGGCCCCCGACGCCGCGGCGCCGGCAGTCGACCAAGAAGGCGCGAAGCTCGGGGCGCTGAAGGTCTGTGACGGGGCGGTGCCCGAGCCGCGGCACGAGGTAGAGCGCGACCTGGCTCGCGTAACTCTCATGCGTGCGGGGTTTCACGCCGAGTTCGATTTGCGCCAGCCAATGTGTGGCATAGATCGCGACCGTGCTGTCGGACGCGAGGAGGGGTTCCAAGCCCTTGGCGGCGCGGATCGCGTGCCCATGCGCGTCGATCCAGTCGTCGGCCTCGCGCTTCGTCGTGAAGCCCGGGCTCTTTTGCGTGCCGTCGGGGAGCCGGTATTGTACGTACCAGGGCTTGGCACGGTGGCGGTTGCCGGCGCGCTTGCGGGCCTGCATCTCAGCTAGCCCTTTTTTGGTGCGGGCGGCGTGGGGCCACTCCATGCTGCGAGCCCAGGAGCGTAAGGCTCGTCGCGGCGAGCGGCGTTACGGCGCGGATGCCCTGTTCCCAGCGCGCGACCGTCGTTACGGTGACGTTTAGGGCGGCGGCGAGCTGGCGCTGGGTCCAGCCGAGTCGGTGGCGAAACTGCTGCACCTCGAGGGGGGTCATCCGGCGGAGTATACCGGTGGCGGGCTCCGGGTGCACGGGGCCGAGTGCCGTGCTGAACTTTGTACTCCTCGAGGGCGCTCACCTCGAAGTGATAGCGCGCGCCCGTTTTGCCCTGGATGGCGCGCACCTCGCCCCGCCGCACGCGGTCGCGCAGCTCGTACTCTGACGTGTCGAGATAGGCGGCGGCGGCATGCGTGCTGAGCAACGCGCCCTCGGTCGGCGGCGGGGTACTGAGCGTCGTCGCGAGCATGGTCACCGCGAGCACCTCGCGCCAGAGCCGCGCCTCGAGCAAGCCCTTTAACTCGAGGAGCTGCTCCGGCGGCAATTCGTCGATGAAGGCGCGCAGCGACCGGGCCAACTCCATCTGGATGACCTGTCGATATCCCACTCTGCCAGGTGCATTCCTGGCCCACCACCACCACGCCTCGTGGAGGTTTCTGGATTTAGCTGAGCGGGCTACGTGCGAGCAGACGGCTGATAGCCTCCAATTCACAATCCTGTCAATACTGGCAATACTGATACGTGTATTTGCTAGCAACGGTTAGCATTGTCCGCGTCCCGACGTTGCCAGGAATTGCTAGGAATGGCGGATAATTAGCTCCGGTGGCGGTTCTTGTCTTGTCGCGGCCGTTCGGTTAGCGGACGCAGGTGCCTCGACGCCCCGCACCCCCGGAGTCCTACGTCGTCCGGCATCTGCGGGTGCCGGTGCGTGTGGATCATGCCCTTCGCAGGCTCGCCCGGCAGGAGCGGCGCACGGTCAGTCAGTTGGTGGTGCTGTATCTCGAGGACCTGGTCGCCGCGCGCTTGGGGCCGCGGGCGCGCGGGAAGCCCGGGCCTTAGCGCCGCGACGACGCCGTCGGGTTCCTGCGAGCGCCCGTGCTAGCGCGAGCTGGCGTGTTGGATCGCGCTCGAGCAGGGCGACCCAGGCAAGCAAGACCACCGGATCGCTGACAGCCCCCGCGCGCCGCCAGCGCTTGAGCGTCGCGCTCGAGATTCCAAGGGCCCGCTCGACTGCGACCGGGCCGCCGGTCGCCTGGATGGTGCGATAGACGATGTTCCGTGGCAGCCGGGGGCGGTGGCGGCCGTTGCGGCGCTGAGCAGGCATGGCCGATACGTACCAGAGACGACCCCAATGCGGCAAGGCAGGGGGCACACTCGATACGGGTCATACTTGACACCGAATGAGGGCGGTCGTATGGTAGCAGGCAGATGTTGCCTGTCTGTCTTACCGTCGCCGCACGAGCCGGAGCTGCCGTGCCGGCTCCGCGGCCGCCCATGCCGCGCCGAGGATATGGCGGCGGACGGCGTCGGGGCTCCACTCGAAGAGCGCGCACAGGGACACAAACGAATGGGGCCACCGCTCGTCGTCGGAGAGAAACCACGCCCGGGTTTTCGCGTAGAGGTGGCGGTCTTTCCCGTGGAGCTTGCCCCGCGGCGCGCTCCGCAAATCGAGCACGGCTTGCGTCATGACGGCTAACGCTAACGACCGGGCGGGCGTCTCGGCGCCCCGCACGCGCAAGACCCGAAACGTATCGGCCGGGTCGGGCGAAAAGAGCGCCCGCGCGTCGGGCAGCATGAACGAGCCGCCCGAGCGCTCTTGCGTGCGATGCTCGAAAGCCGCTAAACCCGGCACTAACGCGACTCTCTACCATGAGGGGGCGCAAGATGGGAGTAACCCCGTGGATACCGACGTAACACCGTCGCCACTCCCGCCTGAGGGTGCACTCACCGTGACGCCCGCCGAGGGCGCCGAGGCGCTCATTCTGCATGATCCGGCGGCCCTCGCGGCGCAGCTCAAGAGCTACGGCGAGGCGCGAAAGCTCCTCGTCGATTGGCTCATGGCGCAGCTCGTTGCTGGGATCGACTACACGTTGATCCACAAGAAAATCGGCCCCCGCGGCAACAAGCAGGATTGCCCGGACAAGGGGAACATGGTCGAGCGCTCGTGCGCCGCATGCGGCGGCAAGTCGACGCTCTGCAAGCCCGGGAGCGAGAAATTGTGCGGGCTCCTCCGGCTCCGCCCGGTGTTCTCCCGCGATATCGAGACGTGGGAGATGCTCGGGGCGGAGCCCGGGGTTGTCTCGCTCAAGTGTGAGCTGGTAACCGCCGGGGGCACCGTCGTTGCCGAGGGCCGCGGCGCGCGGCACCGCGACCAGGATTTCGGCGACCTGAACAAGACTATCAAAATGGTGCAGAAGTCGGCGCAAACCGACGCCGTGCTCCGGTGCGCCGGGCTCTCGGAAATCTTTACCCAAGACCTCGAGGATTTGCCGGGCGGGTATACCGACTCCGCCGACGAGGCGGGCGATTTCCAAACCCCCAAGGCAAAGGCCGCCGCCACGCCCGCGCCCGCGGTGCCGGCCGATACGCTGCAAAGCCAGCTCCGGCGCTCGGTCGAGGCGGCGAGCTCGGCGCGAGCCGCGCGAGGGCCGGCGGCGCCTCGAGCCCCGCAAGCGCCGACGCGTCCCACGCGTCCCGTACCGGCGCCCGCTCGGGGGCAAGCCCCACCCGACGCCCTCTCGCCGGCCCGGGTCAATCGCCTCATGGCGTTGCTTCACGAGGCACTCCGGGCCGCCGAGGTGCCACAAGAAGAACACGAGGCGGTCTTTGACGTGGCCCGCGGCTACCTCGTCGAATGGGTCGGCCGTACGCAGGGCCGCGAGCGGCTTTCCGATTGCTCGTGGCGGGCATACGACGAGCTGTGCGCCCAAGTCCCGGCGGCGGTCGACGCCGCCCTCGGGGCCGAGGGGCCGCCGCCGGCTCCTCGAGCCCCTCGGCCGCGGCTCGTGCGTCGGTCCTACGGCGCTCCTAAGCCGTTCGCCCGCCGCGGCTACTAGGTCGCATGGGCCGCTACGTCCGGCTAACGCTCGCCGCGCGCTTCTGGCGCAAGGTTGACCGCTCGGGGGAGTGTTGGGAGTGGCGTGGTGCCCAAGTGCTCGCGGGTTACGGGTATTTTGGGATCAGTCACGGCATCCCGAGTCATGCGCATCGCGTCGCGTGGGTACTCACCTATGGAGCGATACCGCGTGGCCTTTTCGTTTGCCACCGGTGTGACAATCGCCTTTGCGTGCGGCCGACGCACCTCTTCCTCGGGGATGCCCTTACGAATATGCGCGACATGGACGCGAAGGGGCGGCGTCGGTCGGTGGTTACGCGAGCGAAGCTCTCACGAGCGGACGTGGAAGCAATCCGGGCGAGTTACAGGTGGGGCGACGGTGGCACACTCGCCAAAGTCTACGGCGTTAACTCGTCGACTATCTCACGTGTCGTCAACGAGAAACGGTGGCGGTAATGAGCACGCCGGAAACGCAGGAACAGCGAGCACAGATATTGGAATTTTCGCCCGCTGACCATTCTTATCGGGTCGATGGTGTATGTATTCCCTCCGTGACGCAACTTCTAGAAATGGCGGGCATTAGCCCGGACTATAGTAAAGTGAACCCGCGGGTGCTCCAGCATGCACGGCATAGAGGCATACACGTGGATTTGTGCTGCGATCTTTCGGACGCGGGCGACCTCGATTGGAGTACCGTTCATCCCGAAGCCGTGCCTTACGTGCAGGCGTGGGAGTGTTTCAAGGCCGATTACGGGTACCGCCCGCTTGCCTCGCAAGTGATTCTCTACCACCCGACCTATGGGTACGCCGGCACCGCGGATAACGTCGGGCTCCTCGACGATTACCCGGTGGTCGCCGAGCGCAAGGCGACCGCCAAAATGGCCGCGAGCTACGCGCTCCAAACGGCCGGCTATGGCATCGACGGCTTGCACATGGCGCCGCACGGCGGCGGGCGCCTCGAGCCCGTGCCGTGGGTCAAGCCGATGCGGCTTGGCGTGCACCTCCAGGCGGGCGGGCGATACGAGCTCTACCCGTACGAGGATCCGGCCGACGAGGCGGCGTGGTTAGGCGTCGTCGCGCTCGCCAAGTGGCGCAAGGCCGCTCGGGGCCGATAGCAGGATACGATTGCCGGGCGGCATGGGGCCGCCCCACTCGCGGCAGAAACGAACGCAGGGGAATGAGGAGACTTCTTACCGCGGCGGCGTGCATGCTCATGATCGCAGGATGCGCCCCCGTCTACTGGAGCAAGCCCGGATTTAATCAGGCGGAGTGGAACCGGGACAGCTACGAATGCGAGCGCGACGTGCGGCAAACCAACCACGGAACCGGGCTCGTCGGTGCGCTCGACGCGATGGCGTTTGAGCAAGATTGCCTCCGAGCGCACGGCTACTACCGCGTCAGCCGCTAACAGGGGAGCCCGGGCGCGGTAGCCAGATACCCGCCCGGGCTCGTATAACGGGCGGCATGACCGCCGACCAGATCCGGGCCGCGGCGACCGCCCTCGGGCGCCTCGGGGCCGCCAAAGGCGGCAAAGCCCGCGCCGCGAAGATGCCCCCCGAGGAGCGGAGCCGGCAAGCGCGCAATGCCGTCTCGGCTCGCTGGAAGCGGCGTCTAGCGCGGAACGACCTCCCGGATGCGGGTATGTAGCTGCATCCAGATATTGGGCACGTAGCACGGTGGGTCGCCCTGGCAGTCCGCGTCCGCTCGTGCGTCGCACTCATCGGCGACTTCCTCGATCAGATCTGTCAGCTCGTTGATCCGCTTTTGGCAGGCTGCGTGCGCCTCATAGTGCTCGACGGTGCCAGGTTTATCCGAGCTGGTCATGGCACAAATCGCGGAAGAAACCCGGGCCGGCGGAGCTGACCGCCGTAATACGCCCGCCGCCCTCGATCGTCGGCCGGAGCGCAACCCATGTCTCATAGGCGTGCTCCCAAAAGCTCACCTCGTCGGCGAGCACGCTCGTAAACGTGTGTTGCCGCGCTTGCTCCTCGCCCTCGCCGAGTGCCACGATTTCCGAGCCGTTGGGAAACCGTAAAAGCCCGACCGAATAGTCTACCTCTACGGGCTCGAGCGCCGCGGGCACGTGTTTATGGATGAAATAGGCGCGGCGTACCAGCTCGCATGAGCCTTCCGTTTCGGTACGGCCGAGCTTGCGGGCCATGAACGCCACCTTGGTCAGCGGCGAGTACCGCGCAAGCCAGTAATTGACCGCGACGAAGAGCCACGTAACGACCATGCGCCGGCTCTTCGCAACGACGAGAATCGGCAGCTCGCCCCACCGTCGCACGAGGAGTGCCGCGTATTCATGGTCGGGGTAGCGCCGTACCTGCCCGGTCGCCTCGTCGCGCGTCCACACGCAATCACGCACGAACGCCCACGGGTCGCCGTGGATTCCATACGCCGCGGTGGCCTTCCGTTGCTCGAGCGCGAGCCGGGCCGCCGCGCGCACCGCGAGCGGGTGGTCGGGGCCGAGCACGCGGCCGGCGCCGGGTGTGCCGGGCTCAGGCATGCTAGTTGCCGAGCCGCCACACGGCGAGGAGTGCGAGGGGCGTCCCGGCGAGTGATACCGCCGCCCCGCTATTCTGGAAGCATTGGAGTTGCATATAGTCCGTCGGATCGGTGACCGTATACAATCCCACGGTGTTATGGGTCTGGTTTGCCCCGGTCGTTGCGCCGAAATAGCCGAGCGAGATATTGGTTCCTGCCTTGTTCGTGAGGTAGACGATTGTTATCCCTGCTGAGTGCGTCGCCCACGTAATTTGCCCGAGGCAGAGATAGACGCCAACGACCGGGGTTGCGATATACGATGCATTGCCGGCGGTCCATACATTGCCCCGGAGCACGGGCGCGGAATCCATCGCAATCGTGGTCACCGCGCTGTTGGCGATACTGAGCGCCGTCGTTCGGATTGCCATGGCGCCGTACTGTGCCTTGGAGAGTGTCCCGGGAATCGTCAGGTTCCCCGCATTGTCGAGCTTCAGCAGCGTGGAGAGCCCGCCGGCGGGGACTTGCCGCGTCACTTGGCACAGATCCCCGTTGGTACTCAGGTCAAGTTCCCAGGACGGTTTCGTATTGTCGTCCTGCACACCCGTGATCGCATCGCGGTTCGTCGCGAGTGCCAAGCTCGGGGCGGGGATCAGGTTTGACGCCTGGATGCGTACTTTCCCCGTGTTCGAGCCGAGCACTATCGTCGAGACCCCCGCGCCCGCTGCGCCCCCCGGGACGGAGACGGTCT